>Ga0080006_1143524_pt1 | contig 168578 bp, 154 predicted proteins | sample RS3BMetagenome_FD_69209 | JGI IMG/M metagenome (GOLD analysis project Ga0080006, IMG submission 69209) | Ferric oxide microbial mat and aquatic microbial communities from Rainbow Spring, Yellowstone National Park, USA - RS3B (SPADES... ...
TCCCCGCGCCACGCCCCAGTGCCTCGGGGCTGGGGCCCCCCGGGGGGGGGGCGGGGGGGGGGTTCTGGTGAGCGCGGGCGCCAGGGGCGGGGAGGGCGCGGGGCGCCCCCCCGGGGCGCCCCCGCCGCAGGCCGGCATCGAAGATCGGCTGGCTGAGACCGGCGGCGATGCTCCACACCAGCGCCGCCGGGCTGAACAGGTGGCCCGGGTCGAGTGCGGCCGAGCCGACCGCGGCGGTGAGCGTGACACTGGGATAGGATTGCGCGGTGGCCACGCCGAGGGCCGCACTCGCCGCGTGCAGGCTCGCCTCCGCAGCCCTGATGTCGGGGCGGTCACGGACAAGCCGCGACGGCAGGCTCACCGGCAGCGGCGCGGGCAGGTGGAGGCCAGCGAGATCGATCCGCCAGAGCGCTGCGTCGGCCGGCGCGCGCCCGGTCAGTACCGCCAGCGCATGCTGGGCCGCACTCTGCTGCTGCTCGAGCGCGGGCTGCAGGGACAGGTCGGCATCGAGCTGGCTGCGGGCCAGCACCACGTCGCTGTCCGGCACGCTGCCGGCTTCGCGTTCCGCCTGCACCAGCCCCAGACTCCGGCGATCGAGATCGAGGATCTGCTGCACGGCTGCGAGCTCGCTGGTCGCGGCTGCGAGCTGCACGGCGGCGTAGACCGCATCGCGGGTCAGCGTCAGGTAGGCGGCGTCGAGCTGGTCGCCCGCGTAGGCGGCCTCCGCCTGCTGCTCCTCGATCTGCCGCTGGGTGCCGCCGAACAGGTCGAGCGTGTAGCTCGCGGACGGCCCGATCTGGAAGATGTCGTAGTTGGGCGGCAGCGGAAACGCGCCGGGGCTGAGGCCGAACGAGGTGGGCGCGAACTTGCCCCGGGTCACCGAGGCGTTGAAGCCGGCCTGGGGATAGAGGCCGCTCTGCGCTTCGCGCACCACCTGCTGCGCCTCCGACAGCCGCGCCTGCGCACCGCGCAGGGTCGGACTGCCGGCCAGCGCCTGGGCTACGATCCGGTCGACCTGCGGCGAGCGCAGCAGCCGCCACCAGTCGGCACGCACGGTCTGGCCGAGCACGGCGATCTGCGGTGTCGGCTCGCCGGCGGCCGCGTAGCGCTGCTCGGCGGGGGCGGCGGGCGGCTTGTAGTCGGGACCGACGGCGCAGCCGGCAAGCAGCCCGGCCAGCAGGCTGGTGCGCAGGAACAGATGTCGCTTCATTCAGGCAGCATGACCTCGTCGCGCGCCGCCTGCCCGGCGCGCGCCGGCCTGCGGAAGACCAGCAGCAGCGGCACCGTGACCAGCACCGCCACCATCAGCAGCTTGTAGTCGTCGATATAGGCGATGATCTGCGCCTGGCCGGTGACCAGCGTATCGAGTGCTGCCCGGCCGCCCGCGTCGGTCGGGTTGAGCAGCGCGCGCGTGGCGGGATCGGCGAAGCCGGGATCGGTCGGCTGCAGGTGAGCGGCGAGCTCGGCATGGTTGATGATCGTGTTGCGGGTGAGGAACGTGTTGACGGCCGAGATGCCGATGCTCGAGCCGATGTTGCGCGACAGATTGTAGATCCCGGCACCTTCCGTGCGATGCTCGCGCGACAGCGTGGCAAGTGTCGCGGTGCTCAGCGGCACGAACAGGAACCCCAGGCCCAGCCCCTGGACGATGCCCACCACGACGATCGACGCCTGCGAGATGTCGGGCGTCCAGCCGGTCATGGCATAGAACGACCAGCCGGTCGCCCCGAGCCCGAAGGCGAGCAGCACGCGCGTGTCCACCACGCCGATCAACCGCCCCACGATCATCATCGCCGCCATCGTGCCCGCCCCCCGCGGACCCATCACCAGGCCTGCGGTCACCACGGGATAGTTCATCAGGCCTTGCAGATAGGGCGGCTGCAGCGCCAGGGACGAATAGTAGGTGATGCCGACCACGGCGATGAACAGCACGCCGGCGGCGAAGTTGCGGTCGCGGAACAGGCTCGGCCGGATGAACGGCTCGCGCGCGGTGAAGGTGTGGACCAGGAAGACGTAGAAGGCCGAGCCGGCCAGCACCGCCTCGACCAGGATCTCGCGCGAACTGAACCAGTCGAGTTCCTCGCCGCGGTCGAGCATCACCTGCAACGCGCCGATGCCGAGGCTCAGGCTGGCGAAGCCGAGCCAGTCGAGCCGGACGCCCGGGACCCGCGGGGTGTCGAACAGGAAGGTGGCAAGTCCGGCCGCGGCAAGCGCGCCGATCGGCAGGTTGATGAAGAACACCCAGCGCCAGTCGTAGTTCTCCGTCAGCCAGCCGCCGAGCACCGGACCGAGGATCGGCCCCACCATGACCGCGACGCCGAAGATCGCCATCGCCTGGCCCTGCTTCTCGGGCGGATTGATGTTCATCAGCACCGATTGCGACAGGGGCACCAGGGCGGCGCCGAACAGGCCCTGCAGCACGCGCGACAGGACGATTTCGAGCAGCGACTGCGAAATGCCGCACAGCATGGAGGCGATCGTGAAGCCGAGCACGGAGACGATGAACAGCCGCTTGAGCCCGAAGCGGCTGGCGAGGAATCCCGTAGGCGGGGTCATGATCGCCGCGGCCGCGATGTAGGACGTCAGCACCCAGGCGATCTGGTCCTGGCTGGCAGAGACGCTGCCCTGCATGTAGGGCAAGGCCACGTTGGCGATCGTCGTGTCGAGCGACTGCAGCAATGTGGCCAGGATCACGCACACCGTGATCGCCGGCCGGTTGATGGCGGCACCCGCACTCACCGCCCGTCCCTCAGCCTGGCTGCCGCTTGTCGCCGAACAGCCCTGCCAGGAAGCGCGGCAGGCCACGCGGATGGCCGGTGCGGATCCCCACCTCCACGCTCATGCCGGCGCGCAACGGCGGCTGCGGCCGTCCTCCCGGGCCGGGCTGGTTCGGGTCGAGGCTGACGCGCACCACGAGGCGCTGGACGACCTTGACCCAGTTGCCGCTGCTGTTCTGCGCCGGCAGCAGCGAGAACTCCTGCGCCGTGACCGGGCTGATGCTCTCCACGACGCCGTTCCAGCGCGCATCGGGATAGGCATCGGCGGTGACGGTCGCGGCCTGGCCTACCCGCACATGGGCCAGCTGCGTCTCCTTCGGTTCGCTGTCGATCCAGACGCGATCTGTCGAGACGAGGTAGAACGCCGTCGCTGCCGCCTGCAGATACTTGCCCGGGGCGATCGCCGGCACATCGGTCACGATGCCCGCGAACGGCGCCCGTACGACGGTGTGGTCGAGCTGACGCTGCGCCTCGTCACGCTGCGACAAGGCCGCGCGATAGCGCGGATGTTGCTCGACGGGGAGCGACGGATCGCCGCCCAGATCGGCGGCGAGCGCGGCGAGCTGGTCCTGGAGGGCGTTGATCTTCTGCCCGGCATTGCGCTGGTTGCGCAGGGCCCCGTCCAGCGCCGCCTCGGAGGCGACATGCGAGCGCATCAGGCGCTGCTCGCGCTCAAGCTCGGTCTGGTAGTAGGCGTCATCATTTCGCGCCTGGGCGATCTGCGCCTGCATGTCGCGGTAGCGCGCCTTCTGGGCCTCGATCTCGTCACGCACGATGCCGATCTGCGCCTGGGCGTTCTCCAGTGCCAGCCGGTAGGGCCGGTCGCGCAGGCGGTACAGCACCTGGCCACGCGCGACGTGCTGGTTCTCCGTGACATCGACCTCGCGCACGATGCCCGAGATGTCGGTGGCGACGCCGACCTTCTCGGCATCCACGTAGGCGTCGTCGGTCGAGACCACGGCGCCGCCGGTGACGTAGAGCCAGAAGCCGCCGGCCAGGGCCAGCGGCAGCAGCCCGAGCAGCAGCCGGCGCACCAGCGTGCGCCGCCGTCCCGGGAGGTCGCCACGGGACGGGCCAGCGCCCGCGGCTGATCCTGCGGCGGCAGCAGGGCCGTCGACCCGCGCGTCCGCCGGCCTGGCCGGACCGCCCTCCCGCCGGGGCTCCTGCTCGACCTCGTGGCGCACGGCAGGGCTCGCCTCGCCCCGCGGGTGCTGCCGCGATTCGACGACGGCGGCGGGTGGCGGGCCACCACAGGACATGTCCTCACCGGGGCTTGTGTTCATTGCGGGTGATTATGGTTGACCGGAGCCCCTCCTGAGAATCCCATGTCTGATACATTCACTGTTGAGAAAGCCTCATCAATGTATCGGGCCGAGCTCGCCGATCTTGCTGCCTTCGTGGCCGTTGCCGAGCAGCGCAGCTTCCGTGCCGCCGCGGGCCGGCTGGGTGTCACCCCCTCCGCACTCAGCCACACCATGCGCCAGCTCGAGGACCGGCTTGCCATCCGCCTGCTCAACCGCACGACGCGCAGCGTGGCGCTGACCGACGCGGGTGCGCGGCTGCTCGAACGCCTGCGCCCGGCCATGGACCAGATCGGCGAGGCGCTCGGCAGCCTCGACCAGGAGCGCCGCCGGCCCTTCGGCCGGCTGCGCATCTACGCCGTCCACACTGCCGCCCTGGCGATCATCGTCCCGGTCTGGCGCCGCTTCCTGGCGAACTGTCCCGACGTGCAGCTCGAGGTGCATGTCGGCGAGGCGCCGATCGACATCGTGGCCAGCGGGTTCGATGCCGGGATCGGCCCGGCCGACCGGGCGAGTGCCGACATGACCATGGTGCAGGTGATGGGCCCGGCGAGGATCGCCGTGGTCGGCGCGCCCGGCTATCTCGCCAGGCGCAGCCGGCCGCGCAGCCCAGATGACCTGCGCCGCCACCAATGCGTCCAGTATCGGCGCGGCGCGGACCTCGACGTGCTGGGCTGGCGCTTCGAGCGCTGCGGCGAGGTCCGGCTGGTGCAGCCCGAGGGCCAGATCATGGTCAACCACCCGGATCTGGCCGTGCGCGCCGCGGTGGACGGGCTGGGCCTCACCTACACGCTGGAGGCGCAGGTCGAGCTGCTGCTCCAGGCCGGGCTGCTGCTCCGCGTGCTGGAGGAATGGTCGCCCTCCATCAACGGGATGTTCCTCTATTATCCAGGGCGCCAGCAGGTGCCCGCGGCGCTGCGTGCGTTCAGCGAGATGATCCGCAACAGCCACGCACCGGGCGTCGTCCGGCCGATCGCCGCGGCGCCGGACCAGCGCGCGAGTTGATGCCGCCGGTGACCGGTCGCGTGGAGGAGAACCGGGCAGGGCCGAGGACAGAGTGCTTCGCGGACAACGACCGCCGCTTGCACCAGGACGGTCCCTCCCCTAAGCCAGCGCGCCTACCCCCGGACGCGGTCATGGACGACACGCTCATGGATATCAGCGCTGGCCAACTCGACGACCCGGACGAGCCCGTGCTGGCCCTGTCGCGGGAGACGTTCGCCGGGCGCTTCCGCCACGCCGGGCGCGACCTGCAGCGGACCGTGCGGCTGTGGCGACTCTGCCTCGCGCTGGGGTGGCTCGACGTCAAGCTGCGCTATCGCGGCTCCGTCCTCGGCCCGTTCTGGCTCACCGCCTCCACGGCCGTGATGGTCGCCTCGATGGGCGCGATCTACGCCTTCCTGTTCCACATGAACCTGCGCGACTACCTGCCGTTCCTCTCGCTCTCGCTGGTGCTGTGGGGCTTCATATCGGGCCTGGTCGGCGAGGCGCCGCAATGCTTCACCCAGGCCGAGGGCATGATCCGCTCCATGCGTATGCCCTTCGGGGTCCATGCCGCCCGCCTGGTGATCCGCAACCTCCTGGTGCTCGCCCATAACGTCCTGGTCATCATGGTGGTGTTCGCCCTGTTCCGGCTCTGGCCGGGGCTGGCACTGTTGCAGATCCTCCCGGGGCTGCTGCTCTGGGTGGTTGACGGCATAGCGGCCTGCATCCTGCTCGGCACGGTGGGCGCCCGCTTCCGCGACATCGGCCCGATCATCGCCAGCGTCATGCAGATCGTGTTCTTCGTCACGCCGATCATCTGGAAGCCCGAGCTGATCAAGCACGGGGGCAGGTGGCTGCCGCTCAACCCGTTTTACGACCTGCTCGAGATCATCCGTCAGCCGCTGCTCGGCGCGCCCCCCGGCGCCAGCGTGGAATGGGCCGCCTTGGGCTTCAGCGCCGTGCTGTGCATCGCCACCGCGCTGCTGTTCAGCCGCATGCGCTCCCGCCTCGCCTACTGGATCTGAAGACGATGCCCAGCATCGACGTCCGCGACCTGCAGATCTCCTTCCCGCTCTACCATGGCACCGCGCGGTCGCTGAAACGCACGCTCGCCGCCGCGACCTCGGGGCGTGTCCAGCAAGGGCCGGACCGCAAGGTGGTCGTGCAGGCGCTGCGCGGCCTGAGCTTCTCGCTGCGCCCCGGCGAGCGTCTCGGGCTGGTCGGCCATAACGGCGCGGGCAAGACCACGCTGTTGCGCGCGCTCGCCGGCATCTACGAGCCGATCGGCGGCGAGGTGGTGGTGCGCGGGGAACTGCACACGCTGTTCGACACCAACTCCGGCATGCAGATGGAACTCACCGGCCGCGAGAACATCCGGCTCAAGGCGCTCTACTACAGCCTGGGCCGCGCCGAGGGGCGTCGCCTCGAGGAGGAGGTGCAGGGCTTTGCCGAGCTCGGCCACTTCATCGACATGCCGGTGCGCACCTACAGCTCGGGGATGGTCATCCGGCTCGGCTTCGCGCTCGCCACGGCGGTGCAGCCGAAGGTGCTGCTGATGGACGAGTGGTTCCTGGCCGGGGATACCGGCTTCATGATCAAGGCCCGCCAGCGGCTGGAGGAACTCGTCAGGCAGGCCGAGATCCTGGTGATCTCGACCCACCAGCCCGCCATCATCGCCGCCTGGTGCACGCGCGTGCTGTGGATGGACCGGGGCGCGATCCACATGCAGGGAACGCCTGACGAGGTGCTGCCCGCCTATCTCGGCCACCCGGTTGAGCCTGAGGACGCGCTGGTTCTCGAAGCCTGACCGGCCGGCCGGCAAGAGGGAACCTGACCCGCTCCCCGAAGCAGCCTTGCCCGGCGCTGGAGGGCGCCGAGCCGTGGGCCGCAGTGCTGGAGTTCCGGACTGCCGGAGTGCCGGAAAGGGTGGTGAGCCGGGTGGGATTCGAACCCACGGCCATTCGATTAAAAGTCGAATGCTCTACCACTGAGCTACCGGCTCGAAGGCCGCCCCGACGCAGGTGACCGGGACGGCCAGGAAGGATCGCGCAGCCCGATCAGGCGGCGTCCACCGGCCGCATGCGCACGATCCGGTCGGGGTCGGTTACCATGCCGCTGCCCGGCGCACCACGCTTGATCTTGTCGATATGCTCCATGCCCTCGATCACCTCCCCGGCGATCGTGTACTGGCCGTCGAGGCTGGGTGCGGGAGCGAACATGATGAAGAACTGGCTGTTGGCGCTGTGCGGATGCGCGGTGCGCGCCATGCCCAGCGTGCCACGGACGAACTTCGCCTGACGGGTGAACTCCGACTTGAGGTCAGGCAGTTCGCTGCCGCCGGTGCCGGTGCCGGACGGGTCGCCGCCCTGCGCCATGAAGCCGTCGATCACCCGGTGAAACGGCACGTTGTCATAGAACCCTTCGGCCGCAAGCGTGCGCAGGCGCTCGGCGGCAAGCGGGGCGAGATCCGGCCGCAGCCGGATCACCACCTTCCCGGACTGGAGCTCGAGGATCAGGCTGTCGGCGCCGCTGGCAGCGGGCGATGCCGGAGTGTCGGACATGGGGTTTGTCTCCTTCTGGCGGCCGGCGCTGTGCGCAGGGCCACGATTGCTGGATCCTGGCTACGCTTCAGCCGATCTTCTGCAGGATTCGGCCCAGCGTGCGCTGCGGCACGAAGCTGGAGATGTCGCCGCCGAGTTGCGCGATCTCCTTGACCAAGCGCGACGAGATAAACTGGTGCCGTTCGGTGGCCATCAGGAACACCGTCTCGATCCCGGCATCAAGCCGGCGATTCATGCCGAACATCTGGACCTCGTAGTCATAGTCGCTGACCACGCGCAGGCCGCGCACGATCAGCCCCGCGCCATGCTCGCGCGCGCACTGCACCAGCAGGTTGCCGAAGCTCACCACCGCGATCGGCACGCCGGTCCGCTGGCTGATCGGCTCGACCTCTTCGCGAACGCAGTCGGTGCGTTCCTCCAGGCTCATCAGGGGCTGCTTGCTGGCATTGACCGCCACCGCCACCACCAGCTGCTCGACAAGCGCCGTGGCGCGACCGATCACGTCCAGATGACCGTTGGTCAGCGGATCGAACGTGCCGGGGTAGAGTCCGATGCGGGGATGGAGGTCACTCATCCGCGACCTCGTCCGGAACTCCGGGCTCACCCGCCTCCTCGGAGGATTCGTCGTCCAGCACCGGAAACACGCTGGCCACCATCTCGCCGTCGCTGAGCCGGAACAGCGTGACACCCATCGATTGGCGGGCGGTGATCCGCACCTGGTCGACGGGGATGCGGATCAGCCGGCCGGCGTTGGTCATCAGCATGACGTCCGTTCCGGGCAGCACCGGCAGGGTGGAAACCACTGCACCGCCGTTGCGCGGCCCGAGCGTGATGTTGGCGATCCCCTGCCCGCCGCGGCCGCTCGCCCGGTAGTCGTAGGCGGAACTGCGCTTGCCGAAGCCACCGTCGGTGACGGTGAGCAGCACCTCCTCGGCCAGTTCCAGCTCGGCCATGCGCGCCGGATCGATCGGGGCCGCGTCGAGAACGGCGCCCACCTCGTCGCCGCCCGCCTCTTCCGCCACCTCGACCGCCGCCCGCTCGATCTCTCCCGCCTCGATGTCCGCCACCTCGGCGGAGGCCCCGTCGGCGGCACTCTCCTGGCGACGGCGCGCCGACATGGCGCGCAGGTAGGCGGCGCGCTCTGCCACCTCGGCATCGACATGGTTGAGCACGCACAGGCTGTTGACCTCGTCACCGGCGGCCAGCCGGATGCCGCGCACACCCGAGCTGTCGCGCCCGGCAAACACGCGCAGCGTATCGTCGTTGATCTGGAAGCGTATGCAGCGCGCCCGCCGTGTGGCCAGCAGCACGTCCTGCCCCTCGCGGCAGGTGGCCACCCCGATCAGGCTGTCGCCCTCGTCGAGCTTCATGGCGATCAGCCCCGACGACCGCACGTTGCGGAAGTCCGACAGCCGGTTGCGGCGCACGTTGCCGCTGGCGGTGGCGAAGACGAGATGCAGGCTGTCCCAGAGGCTCTCGTCCTGAGGCAACGGCAGCACGGTGGTGATGGTGTCGGAGCCGAGTTCGGGTAGCAGGTTGACCAGCGCCCGGCCCTTGGAGGTCGGGCTCGCCTCCGGCAGCCGCCAGACCTTCTCCCGGTAGGCCTTGCCGCCGGAGGAGAAGAACAGCACCCACTGGTGGGTGTGGGCATTGAACGAGCGGGTGATGATGTCGTCGCCACGCCGCCCCGCGGCCGTCCGCCCGCGCCCGCCGCGGTTCTGGGCGCGGAAGATGTCGAGCGGCGTTCGCTTGATGAACCCGTCGCGGGTGATGGTGACCACCATCTGCCCCGGCTCGACCAGGCTCTCATCGGTCTGGTCGCCGGCATAGTCGACGATCTCGGTGGCGCGCGGTGTCGCGATCAGGGCGCGAACCGCGACGAGCTCGTCGCGCATCACCTCCAGCCGGCGCGGCCGGCTGGCGATGATGGCGAGCAGCTCGTCGATCCGCGCCGCCACCTCGGAGAGCTCGTTGCTGATCTTCTCGCGCTCGAGCCCGGTCAGGCGGCGCAGGGTGAGCTCGAGGATGCTGCGCGCCTGCGCCTCGGTCAGGTGCACGCGGCCGTCGACGATGACGTTGCCTTCGTCATGGATCAGCTCGAGCAGCGGCGCCACGTCCGCGGCATCCCAGGCGCGCGCCATCAGCTCGGCGCGCGCGCTCGCGGCATCCCGGGCGGCGCGGATCAGGGCGATCACCTCGTCGATATTGGCCACGGCGATCACCAGGCCGACCAGCTCGTGGCCGCGGGTGCGCTCGCGCCTGAGCTCGAAGCGCGAGCGGCGCAGGATCACCTCCTCGCGGAAGGTGACGAAGGCGCTGAGCGCGTCGCGCAGGCCGAGCAGGCGCGGCTGGCCGCCGTCGAGCGCCACCATGTTGACGCCGAACGTGGTCTGCAGCTGGGTGAAGCGGTAGAGCTGGTTGAGCACGACGTCCGGGGTCGCGTCGCGCTTGACCTCGATGACCACCCGCATGCCGGAGCGGTCGCTCTCGTCGCGTATGTCGGCGACCCCCTCGATCTGCTTGGCACGCACCAGTTCGGCGATGCGCTCCTGCAGGACCGCCTTGTTCACCTGGTAGGGCAGTTCGGTGACCACGATCGCATGGCGGTCGCGGCGCAGCTCCTCGATCGCCGCCCGGGCACGGATCAGCAGCGAGCCGCGCCCCGTCTCGAAGGCGCTGCGGATGCCGGCACGACCGAGCAGGATGCCGCCGGTGGGGAAATCCGGCCCCGGCACGATCGCCATCAGGGCCTCGAGCGAGATCGCCGGGTCGGCGATCATCGCCAGTGTGGCGTCGATCACCTCGCCGGGGTTGTGCGGCGGGATGTTGGTCGCCATGCCCACCGCGATCCCCGACCCGCCATTGATCAGCAGGTTCGGGAACGAGGCCGGCAGGATGCGCGGCTCGTTCTCGCTCTCGTCGTAGTTCGGCTGGAAATCGACCGTGTCGCGCTCGATGTCGGCGAGCAGCGACATGGCCGCGCGCGTCAGCCGGGCCTCCGTGTAGCGCATCGCCGCCGGCGAGTCGCCGTCCACCGAGCCGAAATTGCCCTGCCCGTCGATCAGCTTGACCCGCATCGACCAGCTTTGCGCCATGCGCACCATGGCCTCGTAGATCGAGCTGTCGCCGTGCGGGTGGTATTTGCCCATCACGTCGCCGACCGCGCGCGCCGACTTGCGGTAGGGCTTGTCCGGCGTGAAGCCGCTCTCCTGCATGGAGAACAGGATCCGCCGGTGCACCGGCTTCAGACCGTCGCGCACATCCGGCAATGCGCGGCTGACGATCACCGACATCGCATAGGCGAGGTAGGAGGATTGCATCTCCTCCTCGATGGTCACCGGCACCATGTGCGACGGCGGATCGGGCGGGATCGGAGGCGCGGGCGGATCGGGAGTGTCGCTCAAGGCAGGTCCGTCATGAGAAAGCGCATGACCCGCCGGACGGCCGGGGCCGACGGGGGATCATGCGCAGAAGGGGAGTCGCGCGGCTTTCACCGCCAATCATCTTGTAGCACGCGACCCCGGCTTTGCCGAATGCGGCCCGGCGCGTGCCGGACGGGTCAGAACGGGATCTCGTCATCGAGGTCGCTGCCGCCGGGCGCGTCCCAGCCGCCGCCCGCGCCGCCCCCGGCGCCTCCGCCAGTGCCTCCGCCAGAACCTCCGCCGGACCCGGCGCCACGGCCGCCGCCCGCGCCCGGCCCGCGGCCGCCGCTGCCCTGGCGCGGCGCCTGGGTCGCGCCGAACCCGCCGCCGCCCATCTCGTCCTCGCCACCGCGGTTGGAATCGATCAGCTGCAGGTCACCCCGGAAGCGGTCGATCACCACCTCGGTGGTGTATTTCTCGGCCCCGCTCTGGTCGGTCCATTTGCGGGTCTGCAGCGACCCCTCGACGAACACCTTGCGGCCCTTGCGCAGGAAGCGCTCGGCCACGTCGGCGACCCGCTCGTTGAACACCACCACCCGGTGCCACTCGGTGCGCTCCTTGCGCTCGCCCGAGGCCCGGTCGTTCCAGGTCTCGCTCGTCGCCAGGGTGAAGGTGACGATCTTCGTTCCGTTCTGCGCATTGCGGACCTCGGGGTCCTTGCCCAGGTTACCGACCAGGATCACCTTGTTGACGCTTCCGGCCATCGTCGCTTCCCACTGTCCAGGCGCAAGGGGCGTTAGAGTCTTCTAACATGCCCGTTACGGCGCGCCTCCCTGTGTAGCGGCCGCCGACTACCTTATCAAATTAGAACAGAGTATGAACACCCGAGGCGCAGGGAACAGGCAGTGGCAGGAAACAGGCAGTGGCAGGGAACAGGCAGCCGATGACGAACGCGATCCGGGTCCGAGGTGCCAGAGAGCATAATCTCAAGAACATCGACGTCGACATTCCCCGCGATCAGCTCACCGTCGTCACCGGACTGTCCGGCTCGGGCAAGTCCTCGCTCGCCTTCGACACGATCTACGCCGAGGGCCAGCGGCGCTATGTCGAAAGCCTGTCGGCCTATGCCCGGCAGTTCCTCGAGCTGATGGGCAAGCCCGACGTCGATTCGATCGAGGGCCTGTCGCCGGCGATCTCCATCGAGCAGAAGACCACCAGCCGCAATCCGCGCTCGACCGTCGGCACCATCACCGAGGTGCACGACTACATGCGCCTGCTCTGGGCACGGGCCGGCATCCCCTATTCCCCCGCCACCGGGCTGCCGATCGAGGCGCAGACCGTCAGCCAGATGGTCGACCGGGTCATGGCGATGGGAGACGGCACGCGCCTGCTGCTGCTCGCCCCGGTAATCCGTGACCGAAAGGGCGAATACCGCAAGGAGCTGGCCGAACTGCAGCGGCGCGGCTTCACCCGCGTCAAGGTGGACGGCACGCTGCACGAGATCGGCGAGGTGCCCAACCTCAACCGCAAGCTCAAGCACACGGTGGAAGCCGTGGTCGACCGGATCGTGATTCGCGACGGCATCCAGTCGCGCCTGGCCGACAGTTTCGAGACCGCGCTGGGCCTGTCCGATGGCATCGTCTACGCCGAGCAGGTGCTGCGTGAGGGCGAGACAGGAGGCGGCGAGAAGGGCGAGCCGGCGCGGACGGTGTTCTCCTCGCGGTTCGCCTGCCCGGTCAGCGGCTTCACGCTCGAGGAGATCGAGCCGCGCCTGTTCAGCTTCAACGCCCCCCAGGGCGCCTGCCCGACCTGCGACGGCATCGGCACGGAAAGCTTCTTCGATCCCCTGCTCGTGGTGCCGGACGAGGCGGTGAGCCTGGCGCGCGGCGCCATAGCACCCTGGAACGGCGCCCAGAGCCCCTATTATGACCAGACGCTGCACGCCCTCGCGCGCCATTTCCGGGTGAGCACCGCCACACCCTGGTCTGATCTTCCGGCGCGGGTGCGCGACGCGATCCTGAACGGCACGGCCGACGAGGTCGAGTTCACCTACAAGGACGAGCGCCGTGCCTACAAGGTCACCAAGCCGTTCGAAGGCGTGCTGAAGAACCTCGCCCGTCGTTTCACCGAGACCGACAGCGTCTGGGTGCGCGAGGAGCTCGCCCGCTACCAGGCCGACAAGCCCTGCGTCGCCTGCGGCGGTGCCCGCCTGCGTCCCGAGGCGTTGTCGGTCAAGATCGACCGGACCACCATCGCCGAGGCCTCCGACCTGCCGATCGGCCGCGCGCTCGACTGGTTCGCCCAGGTCGAAGGCACGCTCGACCCGCAGCGCGCCGAGATCGCGCGGCGCATCCTGCGCGAGATCGTCGAGCGGCTGCGGTTCCTCAACGATGTGGGCCTGGACTACCTCACCCTGTCGCGCGGCTCGGCGACACTGTCGGGCGGCGAGAGCCAGCGCATCCGGCTGGCCAGCCAGATCGGCTCCGGCCTGACCGGCGTGCTCTACGTGCTCGACGAGCCCTCCATCGGCCTGCACCAGCGCGACAACGAGCGTCTGCTGGAGACTCTCGCCAGGCTCAAGCGGCTCGGCAACACGCTGCTGGTCGTCGAGCATGACGAGGACGCGATCCGTGCGGCCGACCACCTGATCGACATGGGTCCCGCGGCCGGCGTGAATGGCGGCCACGTGATCGCCATCGGCACGCCCGAGGAGGTGGCGCGCAATCCCAACTCGCTGACCGGCGACTACCTGTCGGGCCGGCGCAGCATCGAGATCCCCCGCCGCCGGCGCGCGACCGATCCCGAGCGCCAGATCCGGGTGATCGGTGCCTCGGGCAACAACCTCAAGCGCCTCGATGCGAGCTTTCCGCTCGGCACCTTCACCTGTGTGACCGGCGTCTCGGGCGGCGGCAAATCGACGCTGGTGGTCGACACGCTCTACAAGGCGCTGTCGCGCCGGCTCATGGGCTCGGGCGAGGTCCCTGCCCCGCATGAGCGGATCGAGGGGCTCGAACTGCTCGACAAAATCATCGACATCGACCAGTCGCCGATCGGCCGCACCCCGCGCTCCAACCCCGCCACCTACACCGACCTGTTCGCCCCGATCCGTGACTGGTTCGCCGAGCTGCCCGAGGCCCGCGCGCGCGGCTACAAGCCCGGACGCTTCAGCTTCAACGTCAAGGGCGGCCGCTGCGAAGCCTGCCAGGGCGACGGCGTGCTCAAGATCGAGATGCACTTCCTCCCAGACGTCTTCGTCACCTGCGACACCTGCAAGGGTGCCCGCTACAACCGCGAAACCTTGGAGGTGAAGTTCCGCGGCAAGTCGATCGCCGACGTGCTGGCCATGACGGTCGACGAGGCGGTGCCCTATTTCTCGGCCGCGCCCCGGATCCGCGACCGGCTGCAGATCCTGCAGAAGGTGGGGCTCGGCTACGTGGCGCTCGGCCAGCAGGCGACCACGCTGTCGGGCGGCGAAGCGCAGCGGGTCAAGCTCTCCAAGGAACTCGCCCGCCGCGCCACCGGGCGCACGCTCTACATCCTCGACGAGCCGACCACGGGGCTGCATTTCGAGGATGTCCGCAAGCTGCTCGAGGTGCTGCACGCCCTCGTCGAGCAGGGCAACACGGTGCTGGTCATCGAGCACAATCTAGAGGTGATCAAGACCGCCGACTGGATCCTCGATCTCGGCCCGGAGGGTGGCGATGGCGGCGGGCGGCTGGTCGCCGTCGGCACGCCGGAACAGGTCGCCGCCAACCCCGACAGCCACACCGGCCGCTTCCTCGCCCCGTTGCTGCCGGCCGCGCGCAAGCAGCGCAAGCGGGCCTGAGCGTCCGCGGCGACCGGCGCCCCGGCTCGCCTCGCCTCGCCTCGTGGTCCGCACGCGACCGCATGACAGCCCGGCGCACGGCCCGCAAATCGCCGGCGGGCCGGCCTATCAGGAGGCGGAGGTGGAGCGCGTCATCGCGCCACGACGCGGGTCAAGCCGGCCGCGATCAGTGCCAGCACGTCCCCCGCCCCGCGTCGGCCGCCGGTATCGGCCGGGCGGCCGAGGTCACGCCGGGCCAGCACCCCGATCAGCCCCGCCCGACCCGGCACGCGACCGGCGTCAGCCAGCCAGCCCAGGCCAGCCGACCGTGCCAGGGTGCCATCGACGTCCGCCGGGGCGAAGGGCCGCCTGCCGCTTGCCAGGATGCGCGAGCGATGGCGCAGCATCGCGCCCGCCGCATAGGCCGCGCCGGCCAGGCGCAGCCGCTCCGCCTGACGGGTCTCGCCCAGTGCCGCGCCCAACGCCACCTGCAGCGCGCCCGCGCCGCCGAGCTGCGCCTCGCGCCAGGATTGCTCGTCCTCGAACCCCTCGGCTTCCGCTTCCCGGGCCGCGATCATCTCCAGCAGCGGCTCGCGCGGCAGGGTGCCTCGGGCGAGAGCCTCGGCGAGCGGTCCGGCGACCTCGTGCCGCCGCCGTTCGCCTTCGACCACCTCGCGCCACCATTGCAGCCGGATGAGGGCGCCGATCGGCCCCACCTCGCCATGGCTCGACGGCAGCTCCAGGGCGCGCACCAGCTCGTGGTTGAAGGCGGCCAGCAGCAGCAGCGCCTCGCGCCGTGCGGCCGGTGCGAGCAGCGTCAGCAGGAAACGGTCCGGATCCTGCGCCCGCACACGCACCGCGAGACCCGGCTCGGCGGCTGGAACCTTCTCCATCATGCAGGCCTTTTCACCACGACGCCCGGTCGCGGCCGGCTGCTTGACGCGCCTGCCGCTTGACCATAGCTCAACCGGGTCGCTCGCGGCCGCACCACGCCCGTGATTGCGGTCTGCATCACCCAGGAGAACGAAGCATGGCTTTCGAACTGCCGGCCCTTCCGTACCAGCACAATGCGCTGGCCGCGCGTGGCATGTGCCAGGAGACGCTGGAGCTCCACCACGACAAGCACCACCAGGCCTATGTCACGGCGCTGAACGGCTTCGTCGAGAAGAACGACGCGCTGAAAGGCAAGTCGCTCGACGAGATCATCAAGCTGAGTCACGGCAACGCCGAGATGGCGCCGGTCTTCAACAATGCCGGTCAGCATTGGAACCACATCCTGTTCTGGCAGGCGATGTCGCCGACCGAGGGCGGCAAGATGCCCGGCAGCCTGGAGTCCAAGCTGGCGTCGGATTTCGGCAGCGTGGACGCGTTCAAGGACGCCTTCAAGCAGGCCGCCGTCTCGCAGTTCGGCTCCGGCTGGGCCTGGCTCGTCGCCGGCAATGACGGCAAGCTCAAGGTGACCAAGACGCCGAACGGCTCCAACCCGCTGGCCACCGGCGAAGGCAAGGCCCTGCTCGGCATCGATGTCTGGGAGCACAGCTACTATATCGACTTCCGCAACCGCCGCCCGGACTACGTGACCAACTGGCTCGACAAGATCGCCAATTACGAGTTCGCCGAGGCGCAGCTGAAGAGCGCCTGATCGCTCCCGGCGGCCTCGCCTTCGCTGGCCCCGCCTTCTCTGGCCCGCTTTCCTTGGCCCCGCCTTCCTTGGCCTCCGCCGCCTGGCGCCGGCGGGAGGCGGGGCGTCAGCCCGTCTTGCCGGTCTTCGGCGGCACGTCGTTGGCGGCCGGCGGCGTCAGCACGGTGGTGATTGTATCGCGCACGACCTGCACCCGCACGTTGGGGGCGATCTCCACCTCCACCTCGTTCGACCCTTCCCGCACCTTCTGCACGATGCCGACCACGCCGCCCGCGGTGACCACCCGGTCGCCGCGCTTGAGCGCACCGAGTGTTGCCTTGAGCTGCTTCTGGCGCTGCTGCTGAGGACGGATCAGCAGGAAATAGAACACGATGAAGATCAGGACGATCGGCAGGAACTGCGCCAGTCCGCCGAGGCCACCGAGCGCGCCGCCCGCCGCGTCCTGGGCATAGGCTGGAGTTGAGAAGAGATGCATCTGGATGGCTTTCAGGCTCGTGAAACGGACGCGGCAACCGCCCGGCGGCGCCCCTCGCTGCCCGGCAGTCCGCGCCGGACCATAGGTTTCGCCGCTGCCGCGTCAAGCTGCCTGGACGGTGCAGGCGACGGCCGATGACCGACATCCCGGCACACGCGCTGCTCGAGCGGATCGCCGCCGCCCTCGAGCGGCTTTCCCCGCCGCCGCCCGCGCTTGGCGATCTCGGCCGTGCGGAGGCCTATGTCTGGCATCCCGAGGCCGGCCGGCTCGACCCCGTCGCCCATGTCGCCGGCGTCGACCTGCGCCTGCTGCAGGGCGTCGAGCGGCAGCGCGACCTGGTGCTGGACAACACCCGCCGCTTCGCCGCCGGCCTGCCGGCCAACAACGCGATGCTCTGGGGCGCGCGCGGCATGGGCAAGTCCTCACTGGTCAAGGCGGTGCATGGTGAGGTGAACCGCGGCCGGGGCAGCCAGGCCGGCGCGCCGGGAGGCGGCAAGCTGCTGCTCATCGAGATCCAGCGCGACGACCTGTCCACCCTGTCCACCCTGATGGCGCTGCTGCGCGGGGCCGATCGGCAGATCCTGCTGTTCTGCGACGACCTGTCCTTCGAGCGCGAGGATACCGATTACAAGGCGCTGAAATCGGTCCTCGACGGCGGCATCGAGGGGCGTCCGTCCAACGTCCTGTTCTATGCCACCTCCAACCGTCGGCACCTCATGCCGCGCGACATGATCGAGAACGAGCGCGCGCAGGCGATCCATCCCGGCGAGGCGGTCGAGGAGAAGGTCTCGCTGTCCGACCGGTTCGGGCTGTGGGTTGGCTTCCACAATTGCGACCAGGCCACGTTCCTTGCCATGGTCGAGGGCTACGCGCGCGACCGCAACCTGCCGATCGACGCGCCGGCGCTGCATGCCGCGGCCAACGAGTGGTCGATCACCCGCGGCGGCCGGTCCGGGCGCGTGGCCTGGCAGTTCATCGAGGATCTCACCGGCAGGCTGTCCTCCGGCGCAGCCGCGCGCTGAGCGGGGCAGCCGGTCAGGCCGCCTTCCCGCCAGCCGCGATGCTACCGAGGCCGCCCATGTAGGGGCGCAACACCGCCGGGATGGTGATGCTGCCGTCCTCTTCCTGGAAGGTCTCCATCACCGCGATCATCGTGCGGCCGACAGCGAGGCCCGAGCCGTTCAGCGTGTGGACGAACTCGGGCGCCCCGCCCGCGTCGCGCTTCATCCGCGCGTTCATCCGCCGCGCCTGGAAGTCGCGCGTGTTCGAGCACGACGAGATCTCCCGCCACGCCTGTTGGCCCGGCAGCCAGGCCTCGAGATCGTAGGTCTTGGCCGCGCCGAAGCCGGTGTCGCCCGCGCACAGCAGCACGCGGCGGAAGCGGATCTCCAGCAGCTCCAGCACCCGCTCGGCGCAGCCGGTCATGCGCTCATGTTCCGCCTCGCTCTGCTCGGGTGCTGTGACCGATACCAGCTCCACCTTCTGGAACTGGTGCTGGCGCAGCATGCCGCGCGTGTCGCGGCCGGCGGCACCGGCCTCGCTGCGGAAACAGGCCGACAGTGCCGTGACCCGCATCGGCAACTGGCGCTCCGCGACGACGTCGCCGGCGATGAGGCTGGTCAGCGGAACCTCGGCGGTCGGGATCAGCCAGCGCCCGTCGGTGGTGACGAACGACTGGTCGGCGAATTTCGGCAGCTTGTCGGTGCCGTACATGGCGGCCTCGCCGACCAGCAGCGGCACGGAATGCTCGCGGTAGCCATGCTCGCCGGTCTGCAGGTCGAGCATGAACTGGCCCAGCGCCCGCTCCAGCCGGGCGAGCGCGCCGCGCAGCACCACGAAGCGGCTGCCCGAGAGCTTGGCGGCGGCCTCGAAATCCATCAGCCCGAGGGCCTCGCCCAGCTCGAAATGCTGGCGCGGCGCGAAGCTGAAGGCGCGCTCCGCACCACGCTCATGCACCACCACGTTGTCCGCCTCGTCGCGGCCCGGCGGCACCGCGGCGTCGAGCCGGTTCGGCAGCTCGGCCAGCAGGCTGCGGATCGACAGGTCGGCTTCCGCCGCCTCGCGCTCGCACGCCTCCATGCCGTCGCGCAACTGCACCGCCTCGGCCTCCAGTGCCGTCGTGTCCTCGCCGGCCCGCTTCGCCTGCCCGATCTGCTTGGCCAGTGCATTACGCCGCGACTGCCGCTCCTGCAGCGTCGTCAGCGCCGCGCGGCGCGTCTCGTCGAGCGACAGCACGCGCGCCGAGACGGGCTCCAGCCCGCGGCGGCGGAGATCGGCGTCGAAACCGGCCGGATCGGCGCGCAGCGTGCGCAGATCATGCATCGCTCTTGTCCTCGCTCCCGTCGGGGTCTTCGATGGTCTTCGGCTCGACCAGGCCGGCCGCGATGATCGAGATCTCGTAGAGCCCGATCAACGGCACGGCGAGCGTGGTCTGGGTGATCACGTCGGGCGGCGTCAGGATCGCCGCGACCACGAACGCGCCGACATAGGCGTAGCGCCGCACGCGCCGCAGTCCCTTGGCGGTCACCAGCCCTACCTTGGCGCACAGTGTCAGCACCACCGGCAGCTCGAAGGCGATGCCGAACGCCATGATCAGCTTCATGACCAGGGCGAGATACTCGCTCACCTTGGCCTGCAACTGGATCTGCAGACCGTCGTCACCGGTCGGGGTCTGGAAACTCAGGAAGAACCGCCAGGCGGTTGGAAACACGAAATAGTATGCCAGTGCCGCGCCAAGCAGGAACAGGACCGGGGTGGCGATGAGGAACGGTGCGAAGGCACGCTTCTCGCTGCGATACAGGCCCGGTGCGACGAAGATCCAGACCTGGCTCGCAACCACGGGGAACGACAGGAACGCCGCCCCGAACATGGCGACCTTCAAATAGGTGAAGAACGCCTCGTAAAGAGCTGTATAAATGAGATGTGGCTGCTCGCCCTTCTGCCGCATGATCTCGGCCAGCGGCTGGGCAAGGAAAAGGTAGATCCGCCCGGAGAAATGGTAGCAGAGCAGGAAGCACAGCATGAACGAGACCACCGACCAGAGCAGGCGGCGGCGCAGTTCCACCAGGTGCTCGAGCAACGGCATGGGCTGGTCGTTGATCGGGTCTTCCTTGACCATGCTTTCTGTGGACATGCCGGGCCTAGCTGGGGTGGAGATCGTCTGCCGACGCAGACGTCAGAAGATGTCGCTGATCGGCCGCAGGGCGCCCGGCGGCAGCACGCTCGGCGGCGGGTTGGCGCGCTCGCGAAGCAGGCGGCGCGCGACCCGCGGCGGGATGAAGTCGGGCACCGCATCTTCGTGCTGATCCCCCGCGTCGTTGCTGCCGGACGCAGCCCGCGCCGGGTGCGCCGCTCCCGCCTCGCCAGGAGCCGTCCCGCGCGCGAGATCGTGCGAGACAGACCGGATCACCGGCGGCGGCGTCACCTCGAGAGCGTCCGGCACGGCAGCACTCGCCGCCGCCGGCACCGGGCTCAGCGGATTGTCGGCGAGCGTGCGCCGCAGCGAGCCGTCATCGTCCAGCGCCCGCATGACCTGGCCACGCAGGTCGAAACTGCGCAGCTCGCGCAGATGCTGGCGCGCCTCGCCGAGATCGGCCTCCCGCACCATGTCGTCGACATGGGTCTGGAACTCGGCGGCGAGCTTGCGACCCTTCTTGATGACGTTGCCGATCGCGCGCAGCGCCGCCGGCATGTCCTTCGGCCCGATGACGATCAGCGCGATGATGCCGATCAGCATGATCTCGGACCAGGCGAAGTCGAACATGGGAACCCTGTTTCTCCGCTGCCGCAGCCCTGGCCCGCGCTGCGCGCGCACGCGACCGCTTCAGGCAGCCGCCCCGCAGTGCTGCCGCATAGGGTGAGGTAGCACTTCTCTCACGGTGCAGGAACCTCGCCGATCTCCTGCGCCGCCGCCGCGGCGACCGCGTCGGGCGGCTCGACGAACAGCTCCTCCCGGCGCGGCAGGTCGCGCAGGTCACGCAGCCCGAACTGCAGCAGGAAGCCCTTCGACGTGGCCCACAGCACCGGCCGGCCGGGCACCTCCTTGCGGCCGCGCGGCTCGATGAGCGAGGCCTCGAGCAGCGTGTCGATCGTGGCCTGGTTGACGGCAACCCCCCGGATCTCCTCGATCTCGGCACGGGTGCAGGGCTGGTGGTAGGCGATGATGGACAGGGTCTCCATCGCCGAGCGCGGCAGGCGGCGCGGCCGGTGCATCACGCGGGTGAGGTGCGGCGCGAGGTCCGCGGCGGTCCGGAACTGCCAGCCGCCGGCCACCGCGAACGGCCTCACGCCACGCCCCTCGTACAGCCGGCACAATTCGTCAAGCATGCCGCGCAGGGCGTCGGTCGCCTGCTGCACCGAGGCCAGCTCGACAAGGTCCGCCCCCGCCCGCACCTGGCCGCCCTCCGGCTGCGCCGGGCCGGCGAGCAGGCCGCGCGTCCGCAGCAGGTCGAGCATCGCGCGCTCGCTCACCGGCTCGCTGCTGGCGAAGATGAGCGCCTCGATCAGGCGCAGCGCCTCCGACGCGGCGCCGCTCACTCGGCCGCCTCGCGCATGGGGGTCTCGCGCATGGGCGCCTCGCCGACCGGGGCCCGATCGGAGGGCTCTTCGGGGCAGACGCGCAGCAGGATGGCGCCGAATTGCTGCTCCTGGCGCAGCTCGACATGGCCGTTGCGTGCCATCTCCAGTCCGGCGATCAACGTGCCCGCGATCGCCGCGCACCGTTCGGCGCGTCCACCCAGCACTCCCGCGCCATCGGGCAGGAAGGCATCAAGCGACTGCCAGCCGGGAGGCAGGTCGCCGAGCAGGCGGCGCAGCCGCTGCAACGCCTCGCCCACCGTCCAGAGCCGGGTCGGCGCCGGCCGGTAGCGGCTCTTGCGGGCCGAGCGCCGCATCACCGCCATGGTCGCACCCAGCAGCCGCGCCATGTCGACGACCAGTCCGGAGCGGTCGATCTCGACCAGCGGCTCGGCCGCACCGCGGGCAAACACGTCGTGGCCGAGCTGCGGGCGGGCTGCGAGCCAGGCCGATACCCGCCCGACATGGGCGAGCTCGGCCAGCCGCTCGGCGAGCAGGTGCGAGGCGAGCGTCGCCTCCTCGTCGGCCGCCGCCTCGTCCTGCGGCAGCAGGAGCTTGGATTTCAGCCAGGCGAGCCAGGCGGCCATGACCAGCCAGTCGGCGGCGAGCTCCAGCCGTATGGTCCGTTCCGCCTCGACCACCGCCAGGTACTGCTCGACGAGCAGCAGCACCGAGATGCGCGAGAGGTCGACCTTCTGTGCGCGGGCCAGCTCCAGCAGCAGGTCGAGCGGCCCCTCGAACCCGTCGAGGCGCAGCAGCGGCACCGCGACGCCGGCCGTGCCCGCGGCTCCCGGCGCCGCTTGTGTCGCCTCGCTCAGCACAGCAGCGCCTCCCGCTCGGCATGCATGGCAGGTCCGTCGAGCTCGCGGCGGCGCGAGCGGACCAGCGCCTCGGCCGATGCCAGCCGCGCCATTGCCGCGTCACCCATCGGTGCCGCTGCGTCCAGCACCGCCGCGCTGTCGGCGAGTTCGCCCGAGCAATGCAGGGCAACGTCGCAGCCGGCAGCGAGGCAGGCGCGCGCCCGGCCGCCTGCATCGCCCTCGAGCGCGCCCATGGCGAGGTCGTCGGAGATCAGCAGGTTGCCGAAGCCGAGCCGGCCGCGAACCACCTCCTGCAGGACGGTGCGTGACAGCGTAGCCGGGCGCGAGGGATCGAGGTCGGTGAACAGAATGTGCGCCGTCATCATCCAGGGCAGCCAGGCGAGGGCGGCGAACGGCGCGAGATCGGCGGGTTCGGGACGATCGAGCTCCGGCAGGCCCACATGGCTGTCGACCGACGCACGCCCGTGGCCGGGTGCATGCTTGCCGACCGGGTGGACGCCCGCGGCGAGCAACCCGTCGGCGAGGCCGCCGGCCAGCGCCACGATCTGGTCGGGCGACGCGCCGAAGGCGCGGTCGCCCACCACCTCGCTGGCGCCGGCCACCAACCGGTCCAGCACCGGCGCGCACACCACGTCGAAGCCTGCGCTGCGGCACTCAAGGCCGATCAGCGCCCCGGTGAGGAAGGCCGCGCGCCGGCCGCCGGCCGGGTCGCGCTCGAACAGGGCGCCGATCCGTGCCGCCGGCGGATGCGCCGACCAGTGCGGCGGACGCAGGCGGGCGACCCGTCCCCCCTCCTGATCGACGAACAGCAACGCCTCCGCCGGCAGCGCTGCGCGCACCGCGCCCGCCAGCCCGGCGAGCTGCTCCGGCGCCTCGATGTTGCGCCGGAACAGCATCACGCCGAGCGGCGGGGTTGCGCGCAGCAGCCGCACCTCGTCCGCGGTGAGCGTCGGGCCGGACAGCCCGATCACCGCCGCGCGCGGCGGGGCCATCGGCTAGAAATCCGCCACCGTGCAGGCGACCTTCTGCACACGTGCCTCGCTGCAGAAGGCGGCCGCCGCCGCGGCGCTGTCGAACCCGCCGGCCCGCAGGCGATAGATCGTGTGGCCGGAACGTTGCGCCGACTCGATGGCCGGGCTGTGGCCACTCAGCAGCGCGCGATGCGCGCGACGCAGGCGCTCCCATTCATCCAGCGCGGCGCGGTGGCTGCCCAGCGCGGCCAGTTGCACCATCGTGCCCTGAGCGTGCCCGTGATCCGCCCCCCTGTCCGCCGACCCTTCAGCCGCCGCCCCTGCAGCCGGGGCCCCCTGAACCGAGGAGCCCGGCCTCGAGGAGCCGAGCGCCGAAGACCTCGGTTCTCCGGTGTTACCCGGTCCGGCGTTCCCCGACTGGGCCGTCCCAGCCCCGGCGTCCGGTCTCGGCGACGACAGCTCCGGTGACGCTGGCGCCGCGCTGCCCGCGGTCCCGCCGTCCTGCGCCGACCGCGACTGGCCGGCGGCTGGCAGGCGCGCGGTCGCGATCGTCCCGGGCGATGCCGCGGGCGGAGTTGCGGGCGAGGCGTCCGGTGTTTCCTGCGCCCGGCGCCGGGCAGCCTCGACCTCGGCCTGCAACGCGCTGGGGTCGGCCGTCTCCGCCCCGGCCGCCAGGGTTTCCGGCCCGCCGGTGCCGAGCGGCACCGGACCCTGGGTGCCCATCCCCTGCAGGCCGCCCGGGTTGACCGGCTTGACCCGCACGAGCCCGGGCGGTGGCTGGATCACCGGGATCGAGCCGGGGCTGCGGCCGGACAGCGCCCAGCCGCCGATCACCACGGCCAGCAGCAGGCCGATCCCGCCCGCCATCATCGCGAGGTGCCTGGTCGCCGGATCCATCGCCTCGCGGCCGCGGCGCTCGCCGAGCGCCACATCCTCGCCGTCCAGGGCGCGATCCTCCTCCACCGGCGTCATCGTATCTCCTCGGCGGCGTCCTCTCCGAGCCGCTCCAGGGCCGCGCGGATGATCCTGGCGGTGCCCCGGGCAAGGGCGACCGTCGCGGACGGCAGGGGCTCCAGCCCCGAATCGGCGGCCGAACCGCCCCTAGGCACTGTTGCATCATCCGCCGGCGCTTTCCACAGCCCAAGGGAGGCCTGGGCGAGGCGCAGGACGCGCTCGCGGAGCGGGCAGCGGCCGGCGGCACCGGGCAGCGCGGGCGCCAGCGCGAGCGCCCGCAACGCGTGGTCGAGTTGCAGCATGACCGCCCGCGCGGGCGGCCGTCTCGCCGCACCGGCAAGCGCCGGGCGCCAGTCCGCGGGCGCTGGGACCGCGCCCGCGTCGCGGATCAGCGCGCGGCAGCGCGCATGGACGTGCTGGACCAGAAACCCCGGATCCTCAAGCCGTAGGCGGTCGAAACCGAAGACCATCGCCACTCCCGCCGGCGCTGCCTCACCTGCGGCGAGTTCAGCAGCCAGCGCCTCCAGACACCCGTCGCGCAGTCGCAGATTGACCATCGCCGGACCCGCCACCGCCGTGGCCGCGACCGCCGGCAGGCGCGCCAGCGCGCCAGCCAACTCGGCGGCCAGCACGCCTGCCGGACGTGCACTCAACCGCGCGAGCGGCCAAGCGGCGGCCGTCGACAGGTCGCCCTGGCCGGAGCGCTCGGCCGGCAACAGCCGCAGCCCGCCCAATCCCGCTAGCCCACCGGTGCCACCGATCAGACGCTCTGCCGCCTCGCGCAGGGCGGCCTCGCCAAGCGTCGGCTGCGGCAGGTCGCCCCGCACACTGCCCCTATCCCGGCACCGCCAGGTCGGTCAGCCGGCGATGCTCCTCCATGGCGAAGCGGTCGGTCATGCCCGCGATGTAGTCCGCCACCACCCTGTGCGCCTCGCGTTCGTCGCCGCCGAGCGCCGGCTCGCGCCAGTCGTCCGGCAGCAGGCCCGGATTGCCAGCCAGGATGCGGAACAGCGAGGCCACCACCTCGCGCGCCTTCAGGGTCATCCGGTTCACCCGCCAGTGGCGATAGAGGCGGGCGAACAGAAAGGCGCGGATCTCGGCGTGCCGCGCGGCCATTGCCGGGCTGAACCCGACCAGCGGCCGCTCGCTGCGGCGGATCGCCGCGGCACTGTCCGGATCGGCGGCCGACAGGCGGCGTCGGGTCTCCGTGATCAGGTCGAGGGTGAGCGCGTTGATCACCCGGCGGATCGTCTCGTGGCGGATGCGCGACCGCTCCGGACGCGGGCTGCGTGCCGCGCACCGGGCCCGCGCCTCGCCGAGCGCCTCGCCGATCACCGGCAGGCCAGCGATGTCGTCGAAATCGAGCAGGCCGGCGCGCAGCCCGTCATCGAGATCGTGCCCGTGATAGGCGATGTCATCGGCCAGGGCAGCGACCTGGGCCTCGGCGGAGGCGAAACTGTCCAGCTCCAGCGGGTGCAGCCCGTCATAGGACGCGAGATAGGGCGAAGGCTCGGCGACGGGGCCGTTATGCTTGGCCAGGCCCTCCAGCGTTTCCCAGGTGAGGTTGAGACCGTCGAAATCCGCGTAGCGCCGCTCGAGCAAAGTGACGATCCGCATGGATTGCGTGTTGTGATCGAAGCCGCCGTGGGCCCGCATGGCCGCCGCGACCGCATCCTCACCGGCATGGCCGAAGGGCGTGTGGCCGAGGTCATGGGCCAGGGCCACGGCCTCGGTGAGGTCTTCGTTCAGCGCCAGCTGGCGCGCCACCGAGCGGCTGATCTGCGCCACCTCGATGCTGTGCGTCAGGCGCGTGCGGAAGAAATCGCCCTCGTGGTTGACGAACACCTGCGTCTTGTACTGCAGCTTGCGGAAGCCGGCCGAATGCACCACCCGGTCGCGGTCGCGCTGCCAAGGGCTGCGGGTCGGGTCCTCGGTCTCCGGATGCAGCCGTCCCCGACCGCTCTCCGGCCGCACCGCATAGGGCGCAAGGCTCACCGCTCGTCCTCCGCGACATCGCTGCCCACGGCTTACAACGGCGCGCGGCGTCGCTTCAACGCAGCACCTCCCTTCAACCGGCGCCCCGGCTCGCCTATCTTCCACTCATGAGCACTCCGCGCGAGCCCGAAGCCATCGTCGTCACTCCTGCCGCCACTCCTGCCGTCGGGGCTGCCGCGTTCGCGGTCTCCGAGCGAGCCGCGCGGCGGATCGCCGAGATCATCGCCAGCCAGCCGGGCCCGAACCAGCCGGATGCCGCGGCCCCGTTGGATACGGAGACGGAGATTGGCCAGGCCGGTCCAACATCTCGCGCACTGCGCGTCGCGGTGCTGGCCGGCGGCTGCAGCGGCTTCCAGTACAGGTTCGAGCTCGACCATCGCAGGCAGCCCGACGACCACGAGATCCAGGCCGGTGCCGCCCGGGTCCTGGTCGACCCGACGAGCCTCGATCTGCTGGCCGGCGCCGAACTCGACTACAGCGAGGCACTGATCGGGGCGCACTTCACCGTACGCAACCCCAACGCCACCTCCTCCTGCGGCTGCGGCACCAGCTTCTCCATCGACTGAGCAGGCCGCCGAGTGAGCGCGCCATGCGCCTAGCCACCTGGAACGTCAACTCGGTCCGCACCCGCGAGCAGATCGTCGCCGACTGGCTGGCCCGCGAGCGGCCCGACGCACTGCTGCTGCAGGAGATCAAGTGCGAGGAGGCGGGCTTCCCCGCCGCCCGCTTCGCGGCCCTCGGCTACCACGCGCTGGTGGTGGGCCAGAAGAGCTACAACGGTGTTGCCATACTGACCCGCGCGCCCGCCGAGACCAGGCTGGTCGCCCTTCCTGGCCTGCCCGAGCCCACCCAGGCGCGCTATGCCGAGATCAGCCTGGGCGGACTCGTGCTCGGCAATCTCTACCTCCCCAACGGCAATTCCGGCGGCGAGGCCGGCCTGCAGGCCAAGCTCGACTGGATGGACGCGCTGCATGAGCGGGCCGCGACGCTGCTGCGCGCGGAGACCGACTTCGTTCTTGCCGGGGATTTCAACGTCTGCCCGGCCGACGAGGATTACGCACCCGGCACGCTGGCCGCCTCCGACGCCCTGATCCATCCGCAGACCAGGCGGCGCTTCCGGGCACTGACCTGGCTGGGCCTGACCGACGCGCTGCGCGCCGTGCAGCCCAGCGGCCGGGCCTACACGTTCTGGGACTACCAGGCCGGCTGCTGGCCGCGCGACCTGGGCCTGAGGATCGACCACGCGCTGCTTTCGCCGCGCCTTGCCGAGCGGCTGCAGTCGGTGACGATCGATCGCGCGCAGCGCGATCTGCCGCAGCCTTCCGATCATGTGCCGGTGGTCGTAAGCGTCGATGCGGACTGACCAGACGCGCCGCCCTCCGACTTTGGTCTAGGGAGCAGGCGTCGAACTTTTGCGACATTGTCGCGTCAGCGGAACAGGAACGACACCCTGGAGGATTCCGTGCCGAGACTTGCCGCAATTGCCCTGTCCACCCTCGCCTCGGTCTGCCTCGCGGCGCCCGCGCTGACGGCTGCCGTGGCGCCCGCTCTGGCCCAGGGCACAGAGAGCCGCACAGAGAGCCGCCCCGAGACCCATGCCGCCCGCGACGTGAAACACGCGCCCACGAAGGAGATCGGCAAGGCGTCGGTCTATTCGACCTGGTTCCAGGGCCGCCACATGACGGATGGCGAGCGGTACAACGCCCGCTCGGACGCCGCCGCCAGCCGCACCCTGCCGATCGGCACCAAGGCGAAGGTGGTCGATCTGCAGACCGGCAAGGTGGCCAAGGTGGTGATCAAGGATCACGGGCCGGCCCCGAAGAGCCGGATCATCGACCTCACCCCGCATACCGCCGCCCAGATCGGCCTTACCAAGAAGCAGGGTATCGCGCCCGTCGAGGTCGTGCCGACCTCCATTCCGGCCAAGCCCATCATCCACAAGGCCGAAGGGTCGTAGCCGAAGGCCTTGCGGCCGGCTCAGCGTCTCCGGGGTAACCGAGACCGGCCCGTGCGTTGCTATCCTCCCGCCACGTCCCGCACGCCGGGACGTGCCGCAGGCGGTTCTCCACGCACGTCGCAGGCTCGGAGGTGCGACCAGCGGCGGACGCAAGCTGGCGCTGCACCACCGCACCCTCGTGGCGCGCGGCAGACGGTCAGCCGCCGAGCCGTGACAAGGCAGCGCCGAGCCGCTCGCGTTCGGCCGCGAACCCCGCCAGCCGCGCGCGGTTCTCCTCGACCACCTCGGGCTTGGCGCGGGCGACGAAGTCGGGATTGTCCAGCTTGCGCTCCACCTTGCCGATCTCGCCAGCGACGCGCTCGATCTCGCGCGCCAGCCGGGCGCGTTCGGCACCGATGTCGATCAACTCGTCGAGCGGCAGGATGAGGGTCGCCTCGTCGACCACCAGCTGCGCCGCATCCTTGGGCATCGGACCGTCGAGCGCGGTCATCTGCGAAATGCGGGCGAGCCTGGCCAGCGCCTCGCGCCAGGAGCCGGCCCAGCCCAGCGTCTCGGCGGAGGCATCGCGCAGCAGCACGGGTGCCAGACGCGCCGGCGGCACGCCCATCTCGCCGCGCAGCGCCCGGATCTCGGAGATGACGCGGATCAGCCAGCCGATCTCCCGCGACGCGGCCGGCGGCACCTGTGGCACCGAAGCGGTCTCGGGCCACGCCGTCCGGATCAGGCTGCCGCGCGGACCGAACCCGAACTGGCCCCAGAGCGTCTCGGTCACGAACGGCGCGATCGGATGCAGCAGGCGCAGCAGCAGGCCGAGCACATGCGCTGCCACGCCACGAATCTGGCCGCCCACTTCGGCGTCGCCGAACAGCGGCTTGGCCAGTTCGAGGAACCAGTCGCAGAACAGGTTCCACGAGAAGCGGTAGATGGCGGCGGCATACTCGTCGAAGCGGAGCGCCTCCAGCGCCGCGGTCGCCTCGGCGACCGCCCGTTCGGCCTCGGCCGCGATCCAGACCGCCAGCGGATGGCTCAGCGAGGCGACCGAGAAGCCGGCTTCGGGCCGCACCTCGTTCATCTCGCACAAGCGGGCGGCGTTCCACAGCTTGGTGACGAAGCTGCGGTTCTCCTCCACCCGGCGCGGGCTGAGACGGACGTCGCGTCCGATGCCGGTGAGCGCGCAGACCGTGTAGCGCAGCGCGTCGGCGCCGAACTGGTCGATCATCTCCAGCGGGTCGATGCCGTTGCCGAGGCTCTTGGACATCTTGCGGCCGCGCTCGTCGCGCACCAGCCCGTGCAGGAAGACGGTGCGGAACGGCACCTCGCCCATGAAATGCAGCCCGAGCATCATCATCCGGGCGACCCAGAAGAAGATGATGTCGTGGCCGGTGACCAGCACAGAGCCGGGATAGTAGCGGCCGAGCTCGACCGTCTCCCGCGGCCAGCCCTGGGTCGAGAACGGCCAGAGCCCCGAGCTGAACCAGGTGTCGAGCACGTCCGGATCGCGGGTGAGCGCCACGCGCTGACCGTAATGCGCGTCCGCCTTCGCTTGCGCTCCCGCCTCGTCGTGGGCCACGAACACCTCGCCGTCCGGCCCATACCAGGCCGGGATCTGGTGACCCCACCAGAGCTGGCGGCTGATGCACCAGGGCTGGATGTCGCGCATCCAGGCAAAGAACGTGTTCTCCCAGCCTCGGGGAAGGAACTCGACCCGCCCCTGCTCGACCGCCTCGATCGCCGGGCGGGCGAGGGTCGCGGCATCGCAATACCATTGCGTGGTCAGCCGCGGCTCGATCACCGCCCCGCCGCGGTCGGCGTGCGGCACCTGGTGGACGTGCGGCTCGGTGCGGTCGAGCAGGCCGAGGCGATCGAGCTCGGCCACGATCCGCTCGCGCGCCGCCTCGCGCGACAGGCCGGCGAGGCCGCGCACGAAGCCGGGCGCGGCCAGGCCCGCCACCGTGCGCAGCTCGCCCTCGATCTCGCCCAGCGTGATGCTGCCGCCCTCGTCGAGGATCGTGGGCATCGGCAGGTCGTGCCGGCGCCCGACGGCGAAATCGTTGAAATCATGCGCCGGGGTGATCTTCACCGCGCCGGTACCCTTTTCCGGGTCCGAGTAGCTGTCGGCGACCACCCTGATGCGGCGCCCGACCAGCGGCAGGATCAGCTCGCGCCCGACGAGCTCCGCGTAGCGCTCATCCTCGGGATGCACCGCGACCGCCACGTCGCCCAGCATGGTCTCCGGGCGGGTCGTGGCGACGATGACCGCGCGCGAGGGATCGTCGGCGAGCGGGTAGCGCAGGTGCCACAGCGACCCCCGCACCTCGCGGCTTTCGACCTCCAAGTCCGACAGCGCGGAGCGGAACACCGGATCCCAGTTGACCAGCCTCCGGTCACGATAGATCAGCCCCTGCGCGTGGAGCGTGACGAACACCTCGCGGACCGCCTCGGACAGGCCGGCATCCAGCGTGAAACGCTCGCGCTGCCAGTCGAACGAGCAGCCCAGCCTGCGGAGCTGGCGGGTGATGGTGCTGCCCGACTGATCCTTCCATCGCCAGACCCGCTCGACGAACGCGTCGCGCCCCAGGGCCTCGCGCGAGGTGCCTTCCTCGCGCAGCGTGCGCTCGACGACGAGCTGGGTCGAGATGCCGGCATGGTCGGTGCCCACCTGCCAGAGCACGTCGAATCCCTGCATGCGTCGCCATCGCACGAGGATGTCCTGCAGCGTCATGTTGAGCGCGTGACCGGCATGCAGCGTACCGGTCACGTTGGGCGGCGGGATCATCACGGCGAACGGCGGCTTGCCGCTGCCCGGCTCCGCCGAGAACGCATGCTCGCGTTCCCATTGCGCGTAGAGCGCGGTCTCGATCTCGCCAGGGTCGAAGCTTTTTTCCAGCATGAGGCGGCCTAGCTCGGCACCCGCGCCGCCGTCGGCGCACGCGGGAGGGTTCGGAGCGCCGCCGCCTGGGCGCCCCTTCGGAGTGTGTCGGGGGCTGTCGTCCGTGCGGCCGGCCGCTCACCGGCGGCGACGCGCTCTCAGCGACGCGTCAGCTTCTCGATCTCGGCGCGAACCATCGCCTCGACAAGGTTCGGCAGGTAGGCGTCGAGCCACTGGCTGAGCAGTCGGCGCAACTCGTCGCGAACGAGATCCTCCACCGTCGGGCCGCCGGCACGCAGCAGCGGCGGCGATGTCGGGGCGGAGGGAGGCTGCTCCTGCCTGAGCGCCTGGTGCAGCGCATCGAAGGACTGCGCGGCCGCCGCCCGTGTTCGCGCCGCGACGAGCCCCTCGATCGCCTGCTGCTCCCTGGGCGCCATCGGCGGCTGCGGCGCGGGGGCGGCAAGCCGCGGCTCCTCGCGCGAGCGGCCTGGAGGCTCCGGAGTCACGTCCTGCTTGTCCTCGGCCTGCGCCGCAGCGGTGCCGGGCTTGCGCAGCACCGGCTCGATGCGCTCGGGTTCGACCATCATCGAAGGTCCCAGCACCAGCACGTCCTCCTGGGCCGGCACCGCATCCGGCGGCACCTGACCGGGGTCCGGGCCGCGCGACGGTTTGGGGGCTTCCATCGGCGTCACCTCGTCCTCGTTGAGGATGCGCCGGATGGAGGCGAGGATGGTGTCCATGGACCCGTCCTCGGCACCGGGCTCACTGCCCGCCCCTGGCGATTCATTCGATTTCGCGGCTCTGCTCGTCAATCTGGGCGTCCTTCACCGTCCCGGCTGGTTCACTGCATAATCGCTGATGCCCCACAGGCGATCCTTCACAGCCTTGTAATAGGCCGTCTCGTCGTAGAGGGGAACGTTCAGCTTCAGGTCGCGGGCCGTCAGGCGGCCGATCGCGGCCGCCACGCTATACGACGCTGTTATCATGTTGCTCAGGCTCTGCACCAGGGCGAGCTGTGCCGAAAGCAGGGTCTGCTGCTGCTGCAGCACCTCCAGCGTGGTGCTCGTGCCGACGATCGCCTGTCGCTCGACGCCGTCGAGCGCGATGATGTTGGACCGCACGGCGGCCCGGTCGCTGTCGATCGAGGCGCGGTAGGCGATCAGGTTCTCCCAGTTCGACACTGCACTCTGCAGGGCGGTGCGGCGCTGGACGTCCACCTGCCTGCGTGCCGACTGCTCGGTCTGGCGCGCCTGCCGGACGGCGGCATATTCCGATCCGCCCTGGTAGATCGGGATCTGGAAGTTGAGGATCGCCGCCTTGATGTCCTGCTGGTAGCCCTTGAAGGACTGGTTGACGCCGTGCAGGTACTCAGCTTCGGCGCTGATCTTCGGCATAAGGGCCGACACCGCGACGTCGAAGGCGTCCTTGTAGGCCGACTGGGTGAACAGGGCGTTGATCACGCCCGGGTTGTTGGTCACCGCGGCCGCCATCACCTCCTGCTCGTTCCTGACCGGCAGGGCCAGCGGCTGCGGCGGGATGAGGTTGGGTGGCGGCGGCATGCCGACCTGCTGGGCATAGGTGGCCTCCGCGGTCTGCAGTTGGCCTTCCGCCTGCTGGCGCTGGGCGCGCGCGGTGGCCAGCGCCGCCTCAGCCTGCGCAACGTCGGTGCGGGTGATCTCGCCCACCCGGAAGCGGTCGTTGGTGGCCTTGAGCTGCTCGACCAGCACGCGCTCGTTGTTGGTCTGGATCTGCAGGTTCTGCTGGCTCTGGATCACGCCGACATAGGCGCTCACCACGTTGGTGAACACGGTCTGCTCGGTGGCGATCAGGTTGGCCCGCTCCGCCATGACCCGGTTGACCGCCTCGTGAGTCAGCGCCGTTGTGTGACCACCCTGGTAGACCGGCTGGGTGATGGTCACCCCCGAGGAGTAGCCGGGAGTCGCGATGTTGCTCGCCGGGAATCCGACACCTTCCTCTGTCGTGCCCTGGAAGTAGCTCAGTCCCGTCTGGCCGGTGATCGTCGGCCGCCAGCCGGCCAGGGCGGTCGGCACGTTCTCGTCGGTCGCCCGCAAGGTCGCGCGCTCGGCCTGGAGCTGGGGGTTGGTCAGGTAGGCCGAGGCAAAAGCCTCCTGCAGCGTGTGCGGAATGAACGTGGGCGCACCGCTGCCGTCATATTTCTGCGCCAGCGCCGTGCCGCTGCACAGCAGGGCCGCAACTCCGGCTCCCATGCCCGTGCGAACACCCATGATCCCCTCCGACTTCAGTCCGCCCGGGCCCGCAGCCGTCCTGGCTCGACCCGACGCCCCGCTCATCTGCCACAAAAGCGCCCCGCGCTGCCAGTCCGGAGGGAACCCTCCGCATAGGCCTCTACCGGCGGAACGCTACCGGCGGGACACTCCCCGGCCGCGGCGAACGCCGGCCCGCTCAGAACCGAAAGCCGGGGGCGGGCGAGAACTCCGGAATGGGCGGCGTGTTGGCGTCGAATTGGGCCCGCGCCCTGAGCCCCTGGGTCGATGCCTCGGCCAGCACGGCGGTACCCACCCCGTCCTGCGGCACCAGCACCGTGGCCAAGCGGCCATCTTCGGCAAGCTGGGCAGCCAGACCGTCCGGCAGCTGGCGGACACCACCGTCGATCAGGATCAGGTCGTACGGCGCCCCCTGCTTCCAGCCTCCGGGGAGCGACCCGCGCACGACCGTCAGCTCGCCGGGCAGCCCGGCGGCCAGGCGTAGCGCCAGCGCCTCGCAGCGGCCGGCAAGGCCCGCATCGAACTCCAGCGCCGTGACCGACACGCCGAGCTTGCAGAGCAGCATCGCCGTGTATCCGGCGCCCGCGGCGATGACGAGCGCGCGCTCACCGGCACGCGGCTCGGAGACCTGCAGCAGCCGCGCGGTGATCCGCGGCTCCATCAGCCAGCGGCCCGGGGCCACCGCCACCGGGCGGTCCGCATAGGCCAGCGGCCGGGCGGAGTCGGGGACGAAGAGCTCACGTGGCAGTTCGCGCATCGCCGCCACGATCCGCAGGTCGTTGACCCGGTTGGGCCGGATCTGGCTGTCGACCATGCGGTTGCGGGCAACGGCGAAGGTGTCGAGCCCCGCCGCATCATCATTCATCGCCGCGTACGCTCCCGAACCACCCACGCCGTCGATCCCGCCCGTGTCAGCGGGGTTATAGGAGGCCGCCTGCGCGGGCGTAAAGGTCGCCCGGCGGTATGTCGCTTGACCGTATCCGGGGCAAGCGGGATAAGCGCCCACCCGCCGGACGCCGGTCGGGGTCCGGTGGCAGAATGGTGATGCAGCGGACTGCAAATCCGCGTATGTGGGTTCGATTCCCGCCCGGACCTCCAGCGCGTCCGACCCGCAGATCCGGCGCCCTCATCGGCAAACCATCCACAAGCGGCAAGTCACAATGTCCGGGCGAGGCACTCACCGCCCGCAAGGCACGCGGCTTGCAAGCTCCTCCGCGCTGGGGAGCCCGTGCATGAGCGACAACACCGCCGAAGCCCACGATCAGGAGCAGGCTGGCCCGGGACAGTCCGGCCAGGAACAGTCCGGCCTGCCGGTCATCGATGTCGCACCATTGCGGTCGCCCGATCGGGCGGCGCGCGAGGCCGTGGCGGCACGGCTCGGCCGCGCTTGTCGCGAGGTGGGTTTCTTCTATGCGACCGGCCATGGCATCGAGGGTGCACGCATGACGTCGATGTTCGACGCCTCACGCCGCTTCTTCGGCCTCCCCGCCGCCGACAAGCAGGCGCTGGCCATGAGCCGCGTCGGCAACAATCGCGGCTATGTCGGGCTTGGCGCCGAGCGACTCGACCTCCAGGCCCGCCCCGACCAGAAGGAGGCGTTCAATATCGGCCTGGAGCTGGCCGAGGACGATCCCGAGCTCCGGCGCCCGTTCCGTGGCCGTAATGCCTGGCCGGCGCTGCCGGGCTGGCGCGCGCTGATGCTCGACTATTACGAGAGCTGCCTCGATCTCGGGCGGGTGCTGCATCGCGGCCTGGCCATCGATCTCGGCCTGGCCGAGCATTTCTTCGACGACAAGCTCGACCGTCCGATCGCGACCCTGCGGCTGCTGCGCTATCCCCCTTGCGGCCCGGGCGAGAAGCCGCGCGAGGCGTCCGGAGCCGGCGAACATACCGACTATGGCAACATCACGATCCTGGCCACCGACGGCGTGGCCGGGCTGCAGGTGCGCCGGCGCAACGGTGACTGGCTGGATGCGCCGCAGATCCCGGGCGCCTTCGTCTGCAACATCGGCGACTGCCTGATGCGCTGGAGCAACGACACCTACCTCTCGACCCCGCACCGTGTCGGCACCCCGCAGCGCGAGCGCTTCTCCATCGCCTTCTTTCTCGACCCGAATCCGGATGCGCCGGTGGTGCCCGTCGTGCTCGGTGCGGGCGAGGCGGCGAAATACCCGCCGACCACCGGGGCCGACTTCCTGCGCTCGCGGCTGGAGCCGACCTACAGCCACGCAGCGCCCTGATCGTCAGGCCGCGACCACTTCAGGCGTCCGCAGCTTCAGACTTCAGGCAGCCTCAGGCCTCCAGCACGCGCAACCACTCGCGCAGCTTCGCCGTCGGATCGGCTGCCGCGAGGATGCCCGACACGGCGGCCACGCAGTCCGCCCCCGCCGCAAGGCAGCCGGGCGCACGCTCAAGCGTGATGCCGCCGATGGCGACCAGCGGCAACGGCGAGACAAGCTGCCGCCATTCGCCGATCCGCGCGAGTCCCTGGGGCGCGAACGCCATCTGTTTGAGCGTCGTGGGATAGATCGGCCCGAGCGCCACATAGTCCGGGCGGGCATCGAGCGCGCGCGTCAGTTCCTGGTGCGAGTGCGTACTGATCCCCAGGCGCAGGCCGCCGGCGCGGATCGCGACGAGGTCCGCCGTCTCCAGATCCTCCTGGCCGAGATGCACGAAATCGCTCCGCATCTCGACCCCCAGGCGCCAATGATCATTGACCACCAAGCTCGCACCGCTGGCGCGACAGCTTGCCTGGGCACGCCCGATCTCGGCCCGCAAGGCCGCCTCGGCTTGATCCTTGATGCGCAGCTGGATGAAGCGCGCCCCCGCCGCGACCAGCATCTCCACATGGTCGGCCGTGGCGACGACCGGATAGACGCGCGACGGCAGAGCCGTCACAGGCGCCAGCCCCCTGCCCCACGCCAGCCCTCTGCTCTCACGCCAGCACCGCCTGGCCGAACACCGGCGTGGAAGGTGCCGCCATGTCGCGGCTTTCCATCGGATCGGCCAGGAAGGCCGCGCGCCCGGCCTCCAGCGCCTGGGCGAAGGCCCGCGCCATCATCACCGGATCCCCTGCCCGGGCCACGGCGGTGTTGAGCAGCACGGCGTCGTAGCCGAGTTCCATCGCCGCGGCGGCATGCGACGGCAGGCCGATGCCGGCATCGACCACCAGCGGCACGTCGGGGAAATGCGCTCTCAGCGCGCGCAGTCCGAACGGGTTGTTGAGCCCCTTGCCCGAGCCGATCGGCGCCCCCCACGGCATCAGCACCTCGCAGCCGGCGCGCAGCAGCCGTTCGGCCACCACCAGGTCCTCGGTCGTGTACGGCAGCACCTTGAAGCCGTCGGTGGCCAGGATGCGCGCCGCCTCGACCAGCTCGAACACGTCGGGCTGCAGCGTGTCGCTGTCGCCGATCACCTCGAGCTTCACCCAGTCCGTCTCGAACACTTCGCGCGCCATCTGCGCCGTGGTCACCGCCTCGCGCGCGGTGTGGCAGCCGGCGGTGTTGGGCAGCACGCCCACGCCGAGGCCGCGGATCAGCGACCAGAACCCCTCGCCCGCCTGGCCGCCACCCTGGGCGCCGGAGGCCTCGCGCCGCAGCGAGACGGTGACGATTTCCGCCCCCGACGCGCGCACCGCCTCGGTCAGGACCGAGGGCGACGGATACTGCGCCGTGCCCAGCATCAGACGCGAGTTGAAGGTCCGGTCGTAAAGGCGAAGCATCGGTCAGCCTCCCTGCATGGGCGAGACGATCTCAACGCGGCAGTCCTCGCGCAAAGCCTGCGCGCCACGCCGCGCCGCGGGCACGAAATCGCCGTCCAGCGCGGTGGCCAGCCGGCGCCCGCCAAGTCCGAGTTCGGCGAGCAGCCCGTCCAGGGTGGTTGCCGCAACCTCCCTCGGGTCGCCATTGACCATGATGCGCACCGATCAATCCCTCCCGCAGCCAACCCGCGCGCTTTACCTATGCACCCGGTCGGGAGCCGGCAAGCCGAGCCGGCGCGCCACCTCGGCGGACAGCACCGGGGCCATCAGGAAGCCGTGCCGGTACATGCCGTTGACGAGGATCACGCCGTCCTGCTCGACGATCTTCGGCATGTTGTCGGGGAACGAGGGCCGCAGTCCGGCCCCGGTTTCCAGGATTTCCGCCTCGGCGAACGCCGGGTGCAGCGCGTAGGCCGCGCCCAGCAGTTCCATCGCCGCCCGCGCCGTGATCCCGCCGCGGCGCTCGCTTTCCACCATGGTGGCGCCCAGCATGAAGCGCCCGTCGCTGCGCGGCACCAGGTAGACCGGCGCGCGCGGATGCAGCAGCCGCACCGGCCGGCCGAGCCTGATCTCCGGGCAGTGCAGCAGCAGCATCTCGCCACGCACGCCGCGCAGCCGGTCGAGCCGGTCGCGCGCGGCAAGCCCGCGGCAATCGACCACACGCCGGGACCGCCCGCGCTGCCCGCCCGCCGCGGGCCACGCTTCCGCCGCGGCCTCCGCTGCCGCCTCGGCACCCAGCACCAGCCGACCGCCGCGTGCCTGCAGCAGCACCGCCAGAGCAGCGAGTGCCTCGCGCGGGTCGAGATGCGCCTCGCGCGGGAAGAACAATCCCTGGCTGAAGCGCCCGCCGAGGTCCGGCTCAAGCTCGCCAATCGCCGCCTGGTCGAGCCAGCGATGGCCGCTGGTGCGCCGGGCGAACTGCCTGAGCTCGCCCGCATCGCGCGCCGGGGCCAGGACCAGGCTGCCGGCCCGGACCGCACCGGGGGCATGGGCGAGCCACCAGCCGATGGTGTCCTCGGCCGCCTCCAGGATGGCGGGCGGCGCATTCTCGCTTTCGCACCACGGCGCCAGCATCCCGCCCGCCCGCCAGGAGGCCCCCGCACCGATCGCGCCCGCCGCCTCGACGAGCGTGACCTGCGCACCGCATTCGGCAAGATGCACGGCGCAGACCAGCCCGGCGACGCCGGCGCCGAGCACCAGCACCTCAGGCGCCGGGGCCGCTGACCAGCTCATCGGCTGCCCGCGTCGCGGGCGATCCGGTCGGGATGGGTGCACAGCTCGAACCCGTCCTCGCGTGCCACCGCGACCAGCGTGATGCCGGCCGCCTCCGCCGTGCGCAGGGCGAGCGATGTAGGTGCCGACACCGCGCACAGCACGCTGGCCCCCATGCGCTGCGCCTTCTGCACCAGCTCGACGGAGATCCGGCTGGTCATCACCACGATGCCGCGCGCGGCATCCACGCCTGTGCGGGCGAGCGCGCCGGCCAGCTTGTCCAGCGCATTGTGCCGCCCGACATCCTCGCGCAGTGCCACCAGCCCGCGCCCGGGCTTGAAGAAGCCGGCCGCATGCACCGCCCGCGTCCGCTCGCCCAGGAGCTGCGCCGGGCGCAGGGCGCGCATCGCCGCCATGATCGTCGCGGGCGCGAAATGCGGCCCCGGCGGCACGGGCGGCAGGTCGACCGCCAGCGCCTCCTGCAGGCTCTCCAGCCCGCACAGCCCGCAGCCCGTCGGCCCGGCGATCCGCCGCCGCCGCTTTTCCAGGGCGGCGAGCCGCTCGGTGCGGATCCACATCCTGAGCTCGATCCCCAGGCCGCCTTCCAGCACGACGACCTCGCACTCCTCCAGCTCGTCGGGCGCGCGGATGATCTGCTCGTTGAGGCTGAAGCCGAGCGCGAAATCCTCGAGATCGGCCGGCGTGGCCATCATCACCGCATGTCCGAGGCGGTTGAAGGAGAAGGCCACCGGCGTCTCCTCGGGCACGATCCGCTCGCCCGGCGCGAAGCTCCCGTCGCGCCAGCGCAGCAGGGGGGCGCTGCCGCTTGCGGGCGGCAGCGGGGCGGCGGCGTGCGGCCCCGGCCGCGCCTGCCGCACCCCGTCCGGTTCGTCAGCCGGGGACATCGCCGAGGCTGCGTGCGAAGGAGTCCGAGATGCGCTCGAAGCACGCCTCGTCGGTGCGCTCGAAATGCAGCGGGGTGACCGCGATCCGGCGGGCAGCGAGTGCTGCCGTCTCGCTGCCCGGCAGGTCGGGCTTGGGGTCACGCTTCAGTTCGAGCCAATGATAGTCGAGTTGCCGCGGATCGGTGCGCGTCGAGATGTCCGCCCCGTCGAGCAGGCCCGCACCCTGCCGGGTGAGCATCGGCGGCCCTGCCTCCTCGGGCAGGCAGGCGGGGAAATTGACGTTGAGGCAGGCGCTGCGGCTCCAGTCGAGCCTCGCCAGCGTCCGGATCAGGCCCGGTGCGAGGCTCTCGGCCGTCGACCACGGCACGCGCCTGCGGTCGCTGAAGGCCTGGCTGAGCGCGATCGAGGGGATGCCGAGCAGCATGCCGGTCATCGCCGCCCCGACCGTGCCGGAAAACACCGTCTCGATGCCGAGATTGCCGCCGCGGTTGACGCCCGAGAGGACGAGCTGCGGCACAGCCCCCGCCATCAGCCGGCGCAGGCCCATCACCACGCAATCGCCTGGCGTGCCGGACACCGCGAAGCGCCGCTCGCCCCGCTCGCTGACGCGCAGCGGCGCGTGCAGCGACAGCGCGTGCGAGACGCCCGAACGGTCATGTTCGGGCGCGACCACCCAGACCTCGCGCGCGATCCGGCCGGCCACGCGCTCGAGAACCGCGAGGCCGGGCGCATCGATGCCGTCATCGTTGGTCAGCAACACGCGTTCGAAGGCAATCATATCCTGCATGGCCCGACCATAACCGATGGCAGCCGGCCACTCGATCCCCCCGGCCGCCGCGCCAGCCGTGCACCCGCCGCAGGGTTGCGCGGCGCCGCGGGAAGCCCCGGCCGGCCCGGCGCGCCATGATCACACATCGAGCAAGGTGACGACGCCATGACAAGCAGGTAATGACCTGGGGCCGCGACCTTGGCATGATGGCGTGTCAGAACCGGCTCCAGGAGTTCAATCCAGTGCCTTTCGACGGAACGGATTTCGGGATCGGTCGGCCGCCGCCAAGCCCGCGGCCGGCTCCGAGCGACCGCATGTTCAGTACCCTGTTCCTGGTCGTCGCCATCGGGGCGCTCGTCATGCCGATCTCGGTCGCGGCATTCGTCGACCTCGTCCGTTTCGTACTCGGCCGCTGACCCAGGTGCTGCCGCAAGGCCACGCCTGACCGGCCAGCACCGCCGTCGAACAGGGCCGTCCCGGAGCCGGCTCAGGCGTTCTCGAGGTCCACCAGGCAGGCGCCGATCTCGTGCAGGGTGCGCACGACCCGCTGCGCGGTGCGCCGCATCTCCGCATCCGCGTCCAGCAGGTCCGGAACCATGACGACCCGCATTCCGGCCGCCTCGGCCGCACGGACGCCGTTGAACGAGTCCTCGAGCACCAGGCAGCGCGCGGGTGCGATCGCAAGCCGCCGTGCCGCCTCGAGGAACAGGTCGGGCGCGGGCTTGCCGCGGGCCACGTCGTCGCGGGTCACGATCTCGTCGAACCTGCGGTCGAGCCCGACGGCGCGCAGGTGCAACCGTGCCCGCGCCGCACTCGAGGAGGTCGCGATCGCCCGCTTGCGCCGGCCGCGATCGAGCTGGTCGAGCAGTTCCGTGGCCCCCTCCTTGATAGCAAGCCGGCCTGCCGCCACCATCTCGTGCAGACAGGCCTCGTGCGCCGCCTGCAGCCGTTCGGCCGGGCAATCGGGCCCGAACTCGTGGCGCAGCAACTCCCGGCAGCGGTCCGCGGGTGCTCCGATGGTCAGCCGGTAGAAGGCGTCAGTCACTCTGTAGCCCATCGCGGCACCAGCCCGGACCAGCGCCTCGCGCGACAGCCGCTCGCTGTCGAGCAGCAGACCGTCCATGTCGAAGATCACCGCGTCCACCGGCCCGGACGCCTCCGCCGGGCGTCTCACCGCAGCGGTGCCAGCGCGCCCGCGATGGTCGGCAGCAGTTCGGCCACGGTCGGATGGATGTGCATGATGCCACGCAGGTCGGCCGCCCTGGCTCCGCAGGCCATCAGGTCGATCAGCGCATGGATCGCCTCGTCGCCGCCCGGGCCGAGGATCGTCCCGCCCAGGATCCTGTCGTCGTCGGCATCGACCAGGATGCGCATCAGCCCGTGGGTCTCCCCCTTCTCGACCGCGCGGCTGACCCGGCTCATCGGCCGCTCGCCGACCAGCACCCGGCGCCCGCTGGCGCGCGCCTCGGCCAACCCCATCCCGGCCCGTCCGAGCGGCGGGTCGGTGTAGAGCGCGTAGACCGGAATGCGGTCGCTCACCTTGCGATCGGCGCCGTCGAGCAGGTTCGCCGCCACGATCTCGAAATCGTTGTAGGCGGTATGGGTGAAGGCGCCGCGGCCGTTGCAGTCGCCGAGCGCCCAGATGCCCGCCGCGCTGGTCTCCAGCCGGTCGTTGACGGTGATGTAGCCGCGCCGGTCGGTGGCAACCCCCGCCGCCTCCAGGCCGAGCTGATCGGTGTTCGGCCGCCGCCCGACCGCGAGCAGCACGTGGCTGCCCACGATCGGCGTCTCGCCGGCCTGCACCGCGACACCCTCCTCGTGCGGTGCGAACCGGATGCATTCGCTGTCGAGCAGCACGCGGATGCCCTCCTCCTCCAGGAACGCCCGCACCGCGTCGGAGATGTCCGGGTCCTCACGCGCGATGAGACGGGAGCCTTTCTCAATCACCGTTACCTCCGAGCCGAACCGCCGCCAGGCCTGCGCCAGCTCGAGCGCGATGTAGCTGCCGCCGACCACGATCAGATGCCGGGGCAGGACGTCCAGATCCACCATCCCGCTGTTGGTCAAGTACGGCACCTGGTCGAGACCCGGCAGGTCCGGAATGGCGGCCCTGCCGCCGACATTGAGGAAGATCTGCCCGGCCTCGAGCCGCTCGCCCGCCACCTCCACGGCGTGCGGGCCGGTGAGGCGCGCATGGCCGCGGATCAGCGTGCAATGATCCATGCTGCCGAGCCAGGTCTCGTTGCCTTCGCGCGAATGCCGCGAGACCGCGGCCGCGCGTGCCTGCACCCGCGCCATGTCGACGCTGACCGGCCCGGGAACCACGACGCCGTATTTCGCACCCTGTCGCGCCAGATGGGCGGCGTAGGCGCTGGCGATCAGGGTCTTGGTGGGCGTGCAGCCGGTGTTGACGCAGGTGCCGCCCACCAGATGGCGTTCGATGATCGCGACCTCGCGCCCGGCACCGGCCAGCCGGCCGGCGAGCGAGGGTCCGGCCTGACCGGCACCGACAATGATCGCATCGAACTGACGGACCATGGGCGAAACCTAGAAGGTGTTGCCGATCGGATCGGGAGGTGGCACCCACGAGTGTCCAAACGGACAAAATTTCTTTGGTTCTTTCTTTCAAGAAAGAACAACTCTCCCCCCTCCACCAGCCCCGTACCAACGGAGAAGACGCTCACATCAGCCCCCAGCGCAAGCCGGGGCGAGCGGCAGGCCGCGATGGAGGTAGCGGACCAGCTTGCCGCCCGGCGCCTGGCCGCGCCCGGCTTCGGCAAAGCCGAGCGCGTCGTGGAAGGCATCGGAGGCGGGGTTGGGCGGGTCGAGATTGACCTCGCAGACCAGATGGTCGTGACCCGCCTCGGCCGCCGCCCGGCCCACCGCCGCGTAGAGCCTGCGGGCGAGGCCACCGCCACGCGTCCGGGCTGCGACCACCACGCGGTCGACATAGACGAAGCGGTCGAAGCGTGCCCGGAACCACAGGAAGTTCGGGCTGTCGTAGGCAGCGTCCTGGTCGAAGGCGACCAGCAGCGCCTCGGAGGATCGGGGGGCCGCCGCGAAGAAGGCCTGTGAGAGGAGATGATCGAGCCGCGCCGGATCAAGCCACGACAGCGCCTCGGCATGCGCGTTGTTGAGGGCGAGCAGATCCGCCAGCCGCGTGTCGCCCGGCCGCAGCGGGGTCAGCTCGTCCGCGGCCTCAGCGCTCATCGCGCAGGATGCTGCGCCGCGCCGCCACCAGCCGGGCCAGCACCCGGTCGCGCCAGGCCTTGCGCGTGCCGAGCGCCGTCTCGCCGGTCGTCTGCCGGCGCTCGGCCTCCACCCGGCCGACCAGCGCGTCGGACCAGGCCCGCGGCTGCGCCTCGCTGGCGAAGCCGTGATACATGGCGCCGAAGCGGCGGCAGTAATCGGCGATCCCGCCCGGCGCGTTGAGGTCGATGGTTTCGAACGGCCCCATGAAAGCCCAGCGCAGGCCCAGCCCGTCGGCCACCGCCGCGTCGAGGTCGGCTGCCGAGCACACCCCGTCCTCGACCAGCCGGAAGGCCTCCGACAGCAGCGCGCCCTGCAACCGGTTGACAACGAAGCCCGGGATCTCGCGACGAAGGCGAATCGGCACCTGGCCCACCTCGCGCATCAGCCGCTCGGCGCGGTCGATCGCCGCCAGATCGGTCCAGGGCGCCGGCACCAGCTCGACCAGCGGCACGAGGTGCGGCGGGTTGATCGGATGGACGACGAGGCAGCGCTCGCGGCCGTCGATATCGGCGGTGAAGGACGAGGCGGGCAGGCCGGAGGTCGAGCTGCCGATCACCGCATTGCGCGGCGCGAGAGCCGCGATGTCGCGGTAGAGCGCCTGCTTCACCTCCAGCCGCTCGGGGGCACTTTCCTGGATGTAGCCGGCCCCCTCCAGCGCGCGCGCCAGGTCCGAGCTGGCATGCAGGCGGCCGAGCACGGACTCTGCACTCTGGCCATCGAGCAGCCCGCTCGCGGCGAGTTCCGACGCCGCACGCCGCGCAAGCTCGAGGGCCGCTTCGAGCGCGGCGGGATCGGGGTCGTAGAGGGTGGCCTCGAACCCGGCCCGGCTGAACACGACGCCCCAGGAACTGCCGACCAGGCCTGAACCGATCAGGGTAATACGCATCGCCATGCCGCAGGGTGCTCAGCTACTCGACGGTCACAGATTTGGCGAGGTTGCGCGGCTGGTCAACGTCGGAGCCCTTCAGCAGCGCCACCTCGTAGGCCAGCATCTGCACGGCGATGCTGTGCAGGATGGGCGAGGCGAACGGGTGGATCTCGGGCAGCACCACCAGGTCCTCGGCGATGCTGCTCAGCCGTCCGGCACCGGCGGGATCGGTGAACACCAGCAGCCTGCCGCCGCGCGCCTGCGCCTCCTGCAGGTTGGACGCGGTCTTGTCGAACAGCCGCCCGCTGGGCGCGATCGCCACCACCGGCACGCTGCGGTCGATCAGCGCGATCGGCCCGTGCTTCATCTCGCCCGCCGCATAGGCCTCGGCGTGGATGTAGGAGATCTCCTTGAGCTTCAAAGCGCCTTCGAGCGCCACGGGGAAATAGGCGCCGCGGCCCAGATAGAGCACGTCGCGCGCCTCGGCGACGATCGCGGCGACGCGCTGGATGTCGGGCGTCAGGCCGAACAGTTCGGTGGCCTTGCCGGGCAGGTCGAGCAGGCTCTCGATCAGGGTCGCAGCACGTGCCTCCTCGAGCTGCCCGCGGGCGCGCCCGAAAGCGACGGCCAGGCAGGCAAGCACGGAAAGCTGGGCGGTGAAGGCCTTGGTGCTGGCGACACAGATCTCGGGCCCGGCCACGGTGTCGAGCACCACCTCGCTTTCCCGCGCCATGCTGCTTTCGGGCACGTTCAGCACGGACATCGTGTGCTGCCCCTGGGCGCGCAGCGCACGCAGGGCGGCGAGCGTGTCGGCGGTCTCGCCGGACTGGCTGATCAGCAGCGCGAGGCCGCCTTCGGCGAGCGGCGGCTCGCGATAGCGCAGCTCGCTCGCCACATCAGCATCCGTCGGCAGCCGCGCCTCGCCTTCCAGCCAGTGCCGTCCGAGCAGCCCGGCATAGAACGCCGAGCCGCAGGCGGTGATCGTGACGCGCGGTATGGAGGCCAGATCGAAGCCGAGCGGCGGCAGCACAACGCTGCGGGTCGCCGGATCGATCATGCGCTGCAACGTCTGGCCGATGACCAGCGGATGCTCGTGCAGCTCCTTTTCCATGTAGTGCCGGTAGCCGTCCTTGCCGATCGAACCGGCGATCAGGGCGGTCTGGCGGATCTCGAACGGCACCATTGCACCCTCGCCGTCGAACATCTCCGCCCCGTCGCGGGTGACGACGCACCAGTCGCCGTCGCGCAGGTAGGCGATCCGCCGGGTCAGCGGCGACAGCGCCAGGCTGTCGGAGCCGAGGAACATCTCGTCCTCGCCGAAGCCCACGACCAGCGGCGCGCCGTGCCGGGCGCCGATGATCAGCTCGCTGTGGCCGGCAAAGATCATCGCCAGCGCATAGGCACCCGACAGTCGGCGCAGCGCGGCGTGTGCCGCCTCGCGCGGGGCGAGGCCCTGGCCGAGATGGTAGTCGACGAGCTGGGCCACGGTTTCGCTGTCGGTCTCGGTGGTGAACACCTGGCCATGCGCCTCGAGCTCCTGTCGCAGCTCGGCGTGGTTCTCGATGATGCCGTTATGGACGATCGAGACCCGCTTGGTGCCGTGCGGGTGGGCGTTGCCCTCCGTCGGTGCGCCGTGCGTCGCCCATCGCGTGTGGCCGATCCCGGTCGTGCCGGCGAGCGGCGAGCGGGCCATCAGGCCAGCAAGGTTGTCGAGCTTGCCCTCGGCGCGCCGGCGCTCGATGTGGCCATCCACCAGCGTCGCGATGCCGGCCGAGTCGTAGCCGCGATACTCCAGCCGGCGCAGCGCCTCGAGCAGCACCGGGCCCGCCTCGCCGCGGCCCACGACTCCAACGATGCCGCACATCAGCCCTTCTTTCCACGCGAGCGGAAGGCTTTCGCCAGCCCGGACTTGTTCACCTGACGGGCGCGTCCGAAGGCCAAGGCATCGGCCTCCACATGGCCGGTGATCGTGCTGCCGGCCGCGGTCATCGCGCCGTCACCGAGCGTGACGGGTGCGACGAGGATCGTGTCGGAACCCACGAAGACACGCTCGCCAATGCGCGTCTGGTGCTTGTTCACGCCGTCATAGTTGCAGGTGATGGTACCGGCCCCGATGTTGGTCCCGGCCCCGATCCGGGCGTCGCCGAGGTAGCTGAGATGGTTGGCCTTGGCCCCGTCGCCGAGCGCGCAGGCCTTGAGCTCGACGAAATTGCCGACATGCGCCGCACGGCCCACGGTCGTGGCCGGGCGCAGGCGCGCATAGGGGCCGATCAGCGCATCCTCGCCCACCTCGCAGCCCTCGAGATGGCTGAAGGCGCGTATCTCCGCGCCGCGTCGCACCAGCACGCCGGGGCCGAACACGACGTTGGGATGAACCACCACGTCGTTCTCCAGCCGCGTGTCCCAGGAGAGGAACACCGTCTCCGGCGCCACCAGCGTCGCCCCGCCGTCGAGTGCCGCGGTGCGCAGCCGCGCCTGGATCTCCCGCTCGGCGGCGGCGAGTTCGGCGCGGGAGTTGATGCCGCGCAGTTCGGCCTCCGGCGCCTCCACCGCGCGCACGGCGGTGCCCTGCAGGGCCGCCAGTGCCACGACGTCGGTGAGGTAGAATTCGCCGCGTGCATTGTCGTTGTCGACCGAGCCGAGCCAGGTCGCGAACTCCGCCGCCGGCGCGCACAGCACGCCCGCATTGCACAGATCGACCGCGCGCTCCGCCTCGGTCGCATCCGCCCATTCCACGATCCGCTCCACCTGGCCGCCGCGCGCGATCACCCGCCCGTAGCGCCCGGGCTCGGCGGGCCGCATGGCGAGCAGCGCCAGCCCCGTGTCGCCCGAGCGCCGCGCCTCGAGCAGCCGGCGCAGCGTGTCGGTCGAGATCAGCGGGTTGTCGGCGTAGAGCACCGCCACGTCGCCCTCGCCGAACAGGTGGGCGGCCTGGCGCGCGGCGTGGGCGGTGCCGAGCCGTTCCTCCTGCACCACCACCGCGTGCGGTGCTGCCACCGCGGCGAGGTCCTCCATGCCGGGGCCGACCACCACCACGATGCGGTCGAACACGCTTTCGCAGCTTTCGATCAGGTGGGCGAGCATCGGCCGGCCGGCCAGCCGGTGCATGGCCTTGGGCAGGCGTGAACGCATGCGGGTCCCGAGACCCGCCGCGAGCAGGATGGCGGTCGCTTGCATGGTGCGTTGCGGGTAGTCTCGCCGGGCGGGGGCTGTCAAACCGGCCGGCCCCGCGCGGGGTATCACTTCTCGTTTCGAAGGTGTGCAGCATGGCAGGTCGCGGCGTGGTGGTGTTCGATCTCGATGGCACGCTGGTCGACACGATCGACGACCTTGCCGCGGCGGCCTCCCGCCTGCTGGCCACCCACGGGCGTCCGCCCCTGGCGGCGGCCCAGGTCCGGCCGATGGTGGGCGACGGCGTCCCCGCCCTGGTGCGGCGCGTGCTGGCGGCAACCGGACTGGGCATCGACGAGGGCGAGGCGATCGCCAGCTTCACCGCCGACTACCAGGCCCACGCCGCCCAGGCCTCGCGCCCCTTCCCCGGTGCGGTCGAGACGCTGACCCGCCTGGCCGACGCCGGCTGGCTGGCCGCGGTCTGCACTAACAAGCCGTCCGCCGCCGCCCGCACGCTGCTCGACGCGCTGGGCCTGAGCCCGCACCTCGCCGCGGTCGGCGGCGGCGACAGTTTCGCTGGCCACAAGCCCGACCCGCGCCACCTGCTGGGCACGATCGAACTGGCCGGCGAGGATCCAGGCCGCGCGGTGCTGGTCGGCGATCACGCCAACGACGTAGCCGCCGCCCGCGGCGCGGACGTGCCGTGCGTCTTTGCGCTGTGGGGCTACGGCAGCCCCGCCATGGCCGAGGGCGCCACGGCCCGCGCGGCCAGCCTCGCCGAGGTGCCCGGCCTCGTCGAGAGGCTGATCTAGAGGGAAAGTCGTTCTTTCTCCAAAGAAAGAACCAAACAACTTCTGTTCGTTTGGGCGTCTCCCTGTCGGCGCGGCAAGGCTCTAAGGCCCGGCCTGCCCCTCTGATGTAGCGGAGAACTCGGCTGACGGAAGCGAGGCGATGTAGTCCAGCACCACGCGGGTCCGCTGCGGCAGGGATCGCTGAGCGGGGTATGTGGCCTGGAACGAGAGCGCGGCGGCCTGCCAGCCGGGCAGCAGCCGCCGCAGGCGTCCGGCCAGCAGATCCGCCCTCACCTGGTAGATCGGCAACAGGGCGATGCCCGAACCGGCCAGGGCGGCGACGTGCACGGCCTCGCTGTTGTTGGCGCGGAACTGGCCACCCGCCGGCACCGTCGCAGTCTGGCGCTGGGACGAAAAGGTCCAGTCCGGACGCGACCGGCCGTAGGTGTAGGCGATGCAGGCATGGTTCGCGAGATCCGCGGGCGATGCGGGCGGTGCGGCGCGGCACAGATAGGCCGGCGATGCGACCAGCACGCGCTCGATGTCCCACAGGTGGCGCACGATCAGCGTCTCCTCGGAGGGCAGCCCGAGGCGGACGGCGAGATCGAGCCCCTCGGCGGTCATGTCACCGAAGGCGTCGCGCATGACGAACTCGATGGACAGGGCGGGGTGGCGGCCCAGCAGGTCCTGGACCCGCGCCGCGAGGTGGAGACCGAGCGCTGTCGGCAGGCCGAGTCGCACCAGGCCGCGGGCGGCGCCCTTGTGGCGACCCAGCGCCGTCTCGGCGTCCTCCAGCGTGTCGAGCATCTGCCGGGCATGGGCGAGCAGCGTGCGGCCATCCTCCGTGATGGTCAGCGCCCGGGTCGTGCGGCGGAACAGGCGCACACCGAAATGCTGCTCGAGTTCGCGGATCTGCCGCGACAGGGTGGGCTGCGAGACGCCGGCGAGATGCGAGGCGCGGGTGAAGGAGCCGGTCTGCGCGACCAGGCCGAACGAACGCAGCGTCGCGAGCATGTCCATCCCGCCCCAACTCCTCGCCTCCATCTATCCATACGCCGCGTGAATAACTGTTTGCCAGCGATCTCCGTTCATGCGTGCCGCGCATCGGCCTATCTCCTTCTCCGGAACCGGTGCCGAGCCGATCGGCAGCCGGTGGAAGATCGAAGACAGGAACCAACGCGATGAAGATCCCTGATTTGCCGGCCCTCGCCGCGGCCTGCGTGCTGCTGGCCGGCGCGGCGCTGCCAGCCGCAGCGCAGACCCCTCGCCCGGAACGGCTGACCGTCCACGGCACGGCGGCTGTGTCCCAGCCGTATGAGGGCCCGACGACGCCGGCGGTCACGGCCCACGGGCTTCTCCGCAACGGCATCGTCGCCAACCAGGGTGCCTACGGCTGAGCGGACAGGCCCACGCCGCGCCTCCCTGGCCGATGCGGCCGTCCCGGGCGAGCATCAGGGCGCCGAAGCCCCGCCGGCCTGCCCGGCCGTTCAGCGGCCCTCGCGCAGTCGCGCCAGGCGCTTGGTGGCCGTGGCGCGCTCTCCCCTGGCCGGGAACAGCGGACCGGCCAGGCCGAGGCCCCAACGCGGCATGTTGACGTAGATCGATTCCGCGAAGCCGTGCGGCACCACATAGGTCTCGTGCCAGATCCCGACATCGCCCCGCGTGCCGACCGCCCGGTTGAAGGCCTGCCACGCCGGCAGATGCGCCCGGCCCGGATCATGCGCATAGGCGCGCAGATGCTCGGCACTCCTCCAATACTGCAGCGTCATCTGGTTGCGCAGGCCGAACACCCCGCGCACCGCCAGCAGGCCGAGCTCGGGGTGGGCGTCGAGCTCGCTCAGCATGCGCGGCATGGCGGCGAGCACCGGGAGCCACTTCCAGACCTTCCACAGCCGGTTGATGCGCATCCCGATCAGGAAGATCACGACCTCCCCCGCCGGCTCGGCGCACACACGCTCGGTGATCAGCTCGGACACTCCGCCAGCCTCCCCTCCCGCGCCGGCCCTCTCGCCCTCGGCCGGGCGCCTGCCTATCCGCCCGCGAGCTCCCGCCGCAGCCGGTCCACCACCGCAGCGCGCGCATGGCTCTCGTAGGGTGCGCGTGGACCGCCCCAGACCGGCCCAGGCCAGGCCGCGTCGCCGCGCGTGCGGCTCACCACGTGCACATGCAGCTGTGCGACGATGTTGCCCAGTGCAGCCACGTTCATCTTGTCACCGCCCGCGAGACGTTTGAGCAGCTCCGCGCTGCGGGTCACCTCGCGCCAGAGCAGCAGCTGCGTGGCTTCGTCGAGCTCGTGCAGCTCCACCAGTCCCGCGCGGCGTGGCACCAGGATCAGCCAGGGGAACAGGGCGTTGTCCATCAGCAGGACCCGGCAGAGTCCGAGATCGCACACCATGTCGGTGTCCGCCGCGAGCAGCGGGTCGAGGGCGAAGCTCATGCGCCGCAGCATCGCGCCGCCTCCGCGCCCGCGGCAAGGCCGGCCGGTTCAGCCGCTGAGAGTGCCCACGCCGCCGGCCGAAGCCTGGACGAGGTACATCGTCGCCTCGCCGAGCTGCGGGTTCTGGAAGGTGATGCGGATCGGCAGCGGCGGTGCCCCGGGCAGCACCCGCGCGATCCAGGCGCTGCCGTGCTTGGGCTCGTGCATCTGCGCCCCCTCGCCATTGTGCAGGAAGCCGGCGACCTGCTGGCTGATGAAGTCGCAGCGCAGGGTCGGTCCACCGAACGGGCTGCGGGCACCCGGCAGCATCATCTCGCGCGGACCGGTGTCCGACACGACGCGGGTCAGGCGCAGCCCGTCGAAGACCAGCGCCTGCCCGTCGCAGCGACCGGTGGTCTGCACCTTGTGCACCATGTCGGCGATGGCGCTCAGCGTGTCGATGCTGCCGCGCGTGCTGGCCGGATCGACCGGATCACGCTTGGGCTCCGGCGGGGTCAGCAAGGCCACCACGGGGTTGCCGGCGCGGTAGTCGAGCACCGTGTGCCGGTCGGCGCCGCGCGAATAGCCCGAGCTTTCGAAATGGGCGGGCTCGACTCCTCCGTCCGCACCGAACCTCCCCAGGGCGACGGAGGTGACGTTGGTATGCAGCATCAGGCTGAGCAGGCCGGCCGTCTGGTCATGCAGCCGCATCGAGTAGCCGTCCGGCGTGAGGCGGAAATCCGCCTCGACGTTCATCACGTGCATGCCTCGCCCGTAGAGCTGGTAGACAAGGTGGATCGCGTGTCCCTGCGCGGCCGCAGGCGGCTCGGCCGCCAAAGCGGCCTGCGGGCCCGGCAGGACCATCAGGCCGGCCAGCACGCACCAGCGCAGCATCCGATCGAGGCTGGTCATGCCGGGGCGGAAATGGTTGCGGGTCCGGTGCGCCGGGTGCTGCGGGCAGCCATGTGCGATCGCACGGTGCTAGGCTCCGGGAACAGCTGCCCGGCGGGAGATGAACTCATGCCAAGCCATGGTGCCCGCGCCGGGAGTGATGTCAAGCAATCCGGACCAGCGCGCCGCCGCTCCTCGCGCGGTGGCACGCCCCGGTTTACGATCTGTGACAAGGCGCACGAAGCGCCTCGTATCGGTTGCGCCGGAGGACGGGGGTTGTTTTGATCGCACCCATGACACGCGCGCCGCAGCCGCTTGCAGAGCCCGAACTCCCGCAAGCCCGTGCGGGCGGCGGCGCGCGGTCGGTGCTGTATGGGCTGATGATCCTGGTCGTGGCCACCGGCGCCTGGGTCCGCTACGGCGACCGGCTCGGCAGCCTGGGCGGCGAGTTCGCCGCCCTGACCGGCTCGGCCGCGCCGGCACCGGCAGCCAGGCCCGTGCAGGGGCTGATCGAGCTCGGGCTGCTGGCGCAGGCCGACGAGGCACCGGCGATCGCCGCCATGCAGCTCCCCGCCGATGAGGCGCAGAGCCTGCGCAGCGCGGTGGCGCGACGCCGCCTCAGGCTGGTCAAGCTGCCGGTCTTCGACCGCGACGGCAGCAGCGGCACGTTGTTGCGGGTCGAGGCGAGCGGCCTGACGCAGCTGATCCGCCTCGGCCCCTCGCCCACGGTGCTGACCATCCCGATGGGCGAGGTCGGCAATGTCAGCTTCAGCCTGGCCGGCATGCCGCCCAGGTCGCCGGTGGCGATCGGCGGGCTCACCCTCAACGGCCCGGTGGCGCTGCCGCCGCTCGGCGGCGGACAGACCCTGGACGTGGGCGTGGTGGCACAATGAAGAACCTGCTTCCCGCCGCCAGCCGCCTGATGCCGCTGATGATGCTGGCCTTCCTGACGCTGGCCAGCGTGCAGATCGCCCTGCAGCTGCATCTCTCGCCGGTCGGCATGCTGGACTGGCTGCTGTCCTGGATGAGCCGGCTCGGCTGGGTCTATAGTCTGCTCGCGGCCGGGAGCTGGACGCTGGTCCTCGCGGCACTGGCCTATGAGTGGCGGGCCGGCCCGGTGGCGCGCAGCCTCAGCCAGAGGACCCGCCAGCGTCGGGGATGGATCATGGATGTTCTCGCGCGACTGACCAACCGGGCTGCCCTCGAGGAGATGCTCTCCCAGCAGGAGCGGGCCACCTTCATCGACGCGGGCGCGCTGGCCGAGACGCTGCGCGCGGCGGTGATCGGCCAGGACCAGGTCTGCGAGGACATCGCCCAGCAGCTCCGCCGCCGGCTGGCCCTGCAGGTGCGCGGCAAGCCGATCGGCGTCTTCCTGCTCGCCGGGCCGCCCGGTACCGGCAAGACCTATCTGAGCAAGCGGCTGGCCGCGGCGCTCAAGCGCAAGCTGCTGCATGTCGACATGACGCAGATGAGCAGCCCGCATGCGGCGAGCCAGCTTTTCGGCATGACCAAGGGCTATGTCGGCTCGGACAGCTACGGCACGCTGACCGGCGGACTAAAGGAGACGCCGGACTCCCTGGTGTTGCTCGACGAGATCGAGAAGGCGCACCCGGAGGTGTTGAAGAAGTTCCTGAGTGCGTGGAACGACGGGCACGTCACCGAGGCCTCCAACGGCCAGCCGGTGTCCACCACGCGCGCCATCTTCATGCTGACCTCCAACATCGCCACCGACGCGCTGAGCGACATCGCCGACCGGCTGGGACACGATCCGGAAGCCATGCGCGCGGCCTCCGTCGAGGCGCTGCGGCTGTCCGGCTTCGCCCCGGAGGTGCTCAACCGTCTGGACCGCATCTTCGTCTTCCGCAAGCTCGAAGGCCTCGACGTGGCGCGCGTCGCGGCGCTGGAGATCGAGGCGATGATCGCCCAGTACGGGCTCGAGATCGCGCCGGGCGGCATCGATGCGGCGCTGCTGTTCGCCGTCATGCAGCGCCAGGACCGGCTCGGCCAGGGGGCGAGTGCGCGCGATCTCGTCCGCTCCATCGAGGAGATGGTCAGCGACGGGCTGATCGAGGCGCGCCAGCAGGGTGCGCGCCGGGTGCGGCTCGAGCAGGAGGAGGGCCGCGTTGTCACCCGGATCGCCGACGTGCGCGCGAGCGGCGAGGAGGCTCTGGACGGCCGCCGCTCGCTGACCGCCTCCTGAGCCGGCTGCCCAGGCGCTCGCCCGCATGTCCGTGATCGGCCGCACCTGGCGACGCGCGCCCCGCTTCCGCCTGCTCGTCGTCTTCGCCGTCGCCTGCTCGGCGCTGGCCACCATGTTCCCCCCGCCCTTGCCGACCCGGCACGCGATCCTCCCCGGCAGCGGCGGGCCGCCCCCCACCCCGAGCGCACACTACAAACCGGTGCCGCCGCCGGCCCCGCTCGACTACAGCACCGTCAACCTGCCGCCGCTCAACACCCCGCGCACTCAGCTCATGGCATTCGCCGGCCGCCAGGTGCCGCTGCCGGTCGGCCGCTGGACCGAGCTTGCCCTGCTGCGCTCGGGCGGTCCGCTCGCGTTGCAGGGCGCGGTGTTCGCCCGCATGCAGGACGGCCAGCTCAGCGGTCTGCTGATGGTTGTCAGCACCCCGCCGGTCGAGACCGCCGACATGCGCACCCAGCCCAGCAACGGCTGCGCCGACCCGACCGGAGCCCCCATGCACCAGCTTGCCGGCAACGGCGCTGATCCGGCCGTGCAGGAATGCTGGCTGACCCGTGCCCTGGGCGCTGGCGGCCTGGACAAGCTGTCCGGCCGCGACCCGCTGCTCAAGCGTGCGCTGGGCCGGCTGCGTGACATCGACGTGGGTCTGCCGGGCAGCGTCGTGCTCGCCAACTATGTCCGCACCGACGATGCGGGCGGCCTCGACGTGCGGCTCTACCTGCCCGGCGACGGCAGCACGGCGCAGCACCGGGTCGAGCTCTGGATGCGTCGCTGGGTCCCGCTGCTGCATCGCGGCTTCTCGGCCGGGCTGCAGCCGCAGGACATGCGCGCCGGCCTCGCCCGCGACCCGGCTGCGCCAGACTGAGCCTTAACCCACTGAGCGCTCACCCACTGAGCCTTAACCCACTGAGCTCGGTCCCGGCCGCGCCAGGCTGAGCTCCGGCCGGCGCGCTCCTAGACGACCGGGGTCAGCAACGGCCGGCCGGCGAAGAAGGCAGCGAGGTTGTCGAGCATCAACTGACCCATCGCCGCGCGCGTCTCGCTCGTCGCACTGCCGACATGCGGGGCGAGCGCCACGTAGGGCGAGCGGCGCAGCGCCTCCGGCACGTGCGGTTCGTTGACGAACACGTCGAGCCCGGCGCCCCAGATCCGCCGCTCGGTGATCGCCGACACCAGCGCGTCCTCGTCGACGATCGCGCCGCGCGCGATGTTGACCAGCACACCCTGCGGTCCGAGTGCCTCGAGCACGCCGCGGTCGATCAGGCCGCGGGTCTTGGCCGAGGAGGCGGTGGCCACGAACAGCACCTCCGAGGCGGCGGCAAGGCTCTGCACGTCGGCGTGGAACTGCCAGCTCGACTCCTTGGGCGTCTGGCTGGTGTAGGCGATGGAGCCGCCGAAGCCCGCCAGGCGCTTGGCGATCGCCTGCCCGATCCGGCCAAGCCCCACGATGCCGTAGCGGCGCCCCGAGGCGCGCCTGGCCAGCGGCGCCGAGCCGGCCGGCCACAGCCCCTCGCGCACATGCTGCTCGGAGGCGGGCAACTGGCGCATCACGTTGAGCATCAGGGCGATGGCGAGATCGGCCACGTCGTCGCTCAGCACGTCGGGCGTGTTGGTCACCCGCACGCCGCGCGCGGCCATCGCGTCAAGATCGACACGGTCGTAGCCGACGCCGTTGATGGCGACGATCGCCAGTTGCGGCAGCTTGTCGGCCACCGCCGGTGCGATGCCGTGATGGCCACTGGTCACCACCGCGCGGAACTCGCCGCCATGCGTGGCGAGCCACTCCGCCTGCCCCTCGCCTTCCGGCGGGACGTGAACCTCGTAGGTCTCGTCGAGGATCTTCTGGGTCGAGGGGAACACGCCGCTCAACTGGAGGACCTTTTCTTTCACGCGCGCTGTCCTTGCCTGCCTTGATGTTGATGCCTGTCTCGGCGTTGGTGCGTGGGAGGCGCCTCTCACAGCACCGAGAGCACGCCACCATCGACATAGAGGATCTGGCCATTGACGAAATCCGAGGCGCGCGACGAGAGGAACACCGCCGCACCGCACAGCTCCTCGACCTTGCCCCAGCGCCCGGCCGGCGTGCGCTGCTTGAGCCAGGCGTCGAACACCGGATCGTCGAGCAGCGCCCGGTTGAGCTTCGTCTCGAAGTAGCCTGGCCCGATCGCGTTGATCTGCAATCCGTGTCGCGCCCAGTCGGCGCACATGCCGCGCGTCAGCATCTTCACGCCGCCCTTCGAGGCCGTGTACGGCGCGATCGTCGGCCGGCCAACCTCGCTCTGCAGGCTGGCGATGTTGACGATCTTGCCCTGCCCGCGCGGGATCATGCGGCGTGCGACCGCCTGGCCCACGAAGAACACGCTGTCGAGGTTGGTGCGCATCACCTCGCGCCAGGTCTCGACCGGGAACTCGGCGAGCGGCATGCGGCGCTGGATGCCGGCATTGTTGATCAGGATGTCGATCGCGCCGACCTCCGCCTCGATCCGTGCGACGCCGCGTTCCACGGCGTCGGGATCGGTGACGTCGAACACGCCGATCTTCTCGCCGGGCGGCACGGCCGCGGCGCCGAGCGTCTCCGCGGCGGCGGCGAGACGCTCGCGATCGCGTCCGTTCAGCACCACCCGCGCACCCGCCTCGGCCAGCCCGCGCGCCAGGGCCAAGCCGATGCCCTGGCTGGCACCGGTGACCAGGGCCAGCCGGCCGGACAGATCGAACAAGGGATTGGACATGCTGGCTCGGCCTCGCTGGCACCCGATCGGCTGGCCGCAGGCAACCACGGCAGCGCACGTCGAACAAGCCGCCCTCCGGTCGCCTCTTCCGGCCAGTGGATGGTGGTGGCATAGGAGAAGCCGGCAGCCGGACGCGCAGCCTCCTGGCAAAAGGCAGGCGCGCGACCCGGACGGGAGGAGTCCGACGATGCTCGCAGCCGTTCTGCATGGCGCGCACGACCTGCGTGTGGAGGAGCGGCCGGCGCGCGACCCGGAGCCAGGCGAGGTCATGGTGCGGGTGGCCTGCGGCGGCATCTGCGGCTCGGACCTGTCCTATTTCCACAAGGGTGCGGTCGGCGATTTCGCGGTGCGCGAGCCGCTGACCCTGGGCCACGAGGTTGCCGGCGAGGTGCTCGCGGTCGCCGCTCATCCCGAGCAGGCGGCGCCGCCCGGCGTGGTGGTCGGCGCGCGCGTGGCAATCAATCCGAGCCGCGGCTGCCTCACCTGCGGCTTCTGCCGCACCGGGCGTGGCCATCTGTGCCGCAACATGCGCTTCCTGGGCAGCGCCGCGCGCTGGCCGCACGTCCAGGGCGCGTTCAGCCAGATGGTGGTGCTGCGCGCCGACCAGTGCGTCCCCGTGCCGCCCGACATGCCGTATCGGATCGCCGCCTGCGCCGAGCCGCTGGCCGTGGCCCTCCATGCCGTACGACGCGCAGGCGAGCTGCTGGGCCGGCATGTGCTGGTCGCCGGCAGCGGCCCGATCGGCCTGCTGTGCCTCGCGGCGGCACGTCATGCCGGCGCCGCGAGTGTCACGGTGACCGACCTGTGCGACCCGCCGCTCGCCATCGCCTCGCGCATGGGAGCGGAGGCCACGATCAATGTCGGCGCGGGCGCGGAGCGGCTGACGGCGCGCTCGGAGGCGCTTGGCGGCTTCGACGTGGCGCTCGAGGCAACCGGTGCCCCACGCTCCGTCACGTCGCTTCCCCATCTGGTGCGGCCCGGCGGCCGCATCGTGCAGATCGGCATGATGCCCAAGGGCGACATCCCGCTGCCGGTCAATCTGCTGATGGCGCGCGAGATCGACCTGGTCGGCTCGTTCCGGTTTCATGACGAGTTCAACGTGGCCGTGGACGCGCTGGCCAGCGGGCGGATCGACATCACGCCGATCCTCTCGGCCAGCTTTCCCCTGGGTGAGGCGAACGCGGCCTTTGCGGTGGCGGGCGACCGGGAACGGGCGATCAAGGTGCAGCTCGAGTTCGCCTGAGCGAGCGGAGGGCGAGGTGGAACAGGATCCGCCGCTGCTGGTCTTCGACGCCGTCAGCAAGCGCTTCGGCGGAACCCTGGCGGTCGATTCGGTCACGCTTGCCGTCCGGGCCGGAGAGATCCTGGCCCTGCTGGGCGAGAACGGTGCCGGCAAGTCGACATTGATCAAGATGCTGGCCGGCATCCACGCGCCCGACGGTGGCGAGATCCGGCTGGCCGGCGCGCCCTACCGCCACCTCGCGGCGAACCGCCGCGCTACCGCGCGCGGCCAGCGGGTCGCCTTCATCCACCAGGATCTCGGCCTGATCGACTGGATGACGGTGGCGGAGAACGTCTCGCTCGGCGTGGGCTACCGGCGACGACGCGGCCTGATCTCCTGGAGCGCCTCGCGCGCCCAGGCGGAGGCCGCCCTGGCGCGGGCCGGTGCGGACATCGACCCCGACGCGCGGGTGATGCATCTCAGCCGCACCGACCGCTCGCTGGTCGCCATCGCCCGCGCCCTGGCGGCACAGGCGGAGCTGCTGGTGCTCGACGAGCCGACCGCGAGCCTGCCGGCCGACGAGGTGGCGCGTCTGATCGGGCGGCTGCGCGAGCTGCGCGGCCAGGGCCTGGGGATGATCTATGTCTCGCACCGGCTCGACGAGGTGTTCGAGGTGGCCGACCGGGTGGCGGTGCTGCGCGACGGGCGGCTGGTCGACTGCCTGCCGGTCGCCGACTGCACGCCGGCCGGGCTGGTCGGCATGATCGTCGGCCGGCCGCACGAACAGGTGTTCGCCGGACCCTTGCCACCGCGCCAGGAGATCCGCCTGTCGCTGGCCGGACTGGTGGCGGCCGGCGCCGGGCCACTTGATCTCACCCTGCGCGCGGGCGAGATGGTGGGCCTGGTCGGGCTGCGCGGCGCCGGCCAGGATGCCGTGGGGCGCGCGATCTTCGGCGCGCTGCCGCTCGAGGCTGGCAGGATCGAGCTCGACGGGCGTCCGTTCCGGCCGACCGGCCCGGCGGAGGCGATCGCCGCCGGCGTCGGGCTGGTGGCCGGCGAACGGGTGGCCGAGGGCCTGGGCATGGCGCTCAGCGTGCGCGAGAACCTGTTCCTCAACCCCCGGGCCAGCGGCTACGCACCCTTGTCGCTGATCTCGCCCCGGCGGGAGACGCAGGCGTGCCGCGCTGCCGGTGCCCGGATGAGCCTGCGCCCCAACGACCCGCAGCGTCCCGTCGAGACCCTGTCGGGCGGCAACCAGCAGAAGGTGGTCCTCGCCCGCTGGCTGCCGATCGCCCGCCGGCTCCTGATCCTCGAGGAGCCGACCGCCGGCGTCGATGTCGGCGCCAAGGCCGAGATCTACGCCCTGCTGCGCGCAGCGACCGCCGAGGGGCTCGCGGTGCTGGTGGTGGCAACCGATTTCGAGGAGGTCGCCTCGCTCTGCCACCGCGCGATCGTGTTCAGCCAGGGCCGGCCGGTGGCCGAGCTGTCGGGCGAGGCACTGAGCGTCGCCTCGATCCTGCAGGCCGCCTCCGTCGACGTGGCACACGGCGCGGCCGACCCGCGGTCTGCCGCTCAGGAGATGCGCTCGCCATGAACATGCTGAAATCGACGGCACTCGAGCCGCCGCCCGGCAGCCTCGCCGGCCAGCCACTGGCCGCCCGCGTCGCGGCCCTGCTGCCCGTCTACGGCCTGGTCGTGCTCGCCGTGCTGCTCGCCGTCTTGTTCTCCCTGATGCTGCCCGACACGTTCCCGACCTGGCTCAACCTGCGCTCCATGCTCAGCGACAAGGCGGTGGTGGGCATGCTGTCGCTCGCCGCCACCGTGCCGATGATGACCGGCAAGATCGACCTCACCGTCGGCTACGGCGTCGTGCTGTGGCACATCATGGCGATCTCGCTGCAGATCGCGGGCCTGCCCTGGCAGCTGGCGGTGGTCGTGGTGCTGGCGATGGGCGCGGTGTTCGGGCTGCTCAACGGCCTGCTGGTCGAGGTGGCGCAGATCGACAGCTTCATCGCCACCCTCGGCACCGGCACGCTGACCTACGCGGTGGCGCTGGCCTGGACGGGCGGGCGGCAGGTCATCGGGCGGCTGCAGCCCGGCTTCTTCCGCATCGACACCGCCACCCTGTTCGGCATCCCCGTGCCCGCCTTCTACGTGGCGATCCTCGCCCTGCTGCTGTGGGTCATGTCGTCCTACACGCCGCTCGGGCGCTATTTCTACGCGATCGGCGCCAACCCGCGCGCGGCCGCGCTGAACGGCATCCCGACCCGCCGCTACGTCATGCTCGCCTTCGTCGGCTCCGGCACGATCACGGCGCTGGCCGGCGTGGTGCTCGCCGCCCGGCTGCGTGTCGGCCAGGCGAGCGTCGGCCTCGAATTCCTGCTGCCCGCCCTGGTCGGCGCCTTCCTCGGCTCGACGACGATCAATCCCGGCCGGGTCAATGTCTGGGGCACGATCGTCGGCGTGGTGATCCTGGCGATCGGCATCTCCGGCATCGAGCAGCTCGGCGGCGCCTTCTGGGTCGAGCCCGCCTTCAACGGTGCGACCCTGCTGATCGCCATCGGACTGGCGGGCTGGACGGGCCGCAGACGGGCGCGTCCGACCGTGCGGGTCGCGCCGCCGGACAGAACAGAACAAACAACAAAGGGGAGAGCGTTGCCATGACGGGGAGGAAGGACGCTGCGGCGGCAGGATGGGTGGCACCGGTCCTGTTCGCCTCGGCTTTGGCGGGGGCCGCGACCCCGGCGGCAAGCGTGCGGGCGGCGGACGTCGTGGCCGAGGCCAAGCAGGTGATCGCCGCCGCCACGGCGCCGGTGACCCGCTGGGACGGGCCAACCACCGGCCCGCACGCGGTCGGCGCGCGGACGATCGTCTATGTCGCGGGCGACATGCGCAACGGCGGCATCCAGGAGGTGGCCGATGGGGTGAAGGAGGCGGGCAAGCGGATCGGCTGGTCCGTGCGGGTGCTCGACGGCCAGGGCTCGGTGTCGGGTGTGGAGTCGGCGATGAGCGAGGCGATCGCGCTCAAGCCGGACGGGATCGTCATCGGCGGCTTCGACATCGTCCAGAACGCAGCCGACATCAAGCAGGCCTCCGACCGGGGCATCAAGCTGGTCTCCTGGCACGGGGCGCCGAAGCCGGGCGCGCTGCCGCAGTACCACATCTTCGCCAATATCGGCACCGATCCTGCCCTGGTCGCCAAGACCGCGGCCGACTACGCGATCGCGCAGAGCGACGGCCATGCCGGCGTCGTGATCTTCACCGACAGCGCCTACGCGATTGCGCTGTCCAAGGCGAAGATGATGCAGGCTCAGGTGAAGACCTGCCCCGGCTGCAAGGTGCTCGCCTTCGAGGACACGCCGCTTGCCGATACCTCGACGCGCATGCCACCGCTGACCACCTCGCTGCTGCAGCGGCTCGGCGCCAAATGGACCTACTCGCTGGCGATCAACGATCTCTACTTCGATTTCATCGGGCCGCCGCTGATCTCGGCCGGGGCCTCCCCGGAGGGTCCGCCGGTGAACATCAGCGCCGGCGATGGCAGCAACTCCGCCTACGAGCGGATCCGCCAGGGCCAGTTCCAGGCGGCGACCGTGCCGGAGCCGCTGCTGCTGCAGGGCTGGCAGGTGGTCGACGAGCTCAACCGGGACTTTGCCGGACAGCCGCCTTCGGGCTACGTGGCACCGGTGCATCTGGTGACCCGGCAGAATGTCGACCGCGACGGCGGACGGCACGACATGTTCGACCCCGACAACGGCTACCGGGCCGCCTACGCACGGATCTGGGGCCACTGACCGCGCGGGGGCTTCCGATCAGCACCGGCCACCCCAGCACCGGCCAACCCAGCACGGGCCAACCCAGCACGGAGGACAAGCGCGCATGAGCGAGTTCGAGGTCGTGGACAAGCGCTTCGCGCGCTACGTCCTGCCCAATGCCAGCCTCGAGCGGATCGCCGAAGGCTGCCGCTGGACGGAAGGGCCGGTCTGGTTCGGCGATGGCGGCTACCTGCTGTTCAGCGACATCCCCAACAACCGGATCCTGCGCTGGATCGAGGGGGTGGGTGTGTCGGTCTACCGCCAGCCGAGCCAGAACTCGAACGGCCACACGCGCGACCAGGAGGGGCGTCTGATCTCCTGCCTGCACGGCGCGCGCTCGGTGGTGCGCACCGAACATGACGGGCGCATCACGGTTCTCGCCGACAGCTACAAGGGAGGTCGGCTCAATTCGCCCAACGACGTGGTGGTCAAGTCGGACGGCTCGATCTGGTTCACCGATCCGCATTACGGCATCATCATGGATTACGAGGGCGAGCGGGCTGAGGAGGAGCTGCCCTGCCATGTCTACCGGCTCGATCCGCGCACCGGCGTGCTCGGCATCGTCAGCGACGAGTTCGACTGCCCCAACGGGCTGTGCTTCTCGCCCGACGAGAGCCTGCTCTACGTCGCCGAGACCGGCCGCATGCACGAGGATAACGGCCGTCGCGAGATCCGCGTCTTTCCGGTGGCCGATGCCGCGTCGGGCAAGCTCGGCAAAGGCCGGCGCTTCTACACACCCGATGTCGGCATCGCCGACGGGTTCCGTGCCGACGAGGACGGCAACATCTGGACCAGCGCCGGCGACGGAGTGCATTGCGTGAGCCCGGGGGGCGAACTGCTCGGCAAGATCCGGCTGCCCTCGATCGTCTCCAATGTCTGCTTCGGCGGCCGTCACCGCTCGCGCCTGTTCATCTGTGCGACCCAGGAGGTCTATGCGGTCTATCTCGACCGCAGAGGCGCGCCGCCGCCGTGACCTGGTCCGGCGCCGCCGGGCGGGGTGCCGGGCAGGTGTGCTGGGCGGGATCTCGACAGCCCGCCCGGATCGGTGTCGTGTCAGCCAGGCGTGATCGCTGGTGAGGAGGAAGTCATGAGTGACGCCAATGCCCAAGGGGCAAAGTCCGGCGCCGGGATAGCCCTGGTGACAGGTGCCGGCAGCGGCATCGGCCGCGCGGTCGCGAGCGCCCTGCTTGGGCGTGGCTGGTCGGTGGTCCTCGCCGGCCGGCGCCACGAGGCGCTGGAGGAGACGATCCTGCGCGCCGGCCCCGACGCCCGCAGCCGGGCCCTCGCGCACGGCACGGACGTGTCCAACCCCCGTTCGGTGGACGCCCTGTTCGCCGCCATCAGCGAGCGGTTCGGACGGCTCGACCTGCTGTTCAACAACGCCGGCGTCAATGCCTCGGGCCTGCCCGACGAGCTCTCCTTCGAGCAGTGGACGCATGTGGTGAACATCAATCTCACCGGCGCCTTCCTGTGTGCCCAGGGTGCGTTCCGCATCATGTGCCGCCAGTCGCCGCAAGGCGGGCGGATCATCAACAACGGCTCGATCTCCGCCCACGCGCCGCGGCCGAACTCGATCGCCTACACCGCCACCAAGCACGCGATCACCGGCCTGACCAAGTCGCTGTCGTTGGACGGGCGTCGCTTCGACATTGCCTGCGGCCAGATCGACATCGGCAACGCGCTGACCGAGATGGCCGCCAAGCAGCAGCGCGGCGTGCCGCAGGCAAGCGGCGAGATCGCGGTCGAGCCCCTGATGCATGTCGACGATGTGGCGCGCACCGTACTGCACATGGCGTCCCTGCCGCTCGACACCAACATCCAGACCGTGACGGTCATGGCCACCAAGATGCCGTTCGTCGGCCGCGGCTGAGCCCGGCCCGGTGCTTTTTCCCGGCATCCGCTTCGAGGAGATCTCAGCATGACGCATCCAGCGCTGCAGGCCGGCGGCACGGCGGTCGTCACCGGTGCGGCGAGCGGCATCGGGCGTGCCGCGGCGCTGCGCTTCGCGCGACTCGGCCTCGACGTGCTGCTGGCCGACCAGGCCGGCCCGGCGTTGCAGGACGCGGCGGCCGCGGCACAGCGCGAAGCGGCGGCGAGTGGCGGCACCGTCAAGGCCCACGCCTGCGACGTGTCCGATGCTGGCCAACTCGGCGCCCTGCGGGAGGTGGCGGCCTCCCTGCGCCCGGTGGCGGTGCTGATGAACAACGCCGGCGTGGGCGACAATCCCGGCAAGCCCTGGGAGAACCTCGAGGGCTGGCGATCACTGATGGCGGTCAATCTCTGGGGCGTGATCAACGGCACGCAGGCCTTCGTGCCCGCCATGCTGGGCGCCGGGCGGCCGGGGCTGGTGATCAACACCGGCTCCAAGCAGGGCATCACCCTGCCGCCGGGCAACAGCGCCTACAACGTCTCCAAGGCGGCCGTGAAGGCCTACACCGAACTGCTCGCCCACGAGCTGCGCGAAACCGGCAGGCCGGTCTCGGCGCACCTGCTGATCCCCGGTTTCACCTTCACCGGCATGACCGGGGCTGCCGAGAAGCCGAAGGATGCGTGGACCGCCGAGCAGGTGATCGACTTCATGCTCGCCAGTCTCGAGCGCGGCGAGTTCTACATCCTGTGCCCCGATCACGCGGTGACGCGGGCGATGGACGAGCAGCGCATGCGCTGGATGGCCGGCGACATCATCGACAACCGCCCGGCCCTGTCGCGTTGGCATCCGGACTGGAAGGACCGGTTCGCGGCGTTCATGGCCGGCAGCTAGCCGGCCCGGGAGATGTGCCGGCCAGTGGCCGCTGTGGCGACGCTGGTCTGGGGCGACCGCCGCCCTTGGGCGACGGCCGCCCTGGCGATTGTCCTGGGCGGCAACCCGGACGGTCCGGATGCCGTTGATCCGCCATGCGCAAAGGCGGGACAGCGATGAGCGGCGAGCATCTGGCCGGGGAGCGACCCCTTCCCCCTCCCGAACGGCTCCGCGCGCTGATGCTCGACGCGGCACGCGAGGGGCGCGACGACGTCATCCCTGCGCTGCTCCACGCCGGGGTCGATCCTGACTGCCGCGACGCGCGCGGCTACACGCCGGTGATCCTCGCCAGCTACCACGGACACGAAGCCGCCACCGCCTTGCTGCTGCAGGCCGGCGCCGAGGTCGATGCGGTGGACGGACGCGGCAGCAACGCGCTGATGGGAACGAGCTTCAAGGGCTATGCGCCTCTCGCCCGCCGCCTCATCGAGGCAGGATCAGACGTCAACCTGCGCAATCTTGCCGGCCAGACCGCGCTGATGATTGCCGCCCTGTTCGGCCGTGCCGGGATCGTCGAGATGCTGGTCGAAGCGGGCGCGGAGCGGGGTGCGGCGGACATCGCCGGCAACACCGCCGCCGGCCTGGCGCGGATGCAGGGCAATGATGATCTCGCATTAAGGATCGAGGCGGCCTGATCTGCGCCGGCAGCGCCGGCTGGCAGGTTAGAAACACTCCATTCGAAAACTCTGCGCCTGGCCTGCGTTCTCGTGTGTAACGTAACCCACGGGACACCCATGGCAGACAAGATCGGCCGCGACACCGGCGCGGCGGCCCACGCTATGCACTTCGAGACCCTGACGGGCGAAGGCGGCGAACTCCACCAGCAGGCGAGCGACGAGGTACTCACCACCCAGCAGGGAGTGCCGGTCGCTGACGACCAGAACTCGCTCAAGATCGGTGCCCGCGGCCCGACGCTGCTGGAGGATTTCCATTTCCGCGAGAAGATCTTCCATTTCGACCACGAGCGCATACCCGAGCGGGTGGTCCATGCACGTGGCTTCGGCGCCCATGGCACCTTCACCCTCACCGACAGCCTCGCCGAGTTCACCACCGCCAAGGTGCTGACCGAGGTAGGCGAGCAGACGCCGATGTTCGTCCGCTTTTCGACGGTGGCTGGCAACAAGGGATCCGCGGACCTGGCGCGCGACGTGCGTGGCTTCGCCGCCAAGTTCTACACCAAGGAAGGCAACTGGGATCTCGTCGGCAACAACATCCCCGTCTTCTTCATCCAGGACGCGATCAAGTTCCCCGACCTGATCCATGCGGCCAAGCAGGAGCCCGACCGCGGCTTCCCGCAGGCGCAGACCGCGCACGACAATTTCTGGGACTTCATCGGCTACACGCCTGAGTCGATGAACATGCTCATGTGGGTCATGTCCGACCGCGCGATCCCACGCTCGTTCCGCTTCATGGAGGGCTTCGGCGTTCACACCTTCCGGCTGATCAACGCCGAAGGCAAAGGCACCTACGTCAAGTTCCACCACAAGCCGAAGCTCGGCATGCAGTCGGTGATGTGGAACGAGGCGCTCAAGATCAACGGCGCCGATCCCGATTTCCACCGCCGGGACCTTTGGGACGCCATCACCATGGGCACGCCGCCGGTCTGGGAGCTTGGCGTCCAGCTCTTCGACGACGCGTTCGCCGACAAGTTCGAGTTCGACGTTCTCGACGCGACCAAGATCATCCCCGAGGAGGTGCTGCCGGTCCGGATCATCGGCAGCTACACTCTCGATCGGGTGGTGGACAATTTCTTCGCCGAGACCGAGCAGGTCGCGTTCTGCACGCAGAACGTCGTGCCAGGTATCGGCTTCACCAATGACCCGCTGCTGCAGGGCCGCAATTTCTCCTACCTCGACACCCAGCTCAAGCGACTGGGCTCACCGAACTTCACCCACATCCCGATCAATGCGCCGCGCGTGCCGGTCAACAACTTCCAGCAGGATGGCCACATGGCCATGCGCAACCCCAAGGGCCGCGCCAACTACGAGCCCAATAGCTGGGGCGGCCCGCGGGAAAGCCAGGCGACCGGCTATCGCCATTTCGCCGCCGAGGAAACCGGCCGCAAGGCGCAGGTACGTTCGGCCAGCTTTGCCGACCATTACAGCCAGGCCCGGCAATTCTTCATCAGCCAGACGGAGATCGAGCAGAAGCATATCGGCGACGCCCTGGTCTTCGAGCTGTCCAAGGTCGAACGGACCGACATCCGTGAACGGATCGTCTCGCATCTACGCAACATCGACGAGAAGCTGGCGCTGACGGTTGCGACCGGCCTGGGGCTGGCCAAGCTGCCGGCCGCCGCAATGGCTGCGGTGACACCCCGGACCGACCTGCCACCGTCGGCAGCCCTGTCGCTCATCAAGAACGGTCCGAAGAGTTTCGAAGGCCGCAAGCTCGGCATACTTGCCAGTGACGGCGCGCCGGGCGAGCTGATCGCGGCCCTGGTCGACGCCGTGAAGAAGGCGGGCGCGGTGTATGAGATCGTGACCCCGAAGGTCGGCGGCGTAACCCTGGACAACGGCACGAAGCTCGAAGGCAAGCAGAAGATCGATGGCGGCCCTTCGGTGCTCTACGACGCGGTGGCCGTGATCGTCTCCGCCGACGGGGCGGCCATGCTCGCGCAGGACAAGACCGCCAAGGACTTCGTCAACGACGCTTTCGGCCATTGCAAGTTCATCGGCTACACCAAGCCTGGCGTTCCGTTCCTCGAGAAGGCCGGGATCAGCCAGGCCGAGTTCGACCAGGGCCTCATCGAGCTGCAGGCAGGCAGCATTGCCGGCTTCCTGAAGTCCCTCGCAGCACTGCGTGTTTGGACGCGTGAGTTCAAGGTCGACCTGGACGCGGAGGCATTCCTCAGCCCCGCCGCCTGAGCCGGGATGGAGAGTCTCCGCACCAGGTGCTGGCTTTGCCGTGCCGGCGCCTTGCGGAGACTCGTTCGCGCCGGCCTCAGACCGTCTTCAACATGCCGCCGTCAATGAAGTAGGTCGATCCGAGGCTGTAGCTCGCCCGTTCGGAGCACAGGAAGACAAAGAAATTCGCCACCTCCTCGGGGGTGGCGAACCGCTTGTTGGCGGCGTGCTCGTCGGCCACGCCCTGCAGGTAGCCCTCCCAGTCGCCGCCGCTGTCCGCCGTGAGCTGCTTGGCCGTCTTGATCCAGTCGGGCGTGAGGACCAGTCCGGGGTTGAGGCAGTTGACCCGGATCTTGTCGCCAGCCACTTCCGTGGCAAGCGTCTTTGAGAACATCATCAGCGCCGCCTTGGTGACGTTGTAGATCGGCTCGTACCAGAGCGGCTGTACCGCGCAGATCGAGGCATTGTGCAGCACGACGCCGCCGCCTCGCGCACGCATGCCCGGCACCAGGCCGCGTGCCAGCCGCACGGCTGCCATTACGTGCAGCTCCCAGTAGGCCTGCCATTTGTCGTCGGGCGCCTCCATGATCGTCTCGTTGGAGCCGGCTCCGGCATTGTTGATCAGAATATCGGCCCCGCCGAACCGGGCCTGGACGGCGTCGATCAGCCTCCCGCAACCAGCCGGGGTGCCGACGTCGCAGGCGACCGGCTCCACCTCGACCCGGTGCTGTGCCGCAATCGTGCCGGCTGCCTTGCGCAGCCGCTCCTCGCCGCGTGCCGCCAGCACCAGATGCACGCCCTCGGCGGCCAGTCCCTCGGCCACAGCCAGACCGATCCCCACGCTGCCGCCGGTCACCACCGCCACCTTGCCCGCCAGCTTCAGGTCCATCGACGTTCCTCCCAGATCCGACACACCTGAGTGTGCGACGCCCTCCCCGCCCGGTCCAGCGACGGGGCTGGGCCAGGAGGGACGGGCGTTTTCAGCTTGTCTTGCCGCTGAAGCGGCGTATCTGTGCCCGACCAGGCTCAGGAACCCGATCGTCATGCCGGCTTACCGCTCCCGCACCACGACCCACGGCCGCAACATGGCCGGTGCCCGCGCGCTGTGGCGGGCGACGGGCATGAAGGACGGCGATTTCGGCAAGCCGATCATCGCGGTGGCCAACTCCTTCACCCAGTTCGTCCCCGGCCATGTCCACCTCAAGGATCTCGGCCAGCTCGTCGCCCGCGAGATCGAGGCGGCCGGCGGTGTCGCCAAGGAATTCAATACCATCGCGGTGGATGACGGCATCGCCATGGGCCATGGCGGCATGCTCTACAGCCTGCCCTCGCGCGAGCTGATCGCCGACAGCGTCGAGTACATGGTCCAGGGCCATTGCGCCGACGCGCTGGTCTGCATCAGCAACTGCGACAAGATCACGCCGGGCATGCTGATGGCCGCCATGCGGCTCAACATCCCGACCGTCTTCGTCTCCGGCGGCCCGATGGAGGCCGGCAAGATCGTCAAGGGGGTCACCACCCAGCGCAGCGACCTGATCACCGCCATGGTGGCCGGCGCCGACCCTCGGGTCAGCGACAGCGACAGCGATGCGATGGAGCGCTCCGCCTGCCCGACCTGCGGCTCGTGCTCGGGCATGTTCACCGCCAATTCCATGAACTGCCTCACCGAGGCGCTGGGGCTGGCCCTGCCGGGCAATGGCAGCACGCTCGCCACCCACGCCGACCGGCGCCGGCTGTTCGTGGAAGCCGCCTGGCTCGTGGTCGACCTCGCCCGCCGCTGGTACGAGCAGGATGACCCGACGGCACTCCCGCGCGGCATCGCCACGACCGCGGCGTTCGAGAATGCCATGTCGCTCGACATCGCCATGGGCGGCTCGACCAACACCGTGCTGCACCTGCTGGCCGCTGCCCGGGAGGGCGGGGTGCCGTTCACCATGGCCGATGTCGACCGCCTGTCGCGACGCGTCCCCAACCTGTGCAAGGTCTCGCCCTCGAAGATGGACGTCCACATGGAGGACGTGCACCGCGCGGGCGGCATCATGCGCATCCTGGGCGAGCTGGCGCGCGGCGGCCTGCTCGACCTGTCCGTGCCCTGTGTCCATGCCGCGACCCTCGGCGACGCGCTGGCGCGCTGGGACATACGCAGCGGCGAGCCGCCGGCCGACAGCGTGGCGGGGTTCTACCGCGCGGCGCCGGGCGGCGTGCGCACCACCGAGGCCTTCAGCCAGGCCAGCCGCTATGACAGCCTCGACGCCGATCCGGTGTTTGGGGTGGTGCGTGACGTCGAGCATGCCTTCTCCCGCGATGGCGGCCTTGCCGTGCTGTACGGCAACATCGCTCCCGAGGGCGCCATCGTGAAGACCGCCGGCGTCGAGGCCTCCCTGCTCACCTTCTCCGGGCCGGCGCGCCTGTTCGAGAGCCAGGAGGCGGCGGTGAGCGGCATTCTCGGCGACACGGTGAAGCCCGGCGACGTGGTGCTGATCCGCTACGAGGGCCCCAAGGGCGGCCCGGGCATGCAGGAGATGCTGTATCCGACCAGCTACCTGAAGTCCAAAGGGCTGGCGACGCAGTGCGCCCTGGTCACCGACGGGCGGTTCTCTGGCGGCTCCTCGGGGCTCTCCATCGGCCATGTCTCCCCGGAAGCGGCCGAAGGTGGTGCCATCGGCCTGGTTGAGGAGGGCGACATCATCGAGATCGACATCCCCCACCGCCGGCTCGAGGTGGCGCTGAGCGATGAGGTGCTCGCCGAGCGTCGCGCCGCGATGGAAGCGCGAGGCCTCGAGGCCTGGCAGCCGGTCGCGCGCGACCGCGTCGTCTCCCCGGCGCTGCAGGCCTACGCGGCGATGACCACCAGTGCGTCGCGCGGTGCCGTGCGCGACGTGACGCAACTCCGGGGCGGCCGCACGCCACGCCACTGAGCCGGGTCCGCTCGGCTCGCCTCTCGCCTACAGCGAAACGCCCTTGCGGCGGAGGGTCTCCCGCTGCGCGGCCAGCACGTCCGCAGCCGCCCGCCTGCCCCATTGCTGGCCGATGGCGACGAGCAGCGGCACGTCACGGGTCTGTATGGCGACCAGCTTGCGGCCGGTCGGGGTTCGGTAGAACCGATCGACCGTGTCGAGTTCATCGACGCTCATCGCTCCTGCCCAGTAATGCACGAACGCGTCGTCCAGTTCCGGCAGGTGAGACCGCAAGGCCAGCATCAGCAGATCGTCGACGATCCCGCCGGCCTGTGCCTCTGTCTTGCCGTGGCTGGCGACGAGCTTCACGAACAGGCCTCGCATCGCCTGCAAGATCGCCTCGGTGCGGGCGTCGCTGCCGCTATCGGCCAGCAGGCGGGACGCCGCGGCGAGACGGGCCGTGGCGGAATCTGGTTCACCCAAAGCTCTCGTGACAGGAAGCAACGCAGCCATGGCAAGACACACGGAAAGACCTGCAAACGCGCCGATTTTCTTCATCCGTCATGCACCTTGTCCGGTGCCCTAACATAGCCGGACATCCCGCACGCGACATCCTGTCCGACCGGCTGACTGTCGGCAGAAAGTGACAGCCGCACCGGTCTTATCGCCGACCCGGCTGCACAGCGCTGCATGCTGCGGACAGGCCCCTGTTGCGACGCACAAGAAAAGAGGGGCTTTTTATTGAAATGAATACTGCTATGATCAGTTCGGAAAGAGAGCGGCACACCGTCGCGTGAGGTCACGCGGCAGGCAGCGGCGTCGGCGGACTCCTTCATGGATCCTTCAGGCAGCCTTGTCCTCGGTCTCTACGTCATCGCGACGTTCCTGTTGATTGGCGCGATGCTGTTGCTGTCCCATCTGCTCGGCGGCCAGCGGAACGGACGCGCGATGCGCGAACCGTTCGAGTCCGGCATGGTCCCGGTCGGCAGCGCGCGACTGCGGATGCCGATACAGTACTACAACATTGCCATGTTCTTCGTCATTTTCGACATGGAAGCCGCGTTCGTATTTGCCTGGGCTGTCGTCGTTCGCGACGTGGGCTGGACCGGTTTCGGCGCCATGTTCGTCTTCCTGTTCGTCCTTCTCGCTGCGTTCGCCTATCTCTGGCGGGTCGGCGCGCTGGAGTGGGGCCCCCGTCCCCGGCGCACGGCATCCACTCCCGTGCGGATCGGTCTCTCGCCGCCCGTTTCGGCCAACACACAGCCGGCGGAGTGAAACGATGCGCTGGTCGCTGAGCGCCGCCAATCCCGCTGCCGCCACACCGACACGCGAAGTTGGCGGTGGCACGTTCACCGACGCGGTCCGGAAGAATCTGGTCCTTGGGCGCCTGCAGGATTTCGTCGCCTGGGGCCGCAGCAATTCGGTCTGGCCGTTCAATTTCGGCCTGTCCTGCTGCTATGTCGAGATGGCAACCACATTCACCAGCAAATACGACATCGCCCGTTTCGGCTCGGAGGTGTTGCGCGCAACACCGCGCGAGGCGGACCTGATCGTCATCTCCGGCACCGTCTTCGTGAAGATGGCGCCGGTCATCAGGTATCTCTACGACCAGATGCTCGAGCCGCGCTGGGTGATTTCGATGGGGGCATGCGCCAATTCCGGTGGCATGTACGACATCTACAGCGTCGTACAGGGAGCCGACAGCATCCTGCCGGTCGACGTCTATGTCCCCGGCTGTCCGCCGCGACCGGACGCGCTGCTCGAAGGCCTCATGCTGCTGCAGAATGCGATCGCGACCGAGCGCCGCCCGTTGAGCTGGGTGGTGGGCAGCCAGGGCGTCGAGCAGGTCAGCAAGCCGAGCCTGCGCGACGCCAAGCGTGCCGCCCGCCAATCCGTCCGCGACCTGCGCTCGCCGGACACCGTATAGGACGAGCCCCATGGATGTGGTCGCTCCCGGCGAAGCAGACCCGTCCGCCCCCGGCGCGAGATTGAACGCGCCGCCGCCGGACCTCGCAGCCCTCCCGATGCAGCCGGTGCGCGACGAGGTGCCCACCTGCTGGGCGACTCGCGAGACGCTCAAATCCGTGCTGGCCGCCTTCAAGGCGCGCGCACCGACGCGCACCATGCTGTTCGACATCACCGCCATCGACGAGCGGATGCGCACCCACCGTGCCGGACAGCCCACGTCCGAGTTCAGCGTCGTCTACCACCTGATGCGCTTCGACACGCCCGACGAGGTGCGGGTCAAGGTGGCGCTCGATGCGCGCTCGCTCTGGCTGCCGAGCATGACCGGACTGTGGCCGAACGCGAACTGGTATGAGCGCGAGATCTGGGACCTGTTCGGCATCACCTTCGAGAACCATCCCGACCTGCGACGCATCCTCACGCCGCCGACCTGGACCGGGCACCCGTTGCGCAAGGACCATTATGCGCGTGCCACCGAGATGGGGCCTTACGACCTCTCGGAGGATCGCGAGTTCGCCGAGCAGGAAGCATTGCGCTTCCAGCCTGAACGCTGGGGCATGCGTCGGCACAGCGAGCACAGCGACTTCATGTTCCTCAATCTCGGTCCCAATCACCCGAGCGTGCACGGCGTGTTCCGCATCGTGCTGCAGCTCGAGGGTGAGGAGATCGTCGATGCCGTGCCCGATATCGGCTTCCACCATCGTGGTGCCGAGAAGATGGGCGAGCGCCAGAGCTGGCACAGCTATATCCCCTACACCGACCGGATCGACTATCTCGGCGGCGTGATGAACAACTTCCCCTATGTCATGGCGGTCGAGAAGCTTGCCGGCATCACCGTGCCGCCGCGCGCCCAGATGATCCGCATCATGCTGGCCGAGTTCTTCCGCCTGTCCAGTCACCTGGTGTTCTACGGCACCATGTCGCAGGATGTGGGCCAGCTCTCGCCGGTGTTCTACATGTTCACCGACCGCGAGCGGGTCTTCTCGGTGATCGAGGCGATCTGCGGCTTTCGCATGCATCCGGCCTGGTTCCGCATCGGCGGGGTGGCCGCCGACCTGCCGCAGGGCTGGGAGCGGATCGTGCGCGACTTCCTCGACTACCTGCCCAGGCGGCTCGACGAGTACGAGCGTCTGGTGATGCAGAACCGGATCTTCAAGGCGCGGACCAAAGGTGTGGGTGCCTACACGCTCGACGAGGCGATCGAGTGGGGCATCACCGGCCCGGGCCTGCGCGCCTGCGGCCTGGCCTGGGATTACCGTCGCCGCTCACCCTATGGCGGCTACGACCAGCTCGAGTTTGACATCCCCATCGCCGAGGCGGGCGACTGCTACGACCGGGTGGTGGTGCATATTGCCGAGATGCGCCAGTCGCTGCGCATCATCCGCCAATGCCTCGAGCAGATGCCGGGCGGCCAGATCAAGGCCGATCATCCGCTCACCACGCCGCAGCCCAGGCCGCGGACCATGCATGACATCGAGACACTGATCACCCATTTCCTCGGCGTGAGCTGGGGTCCGGTCATGCCGCCGGGCGAGGCGCGCGCCTGCGTGGAGGCGACCAAGGGATTGAACAGCTACTATCTGGTCAGCGACGGCGGCACGATGTCGTATCGCACCCGCATCCGCACCCCGTCCTTCGCCCATCTGCAGATGATCCCGCTGATCAGCCGCGGCGCGTTCGTCGCCGACCTGATCGCGATCATCGGCAGCATCGATTTCGTGATGGCCGATGTCGACCGCTGAGACCCACCTACCGGTGGCGGCCGCCTCGCCGCTGACGGAGGTGTTGCGCGCCCGGATCGAGGCGCTTGCCGGGCATCAGGCCCACCCACGCGGCGCCTGCATCGAGGCCCTGCAGCTCGTCCAGGCGGAGCATGGCTGGATCTCGGACGAGCATCTGCGCGAAGTGGCAGTGCTGCTGCGCATGTCGCCAGCCGATCTCGACGGAGTGGCGACCTTCTTCAACCTGCTGTTCCGCCGGCCGGTAGGACGCAACGTCATCCTGTTGTGCGACAGCGTATCGTGCTGGCTGATGGGACGCGAGCGGCTGCAGGCCGCCCTGCGCGCGCGGCTCGGCATCGAGCCCGGCCAGACGACACCCGACCAGGCCTTCACCTTGCTGCCCACCGTCTGCCTGGGCCATTGCGACCACGCTCCGGCAATGATGATCGGCGAGCGGCTGTATGGCGATGTGGACGAGACGCGTCTCGATCAGGCGCTCGCCGAGAGCCGGGCGGAGCGGGTGTCATGAGCGAGCGGCCACTGACGCGCAACATCCGCCCCGGCAGCCTGCCGCCCGATCTCGCGGCCTATCGCGCTGGCGGCGGCTATGAAGGCGCCCGCCGAGCCTTGCAGCTTTCGCCCAAGGAGGTGGTCGAGCTGGTCACGCAATCCGGCCTGCGCGGTCGCGGCGGGGCGGGCTTCGGCACGGGGCAGAAATGGAGCTTCGTCCCCAGGCCCGTCGCCGGGCGACGCACCACGCTGGTCGCCAATGCCGACGAGATGGAACCCGGCACCTTCAAGGACCGTCTGCTGATCGAGGGCGATCCGCACCAGTTGATCGAGGGGATGCTGATCAGCGCCTATGCGATCGGCGCAGCCGAGGCGGTCATCTTCATCCGCGGCGAGTACCGTCTCGGCATCGAGCGGCTGCACCGCGCGATCGGCGAGGCGGAGGCGGCGGGGCTGCTCGGCAAAGACATCCTCGGTTCCGGCTACGATCTCGCGATGCACCTGCATGCGAGTGCCGGGCGCTACATCTGCGGCGAGGAGACGGCCCTGCTCACCGCCCTGGAGGGACGGCGCGCCACACCGCGCAGCAAGCCGCCCTTCCCGCAGATCGCCGGACTGTGGGGGGCGCCGAGCGTCGTCAACAACGTCGAGACGCTGTGCAACATCCCCCACATCCTCAGCCGCGGCCCTGACTGGTTCCGCGCACTTGGCATCGGGGCCGACAGCGGCACCAAGATCTACGGGGCAAGCGGACGGGTGAAGCGTCCGGGCCTGTGGGAACTGCCGATCGGCACGCCGCTCGACGAGCTGCTCGAGGAGCATGCGGGCGGCATGCAGGACGGATACGAGGCCGTGGCCGTGCTGCCCGGCGGCGCGTCCACCGCCTTCCTCGGCGCACACCAGTTCGCGATCCCGATGGACTATCCGTCGGTCGAGAAGGCGGGCAGTCGGCTCGGCACCGGCGCGCTGATCGTGCTCGACCAGACATCCTGCCCGGTCGGCATGCTGCGCAATCTCGAACATTTCTTTGCCCAGGAATCCTGTGGCTGGTGCACGCCCTGCCGCGACGGCCTGCCCTGGGTCGAGCGCATCCTCGAGGCGATCGAGGATGGCGAGGGCGAGGACGGCGACATCGAGCAGCTTGAGCGCCATGTCGGCCTGCTCGGCCCGGGGCGTACCTACTGCGCGCACGCCCCGGGAGCCATGGCCCCGCTCGCCAGCGGGCTGAAGCTGTTCCGGGCTGAATTCGAGAAACATCTGCGCGACAGGCGCTGCGGCTTTCGCGCCTGAACGGCCTGCGGGCCTGCAAGAGGATCCGTTCTGCGATGACGACCATCTTCATCGACGGACACACGATCGAGACCCGGCCGGACCAGAACCTGCTGCAGGCCTGTCTCTCGGCAGGCGTGGACGTGCCCTATTTCTGCTGGCATCCCGATCTCGGCTCGGTCGGCGCCTGCCGGCAATGCGCGGTCAAGCAGTACAGCAGCCCCGATGACAAGACCGGGCGGATCGTCATGGCCTGCATGACGCCGGTCAGCGAGGGCATGAGGATCGCCGTCGCCGAGCCGGAGTCGCATGAGTTTCGCGGCTCGGTCATCGAGTGGCTGATGACCAACCACCCCCATGACTGTCCTGTCTGCGAGGAAGGCGGCGAGTGCCACCTGCAGGACATGACGGTGATGACCGGCCACAACTCGCGCCGCTACCGTTTCCGCAAGCGCACGCACCGCAACCAGGATCTCGGGCCATTCATCAAGCACGAGATGAACCGCTGCATCGCCTGCTACCGGTGCGTGCGCTTCTACCGCGACTATGCCGGCGGCGAGGATCTGGCAGCGTTCGCCTCGCACAACAATGTCTATTTCGGCCGGGACACGGACGGCGTTCTGGAAAGCGATTTCAGCGGCAACCTGGTCGAGGTCTGCCCGACCGGCGTGTTCACCGACAAACCCTTCTCCGCCCAGTACAGCCGCAAATGGGACATGCGCGGCGCGCCCTCGGTCTGCATGCACTGCGCGGCCGGCTGCAACATCCTGGTCAACGAGCGCGCGGGGAAGGTCCGCCGCGTGCTCAACCGCTACAATGGCGAGGTCAACCGCTACTTCCTGTGCGACCGGGGCCGCTTCGGCTACGGACATGTCAACGCGCCCGATCGCCTGCGTTCGGCCCAGCGCCGCGACGGGGCCGAGATGCCGCATCCGATCAGCGGCCCGGAGGCACTGCTGCGCCTGGGCAACCTGCTGCGCGGCGGCGATGTTTACGGCATCGGCTCGCCACGCGCCTCGCTCGAGGCAAATTTCGCACTTCGCCACTTGGTCGGCGAAAGCCGCTTCCACAGCGGCGTCGGCGGCCGTGAACAGGCGCTGCTCGACCAGGCCGCTCTGCTGCTGCGCGAGTCCGGCGGGTCGGTCGCCTCGCTGCACGATGCCGAGCGGTCCGACGCCGTGCTGGTGCTCGGCGAGGATGTCTGCAAGACCGCACCGCGCCTGGGCTTGGCCTTGCGTCAGGCCTCGCGCCAGCGTTCCTTCGCCACCGCTGCGGCTGGACGGGTCCCGCTCTGGCTCGACAATGCCGTGCGCGGGATCGGCACGGGCCTGCTTTCGCCGATCTATGTGGCGACCGCTCTGCCAACAGACCTCGACCCGCTCGCCATCCCGCTGCGCGGCTCACCCGAGGCGATTGCGCGCTTCGCACAGGCCGTGGCGCACCGGATCGATCCGGAGTGTCCGGCCGGCGCAGAGCCGCCCGGGCCGCTTGCCGCACAGGTCGAACCCGTGGCCGAGGCGCTGCTCGGCGCTGCGCGTCCGCTGGTGGCCAGTGGCCTCCAGGCCGGGTCGATCGCACTGCTGCAGGCCGCTGGTAATCTGATGCGCGCCCTGCGGCGGCGAGGCCGCACGCCGCGTCTCGCCCTGTCGCTGCCGGACTGCAACAGCCTCGGCATGGCGATGCTTGGTGGTGGCGCGCTGGAAGACGTGCTGCAGGCGGCCCGCGACGGACAGGTGCGCACGCTGGTCGTGCTGGAGAACGACCTGTTCCGGCGCCTGCCCGCTGCGGTGGTTCAGCCTGCGTTCGGGCGCGTGCCCAATCTCGTCGTGCTCGATCACCTGCGCAGCCCGACGATGCAGGCTGCTCACCTGCTGCTGCCGGTGGCAGCGTTCAGCGAGACCAGCGGCACGGTGGTCAGCAGCGAGGGTCGGGCGCAGCGTTTCTTCCAGGTCGCCCAGCCTCCGCTGCCGACAACCTGCTCGTGGCGCTGGCTGCGCGACGCGGCACTGGAGGCCGGGCGCAACCAGGATTTCTCCTGGCGTGATCTCGACGACGTGGTCGCAGCCCTCGGCCAGGCGTTCCCGGCCTTGCGGCGCGTCCGCGACGCGGCACCGGCGGCCGATTTCCGGATCAACGGCAGCGCGCTGCGCAGCCAGACGCATCGCTACAGCGGACGCACCGCGATCCGCTCGCATGTCAGCGTGCGCGACGCCAAACCCGAGCCGCATCCGGACTCGCCGCTTGCCACCACGATGGAAGGCTATCACGGACCCGCGCAGCCGGCGTCCACGTTGCCCTATCTGTGGGCGCCGGGCTGGAATTCGGGCCAGTCGGTCGGCAAGTTCCAGGCCGAGACCGGCGGGCCGATGCGCGGCGGAGATCCCGGCGTGCGGCTGTTCGACGGCCTGGCCGAACCGGGCGGACCATATCGTCTGCCGGACTTCGCCCCACAGCTCCCGGCGGGCGAGACGATGCTCCTGCCGCAGGCGCGCCTGTTCGGCTCCGAGGAGTTGAGCGACCGCTCCGCGCCGATCGCCGAACGGATCGAGGCGCCGGTGCTTCGCCTGCCACCGCAGGCGGCAGCGCGTTTTCCGCAGTCGCGAGCCTGTCTTTCCCTCTTCGGAGAGAGCCATGTCGTCACGGTGGTGCCGGACGACCGGCTGCCGCCCGGCACGGCGAGCTTCCCGGCACACGCGGCACCCTTGTCCGCCTTCGCCCTGCCCGAGCAGGTCTCGCTCGACGTGTGCGAGGCCGTGTCATGAGCCTCGCCTACGGACTCGTGCAGATCGTCACCACGCTTGTCGCCCTGCTCGCCACGGCGGCGCTGCTGACCTGGGTCGAGAGGCGCCTGCTCGGGGTCTGGCAGGACCGCTACGGGCCCAACCGGGTCGGTCCGTTCGGCGTGCTGCAAGCGGTCGCCGACGGGATCAAGCTTCTGTTCAAGCAGGACTGGATCCCGCCCTTCGCCGATCGCGGCGTATTCATCCTCGCCCCCGCTGCCGGCATGGCAACGGTGCTGCTCGGCTTTGCCGTGGTGCCGCTGACCGCGAGCTGGGGTGTCGCGGCCGGGCTCAATGTTGGCATCCTGTTCTTCCTCGCCACCACCTCGCTCGGCGTCTACAGCGTGGTGCTGGCTGGCTGGGCGTCGAACAACAAATTCGCCCTGCTTGGCGGCATGCGCGCCGCCGCGCAGATGGTCAGCTACGAGGTCTTCATGGGCCTCTCGATGCTCGGCGTGGTGATGCTGGCCGGCTCGTTCAGCCTGCGCGAGATCGTCCAATCGCAAAGCCATCTCTGGTTCGTCGTGCCCCAGATCCTCGGCTTCGTGACCTTCCTTCTCGCCGGCATCGCCGAAACCCACCGCCTGCCGTTCGATCTGCCCGAAGGCGAGAACGAGCTCGGCGCCGGCTTCCACACCGAATATTCAGGCATGAAGTTCGGCATGTTCTTCATCGCCGAGTATGTCGGCATCGTCCTGATCTCGGCAATGACCACCACCCTGTTCCTCGGCGGCTGGCTTGGCCCGTTGCTGCCGCCGCTGGTCTGGTTCGTGCTCAAGACCACCGTGCTGATCTGCTTCTTCATCCTGCTGCGCGCCGCCCTGCCGCGCCCGCGCTACGACCAGCTCATGGCACTCGGCTGGAAGATCCTCCTGCCGATCACGCTGCTCAACATTGCGCTGACCGGCGCGCTCATCCTGGCCCGAGCATAGGGCATGACCTCGAGAGGTCCAGACCATGTTCAGCAATCTCCGCACGCTGTGGGGCACGTTTGCGCATCTCTTCGGCCGCCGCGTGACCGTGTCGTACCCCGAGCAGATGCCCTATCTCGCGCCGCGCTATCGCGGCCGCATCATCCTGTCGCGTGACCCTGACGGCGAGGAACGCTGTGTTGCGTGCAATCTCTGTGCTGCGGCCTGCCCGGTGGGCTGCATCAGCCTGCAGAAGGCCGAGGGCGAAGGCGGCCGCTGGTATCCGGAGTTCTTCCGTATCAACTTCTCCCGCTGCATCTTCTGCGGCATGTGCGAGGAGGCGTGTCCCACCTTCGCCATCCAGATGACGCCGGATTTCGAGATGAGCGAATACGAACGGCAGAACCTCGTCTACGAGAAGGAGGATCTGCTGATCAGCGGCACCGGCAAGTTCCCGGACTATAACTTCTACCGTGTGGCGGGATTGGCCGTGCCCGGCAAGGACAAGGGAACGGCGGAACGCGAGGCGCCGCCGGTCGACATCCACGGCCTCATGCCATGAGCGGCTTGAACCCCCTCTTCACTGTCGCTTCCATCATCGCGGTCGCCTCGACGGCCATGGTGATCACCAGGACGGTCGCGGTGCATGCGCTGCTCTACCTCGTGGTGTCCCTGCTGGCGATCGCGGTGATCTTCGCTACCCTCGGCGCGCCGTTCGCGGCGGCACTCGAGATCATCATCTATGCCGGCGCGATCATGATCCTGTTCATCTTCGTGGTCATGATGCTCAACCTCGATCGCGGCGACGCGGCACGCGAGAGCCGCTGGCTGTCGCCACAAAGCTGGGCGGGACCTGCCATCCTCGCGGGGCTGATGGTCGCGGAGTTGATCTATGGCGGCCTGCGCGACGGCGGCATCGGACAGGCCGGCCTGGTCGTCGGCCCGAGCGCGATCGGGCGCGAGCTTTACGGTCCCTACATCCTGGCAGCGGAACTCGCCTCCATGCTGCTGCTCGCCGGGCTGGTCAGCGCCTATCATCTGGGCCGCGCCATCGGCGCGCGGCAGGAGTGACACCATGGCCTCCATGGCTGGAACTTCGGTGCCGCTGCAGGACGTGATCCTGCTCTGCGCCGTGCTGTTCGCGCTTGGCCTCGCCGGGCTGCTGATGCGGCGCAACATGCTGTTCATGCTGATGTCGATCGAGATCATGCTGAACGCGACAGGGCTTGCGTTCGTCGGCGCCGGTGCGCGCTGGGGCCAGGCCGACGGACAGATCATGTTCCTCCTGGTGCTCAGTCTCGCCGCGGCGGAAATCTCTGTGGGTCTTGCCCTCATCCTGCTGCTGCAGGCGCGCCGGCCGACACTCGATGCCGACACCGGCAACGGCCTGAAAGGCTAGCGCCATGCACAGCCTGCTGATCGCCGTGCCGCTCCTGCCGCTGCTGGGCGCGGTCGTGCTCATGCTTGGCAGCCTGAGGCTTGCGCCGGCCGCCGTGCGGTTCGTCGGCATCGGCTCGGTCGGACTGTCGGCCTTCCTCGCCGGACTGCTCGCCCTGCACGTCACCCACGCGCAGATGCCCGTCAACGCCGAGCTGTGGCAGTGGATCCGCCTCGACGGGTTCGATGCCACCATGCGGCTGCATCTCGACGGGCTGTCGGTGGTGATGATGCTGATCATCACCGCGATCGGCTTTCTCATCCACCTCTACTCGGGCGAGTACATGGCCGGCGACGAGGGCTACGCCCGCTTCTTCGCCTATCTCAACCTGTTCATCGCCGCCATGCTGATCCTCGTGCTCGCCGACGATCTGCTGCTGCTCTATGTCGGCTGGGAAGGCGTCGGGCTGTGCAGCTACCTGTTGATCGGGTTCTGGTGGCGCGAGCCGGAGAACGGTGCGGCGGCGCGCAAGGCGTTCATCGTCACCCGGATCGGCGACACCGCCTTCATCATCGGCCTGCTGCTTCTCGCCGCCCGCTTCCAGACCTTGAGCATCGCCGGTGCGCTGCACGGCGCCCAGGGCGCGTGGTCGGCCGGGTCGATGTGGCCCACCCTCGTCTGCTTCCTGCTGCTCGGCGGTGCGGTCGGGAAGTCCGCCCAGCTGCCGCTGCAGACCTGGCTGCCGGATGCGATGGCCGGCCCGACGCCGGTCTCGGCCCTGATCCATGCGGCAACCATGGTGACCGCCGGCGTCTACCTGATCGCCCGCACCCACGCCCTGTTCCTGCTTGCTCCCGCAGCCCTCGGGGCGACCGGCCTGATCGGGGCGGCAACCTTGCTGATCGCCGCGGTCGCAGCCCTGGCGCAGACCGACATCAAACGCGTGCTCGCCTACTCGACGATCAGCCAGATCGGCTACATGTTCCTCGCCCTGGGTGTGCACGCCTGGACAGGGGCGATCTTCCATCTCGCCACCCATGCGTTCTTCAAGGCGCTGCTGTTCCTGACAGCGGGTGCCATCATCCTGCGGCTGCACCACGAGCAGGACATGCGGCGCATGGGTGGCCTTGCACGGACCATGCCCGGGATCTTCGCCTGCTTCCTGATCGGCAGCGCCTCGCTCGCCGCCCTGCCGATGGTCACCGCCGGCTTCTACAGCAAGGAGACCATCCTCGGCGCGGCCTGGGAGGATGGCGGCTTCGGCAAGCTGCTCTGGTGCGCGGGTGTCGCGGGTGCCTTTCTCACCGCCCTCTACATCTTCCGTGCCACGTTCAGCGTGTTCCTAGGCGATCTGCGCAGCGAGCCGCACGGGCGCACCGGCTCGCGGATCGCCATCCCCCTTGCCGTCCTCGCCGTGCTCGCCCTCGTCGGCGGTTTCATGCAGATCCCGCGCGGGCTCGGCATGTCGGTGTCGCTGCTGTCGCGCACCCTCTCCCCGGTGTTCGGCACCGGCGCCGGCAACGGCGAGGTGCCAGGCGCGGGTGCGCTTGGCGCGATGCTGGTCGCCTCGCTCGCGCCACTCGCCGGGTTGCTGCTCGCCTGGACGAGCCGCGGCGAGGCGCTGGTGCCGGCGCATTGGGCGACCTTCATGCGCAGTGGCCTCGGCTTCGATGCGCTTTATGCCCGCCTGTTCGTCGCCCCATTCGACTGGCTGGTCCACGCTCTGCGACCGGACGGGTTCGACCTGCTGTTCGACCGGCTGGCCCAGGCCATGATCCGGCTGCACGGGCTGCTCAGCCTCAGCCAGACCGGACGGGTGCGGTGGTATGCCGGCTGGGTCGCTGCCGGCTCGCTCGCCGCCCTCACCATCGCGGTGCTGTCATGATCCTGCCCCTGCTTGTCATCGTGCCCGTCATCGGTGGTGTGCTCTGCTATCTCGCCGGACTGCGCGGCGGCACGGCGCCGCGCGGCCTGGCGCTGGCCACGCTCCTGTTCGACGCCATCCTGCTCATTCCGCTCACCGCCGCCCACCCGGCCGGCAGCTGGATCGCGCATTTCGAGGCACCTTGGATCCCGTCGCTCGGCATCTCGCTGCGCTTCGACCTCGACGGGCTCAGCCTGCTTCTGTTGTGGCTCACGCTGCTGCTCGGCATCGCCAGCGTCCTGATTTCCTGGCGGGAGATCACGCACAGGACCGGCGCCTACCATCTCTGTCTGCTGAGCACCACCGCCGGCGTGCTCGGCGTGTTCATCGCCACCGACCTCTTCCTGTTCTTCTTCCTGTGGGAACTGATGCTGGTGCCGATGTATTTCCTGATCGCGGTGTGGGGCCACGAGCGGCGGATGCACGCCGCGATCAAGTTCTTCCTGTTCACGCAAGGCAGCGGCCTGCTGATGCTGGTCGCGATCCTCGCACTTGCCTTCCTTCACCAGCGCGCGACGGGCGAGCTCACCTTCAACTATTTCGCCCTGCTCGGCACGCCGATGTCGCGCTCCTCGTCCATGCTGCTGATGCTGGGCTTCTTCATCGCCTTCGCCGTCAAGCTGCCGGTCGTGCCGGTGCATGGCTGGCTGCCCGACACCCACACCCAGGCACCCACCGCCGGCAGCGTCCTGCTCGCCGGGATCCTGCTCAAGACCGGCGCCTATGGCCTGATCCGCTTCACCGTGCCGCTGTTCCCGGAGGCGGCCCACCGGTTCGCGCCGGTCGCCATGGCGCTTGGCGTGCTGGGCATCCTCTACGGCGCGCTGCTCGCCATCGCCCAGAACGACATGAAGCGGCTGGTCGCCTACAGCAGCATCAGCCATCTCGGCTTCGTCCTGGTCGGCGTGTTCGCCTGGAACACGCTCGCACTGCAGGGCGTCGTCGTGCAGATGATCGCGCACGGCATCAGCACCGGCGCCCTGTTCATCCTGGTGGGCGCATTGCAGGACCGGATGCACACGCGCGACATGCGCGAGATGGGCGGGCTGTGGCAGACCCTGCCGCGCCTGTCGGGGACCTTCCTGTTCTTCGCGGTCGCCTCGCTCGGCCTGCCTGGGCTTGGCAACTTTGTCGGCGAGTTCCTCATCCTGCTCGGCGCGTGGCATGCAGCACCCTGGGCCGCGGTTCTGTCGGCGACCGGCCTGGTCATGGCGGCGATCTACGCCCTGCTGCTGATGCAGCGGACCTTCTTCGGCCGCCCTGTCAAGCAGCGCAGGCTGGCCGACCTGTCGGCCAGGCATCGCGGCGTGATGGCGGCCATGGTGGCGGGTCTGGTGGGCCTGGGCGTCATCCCGCAGCCGGTCCTGAACCTGGCCGCTCCCGCCTTGGGCCAACTGGTGCAGGGAGAAGCGCGGTGAGTGCCGCCCAGACCATCGGCAAGGCCATCGGCACGGACGGTCTGCGGCTGCTGACGCCGCTGCTGGTGCTCTCGGCGGGTTGCGTGCTGGTGATGCTGCAGATCGCCTGGCGGCGCTCCAACACGCTCAGCGCTTGGCTGGCCGGCCTGGTCCTGCTGGCAAGCCTGCTGCTCCTGCCGTACGGAACGAGTGGCCCGCGGCAGGTCACGCCAATGCTGCTGTTCGACTCCTATTTCGTCTTCACCGCGATCCTCGTGCTCCTGTCCTCGCTTGCCGTGGCGGTCTTCGCGCACGCCTATCTCAGCCGACTGGGGTCTGGCCCTTCCGACGAGTTCTACCTGCTGCTGCTGATCGCCACCCTAGGCGCTGTCGTCATGCTGGCGAGCGATCATTTCATCAGCTTCTTTCTCGGCCTCGAGACCCTGAGCGTTGCCCTGCTCGGCCTGATCGGCTATCCGCGCCACCGCCCGCTCGCCGCCGAGGCGGCAATGAAATATCTCGTCCTCGCCGGCTCGTCCTCGGCCTTCCTTCTGTTCGGCATCGCCCTGCTCTATGCGGTCAGCGGCACCCTCGCTTTTGCTGCCAGCTCGGTCATGCCCTCGGCGTTGCCGCACCCGGGGCTGTACAGGCTGGTGGCACTGGCTCTGATCGTCACCGGCATCGGCTTCAAGCTCTCGGTCGTGCCGTTCCACATGTGGGCACCTGACGTGTATGAGGGCGCGCCAGCGCCGGTCGGTGCCTTCATCGCGGTCGTCTCCAAGCTGTCGGTGTTCACCGTCCTCGTCCGCTACTTCCTGGCCGAGCCGGGCAATGCGAGCCATGCGACGAATGTCGCGGTCGCCCTGTTTGCCGTCCTGTCCATGCTGGTCGGCAACGTGCTCGCTCTCACCCAGGACAATCTCAAGCGGCTGCTGGCCTATTCCTCCATCGCCCATCTCGGCTATCTGCTGGTCGCCTTTCTCGCCGCCGGACGCTTCGGTCTGCAGGCCTCGAGCTATTATCTCGCAGCCTACGCGGTGACCACGGTCGGCGCCTTCGGTGCCATCAGCCTGCTGTCGAGCGGTGGCGAGGTGGCCGATGAGGGCGCGCTGGCCGAATGGCGCGGACTGTTCTGGCGCCGGCCGGCCCTCGCCTCGGCGCTGTCGCTCATGCTGCTGTCCCTGGCCGGCATCCCGCCGACCATGGGCTTCATTGCCAAGGCCTTCATCCTGGTGGCAGGCGTCGACCGCCTCCTCGTCCTGCCGGTGACGGCTCTTGTGCTCGGGAGTATAATCGGCCTCTACTACTATCTCAGGGTGATCGTCGTCCTGCTTTCGCCGCTCCCTTCGGGGGCGGGCTCAGCGGAGCAGGAGGAAGAGCGGCCGCAGCGGTTAGCCCGCCTACCACTTGGCGGCGTGCTGGCCCTTGGCGGGTTGTGCGTTCTTCTGGTCGGGCTCGGCGCCTGGCCCCAGGCACTTCTGCCCACCCTGGTCGGTGCCGCGCCGCGAGCGACCCAGGCGCGGGCCGCTACAAGATCGGTCGTCCTGCACTTGGCCGAGGACCGGCCGTGATCCGGCGAAACTGCGGACCGCCTTGCCGTCCAGGCGGGTTCGACACGCCGGACCTCAACGCAGAAGGAGCGGCAAACCTAGGAAAGCGATCATGACAGTTCCGATCCGCAGCATCCTCGCTCGAAAAGGGTGGGGAGCCTTGAGCGTGGCGCCAAACGAGCCGTTGCTCAATGTCGCCGAAATCCTTGTGTCCAACCAGATCGGCTCCATGCCGGTCGTCAACGAAAGCGGGCGGCTGCTTGGCCTGATCTCCGAGCGCGATCTGGTCACCGCCATGTCGCAGCACCGCGATGCGGTGGCATCGCTGACCGCAGCCGACGTCATGGTGCGCAGCATCCATAGCTGCACGCTCGATTGCAGCGTGCTCGATGCCATGCAGATGATGACCGCGTTCCGCCAGCGTCACATCCCGGTGGTCGAGGATGACCGAATCATCGGCGTCGTCAGCATCGGCGACATCGTGAAATTCCGCCTCGAGGAGGCGGATCAGATGGTCGAGGAGATGCGCGCCTACGTCATGCAGGGCGAACCCGGCCAGGATCCCGCCGGGGGTCGCTACGCGATCCGATGAGCGCGTCAGGCAGTTGAGCGCGTCAGGCAGTCGAGCGCGCTAGGCACTTGAGCGCGCCAGGCATTTGAGCGCGTCGGGCAGCGGCGGGATCGGAGGCGGTTCGGTCAGGCACCAAGCTGGCGGGCCGCCTCGTTCTGCAGCAGGATACGGCCGTCATCGTCGATGATGCGTTGCGGCCAATTGCCGCCACGATAGCTGTCGATGAGCCGCATCTGGGTTTCCAGCACCTCCAGGCTCGCGCGCCGGCTGAAGCTCGTCGCCCAGGCGCCACGGCGTCGCCATTGGAGATGCAGGGTCGGTTCCGGGGTGTTTTGTGCCATGGCGTGCCGGTGATCCGGGAACCCTAGAACACGGACCGGTCGGGCAGAACCGACCGGCCGGCTGGACGGGTTGCAAAGACAGGCGAACTGAGCGGAACTCTATCCGGCATGCGGCACTGCTCCGGCAGGTCGGTCGCTGCTCCACACAGCTTCCGACAAACCGGGTCAGACGTCCAGATTGGCCACCTTGAGCGCGTTGCCGACGATGAAGTCGCGCCGCGGCTCGACGACATCGCCCATGAGCGTCGCGAACACCTGTGCAGCACTCTCCAGATCGCCGACCTTCACCTGCAGCAGGGTGCGCGAGGTCGGGTCCAGCGTGGTGCGCCACAGTTGCTCGGCGTTCATCTCGCCCAGCCCCTTGAAGCGCTGGATCGCCAGGCCCTTGCGCCCTTGCGCGAGGATGCGGTCGAAGGCGCTCAGCGGTCCGGCAACCGGGGCCTCCTGACCGTCAAGTGCCAGCACAGCCTGCGGACCACCGCCGAAATCGCGCGCCAGCAGCGAGGCGCGCTCGTCGAGCCACAGCGCATCGGCGCTGCGCAGCAGGCTGGCATCGAGATGGTAGAGCTCGCCCACGCCGCGGACGTTGCGCCCGAGATGCAGCCCGCCATTGTCGGCCGACACCACCCAGCCACGCTCGGCCGGCAAGGAGGTGAGGTCGAGCCGGGCGGCGAGGCTCTGCAGCTGCGTCTGCGCGCGCGCGATATCAGGGGTCAGCACGCCAGCAATGGCTGCCTGCTCCAGCACCCACAGCGGTGCCGCCACCGCCAGCCGGCGCAGCGCCTGGGCAGCGTCGCGCAGCCAGCTCGTCTCGGCCGCGAGTTCCGCCCCGGCCAGCACGCGCCCGTCGGCATAGGTCAGGCGCGCGTGGGCCAGCGCCTTGTCGAGCAGATACCGTTCAAGCTGCGCGTCGTTCTTGAGGTAGCGCTCCTCGTTGCCGCGCTTGGCACGGTAGAGCGGCGGCTGGGCGATGTAGAGATGGCCCCGCTCGATCAGCTCGGGCATCTGGCGGAAGAAGAAGGTGAGCAGCAAGGTGCGGATGTGCGAGCCGTCGACATCCGCGTCCGTCATGATGACGATTCGGTGGTAGCGCAGCTTGTCGATGGCAAACCCGCCCTGGTCGGCCTCTCCCCGGCCGATCCCGGTGCCGAGTGCCGTGATCATCGTGCCGATCTCGGCCGAGCTCAGCATCCGGTCGAAGCGCGCGCGCTCCACGTTGAGGATCTTGCCCTTGAGCGGCAGGATGGCCTGGAAACGCCGGTCGCGCCCCTGCTTGGCGGTGCCACCGGCGGAGTCACCCTCGACGAGGAAGATCTCCGCCTTGGCGGCGTCACGCTCCTGGCAGTCGGCGAGCTTGCCGGGCAGCGTCGAGATATCGAGCACGCCCTTGCGCCGGGTGAGCTCGCGCGCCCGCCGTGCCGCCTCGCGCGCCGCGGCGGCGTCCATCACCTTGGCGACGATGGAGCGCGCCTCCTTGGGGTGGGTTTCGAACCAGTGCGCGATCACGTCGGCGGTGACCGCCTGCACGACCGGCTGCACCTCCGAGCTGACCAGCTTGTCCTTGGTCTGCGAGGAAAATTTGGGATCCGGCACCTTGACCGACAGCACGGCGGTCATCCCTTCGCGCATGTCCTCGCCGGCAAGCGCCATCGATTCCTTGCGACCAAGCCCTTCGGCGTATTTGCCGACCACGCGGGTGAGCGCCTGACGAAAACCGGCCAGGTGCGAGCCGCCGTCACGCTGGGGAATGTTGTTGGTGAAGCACAGCATCGTCTCGTGGAAGCTGTCGTTCCAGGTGAGCGCGAACTCGACCTTGATGCCTTGCGGATTGTCGATGCCGGTCGCCGTGATCGGTGAGCCCACCACCGGCATCTTGCCGCGATCGAGCCATTCGACGAACGCGATCAGCCCGCCATCATAACGAAAGCGCTGTTCCTGCACCGGCGCGTGACGCTCGTCGCGCAGCTCGATCTCAAGCCCGGAGTTGAGGAAGGCAAGCTCGCGCAGCCGTCGCTCGAGCACCGCGAAGTCGAACTCAGTACGCGTGAAGGTGGCGTGGCTCGGCTTGAAGGTGACGCAGGTGCCGCGCGGCTCATCGCTCGTTCCGACGACCGACAGCGGCGCCACCGTCTCGCCATGGGCGAACCTGATGCAGTGCTCGCGCCCATCGCGCCAGATCCGGACTTCCATCCATTCCGACAACGCATTGACAACCGCGGCACCCACGCCGTGCAGGCCGCCGGAAACCTTGTAGGAGTTCTGGTTGAACTTGCCGCCGGCATGCAGCCTGGTCAGCACCACCTCGGCGGCGCTGATCCCTTCCTCGGCATGCAGGTCGGTCGGGATGCCGCGCCCGTTGTCGCGCACGCTGACGGAGCCATCGCCGTTCAGGACGACGCGGCAGGAGTTGGCAAAGCCGGCCTGTGCCTCATCGACCGCATTGTCGATGATCTCGAAGGCCATATGGTGCAGCCCCGAGCCGTCGTCGGTGTCACCGATATACATTCCCGGCCGCTTGCGCACGGCGTCGAGCCCGCGCAACACCGAGATCGAGGCTGCATCGTACGCCATCTCGCCCTCCATCTCGGGGGGCGGAAAAGCGCCGCTGCCGACAAGTCTCGCGGCCTCGTTTGCAGGCGCGCCATTGGGCTCGGCGTGATCGGACATGCCGGTCAAGAACTCCACGGTTCAACAGGGAAAGGGGCGTACCTGATCATACTGCACCGCCCTCGGCCGAGCCAGCTTTGTCCTCCCGAAAGCCGTCATCTGGCTGCAATCCTCCCTCGCTCACGCGCAGGGTCTCGGCGCGGCCGGCCAGCGGCGCGAACGGCGCCTCGTCGGTGCCGCTCAGCAGCACCGGTCCGGACAGCGACAGCAGCTCGGCGAAGAGTTGCGCGCGCGCGGCCTGGTCGAGATGCACCAGTGGCTCGTCGAGCAGCAGCAGCGGCGCCTCGCCGCGCTGGGTGCCGACGAGCACGGCATGGGCCAGGACCAGGCCGATCAGCATGGCCTTCTGTTGCCCGGTGCTCCCGGCGGCGGCGGGAAGCCCGCTTCGCCAGTCCGACAGCGCGAGGTCGGCACGATGCGCACCGAACGCGGTCGCACCGTTAGCCGCGTCCGCCGTCCGGCTGGCCCGCCACCCGTCGCGCAGCCAGTCCTCCACCGCCAGCGCCGGCTGCTCGGCAAGCCGTGAGGCGATCCGGCACTCGAGCGACAGGCGCACCGGGCGGAAGCTGCGCTGCGATTCGTCGCGCGTCCGTGCGAGGCGGTTCATCTGTCCGACCAGGCTCGCCCGCGCGGCCGTCACCGCGACCGCGTGGCGGGCGAGCGAGTGCTCGATGCTGTCGAGCCAGGCCGGATCGGGCCTGGCCGCCTGCAGCAGCCGGTTGCGCCCGGCGAGAGCCTCGTCGTGCGCGGCGAGCTCGCCCGCATGTTCGGGATGGAGCGCCATGGCCAGCCGGTCGAGGAAGCGCCTGCGTCCCGACGTTCCTTCCCCGAACAGGCGGTCCATCTGCGGCGTGAGCCACACCGCGGCGAGCCGCTCGGCGACCTCCGAGCGGTTGCGGGCCGGCTGCCCGTCGAGGCGAAAGACGCGACGCGCGCCGCCATCGGGAGCGCTGCCCGTGCCGATCTCGAAGGGGAGCCCGTCGCGCGAGAGCCGGGCGGCAACCGCCCAGGATGGCGAGGTCGCGGCCATCGTTGCCGCCGTCGGGGCCGCGTCGAGCGTTGCCTGGTCGGGCTTCGCCTCGCGCCGCGGCAGGTCCACGAGCCGGGCCGCGCGCAGGCCACGGCCCGGGACGAGAAGCGAAAGCGCTTCGAGCAGGTTGGTCTTGCCGCTCCCGTTGGGACCGGTCAGCACCGTGATCGACCGGGCCGGCGACCAGACGAGGTGGGCGTAGTTGCGGAAGTCGGTGAGCGTCAGCCGCTCGATCGCGAGCACGGGTGTCTCGGCACCGGCCGCGACTGGGGTGCGGCTCAGACCCGCATCGGCATCAGCACGTACAGGGCTGACGGGCTGTCGACGTCGCGAACCACGGTGGGTGCCGCGCTGTCGGAGAAGGCGAATTCGACATCCTTCTCGATCTGGTCGGTGATGTCGTTGAGGTAGCGCGCCTGGAAGCCGATCTCGAGCGGTGCCGCTTCGTAGGCCACCCGATCCTCGTCGAGCTCCTCCTTGGCGGTGCCCTGGTCGGGGCTGGCGGCCGACAGGGTCAGCAGGTTGCGCGCGATCGACAGCTTCACCGGGCGCGAACGCTCCTGGCTGATCGCGGCGACGCGGGCGACGGCGTCGGAAAAATCCTTCTTGCCGACGCGAAGGATCTTGTCGTTGTCGCGGGGAATGACTCGCTCGTACTCCGGGAACGTGCCGTCGATCAGCTTGCTGGTCAGCATCACCGCGCCGACCGTGAACTGGATGCGCGTGTCAGACAGCGAAACCTCGACGTCATCGGCCGCCTCGTCGAGCAGCTTGCGCAACTCGCCCACCGTCTTGCGCGGCACGATGACGCCCGGCATCCCGGCAGCACCCTCGGGCAGTTCGGTTTGCACACGCGCCAGGCGATGGCCGTCCGTGGCGACCGCCCGCAGCATCAGACCTGCCTCGCCTTCCGCCGTGTGCAGGTAGATGCCGTTGAGGTAGTAGCGTGTTTCCTCGTTGGAAATTGCAAAGCGCGTGCGGTCGATCAGGCCGCGCAGCACGCCGGCCGGCAGGTGGAAGCGGTGCGGCAGGTTGGTGGCGGTCATGAACGGGAAATCGTCGACGGCCAGCACGTTGAGGCTCGTGGCATAGCGACCGGCGCGCAGCGCGAGTGGCGCCTCGCCGCCGCTCTGGTCGAGCTCGATCATCGCACCCTCGGGGAGCTTGCGGACGATCTCGTAGAGCACGGAAGCCGGCGCCGTGGTGCTGCCCTCGCGCGTCACGTCCGCAGCGATCTCCTCGACGACCGCGATCTCCATGTCGGTCGCGGTCAGCGTCAGCCGCCCGTCGCGGGCGGCGATCAGCACGTTGGCGAGGATCGGGATGGTGTTTCGCTTTTCGGCCACACTCTGGATATGGGCGAGCGCCTTGAGGAGAATGGCGCGGTCGGCCTTAAGCTTCATGTGACGAGGGTCCTCTTGGCCGGATCAGAGCCGGGTCCGGACACACGAGTCTAGCAGCACTGCCGCGCGCCGCAACACCCTCCCCTCCACATCCCGCCACCCACCTTTCGGGGATGCGGGAGGCAGGCCGGGCGGCGCCGAGGGTCCGGCCGGTTGCGGTGTTCCGGCGTCAGCTTTCCAGCATGCGCCGGAGCAGCTCCACATCCTCGGCGAAGGCGCTGTCGCGCTCCATCAGTTCGGCGACGCGGCTCACCGCGTGCATCACCGTGGTGTGGTCGCGGTTGCCGAACTTGCGGCCGATCTCGGGCAGCGACCGGCTGGTCAGCTGCTTGGCGAGATACATCGCGACCTGCCTGGGGCGGGCCACGGCCCGCGCCCGGCGCGCCGACGACATGTCGGTGAGCCGGATGTTCCAGTGCTCGGACACCTTGCGCTGGATCTCCTCGATCGTCACCCGCCGGTCGTGCGCCTTGAGAATGTCGTGCAGCACTTCCTGGGTGGAATCGAGCGTCACCGGCCGGCCGAACAGGTTGGCGTGCGCGATCATCCGGTTCAGCGCGCCCTCGAGTTCGCGCACGTTCGAGGTGATCTTGTGAGCCAGGAACTCGAGCACCTTGGGAGGCACCGCGACCCCCGAGGCGGCCGCCTTGCTTTCCAGGATGGAGATTCGCAACTCGAAGGTCGTGGCATGCAGGTCGGCCACCATGCCGCAGCCAAGTCGCGTGCGCAGCCGATCCTCGAGGCCGGACAGATCGGAGGGCGACTTGTCGGCCGAGACGACGATCTGCTTGCCGGCATCGACCAGCGCGTTGAAGGTGTGGAAGAACTCCTCCTGCGTATTGTCCTTGCCGATCAGGAACTGCAGGTCGTCGATCATCAGTACGTCGACCGAGCGCAGCTGTTCCTTGAATTCCATCGTCGATTGCGAACGGATCGCCGCGATGAAGCGGTACATGAACTTCTCGGCCGACATGTAGGCCACCGAAACCCGGCCGCCGCGGGTCAGCTCCAGCCCCATCGCATGCATCAGGTGGGTCTTGCCCAGCCCGACGCCACCGTAGAGGAAGAGCGGATTGAAGCCGGGGCTCGCCGGCCGTTCGGCGACCCGGCGCGCGCAGGCATAGGCAAACTCGTTCGGCTTGCCGACGACAAACGCGTCGAACGTGAAACGCTGGTCGAGCGGGGCGGCAAGATCACCCGGCCGCACAGCCGGTGCCTCGGCAAGCGCCGTCGGCCCCTCTCCCGCCGCGACTGCCGAGCCCGGGGCGCCGGCGGCGGGAGCCGCGACGCTCACTCCGCTTGGCGCCCCACCTGGCGCCGCCGCGTCCGCATCAGGCTCGCCGCCAAGCCGCAGGTCGACCAGACGGATCGCCGGCAGTTCGGCATTCCACAGCACGCCCAGCCGGTCACCATACTGGTTGCGCACCCAATCGCGCAGGAACCGGGTCGGGAGCAGCAACACGAGTTCGTCGCCCTCGACGGGGCCGAGGCGGATCTGGCGCAACCAGGTGCGATACTCGACTTCGCCGACTTCCGATTGCAGGCGCGCGCGGATCCGAGACCAGCATTGCTCGATCATCGGCGAAACGGACGCGGAGCCCGCGTCGCGGACGGCATCGATCAACGGCGCGGAGGAGGCGGCTACCAAACGGCCGATCTCGACACCTCGCCGCTTGTCCGCATCAGTCTCGTAATCGCGGGGGATTTCGAAATCAGGCTCGACGGCACGGTTGCTCGAATCCACTCTCAACCACCCTGCTCCTGACCACGCCAGCGGCCGAAGTTTCCGATCGGCGCAACGATCACACCCAGGCCCCGGACATAATTCGAGCAACATCGCCGAAGCGATTGATTCGAACGAATAAGGGTTTGGGAGCGTCGTCTGTTACAGCTTGCGGTCATCGCGTGACCGTCGCGGACAGTAAAACAGCGGTCCGGGGGCCGCAACGGGAATCTAAACGCGATCGGCCATTATCAAAAATGAGGCAAAGTCAAGTAACGGCGGGCTGAAATACCGAAACGAACCGGGAACGTCGTCGCAAAATAACCGTGTCTCAATGCTTAATTTTCGAGACGACTGATGAAGCCGGTTCCGCTCACGCAACCGACCGTGCCGTCTGCCGCCCACATGGCGCGACGCGAGCACCAACGAGAACGGGCCGCCGCAGGGTTCTGCGACGGCCCGTTCTCGATCGCGTTGGCGGACTTGCGGCTCAGGAAGCGGAGGCGAGAGCCTTCACACGTGTCGACAGGCGCGACAGCTTGCGCGCAACGGTGTTGGCGTGGATCACGCCCTTGCCGGCGGCACGCTGCAGTTCCGGCTGTGCCATCCGCAGCGCCTCGGCGGCCTGCGACTTGTCACCGCTGGCGATCGCCGTCTCCACCTTCTTGAGGAAGGTGCGCATGCGCGACCGCCGCGCCGTGTTGCGCGCCGTGCGGGTCTCGGTCTGCCGGATGCGCTTGCGCGCGGATGCGGTATTCGCCATGTCGCTCGATCTGAACTCGCTACAAAACCACGGATGCGGCAGGTGGTGACCCGCCTCGCCGCCCTCGAAGGGTGCGCCTTCTAGGCCCTTCGGGCCGACCTCGTCAAGGGCTGGCCCGCGGCCGGTGTTCGCGTTGCAGGCGGGGACAGAAGAAGGTGCTGCGGCCGGACTGCACGATACGCGCGACACCGGGGCAGAGCCGCCCGCCGGGACAGTCTGGGCAGGGCTCCCCCTCGCGAGCATAGACCCGCCAGGCATGCTGGAAGAAGCCGAGCGAGCCGTCGGGCTGGACGTAGTCGCGCAGGCTCGAGCCGCCCGCGGCGATCGCCTCCTCGAGCACCGCCCGCACCGCGCCGACGAGGCGCCCCACCTCGCCAGGCTTCAGCGAGCCGGCCTCGCGCACCGGCGACAGGCGGGCACGGAACAGCGCCTCGCACACGTAGATGTTGCCCAGACCCGCCACGATCCGCTGGTCGAGCAGCAGCGCCTTGAGATTGCCGCGCCGCCCGGCGAGGCGCTGTCTGAGGAAGGCCGCACTGAACTCCTCGCCGAGCGGCTCCGGGCCCAGCGCCCGCAGCAGCCGGTGCTGCGCCTCCTGCGACGTTGCCACCAGATCGACGCTGCCGAAGCGGCGTGGGTCAACCAGACCCAACCGGCACCCCTGCTCCGTCTCGATCACCAGATGTTCGTGGAGCGTGACACCCACGGCAACAGCCGGGTCGAGGCGGGACAGGTGCACGCGTCCGGACATGCCCAGATGCAGCAGCACGCTCATCTGCTCGGCCCGCTTCGTGCCGCCCAGACGCATGAGGATGTATTTGCCACGGCGGCGAAGGTCGAGCACCCGGGCGCCGCGCAGGCACGCCTCGAGGTCCGGCGGCAGGGCCCAGCGCAGGTCGCGCCTGCGCGCCTCGGCCCGGATGATCCGGTGGCCTTGCAGATGCGCCCGCATGCCGCGCATCACGGTTTCGACTTCAGGCAGTTCCGGCATGGCGCGAGCCTAGGCTATAGCTTGCCGCCATGAGCGACAATCCTGTTCCCCTGCTCCCGGCCGCTGGCACGGCGGCCTCGAGCGCCCAGGCTTCGGTCAGCACCGAACCCGCGGGTGGCGGGCCGCAGACCGATTTCGGCTACCGCCGGGTGCCGCTGGCCGAGAAGAAGCCCCTGGTGCGCGCAGTGTTCGACAGCGTGGCACCGCGCTACGACCTGATGAACGACCTGATGTCGCTCGGCATCCATCGCGCCTGGAAACGCATCCTGCTCACCGCGCTCGGCCCGAGCCCCGGCCTGCGCCTGCTCGACCTCGCCGGGGGAACGGGAGATGTCAGCCTCGGCTGGCTGGGCGCCGGCGGCGGTCGCGCCATCCTGTCGGACATCAACGCCAGCATGCTGGCTGTCGGCGGCGAGCGCGCCCTGGCGCGCGGCGCCGTTCGCGACCTGAGCCTGCTGGTCGCCGATGCCGAGCAACTGCCCCTGGCCGACGGGATCGTCGAGCGGGTCGCGATCGCCTTCGGCCTGCGCAACTGCACCGACAAGCCGGCGGTGCTGTCGGAGGCGTTCCGCGTCCTGCGCCCCGGTGGCCGCTTCCTGTGCCTCGAGTTCTCCAAGGTCCAGGTCGCAGCACTGGCGCCGCTCTATGATGCCTGGTCGTTCGGCGTCCTGCCACGGCTCGGCCGGGCGGTGGCGGGCGACGGCGACAGCTACCGCTATCTCGCCGAGAGCATCCGCGTCTTTCCCGACCAGCAGGCGCTCGCCGGCATGATGCGCGACGCCGGTTTCGGCCGCGTGAGCGTACGCAACCTGTCAGGCGGCATCGCAGCCCTGCATTCGGGGTGGCGTTTGTGAACCCCCGGGGCGGTGCGGAGGTCGGGGCGGCGGCTCTGCGCCAGACAGCCCTGCGGCAGGCAACTCTGCGACAGGCAACTCTGCGACAGGCAACTCTGCGACGGGCAACTCTGCGACGGGCGGCTCCGCGATGAGCGGCTTCGCGGCGGGCGGGGCTGCCGCCGGCGCGCCGTCCGCCCCGCGTGTCCTGCTGATCGTCAGCGGCGGCATCGCCGCCTACAAGGCGCTCGAGCTGATCCGCCTGCTGCGCGGCCGCGACATCGCGGCGTCCTGCGTCCTGACCCGCGCGGGGGCCCAGTTCGTCACCCCGCTCAGCCTCCAGGCCCTGGCCGGCGAGCCGGTGCACACCGAGCTGTTCTCGCTCACCGAGGAGAGCGAGATGGGGCACATCGCCCTGTCCCGCTCGGCCGACCTGGTGGTCGTCGCTCCCGCCTCGGCGGACATCCTGGCGCGCATGGCGGCAGGGTTGGCGGACGATCTCGCCACCACCTTGCTGCTCGCCACCGACACGCCGGTGCTGGTGGCACCCGCCATGAACGTCCGCATGTGGCAGCACCCGGCGACGGCCGCCAACCTGGCGACGCTGCGCGCGCGCGGTGTCGCGGTCGTGGGCCCCGGGGAAGGTCCGATGGCCTGCAACGAGTTCGGCGCCGGGCGGCTGTCCGAGCCGTCCGAGCTGCTCGCCGCGATCCTTGAGCGCCTCGACACGGCGCGGGCACCGCGCGATCTCGCCGGCCGGCCCGTCCTGGTCACCGCCGGCCCGACCCACGAGCCGATCGACCCGGTGCGCTACCTGGCCAACCGCTCGAGCGGCAAGCAGGGCTACGCGATCGCCGCGGCCCTCGCCGCCCGCGGCGCGTCGGTGACCCTGGTCAGCGGACCGGTGGCACTCGACGCACCTCCCGGCGTGCGTCGCGTCCTGGTGACGACGGCGGCTGAGATGCTGGCCGCCTGCCTCGCCGCACTTCCAGTGCAGTGCGCCGTGCTGGCCGCCGCGGTCAGCGATTTCCGTCCCTCAGGCCTGTCCGCCGCCAAGATCAAGAAGCGCCGCGGTGAGCCGCCCGTGCCGCTGGCGCTGGTCGAAACCGAGGATGTGCTCGCCACCCTGTCCGCCCTGCCGCCCGGCCGCCGCCCGGACCTCGTCGTGGGCTTCGCGGCCGAGACCCCTGCGCAGCCGGACGGGCTGCTGGCCGAGGCGCAGGCCAAGCGCGAGCGGAAGGGCTGCGACTGGATCGTCGCCAACGACGTGAGCGGCGACGTGATGGGCGGCGACGAGAACGCGGTGCTGCTCGTCGCGGCCGGATCCGCCGAGGCCTGGCCGCGACAGGCCAAGCAGGCGGTGGCCCATCGCCTGGCCGAGCGCATCGCCGCGGCACTCGGGCCTGACGCCACGGAGACATCACGCGCATGACCGCACCGAACCTGCCGATCAAGGTCCGCCTGCTGCCCCACGCCCAAGGGCTGGCGCTGCCCGCCTACGCGACGCAGGGAGCCGCGGGGATGGACCTGGTCGCCGCCGTCCTCGAACCGCTCACGGTCGCGCCCGGCGGGCGCGCCCTGGTGCCGACCGGGCTCGTCGTGGCCCTGCCGCCGGGTCACGAGCTGCAGGTGCGGCCCCGCTCGGGGCTGGCGCTCAAGCATGGCATCACGCTGCCCAACAGCCCTGGCACCATCGACGAGGATTACCGCGGCGAGATCGGCGTGATCGTGCTCAACACCGGTTCTGAACCGTTCGTGGTGGAACGCGGCATGCGCATCGCCCAGGCGGTGCTCGCACCCGTGCTCCGCGCAACCTGGGAGCCGGTCGACACGCTGCAAGAAACTGCGCGCGCGACCGGCGGCTTCGGCAGCACGGGAGCCGGCTGACCCCTCTTCGCCGCCCCGCGACCCAGCCCCGGTTGCGACGGGATCCGCTCTAGCCGCCCTGTGCCCGCTGCGCTAAACGGGCGCGGGGACGCAGGGCACCGCCGTGCCGTGGCTGTCTCGGCATGTACCGGCGGGGTGGGGAATGCTGAACGATCGCCTGCCCGGCAACGTGGCCGTCCGCACCAGCCCCAACCTCTTCGACCTCGCCGCGATCCTGGGCATGCTCGGACTGGCGGTGGCAATCGGCTCGGTGGCGCGCCACACGCTCGGGCCGCTCACCACACCGGGCGGGGTAGCCATCCATCTCCAGCCGAGCTGGCTGCCCGGCTATGCGGTGCGCACCACGCTGCGCATGTTCGCAGCCCTCCTTGCCTCGCTGCTGTTCACCTTCACCTACGCGGTCTGGGCCGCCAAAAGCCGCCGCGCCGGCGCCATCCTGGTGCCGATCCTCGACATCCTGCAGTCGATCCCGATCCTCGGCTTCCTGACCTTCACCGTCGTCTTCTTCATGAACCTCTTCCCCGGCCGGATGCTAGGCGCCGAGCTCGCCGCCATCTTCACCATCTTCACGAGCCAGGCCTGGAACATGGCGTTCAGCATGTATCAGTCGCTGAAGACCGTGCCGTCGGACCTCGACGAGGTGACGCGCGCATTCGGTCTGTCGAGTTGGCAGCGCTTCTGGCGCCTGGAGGTGCCCTTCGCCATGCCAGGCCTGGTGTGGAACACCATGATGTCGATGTCCGGCGGCTGGTTCATGGTGGTGGCCTCCGAGACCATCACGGTGGGCGACAACAACGTCGTGCTGCCCGGGATCGGCTCATACATGGGGGCGGCCATCGCACACCGCGACATCCGCGCCGTGCTCTACGCGATCTTCGCCATGCTGGTCGTCATCATCTGCTACGACCAGCTCCTGTTCCGCCCGCTGGTCGCCTGGTCGGCGCGCTTCCGCTTCGAGACGACGCCCGGTGCCACGGCGAAGGATCCCTGGATGCTGGCGCTGCTGCGCCGCACGCGTCTGCTCAACCGCGCGATCGCCACGTTCAGCGACATGCTCACCCGCGTCGGTGGCCTGCCGCTCGGCAGCCGGCCGGACGCGCCACGCCGCGAACCGCTGCTGCCGCCGCGCGTGGCCGACGGGCTGTGGACCGCGATCCTGCTGCTGGCAATGGGCGCCGCTGCCTACGAACTCGCCAGCTACGTGCTGAGCCGCCTGTCCTGGCACGAGGTCGGGCATGTGCTGCTGCTCGGCCTCTACACCATGACCCGGGTCGTCTCGATGATCGTGCTCGCTTCGCTGATCTGGGTGCCGATCGGCGTCTGGCTCGGGCTGCGCCCGGTGTGGGCGCGGCGCGCGCAGCCGGCGGCTCAGTTCATGGCGGCGTTCCCGGCCAACCTGTTCTTCCCGATCTTCGTCGTGCTGATCGTGCGCTTTTCCTTGAACAGCAACATCTGGCTGACCCCGCTGATGATCCTGGGAACCCAGTGGTACATCCTGTTCAACGTGATCGCCGGCACCGCCGCGTTCCCGGGCGAACTGCTCGAGGCGGCGAACAATTTCCGGGTGCGCGGCTGGCGCTGGTGGGTGCGGGTGATGCTGCCCGGCATATTCCCCTACTACGTGACCGGCGCTCTCACCGCCTCGGGCGGTGCGTGGAACGCGGCGATCGTCGCGGAACTGGCCTCCTGGGGAAAGACCACGCTGATCGCGCAGGGGCTCGGCAGCTATATCGAGCAGGCGACATTCGCCGGCGCCACGGAGAAGGTGGCACTCGGCATGGTCGCCATGTCGAGCTTCGTCATCCTGTTCAACCGCGCCGTCTGGCGTCCGCTCTACGCCTTCTCGCAGCGCCGCCTGACCTTCGCCTGATCCGCGCACGCGCCAAGTCGTCTCCCGCCGGAGCACCGTCGCCCATTTCTCTGTCGCCCCGAGCGACCGCAGCGCCTGGAGGACGTCTCGATGGACATTCCCAACACCGGCGCAGAGGCGCTGGCCGCCCCGGATACGGAAGAGCTCGTCCGCATCCGCGGATGCCGGCAGGCCTACCACAAGGAGAGCAGCACCGACCTCGTGGTGCTCGACGACGTCACCCTCACCTTGCGCTCCGGCGAGATCGTGGGGCTGCTCGGCCGGTCCGGCTCGGGCAAATCGACCTTGCTCAGGATCGTCTCGGGCCTGCTCAAACCGACCGCCGGCGAGGTGCTGTGGCGCGGGGCACCCCTGCGCGGCCCGGCGCCCGGGGTGGCGATGGTGTTCCAGTCCTTTGCCTTGTTCCCCTGGCTCACCGTTCAGGCCAACGTGGAGCTGGGGCTCGAAGCGAAGGGGATCGCCCGTGTCGAGCGCGAGCGGCGGGCCGAGGAGGCGATCGACCTGATCGGGCTCGGCGGCTACGAGAATGCCTACCCCAAGGAGCTTTCGGGCGGCATGCGCCAGCGCGTGGGCCTTGCACGCGGTCTGGTGGTGCATCCCGACCTTCTGCTGATGGACGAGCCGTTCTCGGCGCTGGACGTGCTGACCGCGGAGAACCTGCGCACCGACCTGATCGAGCTGTGGTCCGACCGCAAGCTGCCGGTCAAGTCGGTGCTCATCGTCACCCACAACATCGAGGAGGCAGTGCTGATGTGCGACCGCATCCTCGTCTTCTCGTCCAACCCCGGGCGCGTCGCCCACGAGTTGCGCGTGCCCTTCACCCATCCGCGCAACCGCCACGACCTCGCCTTCCGCCAGCTCGTCGACCGCATCTACGGGCTGATGACCAAGCGCACACTCGAGGCCACGGCCCCGGATCTGCCGGCCGACGCGCCGGCGCAGCAGGCAGCCAAGAAGTTCCGCGCCCTGCACGAGCTGTCACCCAACATCATGGCGGGCCTGATGGAAACGCTGCTCGCCGAGCCTTACCGGGGACGGGCGGACCTGCCGCTGCTCGCCGGCTCGCTGCAGCTCGAACTCGATGAGCTGCTGCCGCTCGGTGAGACGCTGCAACTGCTCGGCTTCGCCGTGGTGGAGGAAGGCGACGTCCGGCTGACCGAGGCCGGCACCGCTTTCGTGCAGGCCGAGCTCGACCAGCGCAAGCTGATCCTGCGCGAGAGTCTGCTCAAGAACATTCCCCTGGTCGCCGACATCCGTGCGGTGCTCGACGAGCGCTGGAACCATCGCGCGCGCGCCGAGCGGTTCCGCGACGAGCTCGAGGACCACATGTCGCCAGACTATGCGCGCGAGACGTTGCAGACGATCATCGGCTGGGGACGCTACGCCGAGCTGTTCGACTTCGACGAGGAAGCCGATCAGTTCTTCCTCGAGGAGGAAGACTAGCCCACTCTGCTCTCACACAGGCTCCGGGCGACGGACCATGCGCCTGGATGATGAAGGTGAGAGCTCGAACATCAGCGACCGGCGGGGCGCGGGCCAGGCGGCCTGCCGGGCGGCGGCCCCCGGGGTTTGCGGACCGGCGGCATTGGCGCGATCCTGATCATCCTCGTCTCGCTCTATTTCGGCATCGATCCGCGCCTGGTCTTCGGCCGGCTCGAACGCGGCGGCGCCTCCCCAGGCCTGGGTCCTGCGACACGGAACGCTGTCCCGCCCCAGGCCCAGGTCTCGCCCCAGGCCCCGCTCTGGCCCCGGGCCCCGGCCGCATCCAGCAGCCCGCACCAGGCCGCCGAACCCGAATGGCGCTTCGTCGCCCAGATCCTGACCTCGACGGAGGATGTCCGGACAAGCGAGTTCCGGTCCATGGGCCGCCAGTATCACCGCCCGACCCTGGCGCTGTTCAGCGGCGGCACGCGCGCCGGCTGCGGCTTCGCGCAGACGGCGGTGGGCCCGTTCCATTGTCCGGCCGATCAGCGGGTCTATCCCGACCTCGACGTCTTCCGCGCGCTTTCACGCATGGGTGCCCGCGGCGATGTCGCCCGTGCCTCCGTGATCGCCCAAGAGATCGGCCAGCGCGCGCAACCAGCTCGCGGTCAGGGTCGAGCTTTAGGCCGACCGCTTCGCCGGCGTCTGGGCCAACCTCGCCAACCGCACCCGCCACATCCTGCGGGCGGGCGACGTCGAGGCTGGCTTGCGGGCGGCGACCGCCGTCGCTGACGACACGCTGCAGCATGCCTCGCGCGGCTCGGTGCAGTCCGACAGCTTCACCCACGCCAGCGCCGCCCTGCGCATCACCTGGTTCCGCCTTGGCCCCGCCAGCGGCGAGAGATCCGCCGGTGCGACACATCCAAGGGTCAGTGACGCGCCACCGGCGAGGGACGCCCGCGTGACGAGAGCAGGTGGGAAGCCCCTGCGGACGCGACACTCCGAGAGCGACGGCCAACGGACTACACGCTGTCGCAAGGCAGAGGGCCGGCTCACTCGAACGGCTGCCTGTCCTGCTGGCAGACCGTGCCCGTCGGCGGCAGGGCGAGGTCGACGAGATAGGCGTCCTCGCGCACCGGCCGGGGTTCAGCAGGACCGTGTGGCCGTAACCTTCGACGGTGAGCAGCCGCGCGTGAGCCAGTTCGCGCGCCATGCCGAGCGAGTTCGCGTACGGCGTCGACGGATCGTGCGTGTTGCCGATCAGCAGGACGGTGTTCGGCGTCGGCCTGTTCCAGGGCCCGACATACTGGTCAGCGGCCCGGACAGGCCAACTGGCGCAGGGCTCGTCAGCCCAGAGATCCACCACTCCGATCGGCCCGTAAAGGCGCAGTCCGAGCTGGTCGGGCCAAGGAATTTCGAGGCTGGCCGCGGGTTCGGGCTGTCACCGCACTCGACGGTAAGCGACTGCCAGGGGCTGGGATACTTGTCTGCCGGATCCGCCGCCATATCCGCCAACATGGGCGCTGGCGACGAGGCAGCTTGGGTCGCAGGCACGGATGCGACGACTGGCTCGGCGGCTGAGTTGGCTGCCGTCTGCGCGACGGTGTCCAACAAGTTGCCTTCTCCAACCTATCCGCCGAAATCGCCCGGCTCCGGAAGCGTCGTGAAGAATTTGCCCTCAAGGGCTTTCAGCAGGATGGCATATGTGACCGTCGGGTTGCCGATCACCACCGGCTTCGTCTTCAGTTGCTGGAGGAGGTCGTCGAACTTCGCGCGCGTCTGCTGGGCAGACCCCGCCGAGAACGCGCATTTGGCAGGACCCACCTGTCCGCAGAGATCAAGGAATGCGCTGAGCGACTCCGATATTCCCTGATCGCTGCCGAAACGCAGCGCGCTGCTCAGTTCCACGTCAGGATTACCGTTGTTGGTGTACAGGCTCGGCGTGAGGTTGCCGTCCAGGATCATCGCCCGGACGGTCTGCGGGAACAGGTTGGCATACACCGCGCCGAGGAACGTCCCGTAGGACGTGCCGATATAGTTGAGCATGCGCGCCCCGACCGCCCGGCGCAGCAGATCCATGTCCCGCGCCGTGTCCGCCGTCGAGGTGTGCGACAGCAGCGCCCCGTTGCGTTGCAGGCACTTGCGGCCATAGGCGCGGAAACGCCCGATCCATTTCTCCTTCTCCGCCGCGCCGACCGGAAAGCCATCCTGCGGAACCCCGGCAAAGAAGGCTGTCTCGTCGGCCTCTGTGGCGAAGCACTGCACCGCCGTGCTGTCGCCGATCCCGCGCGGATCCCAGCTTACGAGATCGAAGCGGGCCACCATCGTCGGCGAGAACAGCGAAAGCCAGGCGGGCAGGTCGACCGTGCCCGGCCCTCCCGGCCCTCCGGGGTTCATGAACAACGTCCCGATCCGGTGCGCCGGGTCGCCAGGCTCGTGGCGCACGACGCTCAGCGTGATCGACAAGCCCGTGGGATCGGCATAGTCGAACGGCACCTTGGCGTAGGCGCACTGGAAACCCGCCTGGCTTGCGCTGGTGCTGGGCGTCCAACGCAGATCTGGAACCGGCGGGCCAGCCTGGGCGTGCGCGTCAGGGCAGGCGGCGCAGAACACGACGGCTGCAACAAAGGCAACAAGGATCAGACGGATCCTGCCCGCGACATCTGCCTTCGGCATCAGCGCACCTCGCTTGTGCGCGATCCAGAAAGGCTCAACCCGGCTCGAAAAGCAAACAGCCGGCTGGTCTGAAATCCAGCACCCCGGCGCGTCATGGCCTGGGGTCGCCCGACCCTTATCGTTGTTCTCCGCTGGCGGACTAAGCGGATAATGCGGCAGCCACTACCGCGCACCGGCTGCTCCGGCGCCGCACCGCGCCGACTACCTAAGGATCAGCCGCGCAGCAGCAGCGCCTGCACGGCCTGCTCGACCAGCTCGGCAATGATCGCAGCGATCGGCTGGATCGCGGTCACCATGCCGACCGACTGGCCGGCCATGACCGATCCCTGCTCCACGTCGCCGTCGATCACCGCGCGCCGCAGGGCGCCTGCCCAGAAATGCTCGATCTCGAGCTGGGCCAGTTCGCGGGTCAGCTCGCCGTCCTGGAAGCGGCGCAAGGTCTCGGCCTGATGGGCGAGGAAGCGCTTCGTGCCGTCATTGACCAGCCCGCGCACCGGGATCACCGGGAAGCGCGCGTCGAGCTGCACCGAGGGCAGCGCGTCGCGCGCCGAGGCCCGCACGAACGCTGCCTTGAACCGCTCGTGGGCGATGCTCTCCACCGAGGCCGCGAACCTTGTGCCGAGCTGGGCACCCGAGGCGCCCATCTCCAGCAGGCCCAGGATCGCGTCACCACGACCGAGGCCGCCGGCGACAAAGACCGGCACGTCCTGGATGTGCGGCAGGATCTCCTGGGCCAGGACGGTGAGCGAGACCGGGCCGATATGCCCGCCCGCTTCCGACCCCTCGATCACCAGCGCGTCCGCCCCCGAGCGCGCCAGCCTCTTCGCCAGCACCAGGGCCGGCGCGAACGAGATCAGCCTCGCACCACCGTCCTTCACCGCGCGGACCGCGAAGCCAGGCGGAATGCCGCCGGCCAGCACGATGTGCCCGACACGCGCCTCCAGGCAGACTCGTATCAGCGCCTCGAGCTGCGGGTGCATGGTGATCAGGTTGACGCCGAACGGCTTGTCGGTGAGCGCCTGGGTCGCGGCGATCTCGGCGGCCAGCAGGTCCGGGCCCATCGCGCCACAGGCGATGACGCCGAACCCGCCGGCATTGGAGATCGCCGACACCAGGTGGCGCTCGCTCACCCAGCTCATCGCCCCGCCGAGGATCGCGACCTCCGTGCCGAGGAACGCCCGTCCACGTGCCCACAGCCGGTCGAGACGCGCCCGCGCCTCCTCCCAGCCCGGCGGACGGACGAGGGCCGGATCCACCGGCTGCGGCAGGTCAGGCGACATCGAGGCCATACGCGGTATGCAGTGCGCGCACCGCGAGCTCGGTATATTCAACGCCGATCAGCACGCTCACCTTGATCTCGCTGGTCGAGATGACCTGGATGTTGATCGAGCGGTCGGACAGGGTGCGGAACATGGTGTTGGCGATGCCGGCATGGCTGCGCATCCCCACCCCCACCACGCTGATCTTCGCCACCTCGGCGTCGGTCACCAGCTCGCCGTACTGGATGACCCCGCGCGCCGCTTCGAGCTTCTCGATGGCGCGCGCCAGGTCGCCCTTGCCCGTGGTGAAGGTCATGTCGGTGGTGCCGTCCGCGCCGGTGCTTTGCACGATCATGTCGACATTGACGTTCGCCTCGGCCAGCGGCCCGAAGATCGCCGCCGCCACCCCCGGCCGGTCCGGCACGCGGCGGACGGTGATCTTCGCCTCGTCGCGCGAGTAGGCGATGCCGGCGACAATTTCCTGTTCCACGATCTCGTCCTCGTCCACCACCAGGGTCCCGGGCAGGCCGCCTTCCCGCGGCGGCTCGAGCCGGTCGAAGCTCGACAGCACCTGCACCCGGACGCGCTGCTTCATCGCCAGCTCGACACTGCGCGTCTGCAGCACCTTGGCGCCGACGGACGCCAGTTCGAGCATCTCCTCGTAGGTGATCCTATCGAGTTTCCGTGCCCGGGGCACGATGCGCGGGTCGGTGGTATAGACCCCGTCGACATCCGTGTAGATGTCGCACCGGTCGGCACCCAGTGCCGCGGCGAGTGCGACCGCGGACGTGTCCGAGCCGCCGCGACCCAGCGTCGTCACCCGGCCATTCGGCGCCAGTCCCTGGAAGCCCGCCACCACCGGCACCTGGCCCGCCTGCATGCGCGCGAGCAGCGTGGCGCTCTCGATCTGCTGGATCCGCGCCTTGCCGTGCGCGTCGTCGGTGCGCAGCGGGATCTGCCAGCCCTGCCAGGAGCGCGCCTCGACGCCGAGCACCTGCAGCGCCAGGGCCAGCAGGCCGCTGGTCACCTGCTCGCCCGTCGCCACCACCGTGTCGTACTCGCGCGCGTCATGCAGGGGCGACAGTGACTGGCAGTAGCCGACCAGCTGGTTGGTCACCCCCGACATGGCCGAGACCACCACAGCCACCTCGTCGCCGAGGTCGCGCTGCGCCTTGACGCGGAGGGCCACGTTGCGGATCCGGTCCAGATCGGCCACCGACGTGCCGCCGAACTTCATGACGATGCGAGCCATAGGCGATGGCGACCTTCCGACTATCCACCGGCCGACGATCCACCGGATCCTGCCAGGCTGCCAAAACCAGGCGTCAGGACCAGGCGCCAGAACCAAGCGCCAGAACTAGGCGCCAGAACCGGTCATGATCCTGAACGCCGCCCGATCTCGCTCCCGGAGGTTGCCCCAGCGCGGCAGGCGGGTCACATAGCGGCCTCACGGCAAGGCGGCAACATGCAAGTGGCCCAGGACGAGGACGGCACCGGCGCGGCACGCGAAAGGGCCGCCTCGGTCAACCCCGACGAGATCGCCCGCTTCTCCGCGCTGGCCGAGCGCTGGTGGGACCCGCAGGGGCCGATGCGGCCGCTGCATCGCATGAACCGGCTGCGTGTCGGCTGGGCGCAGTCGCGCTTCGCCTCCCTCCCTGGACTGCCGCAGACCCCCGATCTGCTCGATCTCGGCTGCGGCGCGGGTATCGCCGCCGAAGCGCTCGCCCTGCGCGGCTTCCAGGTCACCGGCCTCGACGCCTCGGCCGAGGCCATCGAAGCGGCCGAGGCCCACCGCCTGGCACAACTCGCCAGCCAGCCGGCGCTGGCCAGCCGCTTGCGCTACCGCACGGGCAGCGGCGAGACCCTCCGCGACGAGGGCCAGCGCTTCCACCTGATTACCGCCCTGGAGGTGATCGAGCACGTGCCCGATCCGGTGAGCTTCCTGCGTCTGCTCGCGAGCCTGCTGCGCCCCGGTGGCGGGATCGTGATCTCCACCCTGAACCGCAGCCTCCGCTCGCTGCTGGCAGCGAAGATCGGCGCCGAATACGTGCTCGGCCTGCTGCCGCGCGGAACCCATGAGTGGCGCCGCTTCGTCACCCCGGCCGAGCTTGGCCGCCATGCCGCCGAGGCGGGACTGCGGGTCGCTGACCTCGCCGGCATGACCGCGACCCCGGGCGGCTGGCGCGAAAGCCGCGACACCAGCATCAACTACGTCGCCCTGCTCACCGACCGCTGAAAGCCGTCCGGCCCTGCTGAGTCCGGCCCAGCCCTGCGATGGCCTGGCGTCCGCTCAGCCGAGCCGGCACTGCGGTCCGATGCGGCCGCGGAAGCGCGTCCAGTGCTGCGTCTGGCCGAACAGCGGCAGGAACAGGTAGCCTCGCAGGTTCAGCTCGCCGGGACGCGGCGACCAGATCTGGGCGTGATACACGCGGCCGGAAGTCGGATCGAGGATGTGTCCGTTCCAGCGCGCCGGATCATCCTCGTCGCGCTTGAAGCCGGTCAGCATGGTCAGGCCACATTGCGACTGCCCCTGGCGGTCGAGCGGCGGCACGCTGCCGTCGTAGCGCATGGCGACAAGCTGTCCGCACAACACATCCCCGCACTGTTCGATCCTGAACACGCCGTCGTGATCCTGACTGAGCCACAACCCCGACAGCGCCGGGGGCGAGGCGGCGGGCTCCGCGGCCTTGACCGGCCGCCCGGCCGCCGTGCCACAAGACAGGATGCCGGCAACCAGTACGCACATGCCGGCAGCACTGCGCGCCGATCGGCCAGCGGGTTTTCGCCTAGCTGTCGGCACGCGGCAGCCAGGGGATCCGGACGATCTCTATCCCCTCCTCGGCCAATGCCTCCCGCTCCGGCTCCGTCGCCTGGCCGTAGATGCCGCGTAGGGGCTTGGACGGGTCAGGCGGCGCACGATGGCGCTCGCGAGCTGCCTGCGCGAACTGCTCGCCCACGTTGTCGCAATGCTGCTCGACCTCCGCCCGCAACCGCTGCAGGGCCGCGCGCATCTGGTCCGGTAGCATCGCGGCCTGCTGCCCGCCCGTTTGCTGGGCTGCCGCTTGCCGCGCTGACCCCCGGGGGGCTCCCTCTCCCTGGCTCCGCTCACCCTGGCTTCCCTGGCCCTGGCCCCCTTGGCCCCAGCTCCCTCGGCCCTGGCTCCCCGCTGGCTGGCCTGGCGCCTGCAGCCGCGCGGCCTCGGCTCCCGACGCCGCCTGCTCGGCCAGTCGGGTCGGGAGGCTTGCCGCACGGCTGCGGCTCGACTGCACGGACGGGGCCATCAAGGCACGCGCCACGTCCGCCGATCCGCAGCGCGGACAACTCAGCAGCCCCGCCGCCGCCTGCTGGTCAAACGACGTGCTGTCGCGGAACCAGCCCTCGAACTCGTGATCGTCGCGGCAGCGCAGCTGGTAGTGGATCATGGTCGGTCACACGGCCGAGCACTCGAGGTTGGCATCGGCTCCTCACGCTGCCTTGAGCAGTGGGTCGAGGCCACCCTGCGCATCAAGCGCCACCAGGTCGTCGCAGCCGCCGATATGGCGCCCGTCGATGAAGATCTGCGGAACGCTGCTCCGCCCGCCCGACCGCTCGCGCGCGTCCTTCCGGGCCTGGGTTCCAGCCGGAGCGTCGATCTCCTGGAAATCGACTCCCTTGGACTGCAGCAGTCGGAGTGCGCGCGCGCAGAACGGGCAGAACGGCTGGGTATAGATCTCGATCTTAGCCATCCGGGTAGGATCTCCTCGCGCGGCGCCGTGGCTGGTGCCGCTCCTGTCTCCATAGGGTTGTGCAGCAGGCCCGGCGCGACAAGGGTCGGTCCGGCAGGGAACGCGTGCGCTCTGGTCGCCATCGCCCCCGGCCTCGCTCAGTTCCGGTGGCTGGCCGGCGCCGCGCGGGCCGCCACCAGCAGATCGACCGACGCTGCTCCGGCGGCCATCAGCGCCTGGACGCACTCCCCCGCCGTGGCACCCGTGGTGAGCACGTCGTCGAGCAGCACGACGCGCCGGCCGCGCAGCGACTCCGCACGATGCGGGCGGCAGGCGATGGCGCCGGCGACGATCGCCGCACGATCCTGCCGGCGGCTCGCGGCAAGGCTGTGCGTCGACCGCAGCCTGGCCAGCGCATCAACCAGCACCGGTACACCGCTGGCCCTGCCCACATGCCTGGCAAGCAGCGCCGCCTGGTTGTAGCGCCGCACGCACAGCCGCCTGCGGTGCAGTGGGACGGGGACCAGGAGATCGGCGCCGCGCAGCAGCCCGGCACCCGCCCGGGCCATGTGCATGCCCAAGGTCCGGGCATTCTCCGTGCGGTCGGCATATTTGAGCGGCAGCACCAGACGTCGCGAGAACTCGTCATAGGTGAAGGCGGCCCGTGCCTGCCGCCAGGGCGGCGGAGCCTCCCGGCAGCCGCTGCAGGCGCGCTCGGATCCGCCGAGGTCCTCCGAGCTGAAACCGCTGCCGCAGCGCGAGCAGCAGGGCTCCAGGATGAAGCCGGCCTTCCGGAAGCAAGCCGCGCAGAACAGGCCCGGGGCGGTGACGGTGGCGTCGCAGGTTGGACATTGCGGCGGCAGAACCATATCGACCAGAAACCTGCTGCCCCGTCCAGCCAGGCCAAGCAGACTTTCCCGCGTGAGTTGCATCCCACAACTCTAGATCGCGTTGTTGCGCGCTTGCAAGCACGCAACGACGCTCGGCGCCTTGGCAGGAGCGGCGCACGCGCGCACATCGGGTCCATGAGCCAGCCCGATCGAGCCATCGAGATCTTCGACCGGCGCAGCGTCCGCCTGCACCGCGATCGCGCCGCGCCGCGCGTGGAGGCCTGTGCCGAGATCCTCGAGGCAGCCGCGGACCTGCTGGTCGAGCGGCTCGACGACGTGACCCGGCGTTTTTCGCGCGCCCTCGACATCGGCGGCCGCGGCTTCGTAGCACCACGCCTCGCCGCGCGCGGCATCGAGACGGTCTGCTGCGACCTCTCAGGTGCCATGCTGCGCCGATCCGCCGGCCCCGGGGTGGTGGCCGACGAGGAGTGGCTCCCCTTCGCACCTTCCAGTTTCGACCTGGTCGTCGCCAACCTGTCGCTGCACTGGGTCAATGACCTGCCGGGCGCGCTGATCCAGCTGCGCCACGCGCTGAAACCGGATGGCCTTCTCCTGGCCAGCGTTCCGGTGCTGCCGACCTTGTCGCAACTGCGCGCCGCCCTGCTCGCGGCGGAGACGGAACTTTCCGCCGGCGCCTCGCCGCGCGTGTCGCCCTTCCCCGAACTGAGCGACTGCGCCAGGCTGCTGCAGCGCGCCGGCTTCGCCCTGCCGGTGGTCGACGCCGAGCGGCTGGGCGTACGCTACCGGTCGGGCCTTGCCCTGCTACGCGACCTGTCCGCCGCCGGCGAGGCCAACGCGCTGGTCCTGCGCGACCGCCGCGTCCCGCCGCGCGCCCTGTTCGCGGCCGCCGTCACCAGGCTCGAGATCGGGGCGCCGTTCGACCCCGGGTTGCATCTGGGCATCATGACCGGCTGGGCGCCGTCGCCGGACCAGCCCAGGCCCCTGCGCCCGGGCCAGTTCACCGTCCCGCTGGCCGAAGCGCTCGAGGACCGCTCGGACGAGCTGCTGCGCCGCAGCTTGGAGGAGAGCGGCGAGGGCTGAGCCACGACGCCGCGGGATGCCGCGGCTTGGCACTCCGCGTAGCGCTCGTTACGCTTCAGCCGGCAACCGACGACGAGAAAGCCCTGATGATGCGCATGTTTCTTGTCCTGTTGGCCGCGGCCAGCCTTTCGGCCTGCAACCGGGCGATGGTGGCGCCAGCCGGAATGTCGGACAGCAAACCCGCCCTGGCCACGCCGCCTGCCTCCGTCATGTCCCCGCCCGGCTACTAGAGAAGGTTTCCATCTGTCGTCCGAGCGGAGACAGTCGCTCGAGCGTCCGTGCGCTGGAGCAACCCACCCAGCGCGATCGGATCGGACCCTGAGCGAGGCTGGTGCCTCCGGGCCAGGCGACTCACCCGCCCGTGACACTCATGTGCCGTGCCAGGGCCGCAGGCTGCCGGGCCCGCCCGATGACGAAATCATGGCCCTTGGGCTTGCGTGCGATCGCCTGCCGGATCGCCGACTCGAGCCCGGCCTCGTCCACCCCACCGCGCAGCACGGCGCGCAGATCCGCGGCATCTTCCTGGCCAAGGCAGAGATACAGCCGGCCGGTGCAGCTCAGCCGCACCCGGTTGCAGCTTTCGCAAAAATTATGGGTCATCGGCGTGATGAACCCCAGCTTCCGGCCGGTCTGCGCAACACGTAGGTAGCGGGCCGGGCCGCCGGAACGTTCGGCGAGCGGCTCCAGCGTCCAGCCCTCCTCCAGACGCGCCCGGACGGTGGAAAGCGGCAGATACTGGGCCGTGCGGTCCTCCCCCGTCTCGCCGAGCGGCATGGTCTCGATCAGGCACAGATCAGCACCGATCTCGCCGCACCAGGCGAGCATCCGATCGAATTCGTCCTCGTTGACGCCGCGTAGCGCCACCGTGTTGATCCGGACCGCGAGGCCCGCCGCCCGCGCCGCCAGGATGCCGTCCAGCGTCGCCTGGAGCCGCCCGGTGCGGGTAATGGATGCAAATCTCGACGCGTCCAGGCTGTCGAGGCTGACATTGACCCGCCGAACCCCGGCCGCGTGCAGCGCGGTCGCATAGTGCGCCAGGCGGCTGCCGTTGGTGGTCAGGGTCAGCTCGTCGAGCCCCGGCTCGCCCGGCCCGCGGCCGAGCCATCCGCCGAGTGCGGCCATGAAATCGAGCACGCCACGACGGCCGAGTGGTTCGCCGCCCGTGATCCGCAGCCGACGAGTGCCGAGCCGGATGAAGCCGGCGCAAAGCCGCTCCAGCTCCTCGAAGCTGAGCAGCTCCGAACGCGGCAGGAAGCTCATCTCCTCGGCCATGCAGTAAACGCATCGCATATCGCAGCGATCGGTCACCGAAACGCGGAGATAGCTCACCGTCCGGCCGAACGGATCGATCATCGGCGGCCGGAGGCCGGTCGGGATCGCGGAAGAAGGGGCAAGCTGGTCCATGAGGGTGATTTAGGGCTCGCGGTCGAGATCCACCAGCGCCGCATTGATCAGCACCTTGCCACGATGCTCGAAATTCACCGTCACACGCGCACCGATGACCGACTGGACCTGGCCCGCTCCCCATTCGGGATGCGCTGGGTGGCGCACCCATTGGCCGGGCTCGATGTCGGTTCGGGAGGTCGGGTCGGGCATGCGCCGGCTCTTTCATTTACCGAATCTTCAGTGCGCCCGGCCAATAGTCCCAGGGCTCGACCGCCTTCAACGCCCAGTAATCGGATGGAGCCTGGCTTGGACGACTTGCTCTCGGATTTTGTCAACGAGTCGCTTGAAAGCCTCAGCGAGCTCGATCTGGCGTTGGTGCGGCTGGAGCGGAGCCCGGACGACGGCCCTACCTTGTCGCTCATCTTCCGCCTGGTTCACACGATCAAGGGGACGTGCGGATTCCTCGGCCTCGGCCGGCTCGAGAAGGTCGCCCACGCGTCCGAGACCGTGCTCGACCGGTTGCGCAACCGCGCGATCAAGATCGACTCCAGCGGCATCGGCCTCGTGCTCGCCGCCATCGACCGGATGCGCATGATCGTCGACGCGCTTGCCCGCGGTCAGGATGAGCCGACCGGCAGCGACGCCGAGCTGATCGATCAGCTGAACGCCTATGCGGAAGGCAGGGCGCTGCCCGCCGCCCAGCCGGTGGCAACGTCCCTCCCGGCGCCGTCCCCCCCGGCACCGTCCCTCGCGGAGTCGCCGGTTCCGGCCACGAGCCCGGGGGCGCCGGCGCTCGGCACCCAGCGCGCGCCGGACAGCGCCGCCGCGCCACCCTCTCCGGCCGCCACCGGCCCGTCCGCCGCCGCGCTGCCCACCATCGCGCTGGCCGCCACCGCTCCGGGCGGCGCCATTGCCGAGCCCGCTCGTACGACTGCCGACGCGATCGCCGCTGCCAGCGAGGCCCCCTCCGGGGAGAACGCCAACCGCAACCAGACCATCCGGGTCGGCGTGGAGGTGCTCGAGAACCTGATGACGCTGGTCAGCGAACTCGTGCTGACCCGTAACCAGCTCCTGCAGATCCTTCGCTCCGGGCGCGGGGGCAGCGACGCGGCCGCTTCGAGCGAGGGCAGCCTGGCCACGCCGATGCAGCGCCTGTCGCAGCTCACCTCCGACCTCCAGGAAGGGGTGATGAAGACACGCATGCAGCCGATCGGCGGCGCATGGAACACCGTGCCGCGGCTGGTGCGCGATCTCGCCCAGGACCTCGGCAAGAAGATCAACCTCGTCACCCACGGTGCGGAAACCGAGCTTGACCGCCAGGTGCTGGAGCTGATCAAGGACCCCCTCACCCACATGATCCGCAACAGTGCCGATCATGGCCTCGAGAAGCCCGATGAGCGCCGCCGCGCCGGCAAGCCGGACGTCGGCACGATCACCCTGGCCGCGCGGCACGAGGGCGGCCACGTCGTCATCGAGATCAGTGACGACGGCCGCGGCATCGACGCGGCGAAGATCGGCGCCAGCGCGCTGGCCAAGGGCCTCGTCACCGAGGACCGGCTGCGCCGGATGAGCGAGAGCGAGATCCGCGCCTTCATCTTCAACGCCGGCTTCTCCACCGCCGCCGCCGTCACCTCAGTCTCCGGACGCGGCGTCGGCATGGATGTGGTCAAGACCAACATCGAGCGGATCAACGGCACGATCGACCTGAACAGCCAGGTGGGCAAGGGATCGCAGTTCCTCATCAAGATCCCCCTCACGCTGGCCATCGTTTCCGCCCTGATCATCGGCACGGCCGGCGAACGGTTCGCGATCCCCCAGGCGAGCGTGGTGGAGATCGTGCTGCCGGGCGCGCAGTCGGACATGGTGCTGGAAGCGATCGACGACGCACCGGTGCTGCGCCTGCGCGACCGACTGCTGCCGCTCGTCTCCATGTCGCGCATCCTCCGCCTGCGCACCGACGAGCGCGGCGTGGCGCCCGGCTCCGTCGTCGTGGTGGTGGCCGTCGGCGCGCAGCGCCTCGGACTGGTCGTCGACCACGTCTACGACACGGAGGAGATCGTGGTGAAGCCGGTGGCGCCGGTGATCCGCAACATCGCGCTGTTCAGCGGCAACACCATCCTCGGCGACGGCTCGGTGATCATGATCCTCGACCCGCTCGGCATCGCCCGCGAAAGCAGGCTCGACGGGGGCGCCAAGCGCGACGTGCGGGCGGAGGCTGCCGCAGCGGCCGCGGATGAGGGCCAGGGCGAACTGCTCCTGATCCGGGCCGGCTCGGGCGCGCAGAAGGCCCTGCCGCTGGCGCTCATCGCCCGCCTCGAGATGATCCCGCGCGAACGCGTCGAGCGGACCGGCTCGCAACTCATCACCCAGTACCGTGGCGGGCTGATGCCGCTGCTGCCGCTCGACCCGGAGGTCTCGCAGTCCGGCGAAACCCAGCCCGTGCTGGTGATCAGCGACAACGACCAGACGATCGGCCTGATGGTGGACGAGATCCTCGACGTGGCCGACGGCAACGTGGCCATCGAGATCGCGAGCAGCCGGACCGGATTGCTGGGTACGGCGGTGATCGCCGGACGCGCCACGGACATCGTCGATGCCAGCTACTGGATCACCGCTGCCAAGCAGAGCTGGTTCCGGCCCGGTCGCGGCGGCCGCGTCCGGCCGAAGCTTCTGGTCGTCGAGGACAGCGACTTCTTCCGCAAGCTGCTGGTGCCGAGCCTTTCGGCCGCCGGCTACGAGGTGACCACCACCTCCTCGGCGGAAAGCGCCCTGGCCATGCGTGAGGCCGGCCGCTCCTTCGACGCCATCGTCTCGGACATCGAGATGCCGGGGATGGATGGCCACAGCTTCGCCCGCAAGGTCCGCGAGGGCGGAAGCTGGGCGGACCTGCCGATGCTGGCGCTCACCGGGCGCGACGATGCCGAAACCGGCCGCGACGCCGGCTTTACCGACTACATCCGCAAGTTCGAGCGCGAGACGCTGCTGACCAGTCTGCAGCAATGTCTCTCCCAGGTTGTCGCCGCCTGACGGACACGCTCCAGAGGAAAGCCGCAGCTATGCAAAAAGATATGACTGACGCCAACCGAGAGAAGCGCGAGATCGGATACCTCACCCTGCTGGTGGGCGGCCAGCTTTGTGGCGTGCCGGTCCTGGAAGTACGCGACGTGATCCTGGAAAGCGCGGTGACGCGCATCCCGCTCGCGCCGCCGGAGATCGCCGGCAACATCAACCTGCGCGGGCGGATCGTCACCGCGATCGATCTGCGCCGGCGTCTGGCCCTGCCCGAGGCCGGACCAGGTGCGAAGGCCGCCGCCGTGGTGGCCGAGGCCGGTGGCGGTGGTTACGCGCTGCTGGTCGACCAGGCGCTCGAGGTGCTGACCCTAGACGTCGGCGATCTCGAGCCGCCGCCGCCGACCCTTGGTCCGGCGTGGCGCGACTTCGCCACCGGCATCTTCCGCCTGTCCGACCGGCTGATGGTCGTGCTCGACATCGAGCGCGTCCTGTTCCTCGACAGCAAGGAAGCGGCGTGATGGACGGCGCGGGTGCGTCACGGCGAACGGCGCTCGTCGTGGACGACAGCCGGGTGGTGCGGCGCATCGCGCGGCGCATACTGGAAAGTGCCGGCTTCGCGGTTGCCGAAGCGGAAGACGGCCAGCAGGCGCTGATCCGGATGCGCGAGCATCTGCCCGACGCGATCCTGCTCGACTGGAACATGCCGGTGATGAACGGGATCGAGTGCCTGCAGGCCCTTCGCGCCGAGTTCGGCGCAGACGAACCGCCTGTCATCCTGTGCACCACGGAGAACGAGCCCGACTTCATCCTTTCCGCGATGGAAGCGGGTGCGCAGGAATACATCATGAAGCCGTTCGACGATGCGATCCTGCTGGGCAAGCTTGAGCAGATCGGGCTGCTCGGCGGCGACCAGTAATGGCCCTCGCCACCATCGAGCCGCCTGAGACCGGATCTGACCTCAAGGCACCGATCCGGGTCATGGTGTGCGATGACTCGCTGGCCATACGGGCGATCATCTCGCGGATCCTCGGCCGCGACAGCGGCATCGAGGTCGTGGCACAGGCGCCGGACGGCAAGCGTGCCGCCGAGCTGCTGCGCGGCGGCAACATCGACGTCATCGTGCTCGACGTGGAAATGCCGGTTCTGGACGGGCTGAGCTCGCTGCCGGTCCTGCTGCGAATCGATCCGAGCGTGCGCATCATCATGGCGTCCGCCCTGACCACGGCGGGCGGCGCGATCACCATGCAGGCGCTGCAGGCGGGTGCCGCCGACTACGTGCCCAAGCCGGCATCGAACCAGGCCGAGGAGTTCGCCCGCGAGCTGCTGGCGAAGGTCAAGGGGCAAGGGCGGCTGCGCCGCCTCGCCCGCCGGCGCAGCGTGTCGCCGAAACGCCGCGCGAGCGGGATCGATGGACCATCCCTGGCTCCCCAGGCAGCCAGCAGCCCGGCCGGCTCGCTGGCCCTGCGCCCCAGACCGCCACGCACCGCCAAGCTGCTGGCCATCGGCAGCTCGACCGGCGGCCCGCAGGCGCTCTTCAGCCTCTTCCAGGCGCTTTCCGCACCCCTGCAGGTGCCGATCATCGTCACCCAGCACATGCCGCCCGTCTTCACCCGCAGCCTCGCCGAGCACATCAACCGGATCGGGCAGCGCTCCTGCGCGGAAGCGCGGCATGGCGACCTGTTGCGGCCCGACCAGGTGCTCGTAGCACCCGGCGACAGGCACATGACGATCCAGGCTCATGACGGGGCGCTGCGCGTCGTCCTGACGGAGGATCCACCCGAGAATTCCTGCCGTCCGGCGGTCGATCCGATGCTGCGGACCGCGTCCGCGGCCTGCGATGGGCGCGTGCTGGCGGTGATCCTGACCGGCATGGGTCAGGACGGGTTGCGCGGCGCGCAGGATCTGGTCGCAGCCGGCGGCGCCGTGCTGGCGCAGGACGAGCCGAGCAGCGTCGTCTGGGGAATGCCGGGTGCTGTGGCTCGCGCCGGTCTCTGCCACGCCGTGTTGCCCATTCCTGAACTTGCCGGGAAAATCATGCAGATGTTGAACCGCCAGACACTGCCCGGTTTGTCATGAGCGCCTTCGATGACATCGCCGCGCTGGTGCGGGCCCGCTCCGGCCTGGCGCTCGGGCCGGACAAGGTCTACCTCGTCGACAGCCGGCTGACCGGCATCGCGCAGCGGCTGGGCCACAAGGACTATACGGGTCTTGCTTCGCGCCTGGCGACCGACCGCGCCTTGCAGGACGAGGTGGTCGAGGCGCTCACCACCAACGAGACCTTGTTCTTCCGCGACAACAAGCCTTTCGAGCACCTGCGTACGAGCGGGCTGCCGCGCCTGCATGGCGAACGCCCGGCGGGCAGGCCGCTGCGCGTCTGGTCGGCGGCTGCTTCCACCGGCCAGGAAGCCTATTCGCTGGCGATGATGATCGCCGAAATGGGTCCGGCACTGCAGGGCCGGATGGTACAGATCGTCGGCACCGACATTGCCCGTGCAGCACTCGCCCGAGCACGCGAAGGGCTGTACAGCCAGTTCGAGGTGCAGCGCGGGCTGCCGGCGAAGCTGCTGGTGAAGTATTTCGCCAAGGAAGCGAACGGCTGGCGGGTCAGCCGACAGATCCGCGACATGGTCGAGTTTCGCGAGTGGAACCTGCTCGCCGAACCCACCGGCCTCGGCACCTTCGACATCGTGCTCTGCCGCAACGTGCTGATCTATTTCGACGTGCCGACCAAGACGCGGGTCCTCAACCTGCTGGCCAGCCGCCTTGCGCCGGGCGGCCTGCTGTATCTGGGCGGCGCGGAAACGATCAACGGTCTCGGCAGTCCGTTCCAGGCGATCGCGGGACAGGTCTCCGTCTTCGAGGTCCCGTCCGCCACGCGCGAGGCGCCGGGTGCCTCATCCCTGCCGCTCCCGAGACTCCCGCAAGGCGTCCGCCCTGTGGCTCTGACCTAAGGCGGGAGCCAGGTCCGCTCGGACAAGCCCGTCTGAGCGGACGGCGGCGCTGTTCTCAGATGTCGCCGGGGGCAGCATCCAACAAGGGCGGCCCGGAACGGGTCGTCACCGCCGCGATCTCCTCGTCGAGGACGCGCCCGAGCAGGTCTTCGTCGATATCGAGGCGACCGTTCCACCCCTCCTCCCTGCCCTCCTGCCGGCAGCGGATCTCGCGATAGGCAAGCCCGCGGAGTTGGGCGATGAACCAGAAGAACGTGTCCGGCATTCCGGCCGGCGCGAGCAGCGTCACCCGGGCGCCCGGTCGCGCATAGATCATGCTCGTCATCTGGGCCCCCATGACGCCCAGGGCGAGACGCGCGCCGCGCATGAGGGCGATCTGCCGGCTGAAATCCAGCGCAGCGGGCTCGATCACGGCAAACCCCCGGGCCCGCGCAACAGCGGCCAGCCGTGCCGGGGCAACAGGGCGCCGGGTGGCGCCGTGGGGCCGCATGAGCAGCACGCGCTCCGGCGACGAAGCCGGTGGGCTGCCCTGGGCCAGGCGCTCGTGACACTCTGCCACGAGCGGGGACATGTAGCTGCCGTGCTCGGTCAGCTCCTCGACCATCAGCAGGCGCCCGACCCGCACCGGTGCCATGCCACTGACGCGGACCTGGCGGTCGGCGACGCCGATCCGGCGCAGACTGTCCTGCATGACCTGACCCAGGCGCGGGTCGGTCACGTCATGAACCAGCACGCCGACCGAGCCGCCCCCAACCCGGCGCAGGATGAGATCGACCCCCGGCAGAATCTCGATCAGCCAATGACCGAAATTGCCCGCACCGCGCTTCTTGCCCAGCACCAGGGGCATGTCGCCGAAGCGCGGACAGGTGCTGCCCCGGACGATCCGGGACACCTCCTCCTGCGCTGCTGCGACCAGTTCGGGCTCGTGCTCACGGACGCTGTAGGGGACCAGGCGTCCGTCGCCGTCGAAGACCAGGCCTTCCGCGGCGACCAGGACATCGTCCAGTTGACGCACCAGCACATCGCGCGGCGGGAACCGCGCCTGCTGCCAGGCGCCGCTGGCCTGCCGGACATGATCGGGCACGAGCCCCACCGGCTCGATCACCGGCGGCCGGGCAAGGAAGCCGGGCGAACCCAGCCGCACGACCACTGAGCCCTGCCCGGGAGCCGCGCCCGAAGCGCTTCCCATGCCGGGCGGCCGTGCCTGGGCTAGTGGCCGGCGTTCTCGCCGGAGAAATCGGGCGCCTGCAGCCCCGACTGCGCGAGCTGGGCGGCAAGCGCCTGCTTGAGCCGGTCCAATCCGCTCTCATCGGCTGCCTCCGCCCGTGCGACGAGGACCGCCTGCGTATTGGAGGCGCGCAGCAGCCACCAGCCGTCGGGCGTGCGAACCCGCACGCCGTCGATCGCGGAGACCTCCGCGCCCTCTGTCTTGAGCCGGGCCGCCACCTCCTCGATGACGCCGAACTTGCGCGTATCCGGGCAGTCGAAGCGGAGTTCCGGCGTGCTCACCGTCCTGGGCAGGCCGTCGGTGACCGTCGACAGCGGCCCGTCCATCCTTGCCACGATGCCGAGCAGGCGAACGGCGGCATAGAGGGCGTCATCAAAGCCGTACCATTTGTCGGCGAAGAAGATATGGCCCGACATCTCGCCGGCCAGCGGCGAGCCGGTCTCGGCCATCTTGGCCTTGATCAGCGAATGGCCGGTGCGCCACATGAGTGGCCGGCCGCCGGCGCGGCTGATCTCGTCGAACAGGGTCTGGCTCGCCTTGACGTCGGCAATGATCGTGGCGCCTGGATTGTCACGCAGCACGTCGCGTCCGAGCACCACCAGGAGTTGGTCGCCCCAGAGGATCTGGCCCTTGTCATCGACGACCCCGATGCGGTCCGCATCGCCGTCGAAGGCCACGCCGACGTCGGCACCGTTCTCGCGAACCGCGTCGATCAGCTGCTCGAGGTTCTTGGGCACGGTCGGATCGGGATGGTGGGCAGGGAAGTTGCCGTCGATCTCGGCGTTGAGTAGATGATGCTCGCCCGGCAACGACCGCACCAGGCGCTGCAGCACCTCGCCAGCCGCTCCATTGCCATTGTCCCACACCACCTTGAGGATCCGGTCGCCGCCGTCCCAGTCGGCGATCAGCCGGCCGATATAATCGTGCGCGAGATCCACCCGGCGTTCGCTGCCCTCCGCCTCCGGCAGCACGTCGCCGGTGCCGGCGATCCGGCCGAGTTCCTGGATCTGCTGGCCGAAGAACGGTTTGCGGCCGATCATCATCTTGAAGCCGTTATAGTTCGGCGGATTGTGGCTGCCGGTGACCATGATCGCGCCGCTGGTCTGCAGGCTGGTCGCCGCGTAGTAGAGCAGCGGTGTCGGCCCGCAGCCGACCCGAAGCACCGTCATTCCGGACGCCTTGAGCCCGTCGACCACCGCCTGCTCGAGCATCGGCGACGACAGACGCCCGTCATAGCCGACCGCAACAACGTCTCCGCCCGAGCGGCCGATCAGCGTGCCGAAGGCGCGTCCGACGGCGAAGGCATCCTCGGATTTGAGCGTCTCCCCGACGATGCCGCGGATGTCGTATTCGCGCAGGCTGGTGGCGTCGAAGACGTGACGGAAGCTCATCACAGGGTCTCGCAATAGTGCTTGAGGAACTTGCGGACCGCGGGCGCCATGTCCTCACGCTGCAGCGAGAAGGCGATCTGCGCCTCAAGGAAGCCGACTTTGTCGCCGCAATCGAAACGCTGGCCCTCATAGCGCAGGCCGTGGAACGGCACATGGCCGATCAGCCTGGCCATCGCATCGGTGAGCTGAACCTCGTTGCCCGCACCCCGTTCGAGCCGGGCGAGGTGCGGCATCACGTCGGCGGTGAGCACGTAGCGGCCGATGATCGACAGGTTCGAAGGCGCGTCGGCCGGCTTGGGCTTCTCCACCAGTCCGGTCACCTCGACCAGGTTACCCTCCTCACGGCCGACCTTCAGGATGCCGTAGCGGTTGGTCTGCTCGGGGGGCACCTCGGTGACGGCCACCACGTTGCCGCCGGTCTGGTGATAGGCGTCGGCAAGCTGCTTGAGGCAGGGGGTCTTGCTGAGGATGATGTCGTCGGGAAGCAGGATGGCGAACGGATCGTCGCCGATGAAGGAGCGGGCGCACCAGATGGCGTGCCCGAGCCCGAGCGGCTCCTGCTGGCGCACGGTCACCATCGTCCCGGGCTGCATGCTGGTCGCCTTCAGCGCTTCCAGCCCCTCCTTCTTGTCGCGCTGGCGCAGCGTCGCCTCGAGTTCGTAAGCAACGTCGAAATACTCGACCAGCTCGGTCTTGCCCCGCCCGGTGATCATGCAGAATTGCTCGATCCCGGCCGCGCGCGCCTCGTCGATCGAATACTGGATCAAGGGGCGGTCGACGACCGGCAGCATCTCCTTGGCCATCGCCTTGGTGGCAGGCAGGAAGCGGGTGCCTAGTCCGGCCACCGGAAGCACGGCCTTGCGGAGGGGTTTGATCACGATCGCTCAACCTTACCCAGAAAAAAGATCCCAAACCGGACGGTGTCCCAGCCTGCAAGGCCGGCGACGCACAAACCCAGCACCCGGAAAGAGTTCCGACGGTGCCACGAAGGCCTCCCAGCCGCAATGCTGTCGACTGCGTCACTTCGGCCAGGATGCGGCGAGCACAAAGCCTGTTTGCGACGCATCATAACGTCGCATCACAAGCCTCGTGATGGCAGCACTCAAACGGCTTCATCATGCGCCGCCTGCGCGGCCGCGAGTGCCGTGAGGTTGACGATGGCCCTGGCCGTCGCCGTTCCGGCGAGCGTGTGGACCGGCTTGGACACACCGAGCGTGATCGGACCGATCTGCAACCCCTCGCCTGCCGCCTTGAGCAGGTTGAAGCTGATATTGGCGGCGTCAAGCGTGGGCAGGATGAGCAGGTTCGCCGTGCCGGCCAGACGGCTCGAGGTTATGACACGATCGCGCAATGTTTCGCTGAGTGCGGCGTCGCCCTGCATCTCGCCGTCCACCTCCAGCGCGGGCGCGCGTTCGCGGATCATCGCCAATGCCTGGCGCATCTTGCGCGCCGATTCCGAGTTGCTCGCGCCGAACGAAGAGTGGGACAGCAGTGCGGCACGCGGCACGAGGCCGAACATGCGCACCGTGTCGGCCGCCAGGATCGTCATCTCGCAGATCTGCTCGGCTGTCGGGTCGAGATTGAAGTGTGTGTCACAGAAGAACAGCACGCCATTGGACTGTATCAGGCCCGACAGCGCGTAGAAGCGGCTCACCCCGGAACGGCGGGGGATGAGAGGCAGCCAGTAATGCATGTGGCGCCACCAGTCGCCATGGCCGCCGACGAGGGCCGCGTCGACCAGGCCGGCATGCAGCAGCATGGAGGCTGCCACCGTCGGGCGGCGGCGCAACTGCCGGTCGGCCGCGACCGGCGGCGTGCCGCGACGCTCGACCAGCGTGCGGTACGGCTCCCTCAGTGGACCGAACACACCCTCGTCCTGCTCGGGATCGAGCACCTCGACGTCGCGGCCGGGCTTGATCCTCAGCCCAAGGCTCATCACCCGCTGCTCGATCACCGCGCGGCGACCGATCAGCACCGGCTGGCCGAGCCCGTCATCGACCACGGTCTGCACGGCGCGCAGCACCCGCTCGTCCTCGCCTTCGGCATAGGCGATGCGCCGCACGGATTTGCGCGCCACCTCGAAGACCGGCCGCATGACCTGGCCGGAACGGAAGACGAAGACTTCGAGCTCTTCCTTGTAGGCATCGAAATCCCCGATCGGCCGGGTCGCAACACCGGTGCGGATCGCGGCCCTGGCCACGGCGGGTGCCACATGCACGATCAGGCGCGGATCGAACGGCTTGGGAATGATGTAGTCCGGCCCGAAGACCGGCGCCTCGCCGCCATAGGCGGCCACCACCACCTCGCTCGCCTCGGCCCGGGCGAGCCCGGCGATCGCCTCGGCGGCGGCGATCTTCATCTCCTCGTTGATCTCGCGGGCGCCGACATCGAGCGCGCCGCGGAAGATGAACGGGAAGCAAAGCACGTTGTTGACCTGGTTGGGGAAGTCCGACCGGCCGGTGCAGATGATCGCGTCCGGTCGCGCGGCGCGCGCCAGGTCGGGCTGGATCTCCGGCTCGGGATTGGCCAGCGCCAGGATGAAGGGCTTGTCGGCCATCCGGCCCAGCCATTCCTGCTTGAGCACGCCCGGTGCCGACAGGCCCAGGAACACGTCCGCCCCGTCGAGCACCTCGGCGAGCGTGCGGGCATCCGTCCTGCGGGCGAAGCGCGCCATCTTCTCGGGCATGTCGGGCTCGCGCCCTTCGAACACCACCCCCTTTATGTCGGTGAGCGTCACGTTGCCTACCGGCATGCCCATACGCACCAGCAGTTCGACGCAGGACAGTGCGGCTGCCCCCGCCCCCGAGGTCACCAGCTTGACCTCGGCGAGCGACTTGCCCTGCACCTCCAGCCCGTTGCGCACGGCCGCCGCGGCGACGATCGCCGTGCCGTGCTGGTCGTCATGGAACACCGGGATGCCCATGCGGGCGCGCAGCTCCGTCTCGATGCGGAAGCATTCGGGCGCCTTGATGTCCTCGAGATTGATCGCACCGAAGGTGGGCTCCAGTGCCGCCACCACCTCGATGAACCGGTCAGGGTCGCTGGCGTCGACCTCGATGTCGAAGACGTCGATGCCGGCGAATTTCTTGAACAGGACCGCCTTGCCCTCCATCACCGGCTTGCCGGCCAGCGGGCCGATATTGCCCAGGCCCAGCACGGCGGTGCCGTTGGAGATCACGCCGACCAGATTGCCGCGGGCCGTGTAGTCGCGCGCGGTCTGCGGATCGGCACGGATCTCCTCGCAAGCCGCCGCAACGCCAGGGGAATAGGCGAGCGCGAGGTCGCGCTGGCTGACCATCCGCTTGGTCGGCGAGACAGCAAGCTTACCGGGCTGGGGCAGCCGGTGGTAATCGAGCGCCGCCTTTCTGAAATCCTGATCCAAATGGTCTACTCCTCGGCCTCAACGGCCGGAGGGGATCATCAGTCTCTCGCTCGGGCAAGATGGGCCATCGCAGGGCTGGCAAGAGCCGCCGGGAAGCCCGGGCGAGCGGACTGGTGCGGTCGAGAAGACTCGAACTTCCACGAGGTTTCCCCCACAAGCACCTCAAGCTTGCGCGTCTACCATTCCGCCACGACCGCACCGTGACAACCAGTACCGCCTGCGCGATACCAGGGACGGAGGCGCGTATAACCGATGGATGATGCGGGAGCAATTGCCGATCCGCGGCCGGATGGCGCGGCACGGATGTCGCCTGACGGCTCCGGGCCGGCCTGGCGCCAGTGCGGCCGGCTCGCCTACCCCGAAGCGCTCGAGGCAATGCGGCGCGAGGTGGAGGCGATCCGTGCCGGCACCGCCCCCGAGCAGGTCTGGCTGCTCGAGCATCCGCCCTTGTTCACGGCCGGGACGTCGGCGCGTCCGGAGGACCTGTTCAACCCGCTCGGGCTGCCCGTGTTCGCGGCCGGACGCGGCGGCCAGTGGACCTATCACGGACCGGGCCAGCGGGTGGCCTACGTCATGCTCGACCTGCAGCGCCGTCACGGCCCGCTGCCGCCGCGCGACGTGCGTGCCTTCGTGGGCGCGCTGGAGCAATGGCTGATCCGCACCCTCGCTGCCTTCGGCATCAAGGGCGAACTGCGCCCGGGGCGGGTCGGCGTGTGGGTGGTCGATCCGCGCACCGGGCTGGAGAGCAAGATCGCAGCCCTTGGCGTTCGCCTCACCCGCTGGGTGAGCTGGCACGGGATCTCGCTCAACATCCACCCCGACCTCGCCCATTTCGACGGCATCGTGCCCTGCGGGTTGAGCGAGTTCGGCGTCACCAGCCTGCACGCGCTGGGCGTGGAGACCGATGCCGACGCCGTCGATGCCGCCCTGCGGGCAAGCTGGCCCGAGATGTTCGGCCCCGCGCAGGGGGAGCCCGGGCACCAGGTTTGAGCGGCCGGCGCCCGTGCCCTCCAGTCCCGAGCCCTCAACCCGCCGGATAGGCGAACAGCCCGGCCGGTAGGGCGACGCCCGTCTGCGCCCGTTCTAGGTGCAGGACCGTCCGCTGGCCCCGGGCGTCGACCGCCTGCAGCGACAGCAGCGCCAGGCTTGCGCCATCCTGCGGCCCGACCGGCGCGTCGCCGGGCGCGGCAAACAGCAAGGTCAGCAATCCCTGGGCCGGGTTGGCGCGGCGGGCGAGCGAGACCTGCAGCAGCCCTGATGTGCGCTGCACGTCCGTCACCTCGATGGTACCGCTCAGCCGCAGGTGGGGGACGAGCAGCAGGCCGAGCGGGTTGGCCTGCAGCGCGATCCGGGTCGTCGAGCCGTCACTTGCCCGGTGCGCGACCAGCCGTCCGTCGCGCGCCACCACCACGAGGCTCCCTGGCGGGTCGTACTCGAGTCGCAGGCAGCCCGGCTGGTACCAGACCCGGCCGGCGCTTTCGCTCCCGTCCGGGCCGGTCTGGACGAAGCGGGCGGTGAGGCTGCGCAACCCGTCGAGATAGGACTGCACCGCGGCAACGGCGGGCGGAAGCGGTCCGCCCTGTTCGCTGGCGGCGCAGCCGGCCAGGCCCGCCAGCACGCCGGCGCAGAACAGCCTGCGCCCGGCGCGACCCGCGCCGCTCAGACCGGCGGCCGGTCCGAGGGACCGACCAGGTGGTGGAACAGGGTCGCGGTCTTGGAGAAATTGGGATTGTAGAACGGGTCGTCGCGGAAAAACGGCTTTTCTCCCCAGCGCTCGAGCATCACCTGCTGCTCGCGGAAGAACCGCGCCTCCTGGTCGGGACGCTGGTCGCTGCCGCGCGAGAGGCTTTCGTGGTGCTCGGCGACAATAGAGGCCGCCCAGACGATGCGATACCCCGCCTCCCGGGCACGCAGGCAGAGATCGATGTCGTTGTAGGCCACCGCCAGATGCGCCTCGTCGAAGCCGCCGAGGGCGCGGAACACGCCGGCCCGGACCAGCATGCAGGCCGCCGTGACCGCCGAGACCTCCTGCGCCAGCCGCGCCCGGCCGATATAGCCGTACTCGTCGAAGCCCAGGCCCAGGTGCGGATGCGCGGCAACGCCGTGCACGCCGACCAGCACCCCGGCATGCTGCACGGTGCGGTCGGGGTAGAGCAGCTTGGCGCCGACCACGGCGACATCCTCGGCCGCCATCGCCTCGGCGACCAGCCGGCGCAGCCAATCCGGGTCGGTCGCGATCACGTCGTTGTTGAGGAACAGGAAGAAGTCGGCCTCGTGCGCCTGCGCGGCCGCGATGTTGTTGAGGCGCGAATAGTTGAACTCCTCGGCGACCTCGAGCAGCCCGACCCGCCGTTGCGCGCGCATCTCCTCGCGGAAGGCCGGCGCCTCGCGACCGGTCGACCAGTTGTCGACCAGCACGATCTCGAAATTGCGATACTGGGTGTTCTCGACCAGGCTGCGCACGCACGCACGCGTTGTCTCGAGCTGGTCGCGGAACGGGATGATGATCGCGACCCGGGGCTCGGCCTGGGAGAGATACTCCACGTCGTAGATGGTCAGCCCGCCGATCGCCGCGACCCGGGCCGCACGCCCGGTCCGCTCGAGATGGTCGCTCACCGCACGCACGCCGGCATCGACGGCATATTGCTTGTTCGAGATGTCAGCCGCCGTCGAGCCGGGCGTGATCCGCCGATGGTAGAGCAGTTCGGGCACGTGGTGGATCTGCCCGGCACCCAGCTTCTCGGCGCATCGCAGGATGAAATCATGGTCCTGCGCGCCGTCGCACTCGCGGCGCAGCGGCCCCACCTCGCGCATCAGGGCGGCCTCGACCATCGTCAGGTGGCAGACATAGTTGCAGCCCAGGAGGTAGCGGTAGTTCCAGTCGGGCTTGAAGTTCGGCTCGCGGTAATGGCCGGCCTGGTCGATCTTGTCCTCGTCGGAATAGAGCAGCCGCGCCCCCGTCCGCTGGGCTGCGCGCACCATCACCTCGAGCGCGACGTCGACCAGCAGATCGTCATGATCGAAGAACGCGACCCAGGCGCCGCGTGCGGCCTCCATGGCCAGCGAGGTGGCGCGGGCGATGCCGACATTCTTCGCCCGCTTGATGCTGCGGATCCGCTTGTCCTGGCGGGCATAGAACTCGATGCGCTGGGTGAGCTCCTCCGAGCGGCTGCCGTCATCGACGATGACCAGCTCCCAGTTGGCGTAGGTCTGCGCCAGCACCGAATCGACCGCCGCATTGAAGTCGCGCAGCATCGGCCGGTAGGCGGGCAGCAGCACGCTGACCAACGGCTCCGGCACCAGCGGCTCCGAAACGAGAGGCTCGGGGACGAGGGGCTCGGGGACGAGGGGCTCCGGGGCGCCGCGGCCCTGCGCGGCGCTGCGCCCGAGTGCCACGCGTGCGCGCAGCGCGTCGTAGTAGCGGCGCGCCCAGCGGTCGTAATCCTCCAGGCTGTAGCCCTGGCTCGGCAGCAGCAGTTCGATCTCGCGGCGCATGCGCGCCATCTCGCCGTGCAGCCGGCTCATGTCGGCGGCAAGCGACAGCAGTCGCCCTTCCAGCCGGTCCGAGATGCTGGAACTGACGACCGGGCTGCCTTCCAGCTCGATCATGTCGGGCAGTGCGAAGACGCGGAAGCGCTGCGGATAGTCGCGACGGAAATCGAGCGGTATCGGGAACTCGAAGCCGCAGTTCGGATCGCAATCGAGCACGCTGGCCACGTCGCGGCGCAGCCGGTCGGCGCGCGCCTGGCCGACCCGCACGTCGTCGCAGGTGACCAGCAGGTCGCAGCCGGTCTCGCAGCGCCCGCCCGGATTGCGCTCGCGCAGCACCCAGCCGCGCAGCGCGTTGTGAACCAGCCCGTCCAGCCGCCCGCGCAACGTCACCAGCGGCACGTCGCTGAACGCGAGCGACGGGCCGAGGCTGCTCAGGCCGCCTGCGCCCATGTGGGGGAGCAGCCCGCCATCGGGCAGCAGGAAGCTCAGCACATGCGGCTGGCCGTCGAGGAACCGCTCGGGGATGTCGTAGGTGAAGCCGACCTGTTCGGAGGGCAGGCCGAGTGCGTCGCGGACGTCCGGGCGCGGCTTCTCGCACAGCACATGCCCGACCTCCTGGCCGTCGATCACCGCGACGAGCGGCACGATGGTGCGTGGCGAGACGACATTGGCCACCCAGCCCGAAGCCCGTCCCGCCTCGTAACGATCGAAATAGCCGTTGAACTGTTCGGAGACGTGCATGCCCGTCTCGCCGACATCAGCCATCAGTTCGTCCCTGGCGCGCGCACATGCCGTGATCATTAGCCAAGCGTTGATGCAGCCGCAAACATCATACTGCCAGCTGCATTAACGCGGACCAGAGTGTGTCGCACCAGGCGGGCCTGTGCCGGTTTGTTGCGCTTCCGTCTCGCACGGTGAGACGCACCCGGAGCTCAGCTCTCCTGCCGTGCGCTGCCGCCGAACAGGCGCCGGGCCAGCGGCTCCATGGTCAGGCCCTGCACGACGATGGTGAAGATCACCACCACGTAGCACACGGTCAGCAGCAGCGGTCGCGCCGGCACGTCGGGCAGCGACAGGGCGAGTGCGACAGTGATGCCGCCGCGCAGGCCCCCCCAGGTGAGCAGCAGCACGGTGGCCCTGCTGCGTTCGGTCCGGAGCAGCATCGGCACCGCCGCGATCAGCACGCTGGCGGCGCGGATCATGAGTGACAGCGGGATCGCGCAGGCAGCCGCGAGCAGTGCGGCCACGTGCAGCGGCACGCTGAGCACCTCGAAGCCGAGCAGCAGGAACAGCAGCGCGTTCAGCACCTCGTCGATGATCGACCAGAATTCGGTCAGCACCGTCTGGCCGCGGTGGCTGAGTGCCGCGCGGGCCCGCGCGCTGCCCATCGACAGCCCGGCCATCACCACCGCGATCGGTCCGGACATGTGCAGCCCGGCCGCCAGGCTGTAGGTGCCGGTGGCCAGGGCCAGCGAGATGAGCAGCTCCAGCGTGTCGTCGTCGACCCGTTCGAGGAAACGCACGGCGACGAAGCCGGTCGCCAGACCGAGCAGGGCGCCGCCGAGTGCCTGGTAGAGCAGCAGGTTGAGGATCGCGCCGCCGCTCGTGCCGGCGGCCCCCATGGCCATGGCGAGCGCGCCCTCGAAGCACACCACCCCCACGCCGTCGTTGAACAGGCTCTCGCCGGCGAACAACGCCTGCAGCCGGTCGGGAAGCCCGATCCGGCGCAGCATGGCGACCACGGAAACAGGGTCGGTGGGCGCCAGCATCGCGCCCAGCACGATGCACCAGATCAGCGGCACGCTGGCGCCGGCCAGCGGAAACAGCAGGAAGGCGCAGCCGCCGAGCATGGCCACCGCCAGCACCGTGCCCAGGGTGGCAAGCGCCAGCACGGTGAGCTTGCTTTCCCACAAGGCGCCAAGATTGACGTGCAGGCTGCCGGCGAAGAGCAGGAACGACAGGACGCCGTTGAGGAACGCGTCGGGCAGGTCGAGGCGGCCGAGCAGGCTGCGCGACACCGCGTGCAGGTCGACCCCGGGGATCAGCGGATCGATGGCCAGCGCCGCCAGCGACGACAACAGCGACATCAGCAGCACGCCGATGGTGTTGGGCAGGCGCAGGGTGAGGTGGTTGATGACGCCGAACAGAGCCGCCAGGGTGAGCAGCACGGCGACCAGCGCCAGCGGGTTCAGGGGCAGCGCACTCACAGACCCTGCCCCCCGCGCGCCGGGCCCCGCCCGGCCACCCAGCCCCGCCGCCGGCTCAGGCGACGTCGCCCGCGAGGTGCCGCAGGACCTGCTCGCGCAGTTCGGGGGTGGCCGCCTGTTCCAGCGCGTCGCGCACCCGGCGCATGCGCCGGCGTGCCTCGTAGAGCTGGTCGATGAGCGACAGCACGACAGGCAGCGCCTCCTCGCCCACCTGCAACTGCTCGCGCAGCTCGAGGATCAGGCCGACGCGGGCGGCGTCGATCTCCTCGAACACGTAGTGGCCCGGCGCTCCGGCCGGACGCACCCAGGACAGCTCGATCCAATGCTCGAGCTCCTCGCGCGACAGGCTGCGATAGCGCACGCACAGCATCTCGATGGTGATCATGGGCTTGCCCTAACCCTTGCTCTCGCCTGGGCCGCCACGCTGCGGCCCGGGGGTCTCACCGGGGGACTGGCCGGGGGACTGGCCGGGAACCTGGCGGAGCATGTCGGCGCGCGGATCCGGCTGCACGCGCGCCTTCCCGCCGGCAAGGAATGCGTCGAGCTCCGGATCGGGCTCGCCGAGCACCACCCGCAGGGTGACGAACAGATCGCCGGCCAGCAGCTCGCCATGCGCCGGCACCCCGCGTCCGCGCAGCCGCAGCGTGCGCCCCGTGTCGCTGTGCGCCGGCACCGTCATCGACACCGGGCCGCCGGGCGTGGGCACGGTGATGCGGCCGCCGAGCACCGCCTCGCGCAGGGTCACCGGCAGGTCGAGGCGGATGTCCTGGCCCTCGCGACGGAAGAAGGGATGCGGGGCGACGCTCACCTCGATCAGCGCGTCGCCGGCCGGGCCGCCCTGCCGTCCCGGGGCACCGCGACCGCGCAGACGCAGGGTCTGCCCGTCCTCCAGCCCGGCGGGGATCTTCACGTCCAGCACCCGCCCGTCGGGCAGCGTCAGCCGGCGCGTGGCACCGCCCACCGCGTCGAGCAGGTCGATCCGCAGCGCGTAGCGCTCGTCCGCCCCGCGCCGCGGCCCGGAGCGTCCCGCGCCCATGCCCTCGCCGAAGATGCTGCTGAAGATGTCGCCGAGTTCCTCCTCCGACGCACCCCAGCCACCGGCCGGATGGCCGGACGTGCCGCCCCCCGTCTGCGGCCGGTAGCGCGACCCGGCGGCGGTTTCGGCGAAGTCGCGCCACCCCGCCCGCTCCGGTCGCGGCTGGCCGCTGGCATCGATCTCGCCGCGATCGAAGGCGGCGCGCTTCTCCGGGTCAGAGAGCAGCTCGTTGGCCGCCGAGACGGTCTTGAAGGCGGCCTCGGCCGCCTTGTTGCCCGGGTTGAGGTCCGGATGATGCTTCTTGGCCAGGTCGCGATAGGCCTTGCGTATCGCCGCCTGGTCGGCATCGCGCGACACGCCGAGAGTCTCATACGGATCGTCTGCCATGGCTCCTTCCATAGGATGCGGCGCCGGTCGCGGCCAGCGCACCGCTGCAAAACGCGTCCGGCGGAGCGAGTTGCGCCGGTCAAGCCGACATATCGATGCCATAACGGTTTGGGACAAGGCAGGCTTGCGGGCCCAGTCGCCGCAACGGAGCCCCTGCCATGTCACCGCGCCCCTCGCCGCCCGGCCGCTTGCCGGCCGCAGGTCTCCTCGCCCCGCTGCTCCTGTGCGCAGACCTCGGCGCCTGCAGCCTGCCTGCGTCGAACAACGGCGCCTATGGCTGGCTCACCACCCCCGGCGGCGGCACGGTCGAGATCGAATGCAGCAACATCATAGACTTCCAGAGCGACACGGCGAGCCTCAGCGGCCTGCAGATCACGCTGCCGGTGGCCACCGTCGCCGGCTCTCCGACCATCACCCTGGGCAGCGCCTATCTCGACCAGCAGACCACGCGCGAAGCCTCCGACCTGATCGAGGCGCTCGACAACGCGCAGCTGATGTCGTGCAAGGCCATGCTGCTCGTCGCTCCCGCCGACCGCTACAAGGTGCTGCTCGACTACAACACCGAGGTCGTCGTGCTGACCACCCTGCTGCGCAACCTCAACAATGCGTCGAGCACCCTGCAGGCGACGGCGGCGATCACCACCGCGGCCAACCAGGCGATCACCGCGGCCGGTGCCGCGGTCGATCCGCCGGCGCCGGCCACGCCGTCCCAGATCACCGGCCTGGCGGGCGCGCCGGCCACCGCGCAGAGCGCCACCGACGCGGTCGCGGCGCTGGCCGGCGCGGCGGCGACCATGTCCAAGGCAGCCGGTGCGATCGTGCCGGGCCTCGCGTCGGGCGGGGCACCGACGGCGGCCGCGCCCAAGACGAACTCCTGACCCCCTCCACAACCAGGGCAACTGCCCCCACCTGAGCCGGTGGATGCGGGCCGGTGGGGGAGGTTGCGGTGCGGGCAGTGGGCTATGGGGACAATCTTCCGGCCGGCGACGAGCGGGCGCTGCTCGACGTGACGCTCGACCGGCCGGCGCCCGGTGCGCGCGACCTGCTGGTCGCGGTTCGCGCGGTGTCGGTCAATCCGGTCGACGTCAAGCTGCGCGCCAAGGCGCCCCCGTTCGAGGCGGGCCAGCCGCGCGTGCTCGGCTTCGACGCGGCCGGCATGGTGGAAGCGGTGGGCAGCGAGGCGAGCCTGTTCCGGCCGGGCGACGCCGTCTTCTATGCCGGGGTCATGAACCGGCCGGGCAGCAACGCCGAGTTCCAGCTGGTCGATGAGCGGATCGTCGGGCGCAAGCCGGCCTCGCTCGACTTTCCCGAGGCGGCCGCCATGCCGCTGACCACGCTGACCGCCTGGGAGCTGCTGTTCGACCGGCTCGGCGTCGGGCGCGGCGAGGCGGGCGGGGCGCTGCTGGTCATCGGCGGCGCGGGCGGCGTCGGCTCCATCCTGATCCAGATCGCCCGCCAGCTAACCGGGCTCACGGTCATCGCCACGGCCTCGCGGCCGCAGACGGTCGAGTGGTGCCACCGGATGGGCGCCCACCACGTTATCGACCACCGCCGGCCGCTCGACGAGGAGTTGCGCCGCATCGGCCATGACGAGGTCGCCTACATCGCAACCCTGACCAGCACCGACCGCCACCTCGAGGCGATGGCCCGTGCAGTCGCGCCGCAGGGGCGAATCGCGGTCATCGACGATCCGCCGCAGCTCGACATCATGCCGTTCAAGCGCAAGAGCGTGTCGCTGCACTGGGAGTTCATGTTCGCCCGGCCGCTGTTCCAGACGCGCGACATGCAGCGCCAGCACGAGATCCTGACCGAGGCGGCCGGCCTGTTCGACGAGGGCGTCCTGCGCACCACGATGACCCGTTGCGCCGGGCCCATTGACGCGGCGACTCTGCGGGCGGTGCACGCCCAGCTCGAGAGCGGCAGCAGTATTGGCAAGACGACCCTGGCGGGCTTCTGAGGACCGACAGCATGACCGAGGATTCGCCACGCGGCGGGGCCGCGACACCGAGTTCGGGCCGCTTCGATCTCGCCCAGCTCGCGGCCGGCTTCCCGCCCGCCGCCGACACCCTGCTGCTCGACCACTACATGACCGACGCGCCGCAGGGCAGCGCGCGGTTGTTCCGGGTCTACCGCCCGACGCCGCCGCATTATCACGCAAGATCAAACGAGTTCCTCTACGTGTTCCGCGGCCGTGGCACGTTCTGGATCGGCGATCCCGGCACGCTCGCGGCCTTCGCGCCGGGCCAGCTGCTGGTCTTCGAACGCGGCGTGGTCCACGCGCTGCCCGAACTGTTCGACGCCGAGGTGGTGTTCCTGGCCATCGACTCGCCGCGCCGGGAGCCCGACGACGTGATCTTCGTCGATCCGGCCTCCGGCGACCCGCGCGGCTTCATCGCCCGGCGCTGAACGCCCCCGGCCCGGCGGGCGCCGGGGCGGGACGCACGTCAGGCTGCGGCCCGTTGGGCGGCGGGCACCAGGCGCTCGATGGCCGGTGGCGGCAGCTCGGCCGGACCGCAGAGGAACCGCCGCGCCTCGCCCTCCGGGCCGGGCAGCGGCCAGCAGGTCAGGCCGAGATCCTCGTAGATCGGCACCAGCGTCTCGCCCACCGACCAGAAGACCGGCGAGCGTCCCTCCTGCGAGGCGAGGTCGCGCAGCCTCCAGATTGCCGACACCTGGTCGCCCGCCACCATCCCGGCCGGATCGCCCAGCGCCACCAGCAAGCCGCCATGCGGTGCGGCCAGACGCGTGAAGGCCACCGCCGCGCGCCCGGTCTCGTTCAGCATCACGCCCTGCGGCGGCAGTGGCAGGTCGGCGGCAAGCTGTCCGGGCGGGTCGAGCAGGGCCACGTAGCGGCTTCGCCCCTCGCCCCGCCAGGGCAGAGTCGCGATCCGGCCGGGCGAGATCAGGCGCCACAAGGCGACCAGCATTAGCAGCACGGCGCAGCCGAGTGCCGCCCGGGTGCGGTTGGTCGCCCCTTCGGTCAGCACCACCCACCACCAGCTGTTGGAATCGATCAGCCGCAGGTTGGGCTCGAGCCTGCCCAGGATCAGCACGCAGCCGACCAGCAGCAGGATCGGCAGCGCGGTCCCGGGTGCCAAGGGCTCGCTGAGCAGCCTGGCATGTCGGTAGTACGAGCTGCGGAACGGCGCGAGCAGCAGGGCACAGAGCACCAGCGCGCCCGGCACCAGCAGCACGGTGCCGCGCAGCGCGGTGAGGATCGCCGCCGAGCACAGCAGCACGATCGTGGCCCCCCAGGCCAGTGTGACCCGGTTGGACAGGCCGACGGCCAGTCCGATCAGCGCAGCACCGATCAGCGAGGGGATGTAGTTGCCGGCCATCCCGGCGATCCAGCCGGTGATGCCGCCCGGCGTGTCGAACAGCCCCCCGCCCGGCGGCAGCAGCGCCTCGAGGTCGGAGTCCGGGTCGAGCACGCCGAGGGCGAGCAGCATGGTGCCGCAGAGCGAGACGGCGCCGACACTGACCGCGACGGAGAAATCCGCCTCGCTCTGCCGCAGCATCCCGTTCGGACGGACCGCGACGGCGGCCCCCGCGCCGCGCAGCCGGGCGAGCAGCGCATCGCTGCGCATCAGCAGCTCGTGGCCCGCGAACAGGATGCCGGCCACGAACAGCGGAATGATGTAGTAGAAGATGCGGAACACGAAGACCATGCCGAGGATGCGCGACGGCGGCATCCAGGCCGCGAGCCCGAGCAGCATCGCCCCGTCGAACACGCCCAGGCCGCCCGGCACGCTGGCCAGCAGCCCGGCCGTGTAGGAGGCGATGTAGATGGCCAGGAAGGTCGGGTAGCCGAGCGGCGGCGACGGCAGCAGCAGCGCGTAGCCGATGGCCGCGGTGGCGGCGACGTCGAGGGTCGCCACCACGACCTGGCCCACGGCGAGCAGCGGGCGCGGCATGTCGATCTGCAGCCGCCACAGGCTCAGCCGCCGCACCCGCACCGAAAGCGCCACGTAGGCGCAGACCACGCAAAGCGCCAAGACGCCCAGGGCGCGCAGGATCTCGGCCGGCACGTCGCGGCCGAGCAGCGGCACCGCGTGCGGGTCGGCGGCAAGCACGGCACCGACCAGTGCCGAGCCGCCAAGGGTGAAGGCGAGCGAGCAGAAGGCAATGATCTGGCCGATCTCCGCCGGCTTCAGTCCCCAGTTGCCGTAGAGACGGAAACGCACGGCCGCACCCGACAGGGCCGAGAAGCCGAGATTGTGCGACAGCACGTAGGAGCAGAAGGCGGCGAAGAAGGTGCGCCGGAACGACAGGCGGCGCCCGACATGACGCACCGCCATCCGGTCATAGAAAGACAGGATCAGGTAGGACAGCAGGGTGAAGCCGGCGGCGATGGCCAGCGCTATGTCCGGGATCGCCGTCAGGCCGTGCCGGATCTCGGCGAAGCTGAGATGGCGGAACTGCCGCTGGACGACGAACACGGCGCCGGCCAGCAGCACCAGGCCGAGCAGGTGCGGCAGGTTGCGTGCCAGCCTCGGGATCAGCCGGTTCGACCGTTCGGCCATCGTCCTGCCTGCTGTTCGCGTCCGCGCCGCTGCCTCAGACCGCGGCCGGGGCGGCGGCCGGCTCGGCCAGCCTGCGCTCGATCAGGGCGACCGTCTCGCCCACCCCGTAGAGGGCGACGAACACACCGAAGCGCGGGCCCTCGGACTGGCCGAGCAGCACCTCGTAGAGACAGCCGAACCAGGCGCGCAGCGGCTCGAAGCCGTGGCGCTTGCCCACCTCGAAGACGAGGTTCTGCAGCGCCTCCGCCCCGCCAGCCTCGCTGCCCGGATCGATCCCCTTGAGCGTCTCGGCTAGGTCGGCGAGCGCTGCCCGCTCCCGCCCGTCCGGCTCGCGGAACCGCTTGGCCGGCCGGACGAAATCCCGGTAGTAGGCCACCGCGTGCTCGACGAGGCGGCCGAGCAGCAGGTCCGTCTCCGGCGCCAGGCGCTCGTCGTAGCGGCGCAGGAAGGCCCACAGCACCTCCGGGCTCTCGGCGTTGGCCACCGAGGCCAGGTTGAGCAGCATGCCGAAGCTCACCGCCCCGCGCGGCGGCGGCGGCGGCGTGCCGCCATGGATGAACCAGACCGGGTTGGCCTGAAGCTCGACCGGCGCCTGGCCGGCCGCCTTGGCCAAGCCTGCGAGATAATCGTCGGCCGCGCGCGGGATGACGTCGAAGAACAGGCGCTTGGCGCGCTGCGGTGCGATGAACATGAACTGCGCCAGGCTCTCGGGAGGCGCATAGCGCAGCCATTCCTCGACCGACAGGCCGTTGCCCTTCGACTTGGAGATCTTCTGCGCCTGCTCGTCGAGGAACAGCTCGTAGGTCAGGCTCTGCGGCGGCTCGGCGCCGAGCAGGTGGCAGATCTTCGCCGACAGCCGCACGCTGTCGATCAGGTCCTTGCCCGACATCTCGTAATCGACGCCGAGTGCCGCCCACCGCATCGCCCAGTCGGCCTTCCATTGCAGCTTGGCCGCACCACCGGTGACCGGGGTTTCGAAGCGCACGCCCTCGTCGTCGCGCCAGCGCACCAGGCCGAGATCGGCGTCGATCTCCTCGATACGCACCTGCATGACCACGCCGGTCCTGGGATGGATCGGCAGGATCGGCGAATAGGTGGCCCGTCGCTCGGCACCCAGCGTGGGGGCGATCACCGCGACGATCTCGTCATGCCGCGCCAGCACCCGGCGCAGCGCATCGTCGAAGCGCCCCGAGCCGTAATAGGCGGTGGCCGAGGCGAACTCGTAGTCGAAGCCGAACCTGTCGAGGAAGGCGCGCAGCCGGGCATTGTTGTGCGCGGCGAACGATTCATGGGTGCCGAACGGGTCGGGGATGCGCGACAGCGGCTTGCCCAGGTGGGCGGCCAGCAGCTCGCGGTTCGGCACGTTGTCGGGGACCTTTCGCAGCCCGTCCATGTCGTCGCTGAAGGCGAGCAGCCGGGTCGGGCGGCCGGTCAGCGTGCGGTAGGCGAGTGCGACCCAGGTGGTGCGCGCGACCTCGCCGAAGGTGCCGATATGCGGCAGGCCGGACGGGCCGTAGCCGGTCTCGAACAAGGCCGGGCGCGCCGGATCGGTCGCCTCGAGCCGCTGCGCCAGGCGCGCCGCTTCCTCGAACGGCCAGGCCTTGGGCCGGTTGGCCGCGACGGGCGACGGCAAGGTCGCCGAAGGCGGCGCGGGCAACGGCGGGACGGCCGTGGTCGTGGGGGAAGAGGCCATGCGGCGGAAGCTATGAACGCGACAGGGCCGGGTCAATCGCCCTATATTGAGCTGCTGATGCAAGCTGACCGCCCGCCCGCCACCGACCCCTCGCCCGCGCTCGTTGCCGGGGTCGGTCGGGTCTCGCTTCTGACCCCGGACGGAGAGCTGCTCCACCTCCAGCCAGCGGCCGCGGTCGCGGCACTGCGCGACCTGCCGCCGCCGCTGCTGGTGCATGCCCCCGCCACCTGGCGCCGGCTCGGCCGCGGCGCGGGGCCCGCCTTCGACCTGCTCGAACTGTTCGCCTTCGTCCGTCCGGCGCGGAGCGCCGCACCGACGCCGCGCGGCGTGGCGCTCGCACTCGGGCTCGACGGCGCCGAGATCGGCCGGGCCGACGCGGGCCTGTTGCCGCACCTGGCCGCCCTGCTGCTGGGCGAGGTCGCGGCGTTGCGCGGCACGCGGGCTGCCAGCGAAATGGCAGCCCTCGCCATGCTGCTGGCCAGCGCCGGCTGGAGCTGGGCGGAGCCACTGCTGCTCGCACTCGGTGCCGCCGAGAGCGGTGGTGCGGCCGGAGCGGGCGGCGAGGAACTGTCCCCCGCCCAGGTGCTCAGGATCTGGCGCCGGCTGCCGAAATGGGAGGAAGCGGCGCCACGCCCGCCGCCGGGCAGCCGCGAGGTCGCCCCCGCCGAGGCGCGCGCCCGGCTCGCCCACCTGCTCGGGCCGCAGGCCGAGGCGCGCGCCGGGCAGGCCGACTACGCCGACGCGGCCTCCGAAGCGTTCCGCGCCCGCACCCGGCGCGGCGACCCGCGTCTGATCCTGGCCGAGGCCGGCACCGGCACCGGCAAGACGCTGGGCTATGTCGCGCCGGCCAGCCTGTGGGCGGAGCGCAACGGTGGCACCGTCTGGGTCAGCACCTACACGCGTCACCTGCAGCGCCAGATCGAGGCGGAGCTGCGCCGGCTGCATCCGGACGAGGCCGAGCGCCGCCGCCGCGTGGTGCTGCGCAAGGGGCGTGAGAACTATCTCTGCCTGCTCAATCTCGAGGAGGCGGCCGAACAGGCCGCTGGACAGGCGCGGCAAGGCAAGGGGCGCGCGCCCGCCTCGCTGATCCCGCTCGCCCTGCTGGCGCGCTGGGCGGGTGCGACCGCCGACGGCGACGTGCTGGGCGGCGACCTGCCGGGCTGGTTCGCCGAGCTGTTCGGCCACGCCTACGTGTCGGGCCTGGCCGACCGGCGCGGCGAGTGCCTGCACGGCGCCTGTTCCCACTACCAGCGCTGCTTCATCGAGCACGGCATCCGCCGCGCGCGGGAGGCAGACCTGGTGGTGGCCAACCATGCGCTGGTGCTGAGCCAGGCCGCCTGGCACGCGAGTGCTGCCGGCGCCGACGAGGACCAGGTGCCGAGCCGCTACGTGTTCGACGAGGGCCACCACCTGCCGGAAGCGGCCGACAGCGCGTTCGCGGCCGAGCTGTCCGGGGCGGAGACCGCCGAGCTGCGGCGCTGGCTGCTGGGGGCGGAGGGCGGACGGTCGCGGGCCCGCGGCCTGAAGCGCCGGCTCGACGACCTTGTGGTCGGGCTGCCGGCGCTCGAGACACCGCTCGAGGCGGCGCTGCTGGCCGCGCGCGCCCTGCCCGGTCCGGGCTGGATGATGCGCCTGGCCGACAGCGAGCCGCCGGCGGCCGGCGGCGAGGCGGACCTGCTCGGGGCTGCCAACCCGACCGAGCGGCTGCTGCGCCTGCTCTGCCAGCAGGTCCTGGCCCGCGTGCCGGGCGGCGGCGAGCGCGACGGCGGCTCGGCCGAGTGCGATCTGCATCCGCTGTCGGGCGGCATCGCCGAGGCGGCGGAGGCGCTGGAGCGGGCGCTGTCGCGGATCGTCCAGCCGCTGCGCACGCTCACCGAGCGGCTCGAGGCGCGGCTCGGCGAGGAGGCGGACAGCCTCGACAGCGCGGCGCGCACGCGCATCGAGGCGATGGCGCGCACGATCCGCCGCCGTGCCCTGGGCCGCCTCGACGCCTGGATCGCCATGCTCGAGGCACTGCCGGAAGCGGCCCCGCGCGAGGACCGGCCGGTGCCGACCCATGTCATGTTCCTGCGCCTCGACCGGCGCGAGGGCCAGGTGGTGCGCGACGTGGCCCTGCTGCGCCACTGGCTCGACCCGACGATCCCGTTCGCCGCCACCCTGGCCGTGCCGGCGCACGGCCTGCTCATCACTTCGGCCACCCTGCGCGACGAGAGCGGCGCCGATCCGGCCGCATCGTGGGACGCCGCCGAGAGGCGGATCGGCGCGGTCCACCTGCCCTCGCCCGCCCTGCGCGCCTCGCTCGCCAGCCCGTTCGACTATGCCCGCCAGACGCGCGTGTTCGTCGTCACCGACGTCGCCCATACCGACCTGCCCGCCCTGGCCGGGGCCTACCGCGCCTTGTTCGAGGCCGCGGGCGGCGGCGGGCTCGGGCTGTTCACCGCCATCAGCCGGCTGCGCGCGGTCCACCGCCAGATCGCCGCGCCGCTCGAGGCGTCCGGCATCCCGCTGTTCGCCCAGCATGTCGATGCCATGGACAACGCCACGCTGGTCGATGTCTTCCGCACGGAAACCAATTCGTGCCTGCTGGGCACCGACGCCATGCGCGACGGGGTCGACGTTCCAGGGCGGGCGTTGCGCCTGGTGGTATTCGAGCGCGTGCCCTGGCCGCGGCCCGACATCCTGCATCGCGAGCGACGCATCCATCTGTCCGGCGGCGCGCCCGCCTCATATGACGACCGGATCGCCAGGCTCAGGCTGCGCCAGGCCTTCGGCCGCCTGATCAGGTCGGCCGGCGACAGCGGGGTGTTCGTGCTGCTCGACCGGCGCACGCCGAGCCGGCTGTTCTCAGGCTTCCCGAACGGCGCCTCGGTGCAGCGGGTGGGCCTGGCCGAGGCTGCGCGGCAGACGCGCAGCTTCCTCGGCGCGGCGGCCGAACTCGGGCCGCTCGTGGAACCGGGCGAGGTCGCGCCGCGTCACTGACCCTGAGCGGCCCAGACGCCGGATCAGATGCGCGATCAGATGCAGCATCAGATGCAGCATCAGATCCAGGGCGAGAGCCAGGATGCTCGTGGAGTGGAACGCACCATGCAGGACAGTCCGAGCCGACCCGAGATGATCCCGATCATCACCGACTCGCCGCCTGGTCCCGATGCCGCGCGCGGGCGCGAGGTGCGTGCGGTCGTGCCGGACGAGGCGGCGCTGCAGGAGGCGACAAGGGCGCTGCTCGACGCCGGCTTCGACCGGGCGGCGATCGGGGTGAGCGGCCCGGGCGGCAATCCCGCGCCGGGTGCGGCCGAGTCGCCGGCCGACGAGCCTGATGCGCGACAGGTGCGCACACTTGCCGCCAGCACAGCCAGCATCACCGCGGCCCTGCTCGGTGGGACGGTCGCCACGGTGGCGACCGGAGGCGCCGCGGCACCCGTGGCGGGCGCGGCGGTCGTCGGAGCGATCGGCGCGGGGGGTGCAGCACATGTCGGCGTCCAGCGCGCCGAGGATGCACGCGAGAAGCGTCATGACGCCGAAGGCGCGGCCGGGCAGCTCGCCCTGTCGGTCAGCGTGCGTGACGACGCGCAGGAGGAGACAGCGCGCGAAGTCTTGACGGCGCTTCACCCGAACGGCACGCGCCTGGACTGACCCGGGATCGATCGGGCCAAGGGTCAAGAGCCGACCAAGGCGAGCCGATCGTTGCGGCCAGCCGCCCTGTGCCGAACCGGTCGCTTGAGAGAGCGCGCTGATCAGGCCGGCTTGAGATTGGTCGCGGCTGCCTTGCCGCGCTCCATGGCGATCTCGTAGCTGACCTTCTGGCCCTCGTTCAGCCCGCGCAACCCCGCGGCCTGGACCGCGGTGATGTGGACGAAAACGTCCTTGCCGCCGTCCTGCGGCATGATGAAGCCGAAGCCCTTCGTGGTGTTGAACCACTTCACGGTTCCGATTGCCATGACCGTGCCTCTCCTCGATCCATCCGGGGACCCCCGGACTCCGCAATTATCATCGGACCGAAGCCCGGGCGCAGCCGATCCGAATGCCGGGCTTCAGGCTTCGGTACTGTTCCGTAATGGGGTCAGAAAATGAGGCACGAGTCAATTGGGACTGCCCGCTGTCTCAGGAAGCACAAAAAACCGGCCGCTCCGGTCGCGCCGGCCGCCTGATCCAGCCGGTCGGCCGGTCGCCGAGTGCGCAAAAAAAGGGCGGCCGCGAACGGCCGCCCTTTCCTGATCGGCCATCCCGGACGAGATCCGGGATGGCGGTAGTCGCTGTGGGAGGCGATCAGAAGTCCATGTCGCCCATGCCGCCGCCCGGCGGGCCAGCGACGGGGGCCTTCTTCTCGGGCTTCTCGGCAATCATCGCCTCGGTGGTCACCAGCAAGCCGGCAACGGAGGCCGCGTCCTGCAGGGCCGTGCGAACGACCTTGGTCGGGTCGATGATGCCGGCCGCCACCAGGTCCTTGTACTCGCCGAGCTGCGCGTCGAAGCCGTAGGCGTAGGAGCTGTTCTCGAGCACCTTGCCGGCGATGACCGCACCGTCCTCGCCTGCGTTCTCGGCGATCTGGCGCAGCGGCGTCTGGATCGCCTTGCGGATGATCTCGATGCCGAACTTCTGGTCCTCGTTCTCCGGCGTGATCGAGGCGAGTGCCAGCGACGCACGGGCGAGCGCCGTGCCACCACCCGGAACGATGCCTTCCTCGACGGCCGCGCGGGTCGCATGCAGCGCGTCGTCGACGCGGTCCTTGCGCTCCTTCACCTCGACCTCGGTCGAACCGCCGACGCGGATGACGGCGACGCCACCTGCCAGCTTCGCCAGGCGCTCCTGCAGCTTCTCGCGGTCGTAGTCCGAGGTGGTCTCCTCGATCTGCGCGCGGATTTGGTTGCAGCGGCCCTGGATGTCGGCCTTCTCGCCCACACCCTCGACGATCGTGGTGTTCTCCTTCTCGATGTGGATCTTCTTGGCACGACCCAGCATGTTGAGGGACACGTTCTCGAGCTTGATGCCGAGATCTTCGCTGATCACCTGGCCACCGGTCAGGATCGCGATGTCCTCGAGCATCGCCTTGCGGCGATCACCGAAGCCCGGCGCCTTGACGGCGGCGATCTTCAGCCCGCCACGCAGCTTGTTGACCACCAGGGTGGCCAGCGCTTCGCCGTCGACGTCCTCGGCGATGATCAGCAGCGGACGGCCCGACTGCACGACGCTCTCCAGCAGCGGCAGCATCGGCTGCAGCGAGGAGAGCTTCTTCTCGTGGATCAGGATGTAGGGGTTGTCGAGGTCGGCGATCATCTTCTCCGCATTGGTGATGAAATACGGGGAGATGTAGCCGCGATCGAACTGCATGCCCTCGACCACGTCGAGCTCGGTCTGGATGCCCTTGGCTTCCTCGACCGTGATCACGCCCTCGTTGCCGACCTTCTGCATGGCCTGGCTGATCATCTCGCCGATCTCGGTCTCGCCGTTGGCGGAGATGGTGCCGACCTGGGCGGTCTCGCCCGGCGTGGTGATCTTGCGGGTGTTCTTCTCGAGCTCGCTGACCACCAGTGCTACGGCCTTGTCGATGCCGCGCTTGAGGTCCATCGGGTTCATGCCGGCGGCCACCGCCTTCAGGCCCTCGCGGACGATCGCCTGGGCGAGCACGGTCGCGGTGGTGGTGCCGTCACCGGCGATGTCGTTGGTCTTCGAGGCCACTTCGCGCACCATCTGCGCGCCCATGTTCTCGAACTTGTCGGAAAGCTCGATCTCCTTGGCGACCGTCACACCGTCCTTGGTGATGCGCGGCGCACCGAAGCTCTTGTCGATGACGACATTGCGGCCCTTGGGGCCGAGCGTCACCTTCACGGCATCGGCGAGAATGTCGACGCCGCGCAGCATGCGCTGGCGGGCGTCACCGGCGAACCGTACGTCCTTTGCAGCCATTGTCTTAAAACTCCTTGTTTAGGCGGAAACGACTATCGGGAACGCGACTGTCGGGCACGGAAGGCTCAGGCGGCCTTCTCGACGATGCCCATGATGTCGCTCTCCTTCATGATCAGCAGCTCCTCGCCGTCAATCTTCACCTCGGTGCCGGACCACTTGCCGAACAGCACGCGATCGCCTGCCTTCACGTCCAGCGCCACGATCTGGCCCTGCTCGTTGCGTGCGCCGGCGCCGACGGCGATGATCTCGCCTTCCATCGGCTTTTCCTTGGCGGTGTCGGGGATGATGATGCCGCCCGCGGTCTTCTCTTCGCCGGTGATGCGGCGGACCACGACCCGGTCATGCAGGGGACGGAACTTCGCCATTTCGGATCGCTCCTCGATCTCAAAGGCGGCGCCCTTCAAGAAGCAGCGCCACCGGTTATCGGCCAACGTGCCTGGCACTCTGAACGCCCGAGTGCCAACACTGCCGGCCCGGGGTTTATGCCGTCACCGCCCGGCTGTCAAGAAACGAGCAGCACTCCGCGGCGGTTAGTGCCAAACTCTTGATTCAGATAAGAATTTTGTTGCTGCTGCTCAACCGGACAGAGCAAGCTCGGCGTCGGGATCACAACCGTCACCAGCCTGAAGGGCCTGCTGATGACCCTGTCGCACCGCGCCAAGGACTACCGACTGACCACAGCCGAGATCCTTTACCACATGCCGGACCACCCGGCGATGCTCCAATCCTACATCTGGCAGGCGCTCGACATCGCCCCGGCCTACCCGGCGCTGCACAGGTTCCTGGAGTTCTGGCGCAAGGAGATCGAGGGCAAGCTGCACTCGGTCCGCGTGGGCTCGCTCACCCTGCTCAAGCCCCCCTCCGTCCGGGTGCCGCAGGTCCTCACCCTGCAATAGCATTCCTGGCCACGGCGCCGCCCGGCAGCCTCAGCCCGCGTCCGGCCCGGGTTCGGCCGGATCCGGCGCGATCCGGCTGCCATCCAGCCCGCGCTCGTGCTGCTCGGCGTCCAGCCGCTCGCGCTGCTTCTGAGCCTTGCTGCGTCCGTGCCTGGCGCGGTTCTCCCCGGCGCGCTCCGCTTCGTGAGCACGCTCGCGACGCTTGCGCTCGCGAGCGAGGTTGACGATCTCGCCCATCTCTCCATCCTCCCCCCGTACCAGCCAAACCGAGGATGGCCAGCAAATGGGTAAGTCGATCACGCTCACCGCCAGCGACGGGCACACGCTCTCGGCCTACGAGGCCGGGTTCGCCGATGCTCCCCGCGCCCTCGTCGTGGTGCAGGAGATCTTCGGCGTCAACCACCATATCCGTGCCGTCTGCGACGGCTTCGCCGACGCCGGCTACCATGTCATCGCCCCGGCCCTGTTCGACCGCCTCGAGCGCGGCGTGGAACTCGGCTACGCAGGCGACGACGCCAAGAAGGCGTTCGCGCTCTATGGCAAGATCGACGCCGACAAGGCGCTGATCGACGTGCTGGCCGCCGCCGACGCGCTGAACCGCCCGACCCTCGGCATCGTCGGCTACTGCTTCGGCGGCTTCATGGTCTGGCAGGCCGCCACCAGATCCGACCGCTTCAAGGCGGCTGTCGCCTGGTATGGCGGCGGCATCGCCAAGAGCAAGGACGCCAGGCCGCACTGCCCGGTGCAGCTGCATTTCGGCGACAAGGACGACCACATCCCGCTCTCCGACGTCGAGGCGATCCGCGCCGCCCAGCCGGGCGTCGAGATCTTCGTCTATGAGGGCGCCGGCCATGGATTCGGCTGCTCCGAACGTGGCAGCTATGAGCCGCGCAGCACCGCGCTGGCCCAGGAGCGTACGCTGGCCTTCCTCCAGCACAATCTCTGACCACCTCCCGATCCCCGGACAGTGCCGCGTCCGGGGCCGGCACCGGCGCGCGGCGGCACCCATCGCCCGCGCCGCCACGCGCCGGGCTGCTGATCCTCACCCTGACGGAAGGCTGCAACAGCTTTGCGCTCTACGGCGCAAGCTCGCTCTTCGTCCTGTTCCTGCTCGGCCGCCTGGCCCATCCGGGTGCCTCGGCCGGGCTGCCCGGGCTCGGCGCTGTCCGCCGCCTGCTGCCGTGGCTCTACGGTCCGCTCGGTCCTGACGGGCTGGCCACCGCGATCGTCGGCCTGTTCGGCGCGTCGATCTATGCCACGCCGATCGCGGGCGGGCTCCTGGCCGACCGCTGGCTCGGCCGGCAGCGCACCGTGCAGCTTGGCCTGGCGCTGGGCAGCGCGGGCTACCTCCTGCTCTGCACCGAGGCGGGCTTCCTCCCCGGCCTGGCGCTGATCGCCGCCGGGCTCGGCTGCAGCGGAACGCTCAAGGCGCAGGTGGGCGCACTCTATGCCGCCGACGATCCGGCGCGCGCCGACGGCTACCAGCTCTTCTCCGCCTCGGCACCGGTCGCCACCATTGCAGCACCCCTGGTCTGCGGCCTGCTCGACGCGCGGCTCGGCCCGCGCTGGGGCTTCGCCGGGGCGGCAGCGGCCAGCCTGCTCGGGCTGCTGTTCTACCTGGCGGCGAAGCAACATCTGCCGCCCGACCCACAGCGGCGCGCGCGGCGCGGCCCCCGGCCGCCGCGCGTGGCCGGCGACCGGCTGCGGGTGGCTGGCCTGCTCGGGCTGCTGCCGGTGCTGTCGCTGGCGGTGCTGGGCAACATGGAGCTGTTCAACGGCTACCTGATCTGGGCCGGGCGCAGCTACCGGCTCGACTGGGCAGGCCACCGCATCCCGGTCGGCTGGATGCTTTCGTTCGACTCCGTGGTGAGCCTGGCCACCACCCTCGCCTCCGTCCTGTTCTGGCGCTGGTGGAGCCGCAGGCACCGCGAGCCGGGCGAGCTCGCCAAGATGGCCGGCGCCAGCCTGCTGCTGGCCGCAGCCCCCTGCATCCTCGCCCTTGCCTCGGCCCGCCATCCACATGGCGGCGTCGGCTTCGGCTGGGCGCTCGCGTTCCACCTGCTCAACGATCTGGGCTTCTCGAACCTCTATCCGGTCGGGCTGTCCCTGTTCTACCGCGTGGCACCCGCGAGGTTTGCCACCACCCTGGTGAATGCCTACGCACTCCACCTGTTCGCGGCCAACCTGATCCTCAGCCGCCTCGCCGGGCTGCTCGACACCATGCCGGCCGCTCGGTTCTGGGCGCTGCACGCCGTGCTTATCGGGCTTGCCGCTCCCGCGCTCGCCGCAGGAGCATTGGCCGGCCGGCGCATGCGCAACACGCGGCAATTGTTCAGCCCCGCGCGGGCCACCCGGCTCGGCCGCAACTCTCGGGAGGCGAGCCATCCGATCCACTCTGACGACCCCGCCTGACGAAATGCCGCTCCGCTCGTCAGGCCGTGCCTGCGCAGCCGACAGAGCGTAGGCCTCGGATCTCCGTGCCGAGAAGCCGCCGGTTTTTGCCAGCCGCCACGAACCCGACGCAACCGGAAACGTTGTGACTCCGCAATCTGCAACCTGCGATTGGGAGAACGACCCGGATGCTTGGGACTATCCTGCTGATCATCCTCATCCTGCTGCTGATCGGCGCCCTGCCGACCTGGGGCTATAGCGGCAGCTGGGGCTACTTCCCGTCCGGTGGTCTCGGATTGGTGCTGATCATCGTCATCATCCTTCTGGTCATGGGCAGGATCTGACGCGACGAACCTGCAACGCAACCGGCGGGCGCGGGCCCGCCGGACGTTCAGCGTCGCAGGACGCGCCCGGCGACAGCATCGAGCCGGGCGACCAGCTCGGGGTCGCGGGCCGCGGGGGCGGTGATGATCGCGTGCTCCAGCGCACGGTCGCAGCCGGCCGGACACGGGCCGCGCGGCCGGCCCAGTGCCGGGACTGCGGCGCGCACCAGAGCCCGCGCCCGCTCGGCGTTCTGCTGCATGACCGTGACCACGGCGTCGACGGTGACGTCGTCATGCGCCTCGTGCCAGCAATCATAGTCGGTGACCATGGCCACACTGGCGTAGGAGATCTCCGCCTCGCGGGCGAGCTTGGCCTCGGGCATGTTGGTCATGCCGATCACGTCGCAGCCCCAGGCGCGATAGAGGTTGCTCTCGGCGCGCGTCGAGAATTGCGGCCCCTCCATGACGAGATAGGTGCCGCCGCGGGTGAGCGCGAGCCCGAGCCGCCTCGCCTCCTGTTCCAGCACGTCGCCCAGTCTCGGGCAGACCGGATCGCCCATCGGCACGTGGGCCACCAGGCCGGTATCGAAGAAGCTCTTCTCGCGCGCGAAGGAGCGGTCGATGAACTGGTCGACGATGACGAACCGGCCCGGCTCGAGCCCCTCGCGCAGCGAACCCACGGCCGACAGCGACAGGATGTCGGTGACACCCGAGCGCTTGAGCGCGTCGATGTTGGCGCGGAAATTCAGCCGGCTGGGCGGGATCCGGTGGCCACGTCCGTGCCGCGGCAGGAACACGCAGCGCACGCCGTCGAGCCGGCCGAACAGCAGTGCGTCCGACGGGTCGCCCCAGGGCGTCTCGACCGGCCGCCACTGCTTGTCCTCGAGCCCCTCGATGTCATAGAGGCCCGAGCCGCCGATCACCCCGATCACCGGTTCGATCGGCGTCCCGCCTTCGCTGTCGGGCTCAGTCACGGACCTGGGCCCATACCCTGCGGTTCAGCAGCAGCAGCAGGAAGCTGAGCAGCGCGAGATAGATCACCACCCTCACTCCCATGCGGTGACGGTCCTGGACGTGCGGATCCGCGGTCCAGGCCAGGAACGTGCTCACGTCCCGCGCCATACGCGCCACCGTCGGCTTGACGCCATCGGCATACTGTACCGCGCCGTCCTTGAGCGCCGGCGCCATCGCCGTCGCGTGGTCCGGAAGGGCGCTGTTGTAGTACATCCCGGCCGGCACGCTGGCTCCGGCTGGAGCCGGATGGTAGCCGGTCAGGAACGCCTCGATGAAGCCTGCTCCGCCCGCTGCATTCGCACCGGCACCGGCTGCGTAGCGCGACAGGTCGGGCGGCAGCACGCCCCCGTTGGCCTTGCGCGCCGCACTTGCGTCCGGATACGGCGCGGGCAGCGGGTCGTCGATGGCGGCACCGGGATGTGCTGCCGCCAGGTCGTGGATCGCCTGGTTGTCCAGCCCCAGCCCGCCCAGGTCGTGCCAGGTCACGTCGCCCAGCGCGTGGCACGAGGCGCACTGGCCGGCGAACACCGCGTAGCCGCGCTGTGCCGCGGCGAGATCATAGGCGCCGAACGGCCCGTCCTGCCGCCACTGCCCGGGCGGCACCGAGCCCTGGGCATGCCCGGGCGCGGAGACGAGCGGCAGACCGGCCGCGAGAACCACGAGACCGACGGCGACGCGCCGGGGGAGATTGATCATGGCCGTCACTCCGCGGGGCTGCCGACGTCCGAGCCGAAGCCCGGCGCCCGTGACGGTTCGGGCCGCGGCGGCAGCACGGCCCGGCTGATGCCCGAGGGCAGCGGCCGCGCCTTTTCCGCCCGTCCCAGCCACGGCAGCAGCAGCAGGAAGTGCGCGAACCAGTAGAGCACCGCGATCCGCGCCAGCAGGCGCCACACGCCCGATCCGGGGTTCAGGCCGGCAACGAGCAGCACCAGGGCCGAGACCACCAGCAGCGCCATGCCGATCCGGTACAGCGGACGGAAGCGCGCGCTGCGCACCGGCGAGGTGTCGAGCCACGGGGCAAGGAACAGCACCACACCCATCGCCAGCGCCAGGGACGCACCCGCGCCGCGGCTCGGCACCGAGCGCAGCACGGCGTGGAACGGTGCCGCGTACCAGGGCGGCAGCAGTCCCGCCGGCGGCGCCAGCGGGCTCGCCGGCTGCCAGCTCGCCGGACCGAACAGGCTCGCCGGGAAGAAGAACACGACGATCGCGAGAACCAGACACGCCAGGCAAGCCACCAGGCCGAAGCGCAGCGTGTAGAACGGATGCAGCGGCAGCAGGTCGCGCGGGCCACGCACCTCCAGGCCGAGCGGATTGTTCGGGCCCGTGCGCCGCAGGCTGGCCACGTGCAGCGCCAGAACGGCCAGGACCCCGGCCCCGGCCGCCGCGTGCAGCGCCGCAAGCCGGGTCACGGTGTCCGGGCCGGCTTGCGGACCACCGAGCAGCCACATCGCCAGCGAGCGTCCGAACCCGGGCAGGGCGCCGAGCGCGTCGGTCAGCCCGATCAGGCTCCAGTAGCCGGGCTGGTTCCACGGCAGCATCGCCCCGATCGAGGCGATCGCCAGGCACAGCAGGAGCAGCACGAGGAAGCTCATCCAGGCCGCGACGCGCGGCGCCTTGAACGAGCCATAATACAAGGCGGTGAACAGCTGCACGTAGAGGCAGACGAACAGCAGGCTGGTCCCGGCCGCATGGATCGAGCGCAGCAGCCAGCCGCTGCCGACATGGCGGTCGATGGACTCCAGGCTGGCAAGCGCACCCGCCTCGCTGGGCACGTAATGCGCCGCCAGAGCCAGGCCGGTCAGCGCAAGCGCCAGCAGGAGAAGCCCCGCGCACGGGCCGGCCGCCCATAGCCAGCCGAGGTTGCGCGGCAGGCCGGTCTGCCAGACCCGGGTGGGCGGGGAGAGGCGCGCACCCCAGGGATCATCGCCTGTCGGAACGTTCGACGCGGCGCTCGCAAGGTCGCCAGGATGCGGGCCGGCCATCTACGCTTCCTTCAGTCATGGATCGAGATCCCGGCGGAAGCTCCGGCCTCGGCCGTGGCTCCTCCGGGGGCTCATCTTGTTTTGTTACGACCTTAGGGTGCGGTCGCGGGGCCTGCAACCGGCGCTAGTGTGTCGGGGCGCTGATGCTAGTGTCGGCCAGGGTGCGCGGGCCGGGGTGCGCGGGCCCGGATGGGCGGGCCCCGGCCGCCGACATCCGCCGCCACGACGACGCCAGCCCCTGCCGGAGCCGCCTCATGCAGACATCGCCTCCTCATCCTGACGCGGCCCCGGAGGAAAGCACCGCCGCCCATGTCGCCCTGCGCCACGACGCGCGGGCCTGGTTCGAGTCGCTGCGCGACCGGATCTGCGCGGCCTTCGAGTCGGTCGAGCAGGAGTTCGCCGCCGCGTCCGGCAGCACGGCGCCGCCAGCCCGCTTCGAGCGCCGCAACTGGCAGCGCCCGACGGAGGATGGCGCCGACGGCGGCGGCGGGGTCATCAGCCTCATGCATGGCACGGTGCTGGAGAAGGCGGGCGTGAACGTCTCGACCGTGCAGGGAAGCTTCTCGCCGGAGTTCCAGGCCTCGATTCCCGGCGCCGAACGCGATCCGCGCTTCTGGGCGTCGGGCATCAGCCTGGTGGTGCACCCCCGCAATCCGCTGGTCCCGGCTGCCCACTTCAACACCCGCCTGCTGGTCACCACGCGCGGCTGGTTCGGCGGCGGCGGCGACATCACCCCGATGTTTCCCCAGGATCCGGCGGCGCAGGAGGATGCGCGCGACTTCCACCGCGCCTTCGAGCGCGCCTGCGACCGCCACGACCCGGGCTACTATCCGCGCTTCAAGGCCTGGTGCGACGAGTATTTCTACCTGCCCCACCGCCGCGAGCCGCGCGGCCTGGGCGGCATCTTCTTCGACCATCACCACACCGGCGACGCGCAGGCCGATTTCGCCTTCGTCCGTGATGTCGGTCTCGCCTTCCTCGAGTCCTACCCGGAGATCCTGCGACGCAGGATAAACCTGCCCTGGACCACGGAGCAGCGAGAGCAGCAGCTCGTGCGGCGCGGCCGCTATGTCGAATTCAACCTCCTCTATGATCGCGGCACGCTGTTCGGCCTGCGGACCGGCGGCAACGTGGAGGCCATCCTGATGAGCCTGCCGCCCGAGGTGCGCTGGCCCTGAGGCCCTGTCGCGGTCGAGCCGGATAGGAGATACGCCGCGGCGTGCGCCCCGGGCGCCTTGGGCGCCGTGGACGCCTTGGGCGCCGTGGACGCCGTGGACGCCGTGGACGCCGTGGGCGGGCAGAAATGCGAGGCCGGTGCATAGGCTGCATCATTCTCCTGCGTTATATCGTTCCGTGAGACAGTGACGAGGCGGGAGGAGGCGGTCCTGGACGCGGACCAACACGGCGGCAACCCGCCGGCAACACCGAGGGCGGCAGGCAGCCTGCCGCATCGCCACCAGGGCAGGAGCGACGTCCTGGCGCGGCGCGCGCTCCTTTCCGCCGGCCTGGCTGGCCTGGCCGTCGCACCGCTGGCCGTCTCCGCACGGGCCCGGGGCGGGCCGCGCGGCGAGCTGGTCCGGTCCACCGCCGAGGCCGGCGACGCCGCCGCACCCGGCCTGTCCTGCGCCACGTTGATCGTCGCCGGCCCGCCTGATCCGCAGACCCGGCGCTGGGCCGCGCCGCTGATCAGCCCGCTGGCCGCCGCACTGCATCCAGGCGGCGACCTCACCATGCAGGCGGTCGGCGGCCGCGACGGGGTCACGGCCGCCAACGCGTTCGACAGCCTGGCCAGCAATGATGGCTGCACGGCGCTGCTCGTGCCCGGTGCCGCCTTCACCGCCTGGCTGGCGGGAGATCCGCGCGTGCATTTCGACGTCGGCCGCTGGGTGGCGGCGTTCGCCAGCGACGGACCCGTCGTGCTGTTCGGCCGGCCGCTGGCGCGCCAGGCTGTCGTGCGCGTGGCGAGTTCGACCCCGACCGGGATCGAGCTTGCCGCACTGCTCGGCCTGGCGCTGCTCGGCGAGAGCCCCCAGCCGGTCGACGGCCTCGCCGAACCGGCCGACGCGCGCGACGCGCTGCTGCAGGGCCGGGTGGATGCGATCATGCTGAGCGGCCCGGACGTGGCCAGCCGCATGCGTGAGCTCACCCGCCCGGGGCTGGTCCCGCTCCTCTCGCTCGATCCCGGCACCCTGCCGAACCAGGCGGCACCGCCGCACCTGCCGCGGCTCGACCAGCTCTACGCCGCGCGGTTCGGCGGAGCGGCGGAGGGCCACCTGTTCGAGGCCTGGCGGGCGACCGCAGTGGCCGCCTCCCTGCAATCGGCCCTGGTGCTGCAACCGCTGACGCCCGCGGCCCTCGTCGCGCAATGGCGCGGCGCCTGCGCCCGCGCAGCCGACGATCAGGCGCTCGGCGCGTCGGCCAGCGAGTCGGGCCTGCGGCTGCTCGCCGCGCCCGATTGCGTGGGTGTGCTGTCGAACCTGATCCTGTCCCCGGCCAGCCTGCTCGCCCTGCGCGGCTGGCTCAACCGCACCCCGGGCCGCCGCCCCGCCTGAGGGCGGCCCACCCTGGACGCACCCGCCTGCGCCAGGCGGGCAGCACCCGCGTCCACGTCACACCGGCTCGCCCCGGTCGAGCCGGTCGAGGAACTCGGCGGCCTCGGCACGCACCCGGTCGCGGCGCTCCTGGCTCATGCGCTCCCAGGTCCGCACCGGCATGGCCATGCGCGGATTGCCGGCGAAGCGCCCGGCGTGGCGGCCGATGAAGTCCCAGTAGAGGATGTTGAACGGGCACGCGCGCGCGCCGGACGAGGCGCGGACATCGTAGGAGTAGCCGGCGCAATAGTCGCTCATCCGGTCGATATAGGCGCCCGACGCGGCGTAGGGCTTGGAGCCCATGATCCCGCCGTCGGCGAACAGCGCCATGCCGCGCGTGTTGGGCATCTCCACCCACTGGTAGGCGTCGGCATAGACGATCAGGTACCACTCATCGACCTGGTCGGGATCGAGGCCGGCGAGCAGGGCGAAGTTGCCGGTCACCATCAGGCGCTGGATATGGTGGGCGTAGGCCCTGTCGCGGGTCGAGGCGACCACGTCGGCCATGCAGCGCATGCGTGTCTCGCCCGACCAGTAGAGCCAGGGCAGCGGCCGCGTCGCACCCAGCGCGTTCAGCCGGGCGTAGTCCGGCATGCGCAGCCAGTAGATGCCGCGCACATATTCCCGCCAGCCGAGGATCTGCCTGATGAAACCCTCGACGGCGTTGAGCCCGGCCATGCCCTCGCGCCAGGCACGCTCCGCCGCGCGACAGAGGGCGAGCGGGTCGAGCAGGCCGAGATTGAGCGAACTCGAGATCAGCGCATGGAACAAGGCCGGGTCGCCGGCGCGCATGAAATCCTGCCAGTCGCCGAAATCGGCCAGCCGCTCGGCGAGGAACTGCTCGAAGGCCAACTCCGCCTGCTCGGCGGTCACCGGCAGGTCGAAATCGCGGGTGGCGCCGAAATGGTTGCCGAACTCCCGCTCGACCAGACCGATCACCGCCCGCGTTTGCTCGTCGGCGGGAAATGACGGGGCACGCGGCGGTTCTATCCCGCGCGGCATGCGCTTGCGGTTCTCCTTGTCGAAATTCCAGCGCCCTCCGGCCGGTGCATCCTCCTCCATGAGAACTCCGTAGCCGCGACGCATCTCGCGGTAGAAGAACTCCATGCGCAGCTCACGCCGGCTCTCAGCCCAGTGCCGGAACTGCCTGTGCGTGCAGAGAAAACGTCTGTCGTCGAGGATCTCCGTCGGCAACCCGCTGGCCTGCTGCCAGCCTGCCATGTCGCTCATCAGGCGCCACTCGCCGGCCTCGGTGGCGACGATCCGCTCCGGCCGCAGGCCAGCCGCCGCGCGCAGCATCTCGCCGCGCAGGCTGTGGGTGTTGTCCGGGTCGTCGAGGCGCACATAGCGCACGCGCAGGCCGCGCTCGGCCAGCCGCCGGGCGAAATGGCGCATGGCGGAAAGCACCAGGACGATCTTCTTCTTGTGGTGGCGGACATAGGTGCATTCGTCGCGCACCTCGGCCATCAGCACGACGTCCGTGGCGGGATCGACGTCCTCCAGGCTGGACAGCCCGTCGCTGAGCTGGTCGCCGAGGACGACCCGCAGCGTCCGCACCGGGGTTTCCGCTCCCGGTGCTTCCGGCCCCGGAGCCGCGGTTTCCAGGAGCCCCGCTTGCACGCCCTCTCGCCGGGTCGGCTTCGGCACGATCACCCTGACCCCGCGTCGCCGCGCCCGGCACGGCGGCGCAACAGCACACGCACCGAGCCGGCATTGCCCGGGTGGGGGTGAACGGCGGCGAGCACCAGGCCGCGCAGGTCGGGGCGGTTCAGCCACCCGGGCAGCTCGCGCCGCAGGATGCCGCCTTCCGCGCCCGAGCCGACCCCGGTGACGATCTCCACGCAGCGCAGCCGCTCGGTGCGGGCGCGGAGCAGGAAGCCGTGCAGCGCGCGGAAGGCGTGGTCCGCGGTCCGCCCATGCAGGTCGAGCGTGCGTTGCGGACGCAGCCTGCCGCTGGCCAGGCCGCGCCAGCTCGTGTCGTCGAGTCCGGGCTGCCTTTGACCGATCTCCACCGCCGGCCGCAGCCCCGGCAGCGTGCGTCCCGGGCCACCGGCCCTGGTGAGCGGCGCCATCGGCTGCACGGCCGGCAAGGCCTTCTGCCGGCCGGCGGGCTCGCCCGGCACCGGAGCGGGCGGCGCCAGCTCGGGCGGTCGCACGGGTGGGGTCGCGGTTCGCGGCGCGGCACGACCCTTGAGGGGCCGGACCTGACGGGCCACCGCCTCCCAGACCATTCGCTCGGCCTCGCTCAGACGCCGCATCGTGACGCCCTTCCAGGCTGCTGACCATCCAACACAAGCGCGCTCCCCGGGATGGCGCCTCTCCCGGACGGCGTCGCCCCGGCGGCGCTACCCGAGCGGCGTTTCACAGCCATGGTTCCATGGCGGCCGAGCTACCGGAAGAGGCCCTGGCCCTTCCCCGCGGCCATGGCCGTGCCCCTTGCCTGGCGGGATCGATGCTCTAGACCGGACAGGGTGATGCGTTCCCACTCCCGGCGCGGCCGACGCCTCGCCGCGCCGCTGCTGATCCTGCTCGTGCTCGGCGCCCTCTGGCCGCGCACGCGGGTGCCGCCGGTCTCGAGCTACGACCAGCGCTTCTACCTTGGCATCGCCTACGACCTGCTGCACCTGCACCGCTTCACCGACGGCTTCGCCTATGCCGGCGGCGGTCCGGACAGCCCGCGCCCGGCCGGCATGCGCTTCACCCCGCTCTACCCTGCCCTGCTCGCCGCCGCCGCCCTGGCCGACCCGCGTCTCGCGCGCAGCATGGCTTGCACGGTCGCCACGGCCGGCCGGGATCCCGGCTGCCCGCGCGACGCCCCGCTCATCCGCCTGCTGCAGGTCCTGATGCTCGCCGGGTTCTACTGGCTCGTGTGGCTCGGGATCGAGGCGTCCAGCGGCTCGACAGGTGCTGCCTGGGCCGGGCTGCTGCTGGCGCTGCTCACCGCACCCGGACTGCTCGGTTTCGCCGCCACGCTGATGACCGAGATCCTGAGCCTGCTGCTGTCGGCGGGCGCCTGCTGCCTAGCCGCGCGGACGCTGGCGCGCGATCCGCGCCGGGCCGGCGGCTGGTTCGCCTGCGCCCTGCTGCTCGGCCTGGCAACACTCACCCGCCCGGTGTTCCTCGTCCTGGTCTGGGGCGGGCTTGGCGTCGCCATCCTGGCGCTGGTGCGCTGGCGCCGTGCCGCCCTCGCCCCGGCGGCAGCCTTCGCCGGCGGGAGCGCGCTGACGCTGCTGCCCTGGATCCTGCGCAATGCCCTGGTGCTGAACCGGGCGGCGCTGAGCTTCGGCTATGCCTCGCACACGCTGATCCAGCGGCTCGCCTTCGACACCATGACCCGGCGGGAATACGCGCTGAGCTTCGTCTGCTGGCTGCCCGACGGGTCGGGGCTGGGTCGCCTGCTCGCCGGACGCGGCGCCTGCGACCGGTTCGGCTGGGACGAGCATGCGGACAGTTTCTATGCGATCGGCACCGGCCCGCTGCTGCGCCAGTCGCTCGCCGCGTCGGGCGGCTGGGCCCACCACATGAGCTACATCGTCCACCATTACCTGCTCGCCCACCCGCTGCGCTACCTCGCGGTCAGCCTGCCGCTCGCCCTGCGCGGCCTCTATGTGGATCATTACTGGGGGCTGCTCCTGGCGCCGTGCAGCCTCGTGCTGCTCCTCGGGGCGCTGCGGCAGCGGCGCTGGCGCGTGGTGGCGCTGAGCCTGCCCGCCTGGCTGCTGCTGCTGGTCAATGCCTTCGTGGCGGTCAACCAGCCACGCTACAACATGCTGCTCATCCTGCCCTTCTCGCTGGCCGGCGGGCTGCTGCTCGCGCCAGTGCCCCGGCACCTCGGCAGGCTGTTGCAGAAACATGTCGCTTGATCACACCGGGAGATCCGTCTTATCTCACGCGACGCGGCAGGAGCGGGCGGCATGTTCGGCCTCATCGGCGCGATCGCGATCGGCCTTATCGCCGGACTCATCGCCAAGCTGATCATGCCCGGGCGCGATCCGGGCGGGATCATCGTCACCATCCTGCTCGGCATGGGCGGTGCCGTCCTGTTCACGGTGGTCGGTCGTGCGATCCACCTCTACCACCACAACCAGCGGGCCGGCCTGATCGGCTCGATCATCGGCGCCATCATCATCCTGGCCATCTACCGCGCGGTCGTGGCGCGGCGTCCAGGAGTGTGAGCGTCCACCTGCAACCCGCTGTTCTCACAGCACTATACATGAGATCGTCATGAGCATCTTCGGCTCGATCATGTCGCGCATCTTCTCGCACCCGGCCGCTTCCCCGGCTGCGACAGCCCCGGCTGTAACGGCTCCATCGCCGGAGGCTCCCGCCCCCGCTGCAGACGAAGCGCCCGACACCCCCGCCGCCGCCGAGGCCGCCGTGCCGCCTGCCGCTGCGGCGCCGGAGGATAGCCAGGCGCCCGCGGCCGGTTCGGCGCCGGCCCAGCCGGTCGATGTCGACGCGGTGCTGAGGGACATGGCGACCCGGCAGCCCCAACCGCTCAACTACCGCACGTCGATTGTCGACCTGCTCAAGCTGCTGGACCTCGACAGCAGTCTGTCAGCGCGCACCGCGCTGGCGCACGAACTCGATTACCGCGGCGACACCAACGACAGTGCCACGATGAATGTCCGGCTGCATCGGGCGGTAATGGAAAAGCTCGAGGAGAATGGCGGCAAGGTGCCAGCCGATCTGAAAGGCTGAAGGGTCCGCACGCGGCCCCGTGCTGCCGGGACCGCAGGCTCAGAGCAGCCAGCGGATCGGCCGGGTCGCCGCTTCCTTGATCCGTTCGCTGGTTGCCCGCGCCCGCCAGGCCCGCGTCTCGATGCGAACCGCGCGGGCCCGTTCGTCCGCCAGCCAGCCCTCGATCTCGGCCGCGATGCGGCGGCTGAACACGATCGCGTCGATCTCGTTGTTGAGATAGACGCTGCGCCGGTCGAAGTTCGACGAGCCGACCGCGCTCCACACCCCGTCCACCGTGGCGATCTTGGCGTGCAGCATGCCACGCTGCACCTCGAAGATCCGCACCCCTGCGGCAAGCAGGTGGTCGTAGCTGCGCCGCCCGGCGAAGGCTGCGAGCGGCACGTCCGTGTAGCCGGCAAGCAGCAGGTCGACCTCCACGCCGCGCCGCGCCGCCTGCGCCATCAGTCGAACCTCGCCGCGGGTCGGCACGAAGTAGCCGGTGGCAAGTGCCACCCGCCGCTGCGACTGGGCGATGGCGGAGCGTATCGAGACGCTGAACAGTGGCCGGCGCTCGCGCGGGGCGCTGCCATCGATGCGCAGCACCTCCTCGCCCACAGGATCCGGACGCGGCGGCGAATGCTCGGGGCCGCCAAGCATCGGCGCCGGGTCGCCGTCCTGCCGGCGCCAGGTATGGAAGAACAGCTTCTGGATCTCGGCGACCGACGGCCCCTGGATGCGCACGGCATTGTCGATCCAGAACGCCTGGTCCGGGCTGCTGCCCCGGCCGACGCTTTCCGGCGTGTCGTAGACGCGCGACATGTTGACGCCGCCGAGGAAGCCCACCCGGCCGTCGACCACGGTCAGCTTGCGGTGGTCGCGGTCGTTGAGGCTGGAATTGAACGCCCGGCGCAGCGGGTCGAGGGAATGGTACTCCAGGATCCGCACCCCGGCGCGTGCCAGCCCGTCGAACGCCTCGTCGCAGGTGTTGGCCGAGCCGATCGCGTCATAGGTGAGTGCCACCTCGACCCCGGCGCGGGCCTTGTCGGCCAGCAGAGTGAACAGCGAGCGGCCGCCGGCGTGGACGTCCTCGAGCGTATAATATTCGAGATGGACATGCTCGCGCGCGCCGTCGATGGCCTGGAGGATCGCCTCGAGCGCTGGCGCACCGCCGGGCAGGAAATCGACCTGGTTGCCCCCCAGCAGCGGGCAATCGGAGAGCGGCGCGTGCGCGCGGAGGTGGCGGTCCAGATCGTCAGGCGACACGGGGTCTCCAGGGTGTTGCAGCGGCCTTTTGCCGGGGCGCGGCAGAGGGTAGAGAGACAGGCATGACGCGACGGCTCGCCACCAGCCTAGACCGCTACGTACTGCGCCAGCTGCTGGCGGCACTCCTTGCCACCACGGGGGGTCTCGCGGCGCTGATCTGGCTGACCCAGTCGCTGCGCTTCGTCGGCATGGTGGTCGACCGCGGCTTGTCGCTGCGCGTCTTCCTGCAGCTGACCGGCCTGCTGATCCCGTCATTCATCGCCGTCATCCTGCCGATAACGACCTTCGTGGTGATCCAGTTCATCTACCAGCGTCTCGCCAGCGACCGGGAGTTGACGGTGATGCGTGCGGCCGGATTGTCGCCATTCGCCATCGCCCGCCCCGCCCTCGCCTGCACCTGCATCGCCGTGGTGCTCTCCTACCTGCTGAACCTGTGGATCGTGCCTGCGAGCTATCACGCATTCAGGCAGTACGAGTTCGAGATCCGCAACCGCATGGCAGCTTTTCTTCTGCAGGACGGGGTGTTCACCAAGGTATCCGACCAGATGACCGTCTATGTCCGCTCGCGCGACAGCAGCGGCATCCTGCACGGCATCCTGGTCGAGGACGATCGGCAGAAGACGAGCCCGGCCACCATCCTGGCCGAGCGCGGCGCCCTGATCTCGGCGGGCGGCACGCCCAGCGTGCTGTTGTTCAACGGCTCGCGCGAGGAGATCGACCGGCGCACCGGCCGGCTCAACGTGCTGACCTTCTCGCGCTACACGATCGACCTGTCCTCGCCCAACAAGGACGAGCAGCGCTTCCGCGACTCCACCGAGATGTCGATGGGCGAACTTCTCCATCCCGACCCGCGCACGGTGGCCGCCCGCGACCGCGGCAAGCTTCTCGTCGAGGCGAACCGAAGGCTGACCGCGCCGCTCACCGCCTTCTCGTTCGCCATGATCGCGCTCGTCGCGGTGCTGCAGGGCGCCTTTTCGCGACACGGCAACTCCCTGCGGCCGCTCGTTGCAATCCTGGTCGTGGTCGGCCTGCTCGCGGCCGGGCTGGTGATCCAGAACGTGGCGTCCCGAAGTCCGGCGCTGATCCCGGTGATCTGGATCGAGGCCTTGCTGCCGGGCTTCATCGCCGGCGGCCTGCTGTTCCTGCCCGAACTCGGTTCCCGCGGCCGCGCCGGCGCCCTGCGCGCGGCATGAGCGGAACCGGACGGGACCAGGGCTGATGCATAGCTTGAAGAGGTGCGGTTCGACCGACGGACGCGGGAACGGCTGCGCCACCGCAACCGCATGTCCGCCCGCCCGCCGCCTGTGCGCCGGCGGACGCTGAGCGATGCTGGTCGCCGTCACGCTGTCGCTCTACCTGGCGCGGCAGTTCAGCCTGGCCGTGCTGGCGATGATCGCGGCCCTCACCGGCCTCGTCTCGCTGTTCGACTTCATCGACCTGCTGCGTCGCGCGGCGACCCGCCCCGACGTGGGCGCGGGCCTGGCCGCGCAGGTCGCCGCCCTGCGCCTGCCCTACTCCTGCATGGAGATCCTGCCGTTCGCGGTTCTGCTCGGCGGCATCATCTGCTTCTGGCGGCTCACGCGCTCCTCCGAGCTGATCGTGGCCCGTGCGGCCGGCATCTCGGCGTGGCAGTTCCTCGCCGCCCCGCTCGCCTGCGCGCTGCTGCTCGGGGCGATTGCCACCGCCCTGCTCAGTCCATTGTCCTCCGTGATGTATGCGCGTGCCGAGTCGCTCGATAACCGCTACCTGCGCAACGGCAGCAGCGGCCTCGATCTTGCCGGCGGCGAGCTGTGGCTGCGGCAGGCCGACCATGCGCTGGTGCCGCACGGGGTCGCGATCATGCATGCCCGTGGCGTGCAGCTCCGCCACGGCGCGCTCGACCTCACGGGGGTCAGCATCTTCCGGCTCGACGGCTCGGACCACCTGCTGAGCCGCATCGAGGCACCGCGCGCCTCGCTCGGGCACGGAACGTGGCTGCTCGACGGCGCGCGCAGCATGCGCCCGGACCACCTGCCGGTGGTGATCGGCGACATGCGGCTGCCGACGGATCTCACCGTCCACCGCGTGCAAGAAAGCTTCGCCTCGCCCGACACGCTTTCGGTCTGGACCCTGCCCAGCTTCATCGCCCTGCTGCAGCGCTCCGGCTTCTCGGCCATCCGCCACCGGCTGCATTTCCAGTCGCTGCTCGCCCTGCCGCTGCTGGCCGGCACCATGGCGCTGGTTTCGGCCGGCTTCTCCATGCGCCCGACGCGGCGCGGCGGTGTCGCGCGCATGATCGGCTCGGGCATCGCCGCCGGCTTCGCCTTGTTCACCATCTCCAAGGTCGCCGAGCAGTTCGGTGATTCCGGGGCGCTGCCGCCGGTCATGGCGGCCTGGGTGCCGACCGGGGCCGGACTGCTGCTTGCCATCACCCTGCTGCTTCACCTGGAGGATGGCTGATGGCCGGCTCACGCGCACGACCCCTGCTGCGCCCCTCCACACTGGCCGGCACCGCGCTGCTGCTGGCAGCCTCGGCGTCGCACGCGCAGGTTCCCGGCCACCGTACCAAGAGTACGCCGGTGTCGCGCAACGAGCCGGTCACCTTCCAGGCCGACCATGTGTCCTACGACAGCAAGCAGGGGCTGGTGACCTGGACCGGCCACGTCGAGATCTGGCAGAACGACCACATCCTGCGCGCCGACCGCGTCACCTTCGACCGCAACACAAACGTCGCAGCCGCCACCGGCCATGTCGCGATCGTCGAGCCGGACGGCGAGGTGCTTTTCGCCAGCTACGCCGAGCTCACCCAGGGCATGCGCCAGGCGGTGATGGACAACATGCGCGGCATCCTGCAGCTCAACGGCAAGCTCGCCGCCAACGGCGCACGGCGCACCGACGGCAAGCTCAACGAGATGTCGCGCTCGGTCTACACCGCCTGCAAGATCTGCGCGCAGCATCCCGAGCGCGCCCCCTTCTGGCAGTTGCGCTCCTATTCGGCGATCCAGGATCTGCAACACAAGCGCATCGAATACGAGGACAGCTACCTCGACTTCTTCGGCGTCCCGGTCGGCTACCTGCCCTATTTCTCGATCCCCGATCCGTCCGTGCACCGGCAGAGCGGCTTCCTGCTCGGCGACATCTCGCCGCATGACAAGAATCTCGGCACCTATGTCACGCTACCCTACTACTGGGTGATCAACGGCGCGTCGGACGCGACCATCGTGCCGCTGCTCGCCACCGACACCGGCCCGCAGCTTGGCGGGCAGTATCGCGACCGCCTGAACGAGGGCCGCTTCAACATCACCGGTGCCATCGCCTACGACACCCATAGCCCGAGCAGCATCAGTGGCACGGAACAGACCGGCCAGATCGGCCTGGCCGGGTACGTCTACGCCAACGCCGATTTCGTGTGGAACGACAACTGGCATTACGGGGCGTCGGTCAATCTCGCCTCCTCGTCGGACTATTTGCGCGACTACCGCATCCCCGGCTACGGCAACGAGGTGCTGACCAGCAACGGCTTCATCGAGGGCTACGGCGTCGGCTCCTACAGCCGACTCGAGACGGTGGTCTTCCAGGGTCTGAATAGCGGCGTCATCAACCAGAGCCAGATCCCCTACGTCCTGCCGCACTACCAGTACTCGTTCTTCGGCGAACCGGACGCTCTGGGCGGGCGCTTCTCGCTCAACACCAACGATTTCAACGTCTATCGCGCCGACGGCACGTCCGACGAGCGGGTCAGCCTGAGCCTGAACTACGACCGGCCGTTCAGCGGCCCGCTCGGCACGCGCTGGGATCTCACGCTGCATCTCGATTCGGAGGCCTACAACGCCCACAAGCTCGACCTCGCGCCGAACTACGGCCGGATGAATGCCGCCAACAGCGCCCAGGCGCTGCCGACGATGGCGCTGAAGATGAACTGGCCGTTCGTTCGGATCCCCAAGGGCGCGGACAGCAGCATGCTCGTCGAGCCGATCGTGCAGCTGATCGCAGCGCCCAATTCGGGCAACAGCGTCAACGACAACATCCCCAACGAGGACAGTCTCGACTACGAGTTCACCGACACGACCCTGTTCGCGCTCAACCGCCACGAGGGCATCGACCGCCTCGATGGCGGCCTGCGCGCCAATGTCGGGCTGCACGCCAACTGGAGCTGGGACGGCAAGCAGATCGACGCGCTGGTCGGCGAAAGCTACCAGGAGCATATCGACCAGAACCAGGTGCCCGACAGCGGCCTGCAGACCCACGCGTCGGATGTGGTGGGACGGATCAGCTTCGTGCCGGCGAGTTGGCTCGATTTCACCGCCCGCGGCCGCTTCAACCACGATACCGGCCAGACCCAGTTCGCCGACGGACTGGTGAGCGCCGGGACCAACCTCCTGCGCCTGTCGGCCGGCTATACCTACAACGTGCATGATATCTACTACTACTACACGACCAACTACCGCACCGGCGCGGTCTATCCGCTCTACTACCTGCCGCAGAACGAAATCACGCTCGGCCTGTCGAGCCATGTCTCGCAATATCGCGTGTCGGCCTTCGTACGTCGCGACCTGGCCACCAACCAGTTCGTCGCGATCGGCACCGACGCCGCCTTCGAGAACGACTGCTTTATCTTGGACGTGTCGTTCGTGCGAAGCTACACCACCATCGACGGCCAGACCGGCGACACCTCCATCCTGTTCACCCTCACCTTCAAATCCATCGGCGCCTTCCCGATCAATGGTTAAAGCCACATTCGCATGATCCTCCCCCGACCGTCCGCCCTTCGCCTCCTGCCCGTCGCGGCCCGCCTCGCGCTGGCCGCCGCCCTGGCCGGGGCGGTGGCCGCAGCCCCGGTGCCGCGGCCGGCGCGCGCGGCCGATCCGGGTGCTGCGGCGGTCCACCACCATCACCATCGGCCAGCCGGTGCGACTGCGCCGTCCGGACCATCGTCCCAGGCCGGGCCCGCCGGACAGTCGGAGGATGCGATCGTCGCCGTGGTCAATGGCGGGATCATCACGCGCCGTGACGTCGACAACCGCAGCCGGCTGTTCGCGCTCTCCACCGGCCTGCCGATCAACGAGGAGGTGCAGGCACGCCTGCGCCCGCAGATCACCCGCCAGCTGATCGACGAGAAGCTGCGCATGCAGGAGATACAGGCCCGGCACATCATCGTCACGCCGCACCAGATCGCCGCCGCGATCAGCGACATCGAGAAGCGCAACAACATGCAACCCAACGCGCTGCGTGACCGGCTCGGCCGTGACGGCGTGGCGCTGACCACCCTCATCGACCAGATCCGCGTGCAGCTCGGCTGGACCCAGGTGCTGCGCCAGGAACTCGGCGAGCGGGCCCGGGTCAGCAACAACGACATCAAGCAACGCGAGGAGGCGCTCAAGCGCGAGGACGGGCAGACCGAGTACGACATCAGCGAGATCTTCATCCCGACCGATGATCCGCAGCACAAGCAGGAGGCCTTCACCTTCGCGCAGACGGTCATCAAGCAGCTGCGTGCCGGTGCTCCGTTCGCCATCGTCGCCGCCCAGTTCAGCCAGAGCCAGACGGCGCTCGAAGGCGGATCGCTCGGCTGGGTGCAGGCGGACAGCCTCGATCCGGCGGTGCTCGACGTGGTGCAGCGCATGCCGACCGGCGCGATCAGCGACCCGATCCTGGTGGCCGGCGGCTACGACATCGTCACCCTGCAGGGCAAGCGCGTGATCGGCCACGAGATCGCCACCGTGCTCGACCTGCGCCAGGCCTTCTTCCCGTTCACCAGCAAGCTCGACCCGCAGGACCCGACCGCCCAGCAGCGCCAGCAGCTCGACCGCGCCCAGAGCCTCTCGTCCCACGCCCATTCCTGCCAGGACGTCGAGGCCGCCAACACCAGCGCCGGCAGCGGCCGCCCGGCGAGCCCCGGACCGGTGGAGCTCGACCGGGTCAACCCGCAGATGCGGTCCGTGCTCGACCAGCTCAGCCCCGGCCACGCCTCGCACCCGCTCGTCTCGGTCGACGGCATCGCCGTGGTCATGGTCTGCTCGCGCGAAACCAAGAACCTGTCCGACCAGACCCCCGACGAGATCGCCGACCAGATCCTCAACGAGCGCGTCGAGCAGGTGTCGCGCCAGGTCGACCGCGACCTGCACCGACGTGCCTCCATCGAGATGCGCAATAGCTGAACCCCGCCGCGCGGGGCTTGCTCCTTGAGCACAAATCCGGTGCGCGAGGCCATGCTGCGGCACGGGATCGAACCGCGCCGGTCGCTCGGCCAGCATTTCCTGCTCGACCTCCACCTGACCAGGCGCATCGCGTCATTGGCCGGCCCGCTGGCCGGGCGGCAGGTGGTCGAGGTGGGGCCGGGGCCGGGCGGCCTGACCCGTGCGCTGCTCGACAGCGAGGCCAGCGCCGTGGTCGCCGTCGAGATCGACCCGCGCGCCGTGGCCGCCCTGTCCGACCTGGCAGGTGACCACCCCGGCCGGCTGCGCATCGTCGAGGCCGATGCCCTCCGTCGCGACCTGTCCACCCTGTGCCCGGCGCCGCGGCAGATCATCGCCAACCTGCCCTACAATATCGGCACCCCCCTGCTGGTCGGCTGGCTGCGGCAGGCTGCGGCGTGGGAGCGGTTGACCTTGATGTTCCAACTCGAGGTCGCCGAGCGCGTCTGCGCCTCGCCCGGCAGCGCCGCCTACGGCCGGCTTTCGGTCCTGGCGCAATGGTGCTGCGACGTGCAGATGCTGTTGCGCATCCCACCCGGCGCCTTCTCCCCGCCGCCCAAGGTGCATTCGGCGGTGATCGGCCTGCAGCCGCGCCCGGTCCAGCCGGAATCGGACCTGTTCGCCGCCATGGAGCGGCTGACCGCGGCGGCGTTCGGCCAGCGCCGCAAGATGCTGCGCGCAAGCCTGCGCCCGCTTGGTGGCGAGGCCCTGCTGGAACGAGCCGGCATCGAGCCGACCCGTCGGGCGGAGACATTGTCCCTCGCCGAGTTCGACCGCCTGGTGCGATTGCTGTGACCGCGCCGAGCTGACGCCGGCAACCCATCGCCCAGTGGCAGGTCGCCCAGTGGCATATCGCCCAGTGGCAGGTCGCCCAGCGGCGGATCGCTCAGTGGCGGATCGCTCAGCGGCGGGCCGCTCTGAACCGGCTCGCTCGGCGATGGACGCTCAGCGGCCGCCTTCGGGGCCGCGTCGCAGGGCGCCGCAGGCACCCTGCAGCCCCTTGATGCCCGACGGCGCGGCACACAGCCGGTCCGCATCGGCACCACAGATCTGGTTGCTGTTCTCGTAGTCGCTCTCCAGCACGTCCTGCGCCAGCCCCAGGTCCGGGTTGTTGGTCTTGCCCTGCAACGCCTTGAACTGGTCCTCGGTCTTGTGCAGATCGCGCAGCGAGTCGAGACAGGACTGGCCGGCCGCCTCCGGCTGCAGGCGCAGCACGGCCAGCACACGACCGAGATGGGCACGCGAGAGGGCGCCAGGCTGCGTGTCGCTGTCCTGGGCATGCAGCGGCACCGTCGCGAGCGCGAGCAGCGCGCACGGCAGGCACGCGCCTCTAACCATCATCCCGATCCGCCGCATGGTAACCCGGTCCCCCCGGGGCCCAGCGGTAGCAGCGTTTTGGCCGCGCGTGTAGATGCGCCCGGCGCCTCGCCGCCCACAGCTTCGTTTCGAATTGTTTACAGATTGCCGGCCGCCCTGCTAGGAGGTCGTCCGATACGACACGTGCGGACCCGGCCGGTCCGCTCCACCAGGGGTGCCGCCCGCCGGAAGCCGGCTTGATCGGGATGCGTCCGGGCCGTGGCAGGCCCTGGGTGACACGGGGAGTGCCAGGATGCCGGTCGACCGCGCCTTCGGACCTCGGCTGCTGGTGGTGGATGATGACGCGCTGCAGCGCGAGGCGGTGGCGGCGGTCCTCACCGGGGAAGGCTTCGAGGTGGACACGGCCGCAGACGGGCCGGAGGCCATCGCCAGGATCCGCGGAGGCCGCTTCGCGCTCGCCCTGATCGACTACAACATGCCCGGCATGAACGGGCTCACCCTTGCCCGCGTGCTGCGCACGACGATCGGTCCGTCTCGCCGCTGTCCGCTGCTCGGCGCATTGACCGCCAGCGCCGACGAGCCCGCCCTGCGCCAGGCCATGCAGACCGGGCTGTTCGACCTGCTGCTGCGCAAGCCGCTCAGTGCCACGCGACTGGTCGCAGCCGTCGCCGAACGGCTCGGCACCGTGCCGGGCCCGGCGCGCGGCGCGGCCGCCATCCACGCCGCCCGCCTCACGTCCTGAACCCGCCGGCCGGACGTCGCCATGATCCTGCGCCACCGTTCCTCTCTCCTCGCCACCGGCGCGGTCAGCACCTTGATCGGGCTGCTCGTGCTGCTCGGCGTGGTCAACCTGCAGGCGTTGCGCCGGGTCGAGAAGGAGCGGCTGCTGGTGCGCCACAGCATGGATGTCCTGGCGGTGATGCGCGACGTGTCGATCGCCGCGCGCGATAGCGAGCGGGGACAGCGCGGCTATCTGCTCACCGGCCAGGCGAGCTACCTCGCACCCTACGAGGCCGCCCTCACCCGCCTGCCCGCGTTGCAGGACGAGCTCGCCGCGATGACCCGCGGCTCGGACGGCGAGCAACGGCTCGAGGGCGCCCTGCGTGCCGTCCTGGACCGCAAGCTCGACGAGCTGGGCCGCACCATCGCCCTTCGCCGCGCCGGCGACGAGGCCGCTGCCCTGGCGCTGGTGCGCGGCGGCGAGGGCGAGGCGGCGATGAAGACCGCCTCGGCGCTGCTCGACCGCCTGATGGCCGGGGAAGCGCTGCACCTGCAGACCGAGCGGGCGCGTATCCTGCGCTCCGAACGCCGGCTCGAAGGGCTGACCAACGTCGCCACGCTCAGCGGCGTCGTGTTCCTGCTCGCCGCCGCGATGATCCTGCGCCGGACGATCGGCGCGCTGCGCAGGAGCGAGGCCGGCTTCAGGCTGCTCACCGAGAACGCCAACGACATCGTCGTCCGCCTTACCGCCTCGGGCGAGGTGAGCTACGCCTCGCCGTCGATCGGGCGCATCCTCGGGGTGGCGCCGGAGCAGATCATCGGCCGCCCCGGCCTGCCGTTCGTCCATCCCGACGACCGCGGGACGCTGCGCGCCTCGACCGCCCGGCTGCTAGACGGTGCCGTCGACGAGGAGGAGCTGACCTGCCGGGTGCTCAGGCCCGATGGGGCCTGCGTCTGGCTGGAGACGCGGCGGCGGGTGCTGCGCGATGGCGCACACGGCGCCATCGGCGTGGTGGCGCGCGACATCACCGGACGACGCGCCACCGAAGCCGAACGCGACGCGCGCGCCCGCGACCTGGAGCAGAGCAACGCCCAGCTTGAGCGCCTCGCACGTCATCTGGCGCAGGCCCGTGACCAGGCCCAGGGGGCGAGCAGCGCCAAGACGCGCTTCCTGGCCAGCATGAGCCACGAGTTGCGCACCCCGCTGAACGCCATCCTCGGCTATGCGCAACTGCTGCGCCTCGAAGGCAGCCTCGACGAGGTTCAGGTGGTCCGCGTCGAGGGCATGCTCGATGCCGGCCGCCACCTGCTCGACATGATCAACCGGGTGCTCAACCTGTCCGAGATCGAGACGGCCGGCATCTCGCTCAGGACGGCCACAGTCGCCTTGCGCGCCGTGTGCGAGGCCTGCCTGGGCGTCGTGTCCTGTGCTGCCGATGCCAAAGGCCTGTCACTGCATCTGGCCGTCGACCCTTCGGCTCCGGCGAGCATGGAGATCGACCGCACGCGCCTGCAGCAGGTGCTGCTCAACCTGCTTGGCAATGCCGTGAAGTTCACCGGGCAAGGCCGCGTCACGCTGCGCGTGGCCGGTGGCGGTGCCGGGCGGGTGTGCATCGACGTGATCGATACCGGGCCGGGCATACCGCCCGAACGGCGCGAGCGATTGTTCCAGGATTTCTCGCGCCTTGGCGCGGAGCCCGGGTTGATCGAGGGCGCGGGACTGGGCTTGGCGATCTCCGCGCGGCTGATCGCGGCAATGGGCGGCACGCTGCGCCACGAGCCGGCACCCGGCGGCGGCAGCCTGTTTCGCGTCGATCTGCCGGTGCTGCTGGCCGCCCGTGACGAGCCGCGAGCCGAGGGGCGCGGATCTGCCACCGCGTGCGACGAACCCGGCGGGGCCTCCGTCATCAACCGCGCGTTGCGCGTTCTTCTGGTCGATGATGTGCCGGTCAATCTCGAGATCGCCCGCAGCTTCCTGAGCGCGGCCGGACACGCGGTGACCACCGCCGGCAACGGTGGCGAGGCCGTGCGCCTCGCCACGGCGGAGGTCTTCGACGTCGTGCTGATGGATGTGCGGATGCCCGGGATGGACGGGCTGGAGGCCACGCGGCGGATCCGGGCGGCGGATGGGCCGGCCGGACGGGTGCCGGTCATCGCGCTGACTGCCCAGGCCTTCGATGAACAGATCGCACTTTGCCGGGAAGCGGGCATGGACAGCCACCTCGCCAAGCCGTTCGCACGCGAGGCCCTTCTCGACGCGGTGCTGCGGGCGGTGGGGAGATCCGAACCGGCAGCCGGCGTGCCGCCGGCAGCACGCCCTGGCGAGGCGGGCGCACCCGCCGATCTCGGGCCCGCCCTGCCCCCGGCCCCCCCCCGCCCGC
>Ga0080006_1272930_pt1 | contig 166865 bp, 151 predicted proteins | sample RS3BMetagenome_FD_69209 | JGI IMG/M metagenome (GOLD analysis project Ga0080006, IMG submission 69209) | Ferric oxide microbial mat and aquatic microbial communities from Rainbow Spring, Yellowstone National Park, USA - RS3B (SPADES... ...
GATGTCAGAGCCTGCACACCAACTCGTTGGACGAGGCGTTGGCGTTGCCCTCGGAGGGAGCGGCGCGGATTGCCTTGCGGACCCAGCAGATCATCGCCTACGAGAGCGGGGTCACCAACACGGTGGATCCGTTGGGGGGAAGCTACTTCCTGGAGAGTTTGACCGATCACCTCGAAGCTCAGGCAACTGCCTACATCGACCAGGTCGACCAGATGGGGGGCGCGCTTCGCGCCCTGGAGGCCGGCTATTTTCAGCGCGAGGTTGCCGAGAGCGCCTATCGTTACCAGCGCCAGGTGGAAGCCGGTGACGCGGTGATTGTCGGCGTCAACCGCTTCGCGTCCACGGAAGAGTCGCCGGTTGAGTTGCTGCGCGTCGATCCCGCGGTTGCCGACGCCCAGGTCGCGCGTTTGACCGCGTTGAAGCAGCGGCGGGATTCGCGGGCGGTAGCCGCGTCACTCGCGATTTTGGCGGCGGCGGCGAGGGGAACCGACAATCTTGTCGAAGTCATGGTCGGTTGCGTCGAAAATTACTGCACGCTCGGCGAAATCTCTGACACCTTGCGCTCGGTTTTCGGGATTCATCACGAGTTGGTCGAGTTGTGAGCTATTGTGAGCGCTGTCACCACGAGTACGCGGAAACCGTCGAGTTTTGCCTGGACTGCGGTCGGCGGCTGAAACCGGGCAATCGGCCGGTAAAGCTCCCGCTTGACGCTTCGGATTTCTTTATTCCGGTCGGCGCGCTGCTCTGCGCCTTCTTCGCGATGGGGCTCCTTTATCTCCGCCTCGGCGCGCAAGCCGGTTGGATTTCCGGTCCGCTCGCTCAGATGATCGTGATCACGCAGCCGCCAATTCTGACCGTGTTTTACGCAGGTGCGCTGGTGGCCAGCATTATAGTCCTGGCGCTCTGGGCGCTCAACATCTTCGTTTTGCGCCGCTAGCCCGCGAGATCACGGAAGCAGTCGAACGTCAATCTCGAAGAGTTTGCGGCGCTCGTCGACGGCGTAGCGGTCGGTCATCCCGGCAATGTAATCACAGAGCGCGCGCGGCAGCGGCACCCTCGTGGTGTCGACGTGGCGGCGGACGTGGCTGGGGAGTTGCTGGGGTTGCTCCAGGTACGCGTTGAAGATTTCCTCGATGAGCCGACGGGCTTTCTCTTTCATCCTCACGACCTGGAAGTGGTAATACACATTGGCGTAGAGAAAGCTTTTCAGCGAACGGGCGTGATCGCGCACGTCTCCCGAAAACGTGACCGTCTTTTGGGGGGAGTGTCGAATGTCGTCCGGGGTTTTCGCGGCGATATCGCTCAAATTGGTCAGAGTCGCGCCGATGACGTCCGTGACCAGCCGGTTGATCAGGGTTTTGACTGCTTGATACCGAACGTCGTTCGGTTCGGAGACGTAGTCCTGAACTTCGGCCAGCGCGTCGCACCAGAGTTTGTTGTCGCGTAATTGCTCGATTGTGACCAGACCAGCGCGCAGTCCGTCGTCGACATCGTGACAGTCGTAGGCAATCTCGTCGGCGATGTCGGCAATCTGGGCCTCGATGCCCGGGTGTGGAAAAGTCTGGAATTCCCGTAATTCGGGATACCCGGGAGTGAAGCGGTGTTTACAGATGCCTTCGCGGACCTCCCAGGTGAGATTCAACCCCGGGTGCTCCGGGTTGTGCCCCTCCAACTGGTCCACGATGCGCAGGCTCTGCAGGTTGTGCTCGAACCCTTCCGGTTGACCGGCCAGGCGCTGGACGACCGGTGGCTGCCGCATCAGATTGTCGAGTGCTTCTTCGCTGGCGTGACCGAACGGCGCGTGTCCGAGGTCGTGAGCGAGAACGATGGCCTCGACGAGATCTTCGTTGACTCCAAGCGCCCGAGCAATGGTACGCGCGATCTGGCTTGCTTCGACCGTGTGGGTCAGGCGCGTTCGGTAGTGGTCCCCCTCGAAGTTGACGAAGACCTGGGTCTTGTACTGCAGGCGGCGAAACGCCGGAGTGTACACGATCTTGTCGCGGTCGCGCTGGTACAGGGTACGGTAAGAGTGCTCGGTTGCTGGATAGCGTCGACCCCGCGAATCGCGGCTGCGACACGCGTAGGGCGCCAGCCGGGACGCCTCATCCGCCTCGAGTTGTTCGCGAATTCCTTCGAGCCCCGCCATACATCCGCTCCGAAAGGTCTCCTCCGATTGTAACACGCGAGTGCATGATATCCGCTGCAACCATCGCGCGATCTGGATATACTGATGCGCGGAAACAATTAAAGACATTGAGGGAACTGATTTGTCCACGTCTGAGTCCGCCCCCCGAGAAACAAATCGTCAACTAGCTTTGAACCTGAAGAAGAATCTCGAATTGACCGAGCCGGTGGTTGCCCTGGCGTTTACCGACGAACCGCCAGAAGGTGTCGCGCGTCCGGACCACCCGGTCCCCGCGGCGTGTACGTTCTGGCGCGAAGGGCGTGGCAACGTCTTCTTCGCGGACGCGGAGCAACATCGCGAGTGTCCCATTGGCATGCTGACGATGGGGTTTGGCCTCCCGAAAGCGGATGAATCGGCGGCCATGCAACTCGTCCAAACCATGTGTGATCTGAAGTATTTCACCATGGCCGAAGTTGACGCTCTGCCGAAAGTTCCGACGCCGCGCCGCGGCATTCTTTACGGCCCGCTCGAAGATTTTCCGGTTGAGCCGGCCGTCGTGCTGGTCGTTGTGAACTCCTTCGCGGGGATGCTCGTCGCTGAGGCTTCCGGAAGCACCGACCTTGCGAACTCGGCCGGGCAGTCGGCTTTCGGCCGGCCGGCCTGCTCGGCGATTCCTCGGGCGCTTGCGGAAGGGAAAACGGTGCTCAGCCTGGGGTGCATCGGCGCGCGGACCTACGTTGGATTGCGCCCGGAAGAAGGAATCACCGTGATTCCCGGGGCGGTACTCCAGCAATTCGTCGATCGCCTCGACGAGATAGCCCGCGCCAACGCGGCGCTCGCCAGTTACCACGCCGAGCGCAGGCGAGCGTTTGGCCTTGACGCACGATCACCGGCCGCCGGATAATCCCCGAGGTTCGACGCTCGAACATGAACGAGGAGCACGTTTTCATGGCCAATACTTTAAATGCATTTATTATCGGCGCGGGTCGCGTTTCCGGTGGCCTGTCCCGCGCCCTGGAGAGGAGCCCCGGCGTCCAACTCGCGGCGGTTGCCGATACCGATCTAGCCCGCGCCGAGGCGCTGGCCAACAAGTACGGCGTTCCGGCCGTTGCCGACTATCGTGAACTTCTCGGTAAGGACAACTTGGACCTCGCGGTTATCGGCCTACCCCATTGGCTGCATCGTCCGGTCGCGATTGACTGCGCGAAGGCCGGAAAGCACATCTACGTCGAGAAGCCGTTAGCCAATACCGTGGAAGAGGCCGAAGAGATGATCGCGGCGGCCGAAGCTAACAAGATTCGCTTGCTCGCCGCCCATACCCAGCGGTTTTTTTCCTCGACCCAACTGGCTCGGCAGTACGTCTCCGATCGAAAGATTGGTGACGTCGTCTTTGCTACCGACACCTGGTACAAAGACTTTGGCGTGGCAATGCGGCCGCCCTGGTTCCTGGACCGTGAGAAGGGTGGCGGCATGTGGCTGATGAACGGCGCCCACATGATCGACCGGACCTGCTACATCCTCGACAGCGAAGTCGCGGCGGTCAAGGCCTGGATCGGCAACCCGATCTATCATTTGAAGGCCGACGACTCGTCGATTGCCTTTCTCCAACTCAAGAGCGGACAGACGATTACGCTGATGCACTCCGGCTGGAAAAAGGGAATCGATCGTAACGAGGTCGAGATCGTCGGCACGGACGGCATGATGCGCGTGGACACCTACGGGCAGCGGCTATGGTTGGCCGAGGGCGGCGAATACGCGCCGGTGGAGGTTGTTCGCCAGGACGCCATGACCGTCGAAATGACCCAGTTTGTCGCGGCGATTCAGAACGGTGGAGAATTACCGGTCCCGATTGAATGGGGCAGGCACATCATGAAGGTGCTCGTGGCTTGCGAAGAGTCCAGTCGCACCGGTCGGGAAGTCGTGATCGACTAAGATTGGGCTGGACCACGAAACCTGCGAAAATAGCGCGAAAGTCGCGAACAGTGCCGGGTCGTGCCTTTTCGCGCTTCTCGTAGCCCTTTCGTGATTTTCGTGGTCCGAACCGTCGTGGTGCAACCGTTTCGTGGTCCGAATGCTCCGGCGCCGGCGGGCTTACATGTGTCCGCCGGTCGCGGTCGCGCGGATGGCGACTCCGGCGAGGAAGAGCGCCGCCAATCCCAGCCAGAGGCTCTCGCGCTTGCGGCCCTTACCAACCCAACCGGTGATCGACGGGAGGACCGCGATACCGAAAAACCCGTAAAGGAAGTGCAGCGGGTCGGCTGGCACCTTGCCGTTGCCAAGCAGTTCCATGCCAACCAGGCTCTCAACAACGAATAAGCCTTCGGCGATGAGCAGGGTGGTTCGATACGAGTCCGATGCTGGGCGCTGGCGAATCCCGTTATAGATACCCCAGGCCGCGCAAGCAACCATATACAAGAGGATCACGTTCTTCAGGAGGATGTGAATCTGCAACATCGCGACGTAAGTTCTCCCTGGGCACGATGCCGTGCGGCGATTTCAGCGTCGAGCGATCAGTGTCGGACCTTCCAAACGCTGTCCGGCGGTCGCAAGTCTACCACAGGGAGTCCGCGCGCGCAAAAAGTTAAAGTCCCAACGCAAAAGCTTATGGCTGTACGGTAGATCGAGTGGGTAGCATCGCGTTGAATACCGTCGTCGGGCATGGTACTCTCGATGACATAATGGATCGGAGACAACAATGGCCTCGCGCCGCGAGACGCCGGGAAAAAAGTACTTTCTGATTCGCTATATTCGAGCCGATGGCTCGTATGATCTTGCCGAGGATGTTTGTTTCGTCGGACGGAATCGGGTGCCAGCGTCTGGATTTTTCTATCCCGGAGCGACGATTACCTATCTATGTGACGAGCACCCGGAGCGGGAAATGATGCCAGACGCCAGCGGGCGTCCAACCTGCTCGGTCTGCCTGCGTCAAGCCGAAGCCTAGTGTCCCGCCAGACCGGCGAGCCGGGGGGTCCCCGATGTCGTCTCGGTCGCGCCTTACCAAATCCGCGTCTTTGGGTCTCGGGGTGTTGAAATGCCCGAGACTCGTCCCAAATCGCGCAGTTCACGATGAGGAGAATAATGGCACTCTGGATTCTTAGGATTCTGTTGTATATCCAATTTCTGCTCGGGTTCGATCGCTTTTTGACGAAATATAGCGGTCTTGGAATTGGTCTCCCCTTGAATCAGCGGGTATGGGAGACCCACATCTCGCTAGGGCTCCTCATCGCGGTGCTGGCGATCTACGCTCTGCGCCCGATCCGGGGGATCAGTAACTCTGGAGTCCGACAAGTCGCCCGCTTTTTGCCCCTGGTACCACTCGTCCTCGGTATCGGTTTTTTGGTGAACGTGATTGGCGGGACTGGACTCGTCGTGGTTCACGCGCTCCTGGGAATTGCTTGCATCGGACTGGTAGAGGCGGCGGCCGGTCGCCAGCGCCGCGCCCAGCGAAAGTCGGTTTCGCTCTAGCGAGTGCTCGTCAGAGCCGGTATTCGCGGTACATCATTTGATGAGAGGCGCGGGGCGGTCGCGCCTTTCTAGTGGATCGCGTGGCTCAAGAACGTCGACAGCCAGATTCCGGCGCCGCCGAAAATCGCGACGACGATCGCCAGGGTTGCCCACAGCATCCAGTTGACGCCCCGGTGGGTTTTGCCAATCAAACGAGCCATTCGTTCCTCCGCGGTTAGCATCGCGCCAGCTACCCTGATCGAGTAGATCACGGCGGGCTCACGGGATTCCCCAGGTACTTTCGCAGTTGTCGTGCCAGCGCTCGCCCGTCTTTCTCGGGATCTGCTACCCTTTTGCCAATCTTCGCCGGGAGTGAGAGATGGCAACCTATGACCTGCTGATCAAAGGCGGCACCCTAATCGATCCCGCGGCCGGCGTTCACGCCCGGTGCGACCTGGCGTTTGCCCGGGGAGAAGTTGCCGCGGTCGCCCCAGCCATTGATTCGGGCGAGGCCAATCGCGTCGTCGACGCGACCGGTCGGTTCGTGGCACCGGGATTGATCGATCTCCACGTGCACGTGTTCGAAGGCGTTTCGCACTACGGAATCGCACCGGATCCCACCTGCCTCGCTCGCGGTGCGACGACGGTCGTGGATGCCGGATCGGCTGGCGCGGACACCTTCCCGGGCTTCCGCAAGTACGTTATCGAAGCGAGCGCGACTCGAATCTACGCCACGCTGAATATCTCCTCGATGGGCATGATCGCGTCGCGCATCGGCGAACTGGACGACCTCAAGTGGGCGAGTGTGCCACGCGCGGTCGAGACCATCGAAAAGCACCGTGACGTGATCCTTGGGGTAAAAGTTCGCCTAAGTCGAAACTCAATCGTCGGCGAAGCCGCCGGCATCACGCCACTCTACCGGGCGCGCGAAGCGGCCGACGCGGCCGGGGTGCCAATCATGGTCCATCCCCAGGATGCCTGGTGTGAGTCGATTGACGACATTCTCGCGGTGATGCGCGCTGGCGACATCCTCACCCACAGCTTCCACGGCAACAGTCACGGAATTCTGGACGATGCTGGGAAAATCCGCCAATCGGTCCGCGCTGCTCGTGACCGAGGTGTGATCTTCGACGTTGGCCACGGACAGGGTTCGTTTAGTTGGCGCGTCGTCGAATCCGCGCTTGCCCAGGACTTCCTGCCGTCGACAATATCCTCGGACTTGCACCACTACAACGTCAACGGACCGGTGTTCGACCTTGCTACGACGGTCTCGAAGTTCCTGGCCCTTGGTCTGACCCTCGACAACGCCCTGACAAAAGTGACCGCGGTTCCGGCTCAGGTGATTGGCCGATCTGGCAAGATCGGTACGCTTGCCGTCGGAGCGTGGGGGGACGCCGTGGTCTTCGACCTCCAACCCGGAATCTTCGATCTTGCCGACTCGCGCGGGGAAGTTCGCCGCGGCGACCAGCGCCTCCAACCGCGCGTTGTCGTTAAGGGGGGACAGGTCTACGCATCGGACATTTCTTAATCGCGGCGAGCTGATCGCGCATTTCAGCGATTGTCGGAGACGGGTGAGACGTCTCATCATGTCGCGCCGTCGTATCTTCCTGTGATATAGTGGCCGCGGTCGTCCTGACTCAGGCTGGAGGATGATGAACGAAGCCGCTCCGGCGTCGCGCCCGATTTCGCTCTCTTGGCGCGCCCTGTTGCCCGATCTGGGCGTTGTCGCCGCCCTGATCGCCGTCGATGTCTTACTTTTCTGGCCGGTCTTCTTTCTCGGCGAATTCGTCCCGCGGGGCGGTGGCGATCTCGTCTCGTTTTTGTACCCGCGTTACGCGATGGCGGCCCGCTACGTCCACCACGGTACGCTACCGCTTTGGGATCCGTTTCTGTACTCCGGCCAACCGTATCTTGCCGACGTTCAAAGCGGAATCCTTTACCTGCCGAACCTGTTGGCCTTCTTCCTGTCCCGGTCGTTCGACTACCATCGCCTCGAACTGCTCGCGATCGCTCATTACGCGCTAGCGGGCATTTTTGCTTACGTGTACGGGCGTCAACTTAGGCTCGGTCGGTTCGGCGCGCTGACCGCGGGAATTGTTTGGGAAGCCAGCGGTTTTCTGGTCGCCCACCTGGGCCACTACAACCTGATCGCGGCCGCGGTGTGGCTACCGCTCATTCTTGCGTTGCTCCAGCCCGCGCTAGAAGGGGGCTCGCTTGCCTGGGTTGCCGCGGCTTCCCTCGCCCTGGGAACCTCCACTCTGGCTGGTCACACTCAACTCACGATCGAAATCGGTCTCTTCCTGATTCTTTACGTTCTCGGCTACGCACTGGCGAACAAAGCGTGGTTCGCGCCACTGCGTTCCCTGGCAGTCCTGGGCGTCTGGTCGGTCATCTTGTGCCTGGTGCAACTCTGGCCGGCGTACGAGTTGACCCAGCAATCGGTACGCGCGGACCTTTCCTATTCCGACGCGACCGCCTTTAGCTTGCTGCCCGAGAAGTTGATTCTGTTTCTGATTCCGCACTTCTACGGGCGTACCCCGGACGCCTACTGGGGACCGCCGAGTCTGACCGAGAACTATTTGTACGTTGGCATCCTCCCGCTCGCCCTGGCGGGTCTGGCGCTGCTCTGGACGCGTGACTGGCGCGCCCGGACCCTTGGCGCGCTGGCCGCGCTCGGCCTATTCCTGGCGTTCGCCGACTGGACTCCTCTGCACGGCTGGCTCTACGCGCTGGCACCGGGTTTTGACAAGGTCCGGGCGCCCGGACGATTCATCCTGTACGTCGACTTTGGTCTGGCGATGCTCGCCGGTATTGGGGCCGACGTCTTGAGTCGACCGTTGCCGCGCCGTCGTCGCCCGGCTTTCCGGCTCTATTTGACTGGTTGGACGATCTTTAGCTTTGGGATGGTGGCGATCGCCGGCCCGCTGGTCTACCTGAAACTCTTCGTCAATCAGGCGCAGGCCCAGGGGCTGGTCCAGCAGATTCAAACCGCCACGGATAGTTTTGCCCTAACGCTATTGTTTGTGCTGGCGACCCTTGCCTTGCTGGTCGCCTATCGGTATCGCTGGCTGCGCGGTAAGCTGATTCCGGCCGTCGCGCTGGCGGTGATCGTCGTCGACCTGCTAGGCAACAACGCGGTGATCAACCCAACGCCAAACGACCCCACCGTCGGATTTCAACACCCGGCGATCGTCAACTACCTGAATCAGCATCTCGGGTCGGCCCGGCTCGACACGGTGACCGGAATTGACAGCATCTGGCAGCCCGATGCCGCGGCTCTCTACGGCTATCACAGTCTCTGGGGCTTGTACGATCCCTTTACTCTCTCGGACTACTACTGGCTCTGGAAGACCTACGTTCCCGGGCGCGACTCGCGACTCTACGACTTGCTAGGGGCGAAATATCTTCTCGGAAAGAAGGACATTACGCTTCCCAAAGGGAAGTTCCAACTTGTCTTTACCGGCGACAAGGATCTCAACGTCTACGAGAATCCGACCGCGATGCCCCGCGCGTTTTACGTCAGCGGATCCCTTGCCGTTTCCAGCCACGACGCCGCCCTGGCGGCGATTCGAGACCCGAAGTTTGACCCCGCGCGAACGGTTGTCGTCGAGGATAGCGCCAAGCCCACCACGGCCCCGGGCGCCACGATGGTCCCCGGTCAATTTGTCGTCGACGGACCCAATACGGTCTCGGTTCAGATCAATGCTCCGTCGAACGGCTATCTCGTGCTGACCGATCCGTATTACGGCGGGTGGGAAGCACTCGTCGACGGTCACTCGACGACCCTCTATCGGGCGGACTGGGCTTTTCGCGCGGTTGCCGTCGGGCCCGGGAACCACGTTGTGACCTTTCGCTTCCGTCCGCGCTCGTTGATCGCGCTGGGTGTCTTGTCTGGCCTGGGCTGGCTCGCGGCAGTCGCCTATATCGGCTGGCAGTTTCTTCCGCGTCGGCGGTCGGCGAAGAGTTCGCGCCGATCTCTGGCGTCCACGCCCGCGTAGCGCACCCCTTAAGGACCGGCCGGTCATCTGTCACATGGTGGATAGAGCGCTTCCGCGATTCTGGCTATCCTACGTCTGAGAGACGTGGGAGGAATTGCCTTGGAAGCGCTCGCGCGAGCAATCGACCGTCGCCTTTGCGTGCCGCGCGTCCGATTGTATAGCCTCACGGCATTGATTCTCCCTCTCATCATTTATGCCGCTGCTTACATCCACGGACTGGCTACCGTCGATCCCACTCAGCCGCCCATCGCGGCGGACTTTACCGCGCACTACACGGCCGGCATGATCGTGGCTCGTGGTGACGTTCGTCAACTGTACAATGTGACCGTTCAGTCCGCGGTTCAACACGGGTTTGTCGGTCCTGGCCACGGCAAGTTTCTCGACCTGTACCTCTCCCCTCCCTTCGTCGCCTACCTCTACGAACCCCTTGCTGGCTTTCCCTATCCGGTCGCGGCGGCAATCTGGACTGGTATCAGCCTGGCGCTGTTCATCGCGGCGCTCGCCCTACTCTGGCCACTGGCTCCCAGCCTTCACCGATACGGCTTTGGCCTCTTTCTGCTGGTCGCGCTTTCTACCGGTGCGACTTTTGAATTACTCGCGGACGGTCAGGACTCGGCGCTGGCGTTGTTTCTGGTCATCGCCGGGGTGCGTTTACTTGGCTCAAAACGAGATCTTTCAGCGGGGTTCGTCCTCGGCCTGGGACTCTTCAAACCGCAACTGTTCTTACTGTTTCCGGTCCTGTTTCTCTACCGGCACCGCTGGCGCGCGCTCGCCGGTTACCTCGGAGTTGCGCTTAGCCTGGCCGGAGTCTCGCTCGCGCTTGTCGGGATTTCGGGGGTAGGCTCGTACAAAGCATTACTCACTTCGACGATCTATCACGATAGCATCGTCAATTTCGGTTGGAAGTTAATCTCCCTGGGCGGATTCCTGCACGCGCTTCTCCCCGCCTCGGCGGCCCTGGATCTCACCGTGATTCTCACCGCCCTAGAAGTGGGAATGATCGGGTTGGCGCTTCGACACCATCGCGACGACCGGTCCGAGGAGTGGGAGACAGTGTATCCGATGGCGGTAGTCGTGATGGTTACCGCCATTTGGGATCCCCACATGTACCTGTACGATGGAGTCTTGCTCTTGTTCCCGAGTGCGGTTCTCTTCCGAGCGCCGCCGGAGAATCGACGCCTGCGGTTCTCGCTCACCGCGCTCTACGGGATCCTTTGGTCCACGTCACTGCGGGGCGGCATATTCGGACATCTCGGCTTCCCCTTGGTTCTTCTCGCAGCGCCCTGGGGGTTAATCCCGCTCGCGCTCTTGCTAGGAATCTTGGTCCTCGGACGGTCCGGTTCTTGGGAAGGCGTCCCGTCACCGGCGATACGTCCAGAGGTCGGAACCGTACTTGTTGGCGACTAATTGGCCAGCCAACTGTTTCTCCGTCATCGTGAGTTCGCCGACGCTCCATTTGACGCCGAGCCGATCTCCAAACGTGGCGGCAATGGCCTCGCAAAGGGCGCTGGGCGAAAAGTACTGGGGAGAGCGAGTCAGCGACCCGACGTGACTTCTCAGAAAGCTGAAGAGTTCGCGACTCTCGCCCGGAGTGATCCCGCTGAGGACGTCGATCAGGTCGGCTTGACTACCGCTCAGTTGAATCACGCCGTGCTGGGCGTTGGCGAGTCGCCGGCGAATTTGCGAGGTTCCGACAACCTTCTTTCCCTCGGCTAGGTGCTCGTACAGCCCGAGCGCGGCGAAACAAATTCGTCCGGCAACCGACGGCGCGCCCGCGACAAAAGCGATGTTCGCGCCCGGAGGGGCCAGTTCCGTCTCGAAGCCAAGCGTGTTGAAAGTGCTCCGAAGCGGAGCGGCAAAGCGCTGATAGGATGCCGCCAACGCGCCGGCCCACAGCGAGTGGTTGGCCGGCAGGACTACGGCATAGCCGACTTGACGATCGTGTAACACCGCCGTGCCTCCGGACGCGCGGCGGAGAATGTCCCAGCCGCGCTGGGCACACCGGTCACGGTCGATCTCACCGGCCAGTTGCCCCGACCCGAGGGAGACCCACGGCTCGGTCCAGGCGTAGAATCGCAGCGTCGGCGGGGACGCCCCCTGGCCGACGAGTTCCAATAGCGCCTCGTCCACCGCCATGTTCCAGGGGCCGCTCGCGGTCTCCAAAGGGAGAAGTCGCCAGGTTTCGCTCAGGGTTAGGCTCCCAGCGACCCAAGGAACCGCTTGGCGTTGTCGCCCAGGACGGTGGCATTCTGGTCTCCGTACATGTGGTGCTGGACGAGAATGGTTCGATCGACTCCGACGTGATCCATATAGCCGAGAAGGACTTCCGGGGGGCTCGCGGTTGGGTCAAATGATGGAGGAAGAAGTTGCCGAACTTCTCCTTGATCAACTGCCTTGCCAAAGCGGAGTGGTTCCCAGAAGCCCGTCATCTCCCGAGCGATGTGAGCGTGGCTATCGATGATCATCGAAACCTCCGGTTGCGTTGGGATCGCCGGGTTTAGCGCCCCTTCGCGTTAGCGTCAGAAGTGGCAGCGTCATTTTATCCTATTCTCTCGGACCGAGATTTCGCCGCGACCAGGCACTTGACCGAAATGGCCCGGGATCCCACCTGAGGCGAATCTGATATACTACGCTTGTCCCAGAAGTTGACGACAGCGTCGTTCTTGCCGAAATCTCAGGCTCGTGATGCAGTGAGACTGAAAGAATGGCGATACTTCTTAAATCAACCGCACCGCGCGCGGATGACGCGCATCACGAACGTTCGACTTACCGCGGAAAGCTCATCGCCGTCGAGGGGCTAGATGGATCGGGAAAGTCGACGCAGATTTACCTCTTGAAGCGTTGGTTGGAGTTGCAGAACGCGCGGGTGTCCTTCACGGAATGGAATTCCTCCACTATCGTGAAAGCCGCGACAAAGCGCGGCAAGAAGGACCAGCTGCTCACCCCAACTACTTTTTCCCTGATCCACTCCACCGACTTTGCTCATCGCTACGAGCGCTACATCGTTCCGCTGCTTCGGCACGGCTACATTGTGCTCGCCGATCGCTACGTCTTTACCGCGTTGGCCCGCGACGCGGTTCGCGGCTGCGACCGTGACTGGGTTCGGAACCTTTACAGCTTCGCGATCGTTCCGGACGTGACGTTTTATTTCGACGTTCCGCTGGAAACCGCCGTCGATCGAATCCTGAGCGGCCGGCCCTCGTTGAAGTATCACGAGGCGGGTATGGATCTTGGCCTGTCCGATGATGTCAATGAGAGTTTTCGCCTGTTTCAGGGACGGATCAAGGACGAGTACGCTCGGCTGGCCGAGGAGTTCAACTTCACGGTGATTGACGCCTCGAAGCCGATCGAGACCCAGCAGCATCTCGTGCGAGCGATCGTTTCCGATCGGATCGATCTGGCTCGGTTCGTTCGAAGGAGCCGTCCCAGTGCCTAATCGCTTTTATGGCGCGGGGCTCCCCAGGGTCCACGCCGAGAACTTGACCGGGCTGCTGGTCGTAATCGAAGGCGCCGATGGATCGGGGCGCTCAACCCAAATTCGTCTCTTGCGCGATTGGCTGGAAGGCCAGGGCCACGCCGTCGTGGAGGTGGGGCTCCGACGATCCCCCCTTGTTGCGAAGGAACTCAGCGCCGCCAAGGAAGGCCACATCCTTGGCCGGACGACGATGAGTCTCTTTTACGCCACCGATTTCGCGGATCAACTCGAACACGTGATGATTCCCGCGCTGCGTGCCGGTGACATCGTCCTCGCCGATCGCTACGTCTATACATTGATGGCACGAGATATCGTCCGAGGTGGTGATCGCGCCTGGGTCGAGAGGATTTATGGCATGGCTCTGGTACCCGACGTGGTTTTCTATCTAAAGGTTCGACCGCGCATCCTCGTCGAACGCAACCTCGAAAAGAACGGCACTCTCGACTACTGGGAGTCCGGGTTGGATATCGGGCTGGCGCGCGACATGTTCGATAGCTTTCTGAAGTATCAAACCCTGATCCAGGCGGAGTTTGCCCGGATGCAAGAGCGGTACGGATTAGAGACCGTGAACGGCAACCGAGCCATCCGAACGATCGCTACGGATTTGCGGGCCCGAATTGAAGGCGCGCTGGGGCAACGGCTCGGTAGCGCGGATGACGCCGGCCCTCCGCGACGGCCACTATCGAAAAGGTTGAGCGAGGTATCGTAAAATGGCTGAAATGGCGACGGTTAACGGAGATCAACGCCGCGAGAATCGGACAAATGGGCCGGCAAGTCGTCGAACGAATGGGGTGACAAATAAGGCGAGTAAAGATCACCGGCCGATGTTGGATGCGACGGCATCCTCTCCACCAGCGCCGGTCGAAGCAGATTCGTTCCCTGCGCTCCGCCAGAACCTCGTCGAGCATCTGACGATGCTGCGGGCCGAGTTTCGCGAGACCGTGGCCAACTACTCAATCCACGTGCAAGGATTACTTACCCAACTGGAAGACGGTCTGGCCGACCAACCTTCGGAACTCACCGATAGAGAGCGTGACCGGCGCGCTCGGGCTCTCCGGCAGGCGCTAAAAGACGCCGAAGGCCTCAATCTGAAGCCAGTCAAGGGACGGCGTCGTGATTTGAAGAAGGTGGAGACCTTCGCGAATCACTTGAATGACCTCATCGATGAATGGTAGGAGGAGATCTTGAGCGAACAACTTGATCTCACGGAGTCAACGGATAACGCCCTTGCTGGCGACGGTTTCGTCGGCGGAGTTGACCTCGGGGGGACAAAGATCCTTGCCGTCGTCGTCGGGCCGAAGGGGGATCTCGTCGGGCGAGCCAAGAAGGCCACCGGACGTAATCACGAACCCAGCGCGGTCATCGATCGCATCGTGAAGTGTTTGACCGAGGCGGCATCCGAGGCCGGCATCACTCCAGACCAGTTGCGGGCCGTGGGAATCGGCGCGCCCGGACCGGTCGTCCGGGACGAGGGCGTGGTGACGGTGGCGGTTAATCTCGATTGGCATAACGTCCCGCTCAAAACCGAGCTAGAGAGTCGGCTCGGTGTGCCGGTCGTGGTGGAGAATGACGTTCGCGTCGCGGTTCTCGCCGAGCACGTGGCGGGCGCTGGTCGTGGCACGCGTAGCATGGTTGGCATTTGGCCGGGAACTGGGATCGGCGGCGGCGTGATCGTTAACGGAGAGATCGTCAACGGCGCGAACAACGCCGCCGGTGAAATTGGCCACATCACGATTAAGGCCGGTGGGCCACTCTGCGCGTGCGGAGGCCGGGGGCATCTGGAGGCACTGGCGAGTCGTTCGGCGATCAGCCGGGAGATTGCCGACCGCGTTCGCAAGGGGAAGAAAACGCTGCTCACCGCGCTAGTCGAAGGCGATGTGGCCAAGGCGACGAGCGGCGACCTTGCCGAGGCGTTCCGCCAGGGGGACAAAGTCGTCGTCCGCTCGATTAATCGTTCGGCAAAATACCTGTCGATGGGGATCGCGAGCATCGCCAACGTCCTCAATCCCGAGATGATCGTTCTCGGAGGCGGATTGGTAGAAGCGCTCGGCGAGCCGTATGTTCGTCGGGTGACCGAAGAAGTGCGCGAGCGTCCCATGTTCGCGGCGACCGGTTCCGTCCAGATCGTTCCCGCGGCGCTGCAGGACGATGCCGGAGTAGTTGGCGCGTGTTTGATCGCGCGACGGTTGGCCACGACGATGCCGACGCCTCCGACGTCAAACGGCTTCGACGAATCAGTAGCCGCTCCGAGTGCCGAAGGCTAGTCCGGTGGTGCACCGGTTGACCGAGGCGAGACTGGCCGCGATCGACGCGGTGCGGGCGGCGACGAAGCATTGGGCCGACGGTCACGTTCGGCAGGTGGAGCACCTGGCGGCCGGGCTGTACCGGGAACTCGGCGAGTATCACGGACTCGGTGCGGAAGAGGAGATTCTCCTCCGCTCGGCGGCGCTGCTGCACGACGTTGGTTACCCGGTCGATCCGGGTTGTCACCACAAGATCTCGGCCCGCATGATTCGGAGTCAACTGAGCGAGCCGTTTGACGCGGAGCAGGTCGAATTGATCGCCCTGGTGGCGCGCTACCACCGAAAGGGAGTGCCCAAGTTGGCGCATCGGCGCTACAGCGCGCTTGACGAGCGGCGGCGCCGCGTCGTGACCTGGCTCGCTGGTATTCTACGGGTCGCCGATGGTTTGGACCGCAATCACGACTCGGCGGTTCAGTTCCTGGCGGTTTCCGCGCTCGATCAGCGGCTGGTTATCGAAGTCTCCGAACACCCCAATGGCGGCCAGTTCTTCGGTGGTCGACCGAGTGGGAAGGGGGGCCTCGTGGCTAGATCGGAGAATCGCGAGGCCAGGCCAGTCGCTTCGCCGCTACAGGTTGACGTTCGTGGCGCGCAGCGCAAGAGCGATCTGCTAGCACGAGCGCTGGGGATGGTGGTGACAATTCGCCCGCTGTGACGCGGATGGGCAATTCGAATCTAGCGGTCGAAACCCTGCCAAGGAGATGTCGTGGCGAGACTGCCATACCGTGACAACGATCCCGAGATTGCCGACCTGTACCGGGACATCGCCGGACTGCGCGGCTCGGTGCACAACCTGCATCGCGTGCTCGCCAACCAGCCGGCGGCACTGCGGGCCTTCATGGGAATGTCGCGCTACGTCCGAGATGATTCCGGGCTGCCGCCCGGCCTGCGGGAATTGGCGGTTCTCGCCACGGCGTTCGCCTTGGATGTGGAGTACGAGAAGTTCCATCACTTTCCGGCGGCGCGCCGGGTCGGAGTGAGCGAGGAGAAGCTCCGGGCTTTTCCAGACTGGTTCTCCTCGAACCACTTCTCCGAGGTCGAGCGCGCGGTGTTGGCGTATGCCGACGCGGCAGCGCGGCGACGTGAGGTCGATTCCAAGACTTGGGGCGTTCTTCACCGGTATTTGACGGACGGCCAGATCGCGGACCTGGCCGTCACTGTCGGATGGTACCATCTCTGTGCCGCGATTATTGGACCGTTAGGCATTGAGACGGAAAGACCTATTGAGAGTGGTCGCGACCCGGGCGCGACCGAGGTCAAAGTCGACTCTGTCCCCTAACCTAAGGGATCGCACCGCTAGTCTGGACGCAGTTCGCTTCCGACTTTCAGGGCGAGCGTGTTCCACGCCTCGGACAGGGTGCTCGTCGCCTTGAGAATCGGATACATCTCCTTCCAGATTGCGTCGAGCGCGTCGCGGGTTGCTTCGCGGTTGCCGTCGTGGGTCGCCCGATCAACATTGTCCGCCGCGACTTCCTGGGCGCGAACGCTCGCGCTGACGATGTCGGCCAGCGCGCGAAGCGCGGCGAGGTGATCTTTGACGATGTCGCCAACCGGTTCACTGGGAATAGCTATGCCATCCTGGGCCGCGGAGCGCCAGCCAGCGTAGCGCGGTCGCTCTTTGACGCCACCGTCTTTCGGGTCGGCGGTCCAGAAGGTGTGGGTGGGGTCGATGTGTGGGGTTACCGAGAGGTACATCGTCATCGGTTCATCGCCGACGCAGCGGACCTGATGTAATTCGTCACGACGAGCGAAACACGCCTGCCCCGGCCCGAGGATCGCGCGCTCGCCCTCGATCTCGAACTCACACTGCCCTGAGAGAATGAGAAACATTTCGTGGCCCAGGTCGTGGCTGTGTCGGTTCGCGACTTGTCCGGGCTCCATCCGCAGAAACCGACCACGAATCTCCGGAGTCACGACGATGTTACGAACGTCCCTGCGATAGTCGAAAACTTTTAGTGCCATCAAACCCCTCTCGCCGCGGTAAGCTGACGTACGCGCTACTCTACCTCCCACGGTCGTCGCGCGTCAACGCGATCCGTCGCCGGTCGCCGGCTTCCGAGCGTATACTTGGTTGGAAAACTCCTCGCGGGGGCCGTATGAATATCGATACGAGCACTGAGTTTGGCGCGCGCGTCTTTCGGCGACTGGAATCCGAAGAGGTGATCTGGTTGACGACCGTTCGACCCAACGGAGTCCCCGAGCCGAGTCCGGTTTGGTTTCTCTGGAATGGTTCGGACGTGATCGTCTATAGCCAGCCAAACACCCAGAAACTCAAGGATATCGCCCACGACCCGAAGGTTGCCTTGAACCTCAACTGCACGCCGGACGGCGGCGACGTGATTATCCTGACCGGCGACGCGCAGGTCGTCGCGGGCGCGCCCCCGGCCACCGGACTTAGCGCTTACCTTGAGAAGTATCGCAAAGCGATTGCCCAAATTGGCATGACTCCGGACACTTTCGCCCAGAGTTATTCGGTCCAGATTCGGATTACGCCGAACAAAGTCCGGGGACACTGACCCTCCGATTGTCGAGGACATCCGGTCACTTTGACCGCAAGTATCGGATAGAACGTGCCGAGCGACCGGTGTAGGATCGAGTTCGGAGGTGATCGTTATGCTAGATGAAGCGCGCTGCTGGGAAGCCGTGCTGGCGCGCGATTCCGAACTGGACGGTAGGTTCGTGTACGCCGTTCGTTCGACCGGCGTGTATTGTCGGCCGTCGTGTCCGGCGCGTCGGCCCGGTCGGAACCAGGTTTCCTTCTATGCCGCGCCGGAGGTCGCCGAGCAGCACGGATTTCGCGCCTGTCGACGTTGCCAGCCGAACGATGGGTCGGAAGACGCCGGATTGCGCCTGGCGCGCCAGGTGTGTCAGCAGTTGGACCGACTCCGTGACGAAGCGCCCACGCTCGCGTCCCTAGGCGCCGCGCTCGGCGTTAGTCCGTACCACCTGCAGCGAACCTTCAAACGAGTCGTTGGAATTACGCCTCGTCAATATGCTGCCGCGCGACGGCTCGAACGGCTAAAGTACGCGTTACGCGACGGTGACGCCGTCGCGGGGGCACTGTACGACGCGGGATTCAGTTCGAGTAGCCGCCTTTACGAGACCGCGGCGGCGGACATGGGCATGACGCCCGGGCGCTATCGACGAGGGGGACAAGCGATGAGGATTCACTATACCGTCGTACCGTGCGCTCGCGGGCGCTTACTGGTCGGCGCGACCGCGCGGGGGATTTGCGCGGTGAGCCTGGGCGACGACGACGCCGAACTCGCGCGAGCGCTTCGAGAAGAGTATCCGGCGGCGGAGATCGAGCGCGACGATCGATCCTTGACCGGGTTGGTCACGCCAATCGTTCGACATCTCGCCGGTGAACTGCCGACCCTCGATCTGCCCACCGACGTGCAGGCGACCGCGTTTCAGCGTCGGGTTTGGGACGCGTTGAAGGCCATTCCGTACGGGGAGACCCGCACCTACGGCCAGGTCGCGTCGGCGCTCGGTTGTCCAACCGCGGCCCGCGCGGTGGCGCGGGCCTGCGCGACGAATCCGGTCGCGGTGGTCGTGCCCTGCCACCGGGTCATTCGGAGTGATGGTGGACTAGGCGGCTATCGGTGGGGAATCGAACGCAAGGCGTCGATGCTCCGCGACGAGCAACATTGAGCGGTTTGGTTCGAGTGCACCGATTGCTGACCTCGGATTTGAGCAGACGGCACAAATCCGACGTGTGCCAAAGGTGCTAAACTGCTGCCGGGAGTGCTGGCACCGGGAGCCACCGTTGATTGATGGGAAGAGATCCGACGCCGAATTGATCGGCGATTTGTTTGAGCGCTACGACACTGGCCCATTTTACGACGAGATGTTCGCGACGCCCGGACAACCTCGACCACATTATCGCCAGTTGTGTCATGTCCTGGCATCGCAAAGCGTCGCCGAGTTGCGGAATCGGCGGGTCGCCGCCGACCGCCTCTTTCTCAATCAAGGAATCACCTTCACCGTATATCAAGGCGACGAGGGAACCGAGCGGCTATTTCCCTTCGACCTGCTGCCTCGGGTGCTGACCCGTCGGAAGTGGGAGTACCTGGAACGCGGTCTGGAGCAGCGGATTCGCGCGCTCAACCTGTTCTTGCACGACATTTATCACGAGCAGCGGATCCTGGGCGATGAGGTTGTGCCGCCGGAACTCGTCCTCTCGGCGCGAAACTACCGTCCGGCGTTCCACGACTTTCCCGTGCCGAAGGGCATTTACATTCACATCGTCGGAACGGATCTGGTTCGTGATCAGCGGGGTGATTTTTACGTTCTGGAAGACAATCTTCGGACGCCGTCCGGCGTGTCCTACCTGCTAGCCAATCGCCAGGTGATGAAGTGGATCTTTCCGGAGGTCTTCGCAAATTATGGGGTACGTTCGGTCGATAACTACTGCCAGGATCTGCTGACGAACTTGCGGTACGTGGCCCCGGATCGTTCCAGCGATCCCCACGTCGTCTTGCTCACGCCGGGCATTTACAATTCCGCCTACTTCGAGCACACCTACCTCGCCAAGCAGATGGGGATAGAACTTGTCGAGGGGTCGGACCTCTTTGTCGACAATAGCGTCGTCTACATGCGCACCACCCGCGGACCGCAGCGAGTGGACGTCATCTACCGTCGAATCGACGACGACTTTCTCGATCCATTGGCGTTTCGTCCGGAGTCCACCCTTGGGGTGCCCGGTCTAGTGCAGGCTTACCGGGCGGGAAATGTTAGCCTGGCGAACGCGATTGGCACCGGGGTTGCCGACGACAAAGCGGTCTACGCCTACGTGCCAAAGATCATTCGCTACTACCTCGGTGAGGAACCGATTCTTCCGAACGTTCCGACCTACCTGGCGAGCGATGCAAGCGAGCGCGCCTACATCCTCGAACACCTGGACGAGTTGGTCGTCAAATCGGTCAACGAGTCGGGTGGGTATGGTATGATGATCGGTCCGCACGCGAGCCAGGCCGAGCGCGACGAGTTTCGCGCGCGGATCATCGCGCAGCCGCGCAATTACATCGCCCAGCCGACGCTAGCGTTATCGCGGCATCCCACGTTTCACGACGATTATTTCGCCGGCTGTCACCTGGACTTGCGGCCCTACATCCTGTTCGGCGAGAAGGTGCGGGTGACGGCCGGTGGTCTGACCCGAGTCGCGCTTCGCCCGGGCTCTCTCGTCGTGAACTCGTCGCAAGGCGGCGGGAGCAAGGATACCTGGGTGCTGGCGAGCGACTTCGAGGAACCATGCTGAGCCGAGTCGCCGAATCGTTGTACTGGATCGGGCGCCACGTCGAGCGAACCCAGCACGTCGCGCAGTTGCTCGACGTCCATCTGTTACTCTGGCTGGACAGTGGATTGGCCGGGGACGTCGAACCGAATCGCTACTGGCGGCGATTCTTGATCCTCTGCGCGCCTCCGGAAGGCATTGGCCAGATCAAAGAACCATTGTCCGCGGCAAGTGTCGGGGATTTTGTCATCGCGACAAATCCCGTGGTGAGCATTCTCGGGTCGTTGAGCGCCGCCCGGGAACACGCGCGCGGCGTTCGCGAGTCAATTTCTAGTGAGGTCTGGGAGCAAATCAATACGCAGTACTGGCACGTTCGCCACGCCAGTTCCGGCCATTACTGGCACGGCAATCCCCACGCCTTCCTGCAGGACGTGAAGACTGGGGTAAGTCTGCTGGATGGTTTAATTGATCAGACGATGCTTCACGACCAGGGCTGGCGGTTCTTGCGATTTGGCAGCTACTTCGAGCGCGCGATCAACACCGCCCGACTGCTCGACCTCAAGCAGCAGGCTCTCACGAACCTGGACGGTGGTGAACCATCGGTTGATCCGCTGCTCCACTGGGCCGCGACCCTGCGGTGTGCCTGGGCGTTTGAAGCCTATCGGCGCTACTACGCCGCGGCGGTCGAACCGGCGCGAGTGGCCGAGTTTTTGTTGCTCAACCCTCATCTGCCCCGATCGGTCAACTTTGCCTTTAAACAGGCCCTCGCGGTGGTCCGCGAATTGGAGGGCCTGCAAGTCGGGCGAAGTCACGCCGAGCGGTGGCTCGGAAACCTTCAAGCACGCCTAGAATACGCGACGATCGACGAATTGATGGGCGAAGGGCTGCACAACGTCTTGAACGACATTCGCTACCGCAGCCTGGCGGTGGAGAGAGGACTCTATCAGCAGTACTTCCACGGCCGGGCGGCGCCAAGTCCGAGCGAAGCCGACCGCGAGGCGGTGCTGCTCTTCGAGCAGGAACAGCAATGAATCGACCCGCGCCGTCGACGCGGATCGAAGTGGTGCATTCCACCGAGTTTCAGTATGACCGCGACATCTCTGAAACCAACATGGAGTTGCGTCTTCAGCCGCTGAGCGACGCGACGCAACGCTGCGTCGCGTTCAATCTCCAGGTCGATCCGCTGGGCAACTTGACGAGCTATCCGGACAACTACGGCAACGTGGTGCACTACTTCAACTACCGTCCGCCGCACCGGCGCGTCCTGATCGTGGCTCGGAGCGTCATCGAAACCGGGCTTGCCGACACGACCGAGGATCCGATTTTGCCGATTGCCTGGCGCTATCAGTTTCGCAGTTTCGATGGACCGATCGAGGATCTCGCCGAGGTGACGGCGCTCGCGCAAGAGTTTCGGCCCAATCCGCTCGACGACCCCGGCGCCGTCGAGGCGGCGCTGATTGACCTGACGACCGAGATTCACCGCCGGTTTCGCTATCAACCAGGGTTGACCAACGTACAGTCGACGGTCGCCGACCTGCTTCGCCTGGGGGTAGGGGTTTGCCAGGACTTTACGCATTTGTGGATCGCGGTGTGCCGCGCGATGAAGATTCCGGCGCGCTATGTCAGCGGCGACCTGCACGAGCCGGTCGATATCGGCGATGTGGAGGCGACTCACGCCTGGCCCGAGGCCTGGATTCCCGGCCGGGGCTGGTCCGGTTTCGATCCCACGAATCCAATCCGGGCTACCCCGCGGCACGTGAAAGTCGCAATTGGCCGCGACTACCGCGACGCCGCGCCCACGCGGGGCGTCTTCCTGGGCCCGGCGGCGGAAACGATCCAGGTTCGGGTGCAAACCCGCCTCCTGGAAAGCGCGAACGCGTAAAGAAGAATCTAACGCGGAATACCGGAGCCAGGAGCCAGAAGGGGAATTCGCCGCTGGAAAAGCCTGACGTTGAACCGACCGGGCGAATCCCGGTGCAATTCGCGGTAGGAGCAAGAATCTAGAATAAACGATAGCTTTTCGGGATGATGGCCGCCGAATTGCGAGAGACGTTATTCCCGCTGCTCGGCTGCGCACGCTGGAAGGCTGCTCGTCTTCTGGATTCTGGCTCCTGGATTCTGGCTTCTTGCGTCGTCACACCGAGAACAGAATATTGAGAACGTCCCCGTCTTGCACCAGGTAGGTCTTACCTTCGGAACGAATCGCGCCCTGGCGCTTTGCTTCGTTCCAACCACCGGCCTGCAAAAGGGGCTCCCAGCCAATCACTTCCGCGCGAATGAAACCGCGCGCGAGGTCCGAGTGAATCGCCCCCGCCGCGTCTACGGCGGTGCTCCCGTTCTTGATCGTCCAGGCCTTGCACTCGTCCGGTCCAACGGTAAAGAACGAGATTAGCTCGATCAGCCGGTAGGACAATTGAATCACCCGGCTCAGGCCAAGTTCCTCGATTCCCAGGTCGGTCATAAATTCCTGGGCCTCGTCTGGCTCTAATTCGGCCAGCTCCATCTCCAGTTTCCCAGCGAGCGAGGTAACCTCGGTTTGCGCGTAGGGCTGAAGCTCGCGGGCCTTTGCTTCGAGCTCGGCCGCCCCAGCCATGGAATCGCCGGTGTTAATCAGAACCATCAGTGGCTTGGCGGTCAAGAACGCGTAACTTCGCAAAAGCTTCAGGTCTGCCGCGTCGATGCCAAGGTCGCGAATCGGTCGTCCGGAATCCAGGCCGGTCTTGATCTCACGCAGCAGCTCACGCTCGCGCACCTGGTCGTTCGGGCCGCTCGCTTTCGCGGTGAAGCGCAGGTCCTTTTCCAGGCGATCCAGTCGCTTTTCGACGACCGTCAGATCGTTGAGGACCAGATCTTCCAGCAACTCGTTCAAGTCGCGAATCGGATCGATCGAGCCACGCGGGTGGGGGACGGCGTCGTTGACGAACGCGCGCACGACCAGGAAAAGCGCGTCGACGTTCCGGAGTTGCGCGGTCACTTGCGCCGAATGGCCGCCATCGCCACCGGCGTCGATACTTCCGGCGACGTCGACGTATCGTACCTCGGCTGGCGTTGTTTTCTTCGGCTGAAACAACTCGGCAAGTCGTTCGAGACGACGATCTGGCACGTGAACGACCGCTCGGTGGGGCTCGGCGACGCCCACGCTGTAAGTAGCGACCTCAACTTTGGCCCGAGCGAGCGCGTTAAAAACCGTCGTCTTGCCTGCGCTCGCCAGGCCCATAATGCCAATTTCCATTGATTTGTGTTCCTCTTCTAGGGAAGGCCGGCGTGCTCGGAGCGGTCAACCGCGATGCTCGACGACCAGTCGATCGCCCTCGACGACCGTACCAATCTCGGCAGAAGCCAGCGTCTGGTGATCTTCCAACGCCACCCGCAACGCCTCGGCGCGCTCGGGACGAACCGCGATGAGCAGCCCTCCGGACGTTTGAGCGTCAGCGAGAACGAGTTGGTCGACTTCGTCTACGCCGGCACCCCAGACGACGCGCTCTTCGAGCGCCGCGAGATTGCGGTGCGTTCCGCCCGGGACGACTCCTTCGTGGGCGAATTGCCAGACTTCGGGTATGACCGGGACTTTGTCGACGTTTACCATGGCACCAACGCCACTTCCGGACAGCATCTCCCAGAGGTGACCGAGCAGACCAAAGCCGGTTACGTCGGTCGCTGCGTCGGGGCCAATCGAGACCATAGCTTCCGATGCGCCGCGATTCAGGGTGGCCATGACCCGGATGATTCGCCGGATGAGTTCTTCCGACGCGCGACCGCGTTTGATCGCGGTCGTGATCATTCCGCTACCAAGTGGCTTCGTCAAGAACAATCGATCGCCGATCCGCGCGCCCACGTTTCGGACCACGCGATCTGGCGCGACTTGCCCGACGACCGCTAGCCCATACTTCGGTTCGGCGTCATCGACGGTGTGTCCGCCGATAACGAAGATGCCGGCCTCGGCCGCCTTGGCGCTGCCGCCTTCGAGAATACGACCGAGCAGATCAATCGGCAACCGATCCCGCGGGAAACCCGCGATGTTCAAGGCAAATAGCGGTTTGGCGCCCATCGCGTAGATGTCGCTGAGGGCGTTGGCCGCCGCGATCAAGCCGAAGTCGTAAGGGTCGTCGACGACCGGCGTGAAAAAGTCGACCGTCGCGGCGATCGCGGTTTCCGGGTTCAGTTCATAGACCGCGGCGTCGTCCGACGACTGAGTACCGACGAGCACGCGACTATCGTTGACGAGCGGCAAGTGGCGCAGGACCTGCGCCAGTTCGGCGGAGCCGAGCTTACACGCTCAGCCCGCACCGTGACTGAAGCTAGTCAGCCGCAGTTCTTCCTGCCCCAATTCCAGTAACCTCGTGCTTTCCAATCCGCGCAAACGTCGACAGCCAACAAAAAAGCCGCGAACGCGGCCTTGAGATATCTCATGACAAAGTTTACCGGGCGGAGAGCCTGGTGTCAAACATCATTGCTCAGTTGCTCACCCACGCTCAGTCACGAGCGATCGGTCGGCGATACCTGACGACCTCTTCGCCGTCTTCGGTCGTCAAAACCTGAAGACCGGCGCCGAAGATTTGGCGCAGGAGCTCGGCGTGGTCGGCGAGGGGGGGCGCGGAGTCGACGACCAGCCGGCCCTCGGCGAGCAAAACAACCCGACTGAAAAACTGGCTCGCCAGGCTGAGGTCGTGCACCGCGGCGAGGACGGTGAGGCCGCGAGCCGTTGCGTGCTCCTCGACGCGGGCCAGTAGCTCGACTTGCGCCCGGAGATCCAGGTGAGCCGTCGGTTCGTCGAGGAGGAGAACCTCGGCTTCCTGCGCCAGGGCCATCGCGAGGATTACCCGCTGTCGCTCGCCACCAGAGAGGGACTGGTAGTTGCGCGCCAAGAAGTGGCCGATTCCGGTACTATCGACAGCCCGATCGATTGCCGCGCGGTCGATCCGGCTGGCCCCGCCCCAGAATCCGCGGTGGACGGTTCGACCAAGGCCAACCACCTCGCGGACCGTAAAGGCGAACGGAATGTGAATCTCCTGGGGAACGACCGCGATCCGGCGCGCCACGGCACCGCGCGAAAGTAGGTGGACCGGCGCGCCGTCGAGGAGGACTGCCCCGGAAGTCGGTCGGAGTAGGCCCGCCAGGAGACGCGCCAGGGTTGTCTTACCGCTTCCGTTTGGACCAATCACCGCGATTCGGTCGCCGCGCTTCATGTCAAGGTTGATCGGTCCTAGCCGAAAGCCGGAGGCGTGGCAGACTTCGACTGCCCGAGCGCTCAGAATTCCCCTTTGGCTAGCGCGGCTATCCCCCAGCTCATCCCGGGAACGAGGAACGCCGCCTAATGGCCAGTTGTCGCGGTCCTCCGGGTCAGTAGTCATAATTCTGCCGGCTTCGGTGGAGCAAGATCAGGAAGACCGGTCCGCCGACGAGGGCGGTGAGAACCCCCACCGGAATCTCGTTCGGCGAGGCGACGGTTCGGGCGAGGAGGTCGGCCAGAATCAGGAAACTGGCGCCGCCGAGGGCAGTGGCCGGGAGAAGTTGCCGGTGCGCTGGTCCGAGAATGAGCCGTAAACCGTGGGGTACGAGCAATCCGACGAAGCCGATGAGGCCGCCAAGGGACACCGCGAGCGCCGTCTGCAAGGAGGCGAGGGCGATGATGATTCGGCGTTCCGTGGCGACCTCGACACCGACCGCGGCTGCTTGCTCTTCTCCCAGCGCTAGCGCGTCGAGCGCGCCGGCGTGGGGCAGGATCAGCGCCACCGAGAGAACTTCGACGGCGAAAACCGTGGGCAATTGCTCCCACCCGGTTACGCTTACCCCGCCCATGAGCCAGAGCACGAGCTCTCGCAAGCGCGTCGCCAACGGATCACTGAGTACCATCAGCAGGGTTACCCCGGCGCCGAGAACCGCGCTGGTGGCAAATCCGGCCAGCAGCAATCCAGTATTCGAGATCACTCCATTCACCCGCGCCAGTCGATAGACCACGAGGACCGCGCCAAGCGCGCCGAGAAAGCCGAAAGCCGGGACGGCGCCGAATCCCAGGAAGCTGGCGGAGAGGCCGAGAGCCAGCGCGACCGTCGCGCCGAGGGCGGCTCCGGCGGACGCGCCGATGGCGTAGGGATCGGCCAGCGGATTGCGGAGAAGTCCCTGAAGCGAGGTTCCCGCGGTGGCAAGCGCCGCGCCCACCAACCCGGCCGCGACGACCCGCGGCAGTCTTACCAGCAGGAGGATTGTCGTGTCTGGGCCGCTGGGCTCGACGCCGATTCCCACCGCGCTGGCCAGAATCGCGATGGTGCGACCAGGCGGGATGCTCACGCTGCCAATTCCGACGCCGAGTAGGATGCACAGGACGAGTAATCCGACCAGAACCAGAAACGTCAGCGGGGTGGCCACCGCTCCCCGAGCAGCAGATCCGGTCGACTGTCGCCTCGACTCGGCAACCCGCTCCACTTCGGTTTCTCCGTCCGCGAAAGTAACCCGTCGAAAGCCCACTCTCACTACTTAAATCGATTCGGGTGAAACAGTTTTGCCATGGCTTCGACGGCGTCCGCGATCCGTGGTCCCGGGCGGCTGACCAGATCGGCATCGATTGGGTAAACCGCGTGGTTTTTAACCGCGGTGATGCCGGCCCAGCCGACGCGCTTCCCCACCGAAGCCGCGGTTACCCCGTACTGAGCGTCGGACAGCAAGATGATTTGCGGATCCAGGTGCAGGACCTCCTCGAGGTTTACCTGCGGATAAGGCGACTGCGCCTGACTGAAGACGTTCTGGCCGCCTGCCGCGGTGATCAGGCCATCCACGAACGATCCCGGACCTACGGTGTAGGGTTTGCTTGGATCGGTGGCGTCAAGTTCGTCGTAGACCCGGGGGCGGGCAGCGCCCGCGACCTTTTCTTCCGCCGCCGAGATGCGCGACTGCACGTCCGCCGCCACCTTATTGCCAATGGCCGGATGGCCCACCACGCGGCCGGCGAGAGTAATGTCGCCGAGGACCTGAGGAATCGTCTGGGCGTCCAATACGACAACCGTAACTTTTGCCTGTCCCAGCGACTGGATGAGGCTGTCGGGGGTGATACCGGCGGCGCAAACCAGGTCCGGATTCAGAGCCAGAATCTGCTCAAGGTTCGCCTGCAATCCGCCCACTTTGGGTTTCGACGCGGCGGTGGCGGGATAGTTCGAAAACTGATCGACCGCGACAACCTGCTGGCCCGCGCCTACCGCGAACAAGATCTCGGTGCAACTCGGCGCGAGCGAAACGATGCGTTTGGGTTGACCGACCACGGTTATGCTGCGCTTGTGGTCGTCCTGGAAACTCAAGGGATAGGTTGATGCAGACGTCGTCGGCGCCGCGGTAGGGCTGGGCGCGCTGGTAGGGCTGGCCGCGACGGTTGGGCTGGGTGGCGGCGGGGCTGCTGTCGACGGCACGGTTGCCGTGGCGGCGGATGCCGAGGTTGGCGAGGCCAGGTTCACGGTCGGGACAGCGGGGGCGCTGGTTATGGTGCTAGACTGTGGCCCGCACGCAGTGAGGAGGATTCCAAGGAAAACGAAGGTGAGAATGGCGTGAACGAGAAATCGCTGCAACGGGACGCCTGCCTTTCTTTGCGTCCCTTCGCTTGGTTCGGGAAACCGAATAGCGCTCGCCGTCGAATCTGGTCCACCGGGGGCTGAAAAAGCCCGACCACTTCGGACCGATGCGAGAAAGCGCTTTCAGCCCGCGCCCTTCCGCGAAGGCGACGAAACCGCGGGGACCGCGAGGCGACCTGGCTTATCGGCTACGCGCGAGCGCGTAACCGCTTCACAGTCGCGGGACGGCGTCGGCTTTGCACCGAACTTCGCTCGTCGATCCCGGGCCGCCGGCTGGCGGCGTTCACAGTGTAGCACGGATGGTTGGTCGCCGCCAGCACCGGGGCCGTCCACGCCAGTGGACAATTGCGTCGGGGGGACAGACATGGTACAAGTTCGACTGAGATGAGTCCGCGATGGGCCGCGACCGTACCCAGCCTTGCTCGCCTCCTGAGCGACTTACCCCCGGACCGCCTTAAGCACGTGCTTATGGCCTGGGGTGGCGACGAATCGGGCGGTAGCGCCGCGCTTTACCGTCGTATGACGACTTCGGAAGTTGCCCGCGTGGTGCGCGATGGCTTATGCGCGGAGGACCGACTGCTTTTCGACACGCTTCTGGCTTCTCGGTCGGCGGATCGGCAGGAACTAGGTCGCCGATTGCCTTTTGGCGACGACGAACTGCTCGATCGACTTGCCAGGCTGGAAGGTCAGGGTCTGATCTGGCGATTGTCGTCAGCGCGGGAGTCCGGCGAACGTACCGGTTGGTTCGTGGCGACCGACCTGGCAAATGCGCTCGCGCGGCGACCTTCGTCGGGCCAGTTCGGTATGACGCCGCCGACGCCACCGGCGCCAGTTCCCCTGGCCTCGGAACCCGCGCCAGCCGCGCGATTCGGTCAAGTATTGGCAATCATTGGAAGTGCTGCTGGATCGGAAGGCCCGGCGCCTTACCCTGCCGTGGTCCAAAACTACGCGCGCCACAGCGCGGTTTCCCTTGGGGTTTGGACCGAAGACGCACGGCCCGGGCATCGGTATGAGGCTTGGCGACGCCTCGCTGACGGTCTTCGGGTGCGAGCGCTGGCGCGGCTCTGGTTCGTCGACGATGAAGGGCCAGTGTCGATTCCCGAGACAATTCGACACGCGCTCTGGGATACCGCCGCGACGCTCATTGACCAGCGGTGGTACAGCCTTGATGAGGTGGCTCGGGTGGTGGCCTGGGAAATCGGCCGAACGGGAAGTTCAACCCGTGTGGTCGCTCGCGAGCAACTCGAGGCCGCGGTCTGGACCCTGGTCTGGCTTGGCGTCCTCCAAGTTGCCCTGGACCACCGAGAACGTCCCCAGGCCGTCAGGGTGACGTCCTGGGGCGCGGATGCTCTAAGCTAATGCGCGTGAAGGAGATTCTTTTGGATCACACCGATCTCAGTTGGGTACGCGCCGTGCTCTTCGATTTGGACGGCGTTGTCTTCGTTGGGTCAACTCGCCTACCCGGGGCGCAGGAAGTCTTTGACTGGCTGGACGAGCACGGCTATCCGTATTGTCTGGTTACCAACAATTCGACGCAGACTCCACTGCAGTACCAACAGAAGTTGGCTGGTATGGGGATTAGAGTTCCGCTGAAGGCGATCTATACCTCCGCGCTCGCGACGGCGCAGTACTTGAAAAAGGAGTACCCAGCCGGCGCTCCGGCTTTCTGGATTGGGGAGGACGGTGTCACCGAGGCACTGACCGAGCAGGGGTTCTGGCTGGACGAAGAGCATCCGAAACTCGTTTGCGTTGGCTGGGATCGCCAACTTACCTACGCCAAATTGCGGTTGGCGTGTTTGATGATTCGCGGCGGAGCCCGATTTGTCGGCACGAATCCTGACAAAACCCTCCCGACCGAAGACGGATTAGTTCCGGGCAACGGCGCGGCGCTGGCGGCGCTCCAAACGGCGACCGATGTTACGCCAACGATCATCGGAAAGCCCGCTCCCGCCATGATTGACCTTGCCATTGAACGGATCGGAGCGACCAAGGAGTCTACACTAATCATCGGGGATCGCCTCGACACCGACGTTGGGGCCGGAGCAGCGGCCGGCATCGCGACCGCGCTCGTCCTCACCGGAGTGCATACAGTCGCGGACATTCCCGACTTTCCGGTTGAGCCCGTTTACATCGTCGACGACTTAATTCAGTTTCAAGAGGCGCTCGCTGGCCAATCGGCGGCGCGCCGCTATCGTTCGCCCGTGGTAGGAAAAGAATGACGATACAGAGCCTCACCCGCCGGATGCTGATCTCGGTCGTGCTCGGGGTGGTGGTGATCTTCGTTTTGAGCGTCTCGGCAGACTTTCCGCGTCTCCTCAAGGTGCTCGCCGGCTTCAATTGGGACGCGGTTCCGCTGATCCTTGGGCTGACGCTGATGAACTACCTCCTTCGGTTCGTCAAATGGCACTACTACCTCCGGGTCGTCGGCATCGCGAACGTACCGATACGTCTGAGCGCGGTGATCTTCGTGGCTGGGCTTTCGATGGTCATCACTCCCGGAAAGGTTGGAGAGCTACTCAAGTCGTACCTGTTGCGAATCGAGCGCGGGACGCCGATCGGTACCTCGGCGCCGATCATCGTGGCCGAGCGGCTGACCGACGGGGTAGCGATGCTCTTGCTGGCCTCGGTTGGACTGGTTCTCTATCGTGTCGGGTGGGAGATGCTCCTCGCGGTGCTGGTCGTCTTGCTCGCGGTGGTCGTAATCAGTCAGCACGCCGGATCGACGCAACGAATTATTCGCCTGGCGGAGCGGCTACCGATCGTTTCGACGCGAGTCCATCATCTCGAAGCCGCGGTTACGAGTGCCCAGGAACTGTTTCGATTGCCCAACTTGCTCTTCGCGGTTGGACTCGGGGTCATTTCCTGGGGTGGTGAAGCCGCGGCGTTCTATTTTGTGCTGACCTCGCTGGGCCTGAATCCATCGCCGATTTTGGCGGTGCAGGCAGCCTTTATTCTTGCCTCGGCGACGCTGGTCGGCGCGGCTTCGATGCTCCCGGGCGGTCTGGCCGCCGCGGAAGGAAGTCTGGCGGGACTGCTGCTGCTGTTGGGGGTCACCCATGACCCCTCAGTCGCCGCCGCGGCGACCCTGCTGATCCGCTTCGCGACCCTCTGGCTCGGCGTCGCGGTTGGCTTAATCGGACTGGCGATCGCCGCGCATCAGGTCCAGAACGTCGAGTTGGCGAGCGCGTAATCGGAAAGTGATCAACGACGCGCGGCGAAGGTGTGTTCGAGCAAGCCGCCATAGCCGAGCTGGGCGAAGAGAGCCGGGGTGATCGGCTCTCGGGCGAGCGCGTAGGGCAGAATCAGGTCAAGGACCGATAAGCGGCCGAAGAGTTCGCAGGAGGCGAGTCCTAGCAGGATCGTCCGACCAATCTTGCCAACCCAGAACATCGTTCCCGGGTCGATTGGCGCCCCCTGGCAGAGCATTTCGCCGCCGGCCTCCTCGACCGCGACCATGTAGGGGTCACCCGGGTCCAGGACGATTGACCCGGCCACGAAAATGACCTCCGCCCCACTCCGGATCTGCCGGCGGTAGGCGGCCATGATGGCCTCTGGAGTGTCGCGCAGGTGCTCGGTCGCGGCTAAACTCGCTCCGAACGGTGCCAGCGACTGCTCCAGGTTCGGGATTGCCTGCTCAATATTCGCCGGGCGAACGCGCTCGCCGGCAAGAAATGCCGCGTGCTTTGATACAAAGGCCGCGACGCGGATCACCGGTTCGTCGGACGCGATCCCCAGAATTGTCGATACCTCGGCTTCGGTGACCCAGAGTCGGGAGGCTTTGACCACGGCGATGACTTCGTCGTCGTGGACCACTCGACCGTCCAAACTGGTCGCCAGCAACAGGCCACCGGACCGATTGACCTTGTCCACGCGCGATGGGTCAATTCGGACGAGGCCCGCGCGGGCCGATCGAACGAGAACTTGCCCCTGGTGCGGCGGTTCAACCTGGGTACCCGGGCCGGCCAATGCCTTGGCAATCCGTCGCGAGGCTTCTCCCTGGTCCACCTCTCCAGCTTCGGCCTGAAGCGTCGTCACGACCAACCCCGGGGAAGTCGCCAATCGGTTCCAGAGAGCGACGTCCAGCGGAGTTCCGCGTCGAACCACGGAGCCCGAAGGTTGGGAAACGTCCCGAGCGAGGACGGAACGAGGAAAAATGCTCGGTTGGTCCTGGCCCGTGACAAGAGTGCGGCGGATCAAAAGGCTTCTACCGGAGGGGTGATGTCGTCGATGCCAGGATTCACTTTCTGGCAGCGGCCCCCTGACTCTCATTCTACGGACGTTCGTCTCGGCCAGCAAGGTTATTACCTGCGTCGGCAGGCGGCGTTCTGTGGTGGGGGACGGGAACGGGTGGGGAATCCGAGCCCCACCCGACAAAGGTGCAATCGCACGCCAACCGGCGGGCGACGTGGCGATCCGCACTTTTCAGTCGCTGTTGACGACCTGAAGCATTGCCTTGATGTAGCCCAAGCAGTAAGAGTGCTGCTTTTCGTTGTCCGGGTCGATCGCGCACTGCGGCACGTGGTCGGGCAGGAACATGCCGACGTAGCCGAGCTTCTTAAACAGCTTCATGAGCTTGTGGAAGTCCATGTCGCCGTTGTCCGGGTAAACTTCGTCGAAGTTGAGGTAGCCACCTTTGATGTTGCGGTAGTGGACCATAAAGATCTTGTCGCGTTCGCCGAAGTAGCGCACCACGTCGAAGATCTCGTTGGCCGGATCCTTGAGCATCTCGGCGACCGTTCCAACGCAGAAGTTCAGTCCGTGGTACTTACTCGACGACAGTGAGGCGAACTTTTTCAGCCCGTCCACTGAACCGAGAACCCGACAGATACCCCGAAGGCCAGACGGGGGAACGGCTGGATCGTGGGGATGACAGGCCATCCGAACCCCGCACTCGTCGGCGACCGGAGCGACTCGCTCGACGAAGTAGGTGATGACGTCCCACATCTTTTCTTCCGGCATCGGGCCGGCGTCCGTCAGGGAGTGGTCAGTCCACTCGTCATAATTGAAGTGGCTATACATCGCTCCGCCGCGACCGGGAACTCGGCCAGTTCGCGGAACGCCGAGGAGATTTAGGTTGTACTTCAGACACGGGACGCCGGCCTCGGCCGCGGCCCGAACGTTTTGCTTGATGATTTCGATTTCGGCATCGCGCGAAGGTAGACCTCGCATGATGCCAGGGTGCCGGTGTCCGGTCATGAAGGACGACTGCAGTTCCAGGCTGAGCACATCCATTGTCAGCCCGTACTCGGCAAGCCGCTTTTGTAACGTCTTGATTCGCCCCACGTCCCAGGTACCATCAGGGTTTTCAATCCCGGCGTTCCGCGCGTTGTTGGCCGCGATGTGCTCGACGCCCATTGTCGCCGCCCAGAGTAGCTTGTTATCCGAGAAGTCGTTTAACTGTTCGCCAATGTACATTCCGTCCCTCGATCTGCTTGGTTATTCGTTCCCTTCGGGTGCTGAAAAAGCCGCTGCCGTCGCTACGCCAGTCGGCGTTCGCCGGCCTTAGCTCGAGATACGTCGCGCGGAGATTCGGATACCGCCGCGCCAGAACTCGCGCGGACCGAGCGTGAGTTGGCCGGCCACCTTGCCCTCGCTTGCTAAGTTGAAGGCATTCGGCAGGCAGGTATGTGGTTCGAAAGAGATTTTGTCGCGGCCGATCGGCACATAGGTGACCGACGCGGGAAAGGCCTTATCGGCTTCGACAACAACTTCGCTGCCGGCAACCCGATTGCGAACCCCCCAGCGAATCCCGTCCTCGGTTGGTTCGGGGCCACGCCCGTCAGTGAATTGACTATGCGCCAGATTGATCATGCGGCCCTCGCCGCCAATGCCGACCGACGCGAGCGCGCGGAGTGACCGTGGCCCGCGGAGGTCTACCGACTCGGCCGCCGGCCGCGCCGTCCCCAGGGGAAAGGCGTTCTCCTGTTCCCAGAAGTACGGCGCGTCGATCCAAATCTCACAGTCTTCGACCGTCCCTTTGCGTCCAAGCGGGAGCGGAAAGTATGGGTGAAGTCCGAGACCAACGGGCATCGGGCTGTCGCCGAGGTTTTCGGCGGTGAACTCGTAACCAAGTTGGCCGTTTTTCAGCCCAATGGTCAGAGTTAGTCGAAAGGGGAAGGGATACTGGGTCAGCATCTCCGGCACGGTATCGGTGCCAATCTGGTAGGTTGCCGACGCTCCGCCGTCGCCCGATGCCGTGCCGAGTAGCGCCCACGGGCGCTTCGAAACACAGCCGTGGATGGCGTTGCCGCCGGACGGTTCAGTCAAAGGCAGCTGATAGTCTTTCCCGGCGAAGCTGAAACGGCCGCCCCGGATCCGACCCGGAAAGGGAAAGAGGATCGCCGCGCCGTAAAACGTCGGGTGGCCGCGAAATGCCTCCCAATCCTCCGGGCGGCGAATCACCTCGAGCGGTTCCCCATCGATCGTCGTCTGAAAGTGTACGCAATTCGCGCCGACCTCCGGGAAGATCCATGCCTCGCTACCGGTCAATGAATCCCGCAAGACCTGGAAGGTCAAACCGCCGTGAACCTCGGTTGCGACGGCTGGCGGATTGCCGTCGCAACTCGCGTCGTTGTTTGCTGCCATGTCAATTCCTCCTGGTGGACCGATGGCTATTCTAACAGGCGCGGTCTGGTCGCGACCAGACCGCGCTGGTTTGGCATAAGGCGTGCGCCGGCCTCATCCATCAGCGGGCCCGGAAGGACTAGTTCGGTCCCGCGTGGAGCGGCCAGGGAGGAAGCATGCAGACAGACCGCGACCGGATCGACTGGGTTCACCCGGAAATCGCCAGCGCCGGATGCGACGCCTTTCTGTGCTGTATCAATTCACACGTTGTGATGTTGACGGGGTACGCCCCGGTTCTCGGGCAATCATTTGTGCTCTTTCCAGCCCATGGGGAACCGTGCCTGATCGTTCCGGAGTCTGAAGTTCACCTGGCCCGGCAAGGCTTTGTCGACGACGTCCGCACCTATCCAGACGCCGGGTTCGGGAACTTTCAGCCGTTCTACTACCTCGCCGGCCCGGTTATCGCGACGGTGGCCTCCCAACTTGGGGTAGCGCGCGGGAAAATCGGCTTCGAGGGTAGCACGACGTCTGAGGTTTCGAGTTACAGCCAGGTTTCATTCCCGTCACACGGCACAATCGAGGCTTATCGGATCAGCATGCCCCAGGCGACGCTCATCGACGTGTCGCCGGTATTGTCGGTAATGCAGGCGCGTAAAACCCGTTTCGAGCAACAGCGGTTGCGTGTCGCCAACCGGATCGCGGAACTGGGCTATCTGGCGGCACGCCAGGTGGTAGAGCCAGGGATTCGGGAGTATGATGTCGCGGCCGCGGTTGTCGCGGCGATCGAAGCGCTCGGCCGATCGCGTGGGGCCGACCGACTGGAAGCCCACTGCCACGTGATGAGCGGTGCGCGCGCCGCGGACGCTTACCGTCCTTTCAATCTGACGAGTAGGCGCCAGATCTGCACCGGGGATCCGGTGCTGGTTCAACTGGAGGTCTATGCCGAAGGCTACTGGGCCGAGGTCACGCGCACCTTTTTCGCCGGCGACCCCGGACCGGAGGGTCACCGATTCTATGAAGCCTGTTTGGCGGCTCAGCAGAAGGCGTTCGCGATGATCCGACACGGAGTCGCCGCGGCGGATGTCGATCGAGCAGCCCGGGACTACCTCAATGGCGATGGTTTAGGAAGCTTTTTCAAGCATGGTACCGGTCACGGCGTTGGCTTTCAAGCGATCTCGCACCTCGAACCGCCGCGCCTCGAACCTGGCTCCACTGATACCCTGCTAAGCGATATGGTGTGCAACATCGAACCGGCGGTCTATGTCCACGGCTGGGGGGGCGTTCGAATCAACGATACTGTCGTCGTAACTCCAGAAGGCTACGCACTGCTTACCGACGGCATTCCGCGGGATCTCGCCTGGGCCATCTGCCAGCCAAAGACTGGCCACGCCGCGGCGTGAAGCAATGAAGAACCTCCCGTATTGGCGGAGCGCGGGTGCCGTCAGGGAGTCGAGGAGAGCGGGAGGTCGTTCTCCTCTAACCCGGCTCTCCGCTGGTGACCTGGATGTGCAGGACATCGATCTCGCTCGGTGAGACGTGCGACGGCGCTCCGGTCATCGGCTCAGTCGCGCTCTGGGTCTTCGGGAAGGCAATCATCTCCCGAATGCTGTTTTCGCCGGCGAGGAGCATGGTCAAGCGATCCACGCCGATGGCGATGCCGCCGTGGGGCGGCGTGCCGTACTCAAACGCTTCGAGCAGATGACCAAACATGTCGCGCGCTTCCTCGTCCGACATGCCAATCAGGCGAAAAACCTGCTCCTGGACTTCTCGACGGTGGATCCGAATGCTGCCGCCCCCCATCTCATAGCCATTACAGACGACATCGTACTGCTTGGCGCGAACCAGACCGGGGTCGGTCCGCAGGAGCGGAATGTCTTCGCTGATCGGGGAGGTAAACTGGTGGTGCTTGGCTTGCCAGGTTGCCCGATCTTCGTTCCATTCGAACATGGGCATCTCGGTAATCCAGGCAAAGGCGAGTTCGTTGGGATTCATCAGTCCAAGTCGCCGTCCAATCTCGAGGCGCAGCTCGCCTAGCGCGATCGATGTGGCTTCGGCAGCGTCGGCGACGATCAAGACCAGATCGCCGGTACTGGCGCCCAGGCGGTCGGCGACTGCCCTCAAGCGAGCGTCGTCCATGAACTTGGTCAGTGGGGAACGATAGCCATCCGGTAGCAGCGCGAAAGGAACGAGGCCCTTGGCACCCGCTCCGGTCGTTAGACGGGTCAGATCTTCGATTTCGCGTCGGGAGAGGCCGGCCAGCCCGGGCGCGGCGATTGCCTTCACCACGCCGCCGGCTTCCAGAACCGCGTTGAAGACCCGAAACTCGGTATTCTCGACCAGATCCGAGATGTTGGTGATCTCGATGCCAAAGCGCAAATCCGGCTTGTCGGTGCCGTACTTATCCATCGCCTCGGCGAAGGTCATGCGCTTGAAGGGTCGGAACTTCAAGGTCTTGCCGCCGATCTTTTCCACCAGTTCGGTGAGGCAAGTTTCAGTGACTTCCCAGACGTCACCCTGGTCGACGAAGGACATCTCGACGTCAAGCTGGGTGAACTCGAGGCCACGGTCCGCGCGGAGGTCTTCGTCGCGGAAGCAACGCGCGATCTGAAAGTAGCGCTCGAACCCCGCCACCATCAGGAGTTGCTTGTACTGCTGCGGTGATTGGGGAAGGGCGTAGAAACTTCCGGGGTGAACCCGGCTCGGTACGAGGAACTCACGAGCGCCACCGGGCGTCTCTTTGGTCAGAATCGGTGTCTCGATTTCCACGAATTCGTGACGGTAGAACCACTCTCGCAAGAAGCGCACGGCGTCGCTTCGCAGGCGCAAATTTCGCTGCATCTCGTCGCGGCGCAGATCAAGATAGCGATAGGTCAAGCGCAGGAACTCGTCGACCTCGGCTGGTTCGTTGATCGGGAAAGGTGGGGTCTTCGCCGGGTTGAGAACTTCGGCGCTCTTGGCGAGAACCTCGATATAGCCGGTGGCAAGATTCGGGTTGACCATGCCCTCCGGCCGGGGCTCGACTACCCCAGTGATCGACAGGACAAATTCCGGACGAGAATCTTCGGCCACCGCCATGGCCTCGGACGAGACCTCGGGGTTGAAGACGACCTGGGTGATTCCCCAGCGGTCGCGCAGGTCGATGAAGATGAGCCCACCGTGGCTGCGGCGTCGGTTGACCCATCCGTTCAGGGTTACGGTCTTGCCAACGTCGTCGGCGCGCAGCCCGCCGCAAGTAGTCGTCTTAAGCACCCGTTGCTCCTGGATCGTCGGTCGATAATCAGTGGAATTATACACGGCAAATCTGCCGCGACCTGCCGGAACCAGCGACTCCGAGCGGTGGAAGTCTTGGAAGTGGCAAGAGTTCTGCAATGCCCGGCAAGCCCGGCGAAGGGCACGCCGAGAATCAACCGATGTCGAGGGGACGATGCGCCCAGAGAACGGATCCGAAAAGCCCTTGCCGGAGAATCCGACCTCCATCCCGCCGCCGGCGCGCTTCTGGTTGGTCGATCTCTCGATCGCCCAGCCAGTCTTCATCGCCATGATCGTTCTGGCAGTGATCGTCGTCGGAGTCCTGTCGTATGGACAGATGGGACTGAACTTGTTTCCCGACGTCTCGCTGCCGATTGTCGTGGTCCAGACAATCTATCCTGGGGCCAGCCCCAATGCGGTTGCCGAGACGGTTTCGATGCCGATCGAAGACGCGGTCAGCGGGATCAGCGGCGTGCAGACCGTTCACTCGACCTCGACAAACGGCGTTTCGCTGGTTGTCGTCGAGTTTTCGATGGACGCGGATCCCCGCGCCTCGGCCGACCTGGTTCGCTCGGCCTTGAACCTCGCCCAGGGCGCGCTTCCCGGAGGCGCCGCGCCGCCGATAATCGAGACCTTTGACCCGTCGGCCGCGCCGGTCCTGACCGTCGCGGTCGCCGACACCAGCGGCAAGCGCTCGGCGGAAGACCTTCGCACCTTCGCCGACCAGGTAGTCGCACCGGATCTGGAGCGGGTCGATGGCGTCGCCGCGGTACAGGTCAGCGGCGGGGCGGTCCGCGACATTCAAGTCAACTTGCAAGGCGACCGGCTGAAGAAGTATGGGCTATCGCCAGATCGGATCGTCCAGGTTATCCTGTCGGCGAACCAGAACGTCCCGGCTGGCAGCGTGACGACCAACGGCCGAGCCTCGATCCTCCAAACCAACCCGCCGCTGACGACGCCCGCTGACCTCGTGAACCTTCCGGTGACCACGTTGCCAGATGGCACGATCCTCCGAGTGCGGGATCTGGCGACGGTCAGCGAGGCAACCCAACCCGCATCGGCCTACAACCGACTCGACGGTCGGTCGAGCGTGATTCTGGCCATCCAGAAGCAGTCGTCCGCGAACACCGTCCAGGTCTCCCAGGTCAGCCACCAGGAACTGGACGCCATCGCGTCGCGCTATCCGGGGGTGACGTTCGCGACCGCGTCGGATCAGGCGAGTTACACCCAGCAGTCGATTGGCGACCTGCAGCTTTCGTTGGTCGTGGGCGCGGTGCTCGCCTGGCTGGTCGTGCTCGCCTTCTTCCGCGACCTCCGGGGAGCACTCATCACGGTTGCCGGTCTTCCGGTCATTCTGCTGGGCAGCGCCGCGGTTCTCCACTTAATGGGCGTGACCCTGAATATGATCTCAATGCTGGCGATGTCACTTTCGATCGGTATGCTGATCGACGACGCGATCGTCGTCCGGGAGAACATCTTTCGACACGTCGAGCGCGGCGAGCACCCCAGAGTAGCGGCGTCGCGCGGCAGTGCCGAGATCGCCGCGGCGGTCTTCGCCGTAACGGCGACGATTGTCGCGGTGTTTTTGCCAATCGGCTTTACCCAGGGCATCGCCGGAAAGTTTCTGCGCGACTTCGGGCTAACCGTTGCGGTCGCGGTGGTGATTTCACTCGTGGAAGCCTTCACCTTTGCTCCGATGCTCTCGGCGTACTTCTTTCGCGGCGGGAGGTCCGTTTCCGCGCGGCCCGGACTGTCCAGCGCGCTGGCGAGCCGCTACCGATGGACGCTTGGCTGGTCACTGCGGCACCGCATCCTCGTCATGCTCGTCGCCGCGCTAAGCCTGGCGGCGACCGGACTGCTTTTCGGTAAGCTGCCATTCTCCTTCGCACCGGCCGGCGACCAGGGTATCTTTACGGTTAACCTGACTCTGCCGCCGGGGACGACACTTTCGGCCACCGATGGTCAGGCCCGAGCTGTCGAAGCAGTTCTCACCGGCGACATCGAGGTTCGGGATGTCTTCACCACTGTCGGGTCAGCACCGGGATCGACTAATGTCGCGCAACTGCTTGTCACCTTACGAACGACCGGCCACACCGCGGCGAGCGTTGAACGGCTGCGGCCGAGGATCCAGGCCGTGCTCTCCGGAGCGACGTTCACGATCGACACCCAGTCCAGCAGCGCGAGCCTCGGCGGTGGCGCGGCGGCCAGCGCGGTCAGTTCCGATCCGATTCAGTATTCCGTTGAGGGCAGTGACGCGGCGGCGGTCGATCGGGTTTCGCGCGACCTTGCCCAGAAATTGGCGGCGATTCCCGGCGCGATCAACGTCGACCGCTCGGCCGAGCCGGGCGCGCCCGGACTCGCGGTGGTCCTGGATCCGGACAAGGCCGCGACAAACGGGCTAACCGCGGCCCAGGTTGGAGCAACCTTGCGGGCGATGGTGACCGGCGAAACCGCGGGTACCCTCGATTATGGCGGCGCGAACCTTCCGATCGACGTTCGCCTGCAGGCCAGCGACCGGGCGAGCCTCGGCGACCTGTACCAACTGCCAATCGCGACGGCGCGCGGCACGACTGTCGCGCTCGGCGATCTCGGACGGATCGAGCCGGTGACCGAGCCCAGCCAGATTGATCGCGACAACCGTCTGAACCAGGTTATCATCGGGATGGGAGCGTTGGGCCGCAGCACTGGCGCGGTTCAAGGTGACGCGCAGGCAGTCGTCGGCAAGATGAATCTGCCGGCCGGGGTGACGATTCAGCCCTCCGGACAGACTAAGTACACCGCGGACATGGTGTCGTCGCTTGGCCTCGCCCTCGGGCTCGCGATCCTTTTTGTCTATATGATCCTGGCGTCACTCTTCGGAAGTTTCGTTCAGCCGTTCATCATCATGCTCGCTCTGCCCTTCTCCTTCCTCGGCGCCGTGGCCGCGCTTTACCTGGCCCACGTCGACTTTGACATGCTGGCGATGATCGGCCTGATCCTGCTCATGGGATTAGTTGCTAAGAACTCAATTCTCCTGGTGGACCTGGCGAATCGCCAACGACTTTTGGGGGCGAACGCGAGGGATGCGATGCTGGTTGCCGCTCCCGAGCGCCTGCGTCCAATCCTCATGACAACCTTCGCCATGATCGGCGGTATGGTGCCGGTGGCGCTCGGTGTCGGCGCCGGTGCCGACATCCGCCAACCGATGGGACTGGCGGTCATCGGCGGTTTGCTGACGTCGACCTCGCTGACCCTCGTGGTGGTGCCGGTTGTTTATTCGGTGGTAGGTGACGCCACCCATTGGCTTTCTCGTGTCCGCACCCTATCGCTTCCTAGCGGAACCTTCCGACGAGTCGCGGCGACGTGGGTTGTCCCGTTACTGATACTCGGCGCGATGGTCTGGTCGGCCGCAATAACGACGAACTCGGCATCGCCGCCCACGGTCACCCCAACCCCCGCTCCGGCGGTCGCGAGTGTCGCCAGCCAGCCAACCTTCCCGCCGATTCCCGCGAGCAACAATCCGCCGTTGCCGTCCCTGCAACCAACCGTCGTCCCAAGTGGACTGGCGCGGGTCGTTCCCCAGCCCACGTCGCCGCATCCAGGTCCCACGCCAAGCGCGTCTCCGGCCACAGGTCTCGTCGTGGCAAATACCAATGGCCTCGGGGTCAACCTGCGCGCCGGTCCTGGCACAAATAATCCGACCGTCACCACGCTCCCGGACGGCGCCGCGGTGATACCTCTCGGCCCAACCCGGAGCGTCAACGGCACAACCTGGGTTCAGGCCCGGAACGGTGGAGGGAACGTTGGCTGGGTGGATGGGGATTATCTGGCGAAGGAGGGATAAGCTGCTCGCCCCGATGTTTACTCAGCGTTAACTCCTTGCAACGGCGTTCGCACGCTTGTGGACGAATCATCTAAGTCGCTTCAGGATTCCCTCCCACCGCTCGGCCGTTCGCGGGTCGTAGTTCCAGGGAGCAAAGCCGAGTTTGAGGTAGGTGTTGATGGCCGGGAGGCGAAAGTCTTCGGTGCGGAGGGCAATCGCCGGATCGCCCATGGCCGCCGCGGCGTGGAGCACGGCCAGGCAGACAAGGTATCCAAGACCGCGACCCTGATAGCGCGGGCTGGCGGCCACCCAGCCGAGTTCGGCGAGCGGCGCGTAGTGGCGCTTGGTCTGGTGGTGAAGCAGCGCCGCGGCAACCGGCTCGCCGTCCTTCGTGACAAAATAGCTACCGCCGAACACGACGTTAGAATCCGCGTCAAACAACGGCAGCGAGCGCTCGATGGGCCAGTCCCCGAAGCCGTGGTTCTCATGAAGCAAGGCGGTCCAGACTTCCAGGTCGTCCGGGGTGATGTTACGCAGCCCGTAGCCCTCGGGAACCTGGAGGTCCGGTAGATTTCGCAAGTCGCGCCGAATCATGTGAAGTTGTGGCTGGTCGTCACACACAAATGCCTCCTATCGCCGCGGCCGGTTCTTTCACTCCCAAATGGTCCGCATCTCCCAGACGTCCAGGGACCGCAGGTGGGCCGGTTCCTCGCCAAACGCCGCTATCCCCAAGGAATCTGGTCGGTTCGGGTAGATCCGGCTGGTCATCGCGACCCGTCTATTCGCGTACACCTCCACGACCGAGCGGTCGACAAATACCTGAAGTGACAGGCGTCCGTCGGTAGAGCGCAGCTCGGCCGACCGAATGTCGCGCTCGACAACCGGGTCGGTACTGGACTTCGTTCGGTCGATCGACAGGCTTCCCGCGACCGGGTCGTAGACAATTCGAGTCTCCTCCTCGCCGTCCGGCGAGCGGCGAATCAGCAGACCGACCTGGCCGGCCGTCTCGACCTCAAACTCCGCCTCGATTTCCAATCCATCACCGTGCAGATCCTCGAGTGGAATCGTTCCTTTGAGTGGTAGGTCGCGGCATTGCCAGTGAGCGCCGCGCAACGCGGCGAGTTCCGAGACCGGGGTGATTCGCAGCGTGCCATCGGAGTCAAGGTCGAGCTGACGGGGCAGCGACATCACGCCGTTCCACCCGGCTGTCATGCAAGCTTCGCGCGGACGGTCTTCCCAAAGCCAGCCCCAAACCAGGCGACGGCCGGCCGCGTCCCGCATCGCCTGTGGCGCGTAGAGGCAGCCGCCGCCGTCGAAGTCGGTCTGGGATTCCGGGCGAAATGTACCGTCCTCGAATGTACCGATGAGGTAGACGCTCTTCCGAAGCGGAATTGGCGACAGGAGCAAGAGGTAGCGGTTGCCGAGCGGAAAAAGATTGGGGCATTCCCAGATTCGTCCGTTAACTTCCGGATTCCCGAAACAAATCGGCTGACGGTACGTCCAGGAGCGAAGGTCTGGCGACTCATAGAGAAAGACGGTTCCTCTCCCATCCGAGGTGGTTGAGCCGACGACGCACAACCAGTGGTCGCCGTCGCGCCAGACGTACGGATCGCGAAAGTCTTTCGTCGGGTACCCCGGTGGCGGCGCGGCAATCCCCGGTTCGGCGTGTTTCTCCCAGGTACGGAGTCCATCGTGGCTGACTGCCAGGCATTGGACCTGGGGATGAACCCCGGTATAGATCAGGGTTGGAGTGCCGTGGTCGTTCACCGCGCAGCCGGACCAGCAACCGCCCGCGTCGGCACCGCCAGGAGTTGGCGCCAATGCGATGGGCCAGTCCTCCCAGTGAACCAGGTCTCGGCTGGCGGCGTGACCCCAGTGGATGGTTCCGTGGAACGGCCCGTGGGGATTGTACTGGTAGAAAAGGTGATAGACGCCCTCCCAGTGAATCAGTCCATTGGGATCGTTGAGCCAGTTCGCCGCGGGCAAAAAATGGTATCGCGGGTAATGGGGATCTGTCGCGAGCAAGGGGCGCGCCGGGTAGCTGGCGTCGTGGATCACGGCATCTCCTCCTCGACCCCGGTCAACGCCGCCGATCGGGGCGCCGACGGCGGACTAACGGGGCCAATCGCGTCTCCTGAAGTATAATAGAGCCACCGCTTGCCCTGGAACCGGACCTCACGAGGAGCCACGATGCCGCAGACCTGTGTGTCGATTGATCTCGAAATGACTGGTATCCGTGCGGAGGCACAAGAGGTCATCGAGATTGCCGCGATCAAGTTTCGGGGCGACCGTGTCCTGGATACCTGGTCGACCCTGGTTCGCCCGAAGGGGCCGGTTCCCTACAACATCCAGGTCTTGACCGGCATCGATCCGACGACCTTGCGGCGGGCACCGGCTCTCGGCGACGTTGCCGGCCGCTTGCGAGAGTTCGTCGCCGACCATCCGCTGGTCGCCCACTCGGTGGGGATGGACGTGGCCTGTCTGCGGCGGCAAGGGGTCGCGCTAGAGAACCTCCAGTACGATACCTTCGAATTGGCGAGCATCCTGTTACCCCAGATGTCGAGCTACAGTCTGGCGTCTTTGGCGAGTCACTTCGGCATCGATTTTCCCCAGAAGCACCGGGCAACTCACGACGCGCTGGTGACCAAGCAACTGTTCCAGCGATTGATCGATCAAGCTGGAGAGTTGGAGCTAGGGCTCATTCAGGAAATCAACCGGCTTCTCGGTCCGCATAACTGGGCCCAGAAAGACATCTTTCTGGAGATCGAGCGCGAGAAGAGTCACAACGCGTTCGGGTCGTCGATTCGCCAGGCGCTCGCCGCGAAAGGCGGCGTCGGGGAAACCGATCTGGAGTTGCTGCTGACCCCGGATCGCGCCGAGGAACCGCTCCGCGGGGCAAAGAAAATCGAGCCAGTCGCGGTGGACGACCTTGACACGCTCTTTCAGGCCGATGGCCTGCTCGCGCGGAAACTAACCGGTTACGAAACCCGCGAACCCCAGGTGCAGATGATGCGGGCGGTCGCGGGAGCATTGAACGACGGGAAGCAACTCATCGTCGAGGCGTCAACCGGGACCGGTAAGAGCCTGGCCTACCTTATTCCCTCGATCTATTTCGCGGTGCAGAATAACGAGCGAGTCGTCGTCTCGACCAACACGATCAATTTGCAGGATCAGTTGATCGTCAAGGATCTGCCCGATTTACAGCAGGTGCTCCCAATCTCGTTCAAGGCGACGGTGGTCAAAGGACGCTCCAATTACCTCTGCCTGCAACGGTTGGGGGCATTGCGGCGGAAGGTCGACCTATCGCTAGTCGAGGCACTGGCGCTCATCAAAATCCTGGTCTGGCTTCCCACGACCGAGACCGGCGACGTGAACGAGCTGAATCTCAGCGACTCGGAGCGGGGAGTCTGGGGAAAACTCTTTGCCCATCCGGAGATCTGCACGCCGGGCAACTGCCAGTACGCGCGTCGCGGTCGCTGCTTTCTATATCGGGCTCGCGCTCGGGCCGAGGCCGCGCACGTGGTTATCGTCAATCACGCGCTGCTGTTGTCCGACGTGGTTTCGGCGAGCAAAGTTCTGCCGGAGTACGGCCATTTGATCGTCGACGAAGCTCACCACCTGGAAGACCAGGCGACCGATCAACTCGGATACGTGATGCAGTCACGCGATGTGCTCAACTTTCTCGACGATTTGTCGCCAACGACCGGAAACGAGCGCCGCGCCGGGGTGCTCGGCGAGTTGCCAGTGCACTTCCGGGGGAGCACCTGCCCGCCACACCGCCAGCAGCGCGGCGAGGAGATCGCCCGGGCGGGCATTCTCAAGGTTGGCGAGGTGCGTGCGGCGGTGGAGGGATTCTTCCTCGCGGTGACGTCCTTTATGGCCAGCCGGCCGCAGGATGGCCGCGGCTACGAGCAGCGCACTCGGCTAACCGACGCGGCGCGCAAGCAATCCGGGTGGACCAACGTGGAAGTCGCCTGGGAGACTTTGGAACTGCGTTTAATCTCGCTGCAGGAATCGCTTTCCCAGCTCCAGAGCGCGCTCGCCGAGCTGGAGCAGTACAACCTCCTCGATTACGAGGAACTGACCAGCCAGCTCAATGGCTTACTCACCTTCAACGAGCGGTTGCGCACCGAAGGGAACGCTCTCGTCAGCAATCCGAACCAGGAGCGAGTGTACTGGGTAACCGTCACTCAAAACGGCGAAACCTCGCTGCACGCCGCGCCGCTCGACGTCGCGCCGCTGCTCCAAAGCGAACTATACGGCGACAAGCGGGCGGTGATCCTCACCTCCGCGACCCTCACCGCGGCGGGTTCGTTTGCCTACATGAAAAGCCGCCTGGGTCTGGACGATGCCGACGAACTGGCGGTCGGCTCGCCGTTCGATTACAAGCGCTCGACTCTGGTTATCGTGCCGTCGGACCTACCGGAGCCGGAGCAGCCGATGTACCAGAAAGTCATGCAGCAGACGTTGATCCAACTTTGTTCGGCGAGCCAGGGACGCGCGCTGGTCCTTTTCACGTCGCACGCGCAACTTCGGGCGGCGTACGGCGCGATTCGGGCTCCCCTGGAGCGAGAGGGCATTCTCGTCCTGGGGCACGGTGTCGACGGGTCGCCGCGCCGGCAACTTCTTCAGACCTTCAAGACGAATCCCAAGACGGTACTCCTTGGCGCTTCGAGTTTCTGGGAAGGAATCGACGTCGCGGGGGACGCGCTGAGCGTTCTGGTTATCACCCGCCTGCCATTCGCGGTGCCCAGCGATCCGGTGGTCGCGGCGCGCAGCGAGCTGTTCGATGATCCCTTCAGCCAGTACAGTCTGCCGCAAGCAATCCTGAAGTTCCGTCAGGGGTTCGGCCGGCTCATCCGGAGTGCCAACGACCGCGGCGTCGTCGTCATCCTGGATCGCCGCGTTCAAAGCAAGTCCTACGGCAGTCAGGTCCTCAAATCGCTTCCCCCGTGCCGCTTCCGCGCTCTGCCCTCCGCCGAGATTCCCCGCGCGACCAGTTGGTGGCTGGAAAACGCGCCGTTAAAGAAGGCGGAGTCCGACTAGGGAGCACAATACAGAAGGTTGCCGACGATGGACCGGGGCGTTAACGCTGTCGCAACTCGGCGCGCGGAAGGAGGAGAACTTCCAGCCCGGGCACCCGTTGAAAATCCGCATCCACCGTGACCACCGTCAATCGGCGTTCCAGGGCGGTTGCGGCTATCAGTGTGTCGATATCGCCGATGAGGCCCGGTCCGTGTGGCGGGCGTAGCTGTCGCCGAATCTCGGTGTAGCGTTCCAAGATTGGATAAGTTAGGAAGTACGGTGTGACCTCGCGCAATAAGACGCGCAGGGTATCTTGCCGCTGCGCGGCATCCGGAAAACCACTGAGGTACTCGGTTACCTCCGCAAATGCCAGAACGCTCGTCGCTGCTTCGTGTCCGAGGAGCCAAGGTCGCATCAAGGTAGCAGCGCGAGGACGGCCTTGCAGTAACGCGGCGAGCGGCGCTGTATCGATGAGATACCGCCTCATAACTCAATCGGAGGCGTAGGGGTGCTCTCGTGTCGGATCCGGTCGAGATCAACTTCCATCGCGTCCCAATCAAGGTCGCTCCAGGCTCCGATGACATTCAGCGCCGCTTGGGTGACTTCGGACGAGAGTGCTTCATCCGCGGCCGTTTCCTCGGTAAAGTAGCGAATGAGATTGCGGCCGTTCTCATTAACCATCACACCGATCAACGGCTGGTCCGTTCGGGCTGCGAAGCCCAGGTTGTCAGGTTGTTCGATCATGGTGTTCCCTACCTTCCAATACCATAGGGAGTATACCATTGTGCTACAGTAAGTACGGTCTGCCCCCACTTTTTTAACCGCGTTCCCGTCGCCGGCTTTTGCGCCGACGACAAGCGCCTGTAGTCCAATTGGTAGCAGGCGAAGATAAGGAACAACAATCGTGCAGTCTCTTCCTCTTCGGCTCACGCTCTGGCGCCAACTCGTCGCCGCGGCCGAAACGGATCCGCGGATCGTAGGGTTACTGGACTACGGGTCCGGCAGCGAGGGGCGCGCCGATGGGTGGTCGGACGTCGACGCGGCGGTGTTCGTGCGCGACGCGGACTTCGCGCGGTTTGGCGAGGAATGGCGAGACTGGGTCGGGCGCTTTGGTCGGCCACTGGTGACGTTTCTGTATCAGGAGCATCACCCCTGGGCAATATACGATTACTGGCCCATTCCCCTTCGGGTCGATTTCAGTTTTCATCCGGAGTCCGCGATCGATTCCTTGCCTTCCTGGCCGAACTCGCCGACGAGCGTTGAGGCGCTCGTTCGCTATGACGGAAGCGGGGGAAAGCTTAACGTGGTGGCTCGGCAATTGGTCGGGAAGTCGCTGGCGCCGACCGATCTGACCGCGACGTTCGAGCGGATTCGTGGGGTATTCTGGTATTTCCTACTCCGGTCGTACGGTAAACTGCGGCGCGGGCAATCCTGGGCGGCGCGCTACGAGTACAACTTTCTGGTCACCGGCCTGCTCCACGCTCTCCTGCGCCTGGAGGCCGGGCGAGTCGAGCGCTGGCAGGCGGCGGAGTCTCCCGTGGGGATCGAGACAGCAATTAGCGCCGAGCGGCTGGCGCGCCTCCCCGATTGTATTCCGGGGCGGACCGACGCCGACCTGCTCCGCGCAATGCTGGCGACGGCGCGCCTCGGCCAGGAATGCGGCGGCGCGACCGCCGCGCGCGAGGCGTGGGACTGGCCCTGGGAACTGGGCCGGCGAGTCGAGGAGATTCTGCTAGACGCGCTCGGCGAGAATCGGTGATGGTTTCGACTACACTTCCCCGAATTCTTCCTGCAAAGCCGCGATCTGTTTGAAGGCGTCCTGGTTGGCCCAGTAGATCTCCATATAGAGACGATACAGTCGATCGTAAAGCGCGCCGCGCTCGGCGCTGGGGGTCGGGCCCGATTCGACCGCGATCAGGTGGGCGACGTCTTCAAGCGAGGCTAACGCGCCAGAGCCGATCATGGCGAGGCCGGCGGCGCCAAAGGCTGACGCCTGGCTTGCCTGGGGAATTGTCATGGGGCGACCGAGGACATCGGAGAGCATCTGACGCCAGAACTCCGACCGGACAAAACCGCCGGTCGCGCGAACTTCGGTGGTCGGGCCGGCCGCCTCGTCGAGGGCATCCACGATGCTGCGCATGCGGAAGCAGACCCCCTCGAAGACCGAGCGAGCCACTTCTGGCGGTCCCATGTGATTAGCCAGACCGAAGACAACCCCGCGCGCGTTGGCGTTCCAGTACGGCGACCGCTCGCCGGCCAGAAACGGCAGGAAGAGCAGGCCGCGGCTTCCCGGGACGCTCCGCTCGGCGTCACGGGCCAGGGTATCGAAGTCGAACTCCTCGCCGGTCGTTTGCGGTCCGGGCAAGAGGTTCTCGCGGACCCACTGCAGGGCCAGACCGCCGTTGTTGATTGCCGCCCCGGCAATCCAGCGACCTTCGGCCAGGTAATAGCACCAGGTGCGACCGGCCTTGTCGAAGACCGGCTGATTGGTTGCCAATCGTGCCGCGCCGCTCGTGCCGATCATCACCGCCATCTGCCCCGGCGCGACCGCGCCGGCTCCGAAACTCGACAGAGGGCCGTCGCCGGACCCGGCGATGATGGGTAGTCCGGGCGCCAGGCCGGTCGCGGTGGCGACCGCTGGCAGCAGGCCTCCGGCCGACGCGGTCGACTCGATGACCGCTGGTAGCTGTTCGCCGTGAATCTCCAGGGCTCTCAGCCAGGTGTCGCTCCAGGCGCCCCGGTTCAGATCGTACAACCCGGAGGCGGTGGCGATGCCCTTGTCCACGACGCGATTCCCGGTCAGGCGATAGATGACCTCGTCCTTGATCGAACCGAAGGTCGCGACCTTCGCGAAGCGATCCGGCTGTTCGTCTTTGAGCCAGAGGATCTTCCCCGGCAGATACATCGGGTGCATCGGGCAGCCGGTGGACTCGTAGATTGCCCGCGCGTCGAGGCGGGCGCGCAGTTCATCGACCTGGCGGTGGGCGCGGAGGTCGGCCCAGATGATCGACGGGGTCACCGGTCGGTTATCTCGATCGACTCCCAGCAGGGAGTGACAGATCGAACTCAGGCCAAGACCTTCGATGCGCGCGCCGGCCGGCACGAGTTTACTCAAGTCAGCAAGAGTCTGGACGATTCGCTCCCAGATCAGATCGGGATTCTGCTCGGCCCACCCCGGACGCGGAGTTTCGAGTGGATAGCCGTAGTTGGTCGTCGCGACTTCCTGGCCGGATGTGTCATACAGGACGGCCCGCGAGCCGCTGGTTCCGACGTCAAGCCCGACGAAGAGGGCGTTACTCACTTTTTGCCACGTCCGACGCGAACCGCCTCACAAAACGCCGCGGCGGTCCGGGAAATCTGATCGTACTTTCCCTCGGCCACGAGCTTGGGATCCACCAGAGCGCTGCCAAGGCCCAGAGCCGACGCACCAGCGCGAATGAAATCCGCGGCGTTTTCCAGGTTTACGCCACCGGTCGGCAGGAGAGGAATCTGGTTCAGCGGGGCCAGGACATCGCGGATGTAGAGCGGACCGACCGGACCGGCGGGGAAGACTTTGACGAGGCTGGCGCCGGCCGACCAGGCGCGGAAGATCTCCGTCGGAGTGAAGGCCCCGGGAACGACGGCGATTGCCGCCTCGACAGCGTAGCGGACAATACCTTCGTCGAGGTGTGGACTGACCAGAAGTCGCGCTCCGGCGTCTATTGCTTCTCGCGCCGCCTCTACTGAGAGGACGGTTCCGGCCCCAACGACGACGCGGTCGCCGAAGTGCTCGACGAGTCCGGTGATCATCCCGAGCGCTCCCGCGGTGTTCATGGTCACTTCGATAACTTCGACCCCGGAGCCCAGTAGCGCCTCCGCGGTTTCGATCGCCCGAGCTGCCTCAGTATGGCGCATGATCGCCACTACTCCGGTTGCCCGGGTGCGGGCGACGACTTCTTCTCGATTCATTAGAGCATCCTCCTGCGGGCCGCAATTATAGCACGGAGGCTTGCCGACTACCCTCGCGCGTGGATGCGCCAGCGGCCCCCTCCCGAGGGACAGCGGCCTCCGATTTCGTCCGTCGACCCTGGCCAGCGATCAGCGAAATCGCCGCCGCCGCGATGTGAAGCAAGTCGTACTCCTCCGCGAGTTCCTCGGCCATTTCGAGGTAGTGCGCCCAGTGGCCTTCCTGGATGGCTCGTTCGATCCGCTGTTCGAGGATCGCTTGTTCGCGCTCGGCGACCTCGGCCGGCGTGGGGAGTTGGGCCTTGCGGATTCGCGCGCCGGTGATGCGCTCGATGACCTTCAACTCGCGCATCTCCCGAGGGTTGACGAAGGTGATGGCGAGACCTTGCTTGCCCATACGTCCGGTGCGTCCAATCCGGTGGGTGTAGGACTCCGGGTCGACCGGAATGTCGAAATTGACCACCACGGCCACGTCCGGGATGTCCAGCCCGCGCGCCGCGACGTCAGTGGCGACGAGCGTCTCGATGTGACCGCGGCGAAACTCGCCGAGTGTGCCTTCCCGCACAGCCTGGCTCATGTCGCCGTGAAGACCGGCGGCGCGGAAGCCACGGCCGCGAAGGTCCTCGGTGACCGTGTCGACCATGCGTTTCGTACTGCAAAAAATCAGCGCGCGCTCCGGCGATTCGTGCTCCAGGATTCGGACCAACCCTTCGATTTTGCGAGGAAAGGGTATCACGACGAACTGCTGCTCGATCTGGGGAACCGTGAGTTCCCGCGGACGAGTCAAGCGGATGACCTCCTGGTTCTTCATGTAGGCCCGGGCAAGGTCGAGGATGGGGTTAGGAATCGTCGCCGAAAAAAGCGCGGTCTGACGGTTCTCCGGTATCTTGGCGATAATCGCTTCGACGTCTTCGAGAAATCCCATTTCGAGCATCTGGTCGGCCTCGTCGAGAACGAGAATCTTTACCTGGTCGAGGCGAACGGTGCCGCGGTTCAAGTGATCCAGCATGCGACCCGGCGTTGCGACGATAACGTGGACTCCTCGGCGTAGCGTGTCGATCTGCCGGCCGATCGGTTGGCCACCGTAAATTGGAACGACCCAAATTGGTAAGTGTCGAGAAAGCGAGGTGAGCATGTCGCTCACCTGGATCGCTAATTCACGGGTGGGGGCCAAAATTATGGCCTGGGGCTGGATAAGGCGCGGATCGATTTGCTGGAGAAGCGGCACGCCAAATGCCGCGGTTTTACCCGTTCCGGTCAGCGCCTGGACGACGACGTCCTTGCCCTGAAGCATCGACGGAATCGAGTGCTCCTGGACCGGCGAGGGTTCCTCGTATCCCATTTCGTCGAGAGCGCGCAGGATGGGGGCGACGATTCCCAGTTCGGCAAAGCCAGCCATAAACTACCTCGGTTGATTAGAGTGGGCGACCGCTGGGACACACCCGGTCCGCGGGCCGTCGCCCCGGGTCTTGGTTGGAGCCACGAGGGCTAATCGACTGCTGCGTCCGGGGTGCGTAGCTAAATCGGAGTGAATGGCTGCAAGACGGCCGCCACGGAGGGAAATCGTCAGTCGCCGGGCGAATCGGCCTACGGGCCATGCGTAAGTATGCTAGAATTTCATTGTCCGCGCAACCGCAGTGCGCCGGACATTCCGTCAACGGCAGGAAATCATGGCAAACGTCGACTTTTCCCTCGCCTACCCACCGCAACACGTCGAGTGGTCGGATTACTTGGCCTCGGCGGTCGCGGCGGATGGGCTTCGCTTTAAAACGTTTTGGACCTGGGACCATCTCTTTCCGATTTCCGGTGACCTGGACGGTCTCGAACACGAGTGCTACACGACGCTGGCCGCGCTGGCGCAGGCGACCAAAAGGATTCGAGTCGGAGCGTTGGTATCCGGCGTCATGTATCGGCGGCCAGCGCTACAGCTCAAGATGGCGACGGAGATTGACGTGATCTCGGGCGGCCGCTTCGACTTTGGCATTGGCGCGGCCTGGGCCGAACGCGAGTTCCGAGCCTTCGACATTCCCTTCCCGCCGCCGAAAGAGCGAATTGGCACGCTGCGCGATACCCTCCAATTGGCGTCTCTCGCCTGGAACGGTGATCCCCGACGTAAGATAAGCTACCATGGAAAGTACGTCCAGGTGGACGACTTTTTCTTGAATCCTCAACCAATTCAAAAGCCGCATCCGCCGATCCTGGTCGGTGGTGCCGGCGAGCAGTTGACCCTCCGCGTCGTCGCTCAGTACGCGGACGTCTGGCACGGCTTTGGTGACCCAGCGACCTTGCGACGAAAAATCGAGCTGATCGAGCAGTATGCCCCGGACTATGGGCGAGAGGGCGCCGACGTGGTGAAATCGACGACCGTCTCGATCTGGGTGGGCGACCTAACCGATGCCGAATTGCAGCGCCTATCGCGTGTCGTCGAACGGCCTGCCGAACAGATTCGGGCGACGACAATTTCGGGAGATGCCCAGCAGATCGAATCCCGACTCCGCGCCTTCGTCGACGTCGGGATAACCGACTTCATCGTGTCGGCGTACGGACCAACAGAACTTCCCAACTGGCGGCGCATCTCGGAGCAGATCATCCCGCGGTTCGCGCGCGGCTAGGTGGAGGTTGCGGTCCGATGGTGGTGGGTGCGCTCCTGGTTCAATTGCTGCTTCCGAACAGCAACTCGCTCAAGGATAAGCGACAGGTCGTGAAGTCCTTGCAAGCCCGCCTGGGGCAGCAGTTCGGCGTTTCGGTCGCCGAGGTCGGCAATCCGAATGCCTGGCGCCAGGTCGACCTCGGGGTGGCCTTTGTCACCAATCAGATCAGCTTTGCCGAGCAAGTGCTCGCGTCGGTTGTCCGCTACATCGAGGAGACGCGACCGGACGTGGAAATCCTTGGGGTTAGCCGCGAGACTCAAACATTGTTCGGATAGTCTGGAGGAAGACTCGTGCAGGTCAAGATCATTGGCGCGCACCAATCCGAAACGGCGCAGTACCGCTTCCCGACGATCCTGGTCGACGGTGGTCTGGCGATTGACGCCGGCAGCCTCGCGTCTGGGCTGAGCCTGGACGAGCAGCTTAACGTAACAAATGTGTTGATTACGCATCAGCACTGGGATCACGTTAAGGATCTCAACGGATTCGGCTTCAACCTGTACTCGAAGTTTGGCTCCGGGGCCGGGCCAATCTCGGCGGCGCTGTTTTGCACCGACGAGGTGAAGGCGGTACTTGAAAAGCAGACGCTGTCTCCAAGTGTCTGGATGGACTTCTTCAACATGCCGGACGCCGTCCACCCGACCTTTGTCCACCGCTCGGTACAAGCGAACGCCGAGTATTTTGTGGGTCAGTTCACGGTCAAGGCGATTCCGGCTAACCACAGCGTGCCGACGCTCGGATATCAACTGACGGACAGTCGAGGCAAGCGCTTCTTCTACACCGGCGATAACGGTCCGGGCGCTGGTCAATACTGGGTGAACGCCGATCCGACCGTGCTGGTTACCGAGTGCACGTTCTCGAACGCGATGGCTTCCATCGACAACGGCAAGATGTACGGTCACCTTTGCCCCAGACAACTCCAGAGTGAATTGGAGACTTTCCAGTCTCGGAAGGGGTATTTACCAATCGTCTGCTTGATTCACGTCAACCCGTTTTACGAGGCAGCGATTCGCGCGGAGGTTGCCCAGGTCGCGAAGAACCTTAATGCCCAGATCGAGGTGGCGAACGAGGGCACGTCGTTTTCGCTGTGATCCTCGGCAGATTGCCGATGGGATGCCTGTCGATTATAATTCGCTTGTTAAACTCATCGAGGGGATACGATGGACCTTGTTCAGAGCGTCGCGCAGGAGTACGTGCGAAGCGACCTGCCGACGTTTGGTCCGGGCGACACCGTCCGGGTCGCCGTTCGCGTTGTCGAAGGCAACCGCGAGCGGATTCAGCAATTCGAAGGCGTCGTCCTCCGCCGTCACGGAGGCAGTTCAAACGCCACCTTTACCGTCCGCCGCATCGCCCATAACGTGGGGGTGGAGCGGACCTTCCTGAGCAACTCGCCCCGCCTTGACAAGGTCGAGGTCGTTCGTCGCGGTCGAGTGCGTCGCGCCAAGTTGTACTACCTCCGCAATTTGACTGGAAAGGCCGCTCGCATCAAGGAGCGTCGCTAGCCTGTCGCGGCCAACCCGGGGCGCGGAGGCGTCCTCCTCGCCCCGCTTGACGTCGGCCTTGGGAAGAGATGATTCACCCGGGTCTGGAAGTTGAGCGCGCACTCTGGAAACAGGGTGTCGCGCGGGTTGTCGGAGTGGACGAGGCGGGGATTGGCTCGCTCTCCGGGGCCGTTGTCGCGGCCGCGGTTCTCTTACCGGTTGACTGTGAGATTCTCCCGGGTGTCCGCGACTCGAAGACCCTGAGCCCGGTCCAACGTGAAAAACTCCACGCGATGGTGCGCGAGCGCTCGCTCGCGGTGGGAATTGGCGCGGCGTCGGTCGCGGAAATTGAGACCTACAACGTGCGAGTCGCGTCCCATTTGGCGATGCGCCGCGCCCTGCGGCGGATTGGGGGCTATGACCTGGCGTTGGTAGACGGATTGCGGATCGCCGACCCGGCGTTCGGTCCCCATCGGACGATCGTCGACGGCGACGCCACCTCTTACGCGATCGCGTGCGCCTCGATCGTTGCCAAGGTCGTTCGCGATCGTTTGATGCGGCGATTGAGCCGGCGCTTTCCCGCCTATGGTTGGGACCATAACGCTGGCTACGGAACCGCGGAGCATGTACGGGCGCTCTCGGACCACGGTCCAACCCCCTACCACCGTCAGACGTTTGCCCCGGTGCGGACACTTCTCGCCGGGACGTACCCTCTCCCGAATTTTCCGCCGCCGAGTTCTGTCTGGCCAGAGAATAGTTCACCGTGACTCGAGACAGCCGCTCAGTTGGGCAGGCCGCCGAAAGCTACGCTGCCGACTTTCTTCGTCGTCAGGGGTACCGCATCCTCGCGGCCAACGTGCGTTACCGGCTAGGCGAGATTGATCTGATTGCCGACGACCGGGGCACTCTCGTCTTCGTAGAGGTCCGCGCGCGGAAGCCCAGCCATTTTGGTACCGCGCTGGATACTCTGACTCGAACGAAGCGCGCGCGGGTCGTTCGGGCCGTCGACATGTACCTGGTTGGCGAAAATGTCTCAGCCGCTCGCCCGATTCGGATCGACGTCGTGGCGATCACTCTCGGAGCGAGCGGTGAGCCGAAGGACGCTGAGTTGATCCAGAACGCCTTCGGGGAGTAAGTATCCACTAGGTTACCGGGCCGGCAACTCCAGGTCGCGCGCCGCGGCGGCGATCTTGGCTTCTTCGTCGGCGGTAACCGTGCGCAAGGGTAGCCGGACTCGCGACGAGCCGATCACGCCGAGAGACTTGAGGACAGCTTTCATCCCCGAAAAGTTCGACGCGGTGGGTGAACCCTTGGCGATTGATATGACTTTCTGGGCGGCGAGGATACGCCGAGTGTGTCGGTCGGCGGTCTCCCAATCGTTTCGGGCCGCGGCGTTGTAAATCGCAACGCAGTCGCCGGACACGACGTTGCTAATGCCGGGGATTGATCCGTGCGCGCCGACGAGTCGACCGGCGTCGATCAAGATACGGGTTCCCAGGAACCCCCGGAAAGTGAGGCCGGCTTCCCGGGTGGCTGTCATCACCTGGCGAAACCAGTCAAGGTCGTTTTGGCTGTCCTTAATCCCAACGACCGTCCCTTCCTTGGCCAGGGTCAAAACGGTGGGCACCTCCATGCGGGCCTTGACGTTCTGCGGGATGTTGTAGACAAGCAGGGGCAGGTCGACCGTCGAGTGAACCGCCCGGAAGTGCTCGAGAAGTTCATCCTGGCTATTAACATAATAATATGGGGGTGTCAGGGCAATCGCGTCGGCGCCGGATCGCAGAGCGGCTTTACCGTGGCCAATCGCCAGGCGCGTCGAGGCATCGCCAATGCCGACGATCACGGGTACCCGGCCGCCAACCGTCTCGACGACGGTTCGGACGACCGCTTCGCGCTCCTCGGCGGAAAAGCAGGGAAATTCGCCCGTCGTGCCGGTCGCCCAGATGCCGTGAACGCCCTGGGCGAGCAAGTAACTGACCAGTCGCGCCAGTGACTGATGGTCGACTTCCTCGCCATCGGTCTGGGGCGTCAGAATCGGGGGGACAATACCGTGCAAGCGCTCGAGATCGAGCATCCTATCCTCCTCGGGTCGTTCGGTCCTAGCCGCCAGTATAATAGGGGAAGGTAATCCCTGGAAAGGCTATCGCAATGGTTATTGATGAAGTTGTGAGTAAACTCGGCGAGGGCGACTCGCCTTCCGCGGTTCAGGTCGGTCAGTTATCGGGCCTGGCGCCCGGTGAATCGTCGGCCTTCTTCGCGGAGTGGGCTAAACTGCCGGCGGAACGGCGACGCGCGGTTTTGAGGGTCGCGCTCCAACTCGCCGAGGATTCGGTTGAGATGGACTTTGGCACGGTGTTCAAGGCGTGCTTGAGCGATTCAGATCCGAACGTTCGAGCGACCGCGATCGAAGGGCTCTGGGAAGACGAGGAATTCCGAACCGCCGACCGCCTGGCGAAGATGCTCCGAAACGACGCCGACGAGGGCGTGCGGGTTGCCGCGGCGCTGAGCCTTGCTCGGTTTGCCTTGCTGGGTGAAATTGGCAGCCTCTACAAGTCCGCGGCGGAACGCGTGCACGCGGCCCTCTTCGCGGCGGCGACCGATCAAACCGAATCGGTCGAGGTACGACGTCGAGCGATCGAAGCCGTCGGCGTGCTCGAAGACTCGGATGTCGAGGCTTTACTGGAGGCCAGCTACCGAGACGATAATCCCAAAATGCGGGCGAGCGCGGTTTACGCAATGGGGCGCTCCGGTGATGAGCGCTGGCTGCCAACAATTCTGAAGGAGATGGAGAGCGACGAGCCGGAATTTCGCTTTGAAGCCGCGCGAGCGGCCGGACAGTTGGATAGCCCGCGGGTTGTCGTTCCGTTGATAAACCTGCTGAAGGACGACGATCTAGAAGTTCAGTTGGCGGCGATCGGCGCGCTCGGTGAAGTTGGCGGCGATCTGGCGCGCAAGGCGTTGCTGCAATGCATCCGTGGAAATGATTCGGCGTTGCGTGAAGCGGCGAAAGAGGCCCTGACCCAGTTGGACCTCGATTCCGATCCGTTGACCACCTCGCCATTCCTCGACGATTCGACTCGGACCATTTAGGCCATGCTTGGGGAAGAGTTCCGCCGATTGCCCAGCGTAGACCGCGTCCTCCAAGAGCCGGCGCTCGCGTCGTTGGGAGCGCGCGAGTGGGTTGTTGACGCGATCCGCGCGACGCTCGCGGCGGCCCGCGAAAGGATCGCCGCGGGCCAGTTGGCATCGCCGTTGGATGAGTTGGTGACGGATACGCTCCGGCGGCTTCAGCAAGCCGAACGCCCAAACCTGCGTCCTACGATCAACGCGACCGGGGTGATCATTCACACGAACCTCGGCCGCGCGCCAGTCTCCGACGAGGCCGCCGCGGCAATGGCGGCGATCGCCGCTGGATACTCGAATCTTGAAATTGATCTCGCGACCGGCGCCCGCGGCTCGCGACACGCTCACCTGACCAAACTTCTTCGCGAGTTGACCGGCGCGGAAGACGGTCTGGTGGTGAACAATAACGCCGGAGCAGTACTGCTTGTCCTTTCGGCCCTCGCGGCCGCCCGCGAAGTGATTGTTTCGCGCGGGCAAGCGGTTGAGATTGGCGGCGGCTTTCGGATCCCGGACGTGATGCGGCAGAGCGGGGCGCAGCTGGTGGAGGTCGGGACAACGAACCGCACGTACTCGCGCGACTACTCCGACGCCGTGACGTCGCGGACGGCCTTGCTCCTGCGGGTTCATCCGTCAAACTTTCGGGTCCAGGGGTTCGTCCACAGCGTCGGGATTGACGAACTGGTCGCGGTCGCGCGCGACCGCGACATCCTGGTGATGGACGACGTGGGCAGCGGCGCGCTACTCGACCCTAGTCGCTTCGGCTTGGGAGCGGAGCCGATGGTCGCGGACAGTGTGCGAGCTGGCGCCGACGTGGTCTGCTTCAGCGGCGACAAACTCCTCGGCGGTCCTCAGGCCGGGATCATCGTCGGGAAGCGCGCGGCGCTGGAGCGGGTTCGGGCGCATCCGCTGGCCCGGGCTCTGCGAATCGACAAGGCGTCGCTCGCCGGTCTCGAAGTGACGCTCCGTCACTACGCGCGGGGCGAGGCCGAGGAGCGGGTACCGATCTGGCGGATGATCAGTGAGCCGGCGGACGCGCTCGAGCGACGGGCCCGGGCCCTGGCGCGACAGCTCGACCATCCCGCGGTTTCCGTTCAAGCGACCCGTGCCCCGATTGGTGGTGGCTCGCTCCCCGAGGAAACTCTGCCATCCTGGGCGGTTCGGATCGCGGCACTACCGGAGCGGTCCGCCGATCTGCTGGCCGGTGGCCTGCGGACCGGATTGCCGCCCGTGGTCGGGCGGGTGGAGCGTGATGGTGTGCTGCTAGACCTGCGTACGGTAGCCGCCGCGGACGACTCCCGTCTCCGCGATCGCGTGCAGGCTGTCCTGGCGCACGGCTAGTTGGCGCCCGAGTCGCGAGCTTGCCGCCAGGCAGACTACCGACACGAGACCCGTTTCTCGATCCACCGCTAGAACTCGCCCCTCGATTTGTGTATGATAGGCACCAGATCTACGTCCCCCTTGTATTTGGACGGATGTCACCCAGAGGTTTCGGCAGATGATCGGTCGAGTTCTGGCGATCTTTCAGTTGGTTCTCAAAAGAAGCTTGAATAACCTGCGGCTGCTGACCGCGGCGTTTCTCGGGCTGATTATCGCGGTCAGCATCGTTTCCGCGGTTCCCCTATATACCCACGGCACGCTCGAACGCCTGTTACGCGTTCGATTGGCGACTTCGGATAAGCGACCGGCGGGCACGGTCTGGCTTCGGCATCTTGAAGACTCCCAGAATCACGCCACTCTCGACCAGTACACCCAACTCAATAACTACGTCGACAACAACATTCAATGGATCGTCGGTCTCCCGCTGCAAACCTACGTTCACTACGTCGCGGGCGACGTCTACGTATTCTGGCCAGCCGACAACCGTGGCTTCATTCCTCAGGCCCAACGCCGCTACGGCTACCTGGCCTGGCAAAGCGACTTGATGAATCACGTCAAGATGGTTCAAGGCGTCGGGCTCAAAGAGGAACTGACTCCGGCCGGGCAGGACATCCCAGTCATCATGAATCAGACAACCGCCGATGAACTCCATCTAAGCGTCGGCGATCGGCTGATTTATTCCGATGTCGAGTCGTACAATCCCCAGGGTGTGACCGTCAAGATCGTCGGCCTTTGGACCCCGGCAAACCCGAACGAAAACTATTGGATGTACGACCCGTATCTCTTCAATAATGTTCTGTTCGTCAGCAATCAGAATCTCTTCAATCGGGTATTTACGAAACTTCCAAAGGCGCCACACGAGTTTTCGTGGTACGCGATCTTCGACTCCAACGCGATCCACACCGTCAACGAAAGCCGAGTTCTCTCCGGTCTGCAGTTTTTGAATACCCGCGCGAACATCATGATGCCCGGGGTTACCGAGTATCCGGCTCTGATGACAACCTTATCGGAGTTTCAGGATCGCGCCTTCCTTTTGAATCTCCTGCTTTTCGTCCTTAGTGTGCCCATGGTTGTCGTCGTCCTTTACTACATCGCTACGAGCGTTGGCATGATCGTCGACCGCCAGCGCAATGAGATCGCGCTGCTGAAAAGTCGCGGCGCGTCGACAATCCAGATCGTGGCGATCTACCTTACCGAGGGCATCTTGTTGGGCATATTAGCGCTGATCATCGGTCCGCTGATCGGGATTGGTGTGGCCGAACTGATCGGGGACTCCTATGGCTTCTTGCTCTTCGCCCAGCGGCCGCCCTTGCCGATCTGGCTCGACCAGCAGACGATTCAGTATGCCGTGGGCGCGGTCGTGCTGTCGGTTTTCGCGAGCTTACTGCCGGCGATTGGCGCGGCACGCCATTCGATCGTCAGCTACAAGCAGGGGATCGCGCGATCGACCCAACCGCCGCTCTGGCAGCGATTCTTCCTTGACTTTCTCCTCCTCGCAATCTCGGGCTACGGCTATCGACTGCTCAGCCAGAATCAATCAATCATCACCATGAGTCAATCCACGACCGGCGGGCAGCAGCAGAAGCTTTTCATCGATCCGCTGACGCTCCTGGTGCCGTCGGTTGCGATCTTCGGCGCGGCCCTCCTCTTCCTGCGGATCTTCCCGCTGCTATCGGCGGGGGTTTCGCGGGTGGCGAACGCGTTTGCCGGTGCTTCGACCGTTCTCGCGCTGCGCCAGATTTCCCGTACGCCACGACACTATAGCTCGCTGATCCTCTTGCTGACCATGACGTTGGCCCTCGGCGCGTTTAGCGCGTCGGCAGCTCACACGATCGATCGAAACTTTTCCGAGCAGGTTTATTACAAAGAGCCGGCCGACCTGACGACCTGGGAAGCCTGGGACTACGATCAGACGCTCGGCGTCTTCAACGCGCCTCCTATTACCGCGCATCAGGTGAAGGGCGTGGAGGCCTATTCAACCTGGAACGACTACCAGGTTATCCCTCAAAACTCCAAGAGCCAGGACAAGGCGCAGTTGATTGGGATCGACCGTTTGACCTATCCTAGCGTGACCTGGTGGCGGACTGACTTTGCCCACGATTCACTCGGCGGACTGATGAATGCCCTGGCGATCAGTCCGCAGGCGATTCTGGTGCAACAGAGTTTTCTGGACCAATATCAACTGCACGTCGGGGACACCGTCACACTGATCTTCGATCAAACGCCGGTGGATTTTTACATTTCCGACACGATCCACGAGTTCCCAACCCTCTACCCGAACCAGAGTTACATTTTCGTCGCGAATCTGAGTTACATCTACGACTCGATTGGTCAGAGTCCGTATCACGTGTGGTACAAGCTCAGCCCGAACGCCCGGGCGGTTGACGTGATCAACGAACTCAAGAACAACGGCATCAAGGTTATCAATATCGAGAACAGTCAACTCGACGTGAACGCCGACCGTTTGGATCCTCAGCGCACTGGCTTATTCGGGGTGCTGTCGATTGGATTCTGCGTCGCGGCGTTACTCACCGTGCTGGGGTTTTTCTTGTACTCGTTCCTCTCTTTCGAACGCCGACTCCTCCAAATGGGTATCTTGCGGGCAATGGGCCTGACGGTGAGACAGCTATTCGGTATGCTCATGTTCGAGCAGATTTACTTGATCGTGCTTGGGGTCATCGTGGGGACGGCACTCGGGATATATGCCGGTGAACTCTTTATTCCGTTCTTCCAGGTGAGCACCGGATTCCAGAACGCGATTCCGCCGTTCGTCGTCGAGGTGGCTTGGAGTGACGTGTTACGAATCTACCTGATACTGGGAGTCATGCTTTCCTTAGGTTTATTCTCCACGGCACTTCTGATCGGGCGGATGAAGCTGTACCGCACGGTCAAGCTTGGCGAAGAAAGCTAGTTCTGGCGGAGAAGTATAACCTTGCGCTGACGAACGAAGCGAAACCGGGAGGATGAGCGCGGCTTGGATCGGCCGGTGAGTTTTGCCGACCTCCTGCGGACCTACCTGACTCCCCAGGGGAGGCGAGTTTTTGCCCTTGGTGGGCTCCTCTTCGTGAACATTGCCTTGCAACTTGCCAAGCCGCGGATTCTGGGATCCTTCATCGATCAGGCCACCGGCGGCGGGAACTCGTCGGTACTCCTCCAACTGGCCGCCGTCTTCTTTCTGGTTGCCGTACTTCGTCAGGTCGTTGCGATTGCCGAAACCGCGGTCGCCGAGAACGTCGGACTCACCGCGACGAACGAACTGCGGAGTGATCTCACCCGGCACTGCCTGGATTTGGATCTTTCGTTCCACCGGGGGCGGACGGCGGGTGAATTGATCGAACGGGTTGACGGCGACATCGCCAATTTGAGCAACTTCTTCGCCCGTTTCGTCGTCCAACTCGCCGGCAACGCGATCCTGCTTGTCGCGACGCTCGTGCTGCTCTTTGTTGTCCAGTTTTGGATCGGTACGGCGATTACGGCTTTTTCCCTCGTGGCATTAGTCGCGCTCTACCGCATCCGCAACCTTGGCGCTATGCGCTGGGACAGCGCGAGGAGCGCGAGTGCGGAGCTCTTCGGCTTCCTAGAAGAGCGCATCGCGGGTATCGAGGATATCCGCTCGAGTGCCGCCGTGGACTACGTGCTTCGCCGCCTCGCCGATCGTAGCGCCAATCTCCTATGGACGCAACGTCTGGCGTCGGTGATTGGAGTCACGAGTGGCAATGTTGGAAACCTGCTCCTCACCGTTATGACAGCGATTGGCCTCGCGCTCGGGGCAGTGTTCTTTCGGCAAGGCGGTCTGACAATCGGCGCGGTGTACCTCGTCTTTAGCTACACCCAGCTGCTGAATCGTCCCATTGAGGAACTCGCGCGGCAGTTGCAGGATCTCCAAAAGGCCGTCGCAAGCGTCGCCCGCATCCGTGATCTCCTCTCGGTTCGACCGTCGCTTCCCTCCGGCACCCGACAGCTCCCAACCGGCGCATTACCGCTACAACTTGACCGGGTGACGTTCGCGTACGGCGAAGCGGGCCCGGTGCTCCGGGAAGTCAGTCTCGAGGTCCCAAGTGGTCAGGTCGTGGGACTGCTCGGACGGACCGGCAGCGGAAAAACGTCGCTTGCGCGACTGATCGCGCGCTTCTATGACCCGAAAGACGGCGCGATTCGCCTCGGGGGAGTCGACCTCCCGGAGATCGCTCCCGCGGAGTTGCGCCGCGCGATCGGACTGGTCAGTCAGGACGTGCGAGTCTTTCATGCGACGCTCCGGGACAACCTGACCCTTTTTCGGCGTGGCGTATCGGACGATGAGCTCCTCGCCGCGCTTCAAGAAGTTGGCCTTGGCGAGTGGTTCGCGACTCTCCCACGCGGTTTGGAGACGGAACTCGGCAGCCGGGGAGCCGGTCTATCCGCTGGCGAAGCGCAGTTGCTGGCATTTGCTCGCGTTTTCTTGCGGGACCCCGGTGTCGTTATCCTCGACGAAGCGTCGTCGCGGATCGATCCGGCCACCGAGCGGCAGATCGAGGCGGCCTTAGATCGCCTGCTTTTCGGGCGAACCGCGATTATCATCGCGCACCGGTTGAGTACGGTTCAACGCGCCGACCGGATCGTCATTCTGGACGACGGAGCAATTGTTGAGGAGGGACGACGGTCGGAACTTGCCGCCCAACCGTCCACGCGCTTTGCCCGGCTTCTGCGAGTAGGACTGCAGGAGGCGCTCGCGTGAGCTACTTCCAACAGATTGTCCACTTGGCCCGCTTTCGGCTTGGCCTCTACTTGCTGAGTGGTCTGTTCGCGAGCGCGATTGGCTACCTTTTCCCCCTGGTACCGGGGTTGATTGTTCGCGGTTTTTTGGACGAATTGAGCGGCTCGGCCAACGTTGGGATCAATCCCCCGTCGCTCCTCGCCCTGCTGGTCGCGGCGGCAATCACGCGCCTCGGTGCCATGGCAGCCGCCGTCTACTTTGAAGAGACCACCCAATTGCTCGCCGCGGCCCTGTTGCGCCGCAACATTCTCAACCAGATCCTTGCTCAGCCAGGCGCTCGGGCATTGCCCGCGTCGACCGGCGAGGCAATCAGCCGATTTCGCGATGACGTCCAGTACGTCGTTGGCTTTTTGACCTGGACGATGGATCCGGTCGGTCAGGGCGCGGTATTGGTCATCGTCCTCGCCGTATTTGTTCGGATTGATCCGCGCATGACCTTTTTCGTCGTCCTCCCGATCGCACTGGTCGTCTTCGGCGTGCGTTTAGTGGCCCGGCGCTTGACCCGGTATCGCGAGTCGGCGCAGCGATCGCTCGGCGACATCACCGGCCTGCTAGGCGACGTGTTCGACGGCGTGGTGGCGATCAAGGCGGCCGGCGCGGAGCGCGATGTCGTCGAACACCTGCGAGGACTCAACGAAGTTCGGCGCCGGGCGGCCCTCGTTGATTTGGTCTTCGGTCAGGTGGTTCGCTCGGTGGCCGGGAACGGCGGGGACCTCGGGGTCGGTGTTCTGCTGCTCATCGCCGCGCAGTCCATGCAGGACGGGCGTCTGACGGTTGGCGACTTCGCGCTCGTGGTCTCTTACCTTGGATGGCTGACCGTGGTCACCGGTAATTTCGGCGACTTCCTCGGCAAGAATCGCCAGACCGAAGTATCGATCGATCGCCTACTCGCGTTGATGCCCGCGGCGACACCCGGGGCACTTTCGGCCCCGGCCGAGGTCCTGCCGACCGACTTCCCCTCGACGAGTCGCGTCGCGCCAGCCCGGTCCGGGGATTTCCTCGAATGCGTCGCGGCGAGGGGGCTCGGGTTTCAGTATCCCGGTTCGGAGCGTGGATTGGAGGACGTCAGTTTTCAGATTCGCCGTGGTGAGTTGACTGTCGTGACTGGCCGAATCGGGTCGGGCAAGACGACGTTGCTCCGCGTCTTGCTTGGACTGTTGCCGACCGATCGCGGAGGGGTCTACTGGAACGGGCAGTACATTAGTGATCTCGCGGGCTTTATGATTCCGCCCCGGGTTGCCTACACTGCCCAGGTTCCGCGGTTCTTTAGCGAGAGTTTGCGCGACAACATCCGCCTCGGCTATCCGGTTTCGGATGCCACGGTGGCTCGCGCGGTAGGAATGGCTGCTTTCGACTCCGATGTCGCGTCGTTCGAGCGCGGACTGGAGACCATGGTCGGCGCGCGGGGAGCGCGGCTGTCCGGGGGCCAGGTTCAGCGTGCGGCGGCGGCTCGGGCGTTGGTGCGTGAGCCGGATCTGCTCGTCGTCGACGATCTGTCCAGCGCGCTCGACGTCGAGACCGAACAGCGGCTTTGGTGTCAGTTACTGGCAGACGCTGACCTGACCTGTCTAGCGGTCTCGCACCGGCCGGCGGTGCTTCGCCGAGCCAGCCAGGTGCTGGTCTTGGACGGTGGACGTCTGGTCGGGCAAGGAACCGTCGACGATCTATTGTTGGCATGTCCGGAGTTTCGCGCCCTCTGGGGACAGGATTTCCGCCCGGAATGATGGCCATGACTGGTCGATTCGCGGTCGTCCGCGGACGTGAGAGATGCAGATGCGCGAGTTTGGTGAATTGCCGGCCGAGTGAGCGGGGGCTTCGGCGATGGATTGCCCGTTTAGACGCTACCTCAACGAAGCCAGTCCCGCACCGCCCGATGGTGGACTGACCAGGCCGACCAGACGGAATTTGCCCACTCTTCAACGCGGGCCGTCTGATCAGCCTGGTTTGTCGCGGAAATGACGTCGTGGACGGTGATGTCACCGAGGGTCGACGGTGGGATCAGCCGGGGAAACTCCCGGCGTTCGGTAAGCATTTGGCTGATTCGGTGGGTAGCCAATCGTGGATCGAGCCATTCCTCGACTAGGAAGTAGAGACTGAGCAGGTGAACCTCGATAGATTGCCGAGGTCGACGCTCCGTGGCCCCCGGATGCTGGGCCGCATACGCGTCCACGGTGAGCTGTCGAATGCGTCGATAGGTGATGTATCCCATCTGCTTGGCGAGTACTTCACGGTAGGTGTGCCAGCAGCCTGGTGACGCATCGATGTAGGCATGGGTTGGTAGCGTTATGGCAGAGACCAGAGCCCCGCATCCGATACATCGCTCGCGCGGCGCGGTATCGTTCTCTTCCACCACTTTTTACCCCTTGATTGTCGAACGAGCGGACAACCGATAAGGTGCCTTTCAGTTAAGACTACCACATCTGGCGGGGCATTTGCTCGTCAAGCTCCGCGAAGCGCTTTTCGTACCCGATCGACCACCTCATCTTCGTGACGCAACGACGTCAGATCTATCGGCGACTCCATCGCCACATCGAGGAGGGCGCGGATGATCGCTGCCTTGCGGATCGCTCGACCTCCCCTTTGTCGGGCCTGGCGGCACTTGTCGTCGAGCCAATCCAAATGGCGCTCTTCGAGAAAAATGGCTGATTGGCGGGTTGGGCTCTTACCCGGCGCGTTCGCCGCCGCTTCGGGTGATTCGGTGGGGGCGGAATTCTCTTCCCCGTCGTTGGACTTGCGGAAGAAGAGAGACTTACCCTCGGGAAGGCTAGCTCGCCTTGGCACGGTCGACCTCCTCGGCAAGGGCGCGGTAAGCGCGCGCGCCTTCGCTGTTGCTGGCGTATTGCAGGATTGATTGGCCCAGGATGGGACTTTCCTTGAACCGAACGCTCTCCCGGACAACCGTGTCGAAGATTCGGTAATTCTGTCCTAACTCATCCTTGGCTCGTTGGAGCATTTCCCGGGCGTGGATCGTTCGAGAGTCGAAGCGCGTTGCCAGAATTCCTTCGATTTTAAGGTCCGGATTGACCTCTCGCTGGATCTCGCCGACTGTGTCGAGGAGGAGTCCCACCCCGAGAAGCGTGTAGTAATCGCACGTCATGGGAATGAGGACGGTGTCGGCGGCGCTGAGAGCGTTTACCGTAAGCAAGCCAAATGAAGGTGGGCAATCGATGAGAACGTAGTCGAATTCATTGCGAACCGGTCGGAGCGCGTTGCGAAGTTTGTCCTCACGTCGGTTCATGTTAACAAGTTGCAGCTCCGCCGCGGAGAGGTGAATGTTCGTTGGAGCAACCAGGACGCGGTCTTCGACTTCGGAGAGGATCTCGGGAAGTCGAGATGCCCCGATTAAGACGTGGTACGTCGTCGCGGTGAGGCTGTGCAATTCCAGGCCACAACCTTCGGAGAGGCTTGCTTGCGGGTCCAGGTCGATCATTAAAACCGTGCGGTTGCGTTCCGCCAAGCCCGCGGCGAGCGAGCGGGTGGTGGTCGTCTTTCCGGATCCACCTTTCTGGTTAGCGATGGCGATGACACGAGACACCCGGGGAACCTCCAGATTATAACCTTACAGATATACGTTGGGAGCGATAGAGGATTGTCGTTCTGCCGTATTGTACCGGTGGCCCGAGCGCTTGGTCAATGGGAGATTTTGCCGCGAGTTGAGAGTAGTGCGGTTCAGCAAGGGACGCGAGAGTTGCCCGGTAGGTGTGCGAATCGGTTGTCTTCGAGAGGTGAGAGAGGCATCGGTGTCGGGCGCCCGTTAGTCGCGCCTTGCGGATCGACGCCCCGAAGCGCAAGACGGCACGAAACGTATAACAGAATATAAGGACAAGAGTACAAAAGGACAACGGTTGAATAGTTCAGGAGTGCAGCACAACGAACGTTCGATGCTTTATTGAATGACTCCAGGTCAAGTACGTATGGGCACGTCGGTGTTGCTTCGATCCCACTCGCCGATGGGTTGTGACGAATTCGCGCTCCGGTCGCTTGGCGCGGTTATCCGTTGCGTCCGTGTATACGTGTAACAAGGCAACAGTATAGCCGTACATAAGGCCACACGGGCAACCGTATAGATGGTCTGGCGAAGTCACCTGTTTCGCTCCCGTGGCAAGAATCTCCTTCCGTCCATATTCGGCCGTCAAAATGTGGAGTGCCGTCGCGAACTCACAATACGTATAGACGTATGAACGGGCAAAAGGACAAACGTATAAGACAGCACAAGTGCAATAGGCTAGAAGGGCAAGAGGGCAAGGATGCAAAAGGGCAAGTAGGTAGGGGCGGCTCAGAGTTGTGTCATCCGACGATCGACCGGATGACACAACTCTGTCAGGTCTGGCTTGCTGGGTGAGTGTCCGGTTACGTTTCGACGGCCTCTTCTCAATGCCGGTTCATAAACGGACAAGCGTACAAAACGGCAAAAGGGCGGACAAATAACCCCGTATACGTATAACAGTACAAAGTGATAAGCGCATAGTGGTGGGAACACGTCATTGTGAGGATGGCCTGATGGTGTCGGTGCTTTTGCCCGGCTTGGGACGTAGGCGCGGTGGGGCAAAGGTGGCGTCGACTCGCTGGCCGTGCAGTCGTTAGGGTCCCCTATGACGCTCGAACGACCGCACGGCCAGCGAGTCGTAGGCGGTAGGGCGAACCTTTCGTCGTGACGACTCGGTTTCGTGAGTGAGCAAGGTTCTGCTCGTCCGATAGCACGTTGGCCGGCTCCTGACCACATCTAGTGAGCGGATGTGGTCAGGAGCCGCATTCGAATAACAGGACAACACCATATACGTACAGGAGAATGATAGTAATTAAGGGCAACAAAACAATAGGGCAATAAACGATATGTAAGGATGGGAATGCCCCGGCGAATCGTTCGTCGGCGGCTGCTTGGGAGGTCGTGCCCTGCCCACGGAATCCGGTGCGTCGCGAGGGTGAGCCGGGGGCCGGGTTGAATCGCCTACCGAAAAATTGGCGAGTTCAGGGCGTTCTGGTCAACCGTCGTTGCTTGATTTGGTCTCGGTAGGCGGAGCGCGAGCGAGGCGATCCGAGACGTTTCGGTTTGGCGACGGACTTCGCGATATGCACGGACGCTCTCCCGGAGTTGTCGATTCTCTTCGACCTTCGCTGGCATGCGGAGACAGTATAAACGGGCAAACACATATCGGTGTAAGAAAATAGGCAGACAAACGTACAATCAGACAGGTGTACAAGAGTATTGGCGAGGCTGCATTACTGGCTGGTGGGTCGCCCATCCAGGCGGTCCAGTCGATCACTCCCCCGTAAAGACCAGGGGAGTTGGCTCGTCTCGTCGGACTGAGAGATCGGGCATTCCGATGATTTGTCAGGATCGTGGGCCGGCTTTGGCGCTACAGCCCTCAGGGTCGGTCAGCGGAGCGTCCCCACGTTTTTCGCCCCCCGACGTCCCGCGCCGAGCGACACGCCTGTGCGAGCGCAAATGCGCGGGCGAAGATGCGCTGGGACTCCGTACGCTTGGTTTGTCACACCGAGGTTCACCGGCCAGCACATTGGCGGTCCATGTCGAATAAGGGAGCGGAGCGTCCTCTACTGATCGATGCGTTAACCGCTAAATCCGTAGCGCGGGGGCTTGTCCCTCGCGGGGCAAGGACGGGCGGGGGACAAGCCCCCGCGCTACATCTCGCGCTAGCGAATAGGCGGTAACGCAGCGAGCAGTAAGGTTGCGTACTGTCCGCGGGAGCCGTGGCCGAGATAAGGAGACGGTCGGTCGACGAGTTTGCGTGTGATCGCACGGTTGGGCGCACTGACGATGGAACGATCGCTTGTAGCCCCCGAGTGACGTCCAAGCGGAGCATCTCCCCATGGAGACGTGATCTTATCCAGGGTTGGGCGGAGTGAGTCCGGGATGGGCAATTCTTCGGCCGCGAAGAAACTTCGCAGCCGCTCCGAGGAGACTGCCCAAGGTCGGCCCGACAGTCCCTCTTCAGATGATCGCCATGGTTCGTCAGACTGGTGCACCGACTGACGACAGGCACTCACTTCTCCTGAAGGTTCTCCGCTCCCTTGTCTTGACCAAAGTGACCGAATCGCTCTGGCGGGGATGCCGTCTGAGAAGGTGACCGAGAAGGGCCGCTCCGGAACGGTAGGCGAGCAACCCGACGAAGTGGTTTGCTCGCCTACACCTCGCTCGGGAAGATCCCGCCTGAACCGTGCGGCGGGGCAGCTAGTGACCCTAGCGGCTCTGTTAATTTCACAGTACCGAAAAGCCGACCACCCTCCAGCCGGGAACGTGGCGCGAGTCATTACACGCCCGGAACCTACCCGTAACCCCATGGCTACCTGCTTATATGGTGAGTACAACTTGCTTAGCTGCGTGCGGTCCCACCTTGTCTTCAATCACCGCCTCGACCATTTCCGCGACGACCTCGGCGAGGTTTGCCCCGGGCCCGATTGATTCAGCTGGCTGACTCGGCGGAGGCCCGCCAGCGCGCCACGAGTAATGCCAACCCGTCACACCGCCTGCCGTTCGTGCCAATGGGGCACTCCCCGTCGTGGTTGGTGACTGCGAGGGGTCAGTCCGGGGCATCGAGGTTCCATCCGATTAGCAATCATTCACGCTGTCCGGAGTCGCCCAGCCCCGCCACGGTCCACGCAATCGAGGGTCGTTGTCTGACGGCCGTTGCTGATGAGACGTGGCCGTGCCGTCCGTCGGGCACCATTGTGAGACCAATAAGATGACATAAGTTAAACTTGACAGAACATATGTGGAGCGACTAACCACCAAACGACGGGCACTCTGGCGATTCTGACAATAACTGCTACTTGTCAGAAAAATAGTGGGGATAACTTGTGGACAAGTTCGGGTCTCGACTGGCGGCGAGTACAATGAGGGCAGTGAAAGGCGTCCCACGCGGAACGCGGAGAGAGGTTTGGCGGAATTGGAGAGTCGCTGGTATCGACCACACGAAGTCGCGGAGCGGCTGGGAGTTCCAGACAGCACGCTTCGAACCTACGCGGCGCACTTTGCTTCGCTGCTCAGCACCGCGGCTCGTCCCGACAGTAGTTCCGATGGGCGAGGGTTTCGCCATCGCCGTTATGCCGAGGCGGACCTCGCCACCTTACGGACCGCTAAAGAGTTACTTGATGCTGGTATGAACTACGAGGCAATTCTCAGCCGCTTGGGCGGAGTCGCGGTCGACAAGCCAGCCTCGCGACCGAGGCGTCGCCCAGTCCGCTCGCGCCAACCGGTCGAGATTGCCCGATCGACCGCGCCGGAGGATCGAGGTGTCGCCAGTGACTCCGCTGACCCGGTGGTCTCCGATTCGACCGCGATCGCGATCGACGAACTGGGGAAGATGGTCGATCGCGCCGTCGCCGACAGCCGGAATGCCTGGCAAGCCGCTCGGGCGAATCAGGAGGCCGATTCGGAAATGCTCGACCTCCTGGCGCGGCAGCTACGCGAAATTCAGTCGCGTCTCGATCGTCTGGAGGAACTTGTCACAACCTACACCTCGCCGCCCCGGCGCCAAGGCTGGCTCGCGCGCCTTCTTGGGCACGACTAGGGCTCGGCGGGAGTTTCCATAATTAAGTAGTATATTAATTACTACATAACGGTTAGGATTAACTATTAGCAGTCGGGCGGCTGGGGTTCGGCTGAATTGGTCGAACGAGAAGCCGAACCACGGCGGGGCGAAGCGCCTGAATCGCCCGCGCGCGATGGGTGAACGTAGCCTTTTCGATCTCCGGGATCTCCGCCAGGGTCCGATTCTGTCCACTTGGGCAGAAGAGCGAATCATAACCAAAGCCGCCGTTGCCCCGCTCCTCTTCGGTGATCAATCCGTCGAGGATTCCCTCGGTCTCGGCGATGACCCTGCCGGGTACCGCCAGGGCAACCACGCAGACAAACCGCGCCGAGCGGTCGCTCACCTGGCGCGCGCGCTCACGAATGATCTCCTTGCGCTCGGCCAGGCTGGTATCCGGTCCTGCAAAGCGTACCGAGTGCAGGCCGGGCCACCCGCCGAACGCGGCGATCTCCAACCCGCTATCGTCGGCGATGCTGGGCAAGCCCGACGCCGCGGCGAAGGCGAGCGCCTTCGTTCGGGCGTTTTCGGAGTAGGTCGCCCCGTCTTCGGGAACCTCCAATTCGAGCCCCAGGTCTGCCGGACTGACCACTTCAATTGGCAGGCTGCTCAGCAGGTCTCGAAGGTTGCGCAATTTTCCCGGATTATTCGTCGCCAACAGCACGCGCTGTCCCGCCATGAGCCGCTCCTCGAGGTCGTTCTCCGCTTCCAGCATACCGGACCGCGGTCGCTAAGAGGAAGAGATTCTGACCGCGCTGACTTATAATACCACGCGGTTATACAATGCAGAAAACCAAGCACACTCGGCGCCTGTTATATAAGAGAATTATACGGCTAGTCTTGAATCACGTCTGTTGTGTCGGTGTTCAACAAACTTAGACGAGCGGAATACAACTAACTGTGTGGTATTGGCGCGCTTCGGCACGGTCGTTGGTCTGTGGTCGCACGCGGCTGCCTCGCGGTCGCAAGTCGGAGGCAGCCGCGTCGGGTAATTCACCGATGTGGTATGATGGTCAAACGATGAGTTCGGATCTCGGCAACCCAAAGCCGCCAGCCTTCGACCTTCGCTCCGCCGCCGACGAGTTATTCGCGTCCGCTACGCTCGTCGACGTGCTATTGCTTCTCTGCGCCAATCCGGGCGATCGATTCTACGTCAACGAATTGATCAAGCGGACCGGCCGCTTTCCCCGTTCCGTGCAACTTGCCCTCGCGAAACTGGAAGCCGCGCGTCTCGTGGAAACCGAGCGGCAAGCCAACGCGAAGTACTATCGAATCTCCGACCAGCACCCGTTTTTTCCAGAATTGCACGGTCTGGCGACAAAGATTCTCGACGTCGGCCAAGCGTTGCGGGCGGCGCTCGAATCGGTCGACGGGGTTCGGGCGGCGTTTCTCCGAAGTGGGGAGACCGACGGACCCGAGCTCGACCTCGTCGTTATCGCCGACGCGGAAAGACCCTCAGTGGACGACGCGCTGGCAACGGCGGAACGGCGCACCGGACGATCGTTTCACCTGGACTTCTTTACCGTCGACGAGTGGAATCGCCAGTTGCGCCGCGAACGCTCGTTCGTCCGCTGGCTCCTTCAGGAAGAGCGTACCTACGTCGTCGGCGACGCGTCGGGGGTACCGGAAATTTGAGGTGTCATAGCAAAAGGGCCGCGTCGGGAAAGCTGACGCGGCCCTTTTGCGGTTTGAACGATCGGTTGGCTAACCGCGGTTAGACGTGCTCGTGGCAGGGCGGGAGCGATACTTCTCCAGGTAGGTGTTCACCGCTCGAGTTTGGACAGTCGCCACGAAGGCGCCGCCGAGGAGAGCGACCAGGAGGGTGATGCCGATGCTCACCGCGCTGACGACGACGAGGACAATTAGAATGACGATGCTCGGAATCGCGTTGTCCAGTCCCAGCAGCAGGGCGTTTCGCAGAATCAGCTTGATGCTCTTGTCCTCTTGCTCCACCAGCAAGGCGTTCAAACTGGTGAGCATAACCAGCCAGACCAGCCCGGCGTAGAACCAGAGAATCGCCAGATAGTGCAACCAGATAATCCCGCTGGTGAGGTAGAAGTCAATATTGACGCCGAGCAGAACGAGCATACCAACCGCGATGCCGAATAGAGCGAGGCTGCGCTTCCAGTACTGCCGTAGCCCGGACCAGTAAAGGTCGAAATCGACCAATTCCTCTTTGACGAGTTTGTTGGCGTACTTGTGAATACCAACCGAGGCTGGGTTTGGCGCGAGCATCGCCAGGAGGAGAGCGAGCAGTCCGGCCAGGGTGGGATCAACCTTGAATGCCCAGAGGACCATCGAAACGACTGCGACGAGCGGGATGCTCAGGACGAGCCAAATCAGGTTCATCCCGACCATCGGAAACAGGTTGTCGTAAACGTCGACGATCGCTTTCCAGATGATCGTGAATGGATTCATACGACGGTACTCACGGTGAAAGATGTGCCTCGAACTATAACATAGGCGACCGCGATGTCAACCTTGAGCCTGCCCTCGCCGACCGCTATAATCCGGCCGGTACGTTTCTCGCAGTCGGTAGGAAGACGAGGTTCAGTTGCGGGTCGAAGCCAGTGTCCTGATCGACGCGCCGCGCGACGACGTTTTCGCGCTCCTAACCGAATACGGGTCCGAAGCCCGTTTGCGGCTCAGTCCCCAACTTCAGAAGCAGGTAGTCGTGGAACGTCACGACAACGTCGTGATTTGCGACAACATCTGGGAGCATAAGGATCGTCCACTCGAGAGCCGCCGTCGCTACACGGTATTCCCGCCCAATCGAATCGAGGAGGAAGTCGTCGACGCCTCGACCGGTTTGCTCCGGGTCACCACTTTCTTGGAACCCGAGGACGATCAGACGCGTCTGACGATGATCAGCGAGTACCAACTCGCCGGCGTCTGGCGCTTCGTTTCGCGCTTCGCCGAGGGACAAATGGTTAAACTCGACGAGGAATTTCTCGAGAAGCTAAAAGCCGGAATCGAGGGTGAGTTCGAAGACGTTGAGGCAGACGAGGACTAAAAAACCCCCAGGGTGGGACGCCTTCACCTCCTTTCCCGGGCGACCACCCGCACCAGCGATTGCTCGCGGCACCGCGCCCCAACCCTTCCACGCTTCCCATCCTAGTACGCCGGGATTAGATCCGGATTAGACCGCTGACCAATGCTGTTAGAGTTGAATAAAAAGACAGGGAGACCTCGATGACCTATCGCCTCGCCGCGGCCGATGTCGATGGGACGATCCTTGCCCGGGGAAAGGCGATCTCGCCGCGCGTCCGCGGCGCGGTCGCGGGTGCTCGACGCTTCGGCTGCGAGGTGACCCTGGCAAGCGGTCGGATGTACCCCCTTCTCGCGGACCTTGTCGATCTCCTCGGGATTCAGGTTCCGGTGATTTGCTACGGTGGCGCGTTGATTGTTGACCCACGCGACTGCCAGGTCCTCTACCAACGAACGATTCCTCTCGACCTGGCCCGCGAAGTCATCAAGGCGGCTCGGGTTCGCGGGCACGTCGCTCGGGTCTATCTTGGGGACGACGTCGTGGTGGATCGGATCGATCCGTTGGCGTACAACTACGATTCCCTCATCCGGGTGAAGGCGCGAGCGGTCGGTAACTTGCTCGAATTTCTTGACGTCGAGCCGACTCACCTCGCGATCGACGCGCCGCCGGACCGGACCCGTGCCCTGGTGACCGAGATGCGTGACTGCTTTCAGGGGCGTCTCAACGTGACGACCGGCCATCCCCTCCTGACCGAGTTTAGCCTGCCGGACGTCCACAAAGGCACCGCGCTGAGCTGGCTGGCCCAGCACTTGGGAATCCCACGATCCGAGACACTAGCGATCGGCGACGATTGGAACGACCTCCCGCTGCTGCGCGCGGCCGGTTTGGGCCTCGCCGTCGCCAACGCGCAGCCCGAGTTGGTCGCGATGGCTGACGGTATCGTTCCTAGCGTCGACGACGATGGTGTGGCGGTGGCCCTGGAAACGCATGTCTTCCGAGGGGCGATGGGGGAAGGGGATTAGGGACGGGAGCCCGGTCCCTGCTCCGACCTCCCAGACCCAACCACGGTTTGCCCGATCCTAGCCGGCGACGGTTACCGGGGCGGTAGCCGGTGGTTCCGCGGGCGCGGCGAAGCGATAGCCGACACCCGGCTCGGTGAGGATCAGCGACGGCGCCGAGGGGCTCGCCTCGATCTTCTGGCGAAGGTAACGAATGTAGACTCGCAGGTACTCGGTCTCGTCGCGATACTCGCGGCCCCACACCCGGGCCAAAAGGTCCTGGTGGAGGACAACGCGACCGGCGTTCGTCACCAGTTCATATAGCAGCTTGTACTCGGTTGGACTTAGCTTCACGTCGCGACCGTTGGCGACGACTCGACGCTGGGCGAAGTTGACCGAGAAGTCTCCCATGGTGAACACCGGCTCCAGCTTTTGGGTCGGGGGAACTCGGGTTCGCCGGAGCACCGCCTTGATCCGAGCGAGCAACTCCGGAATCCCAAACGGTTTGGTCAGGTAATCGTCCGCGCCGAGTTCGAGGCCTTTGACCTTGTCGACTTCCTCGCCCTTGGCGGTTAGCACGATGATCGGAACGGTTGAAAACTCCCGCAAACGGCGGCAGACCTCGAATCCGTCCATCCTTGGCAGCATGAGGTCGAGGATAATCAGATCCGGATCGTTCATCTCGGCGGCCGTCAGTGCCGACTCCCCGTCGAGGGCGGTGAGTACCTTGTAGCCCTGGGTTTCCAGGTTACTGCGCACCAGGCGCAAAATCCGGGCTTCGTCGTCCACCACTAAGATTTTTTCTTTTGGCATGATTTCTCCCTTCCTCGTAAACATTAGTCGTCGTCGAAAACCCCGGCGAGCGCCAGTGGCGCCTCGTCGGTTTCGAGATCGACTGATTCGGGCACTGGGACGATTGGCACGGTAAAGGAGAAAACACTTCCCTTACCGGCAACGCTTTCGACCCAGATTTTGCCCCCGTGGGCCTCCACCAATCCCCGGCAGATCGGGAGACCGAGACCGGAGCCGCCGGTCTGGCGGGTGAGGGTACCTTCGACTCGGAAGAAGCGATCGAAGACGTGGGCGTGATGTTCGGAGGGGATTCCGATTCCTTGATCGCGTACCGCGACCAGTACCTGGTCCTCGCGACGTTCGATGCGAACCGCGACCGGGGTACCGTCCGGCGAGTATTTGATGGCGTTGACGATCAGGTTGTGGAGCACCTGCTCGATGCGTCGCGGGTCGGCCATGGTCTCCGGGACGTCGGCAGCCGCGCTAACCGAGAGATTATGACCACGCGCGTGCGGGCGAACCTTCTTCGCCACTCGCTGTGCCAACCGCGCGATTCGCACCGGCTGTTTATGGACGCGTAAGACGCCGGCCTCGATCTCCGACATTTGCAACAGGTCTTCGATCAGTCCGCTCAAGCGATCGCTTTCCTCGTCGATGATCTGGAGAAACTCGCGCTGAGTATCGCGGTCCCACTCGACATCGTCGCGGAGCAGGCTCGACGCGTAGCCTTTGATCGACGCCAGGGGCGTCCGCAGTTCGTGGGAAACGATCGAAAGTAACTCCGACTTCAGTTGGTCCACTTTTCGGAAGGCTTCGAGCTTGGCCTGCTCTTTCAGGAGGCGCACGTGCTCGATCCAGAGCGCCGCGAACCGGGCGAGCAGCTCGGCCTGCTGCTCGTCGTGATCGTCGTAGCGGTTTGGTTCGGCCGATCCGAGCTGCAGGACGCCGATAACCCGCGATTTAATCTCAATGGGAACCGCCAGGTAACTGCGCAGCGGTTCGTGTAACCCGACGAATCGGCGGTCAACCTGGCTATCTCCGACGGTGATCGGGCGCGCAGCCTGCCAGACCACCATCGGCAGGCTGCGCGGGTTCGCGTAATCGCCAGCGTACGTCGCGACTTCCTGCAGGTAGCGACCGGCGTTGCGGTAATTCCGTTCGCGATCGGAGACCGCTGCCAGGCGAAGTTGTTCTGCGTCCGGATCGACTAGGAAAACGAGCGCCTCCTGGTAGGCGACTTCGTCGTCCAAAGCGCGGAGTAACTGCAGACACATTTGCTCCTGGTCGAGTTGTCGATTGGCGGTTTGGACGAACTCCTGAACGAGCGAAGCTTCGTCGTGGAGGCGGCGGTTTGCGATCGTTAGGGAGCTGACGAGGTTTTCCTTGGCCTGGAGGGTGCCCTGGAGGTCGCGGTTGACCCGGTCGAGCTGGCTGCGCATCTGCTCGATCTCGCCGGACATCTCCACGAGATCGTCGGCAAGCGGCTGAAACTCAGGAGCAAGTCTGGTCGGGGATACCATCGAACCGTCTCCTCCCAGAATCCGCCGCGCCTGGCGGTGCAGGTGCGAGATCGAGCGCCGCTGCGGCTGACTGACCAGCAAACCGGCCAGCACCCCCAGGACCATCGCGAGGATGAGCAGGAAAACGAGCGGCCAGAGCAAAGCCTCCGCTCGCGCATCGCGCCATACCACCACTAGCACAACGGTCAGACTGAGCGGGATCGCGCTGGCGCCGAGGCAGGCGAGCGCGACGCGCCCGCTGCCGGTGGGCTGGTTCGGCCGCGCTCGGCGAGGCGGGCGAGCTATCGCCGAAGCGCTTGCCGGCGCGAGAATTTGGCCATGCGCAAGCTCCACGGTGACCTCTGACCTGGCAATCTTTCTTCGTGGTGCGGGAGGGCGGGACAACTGGGGTGCGAAGTTCCAGCCCCGTGAAGGTAGCCACCCTTCGTAATGACGGATTTTAATGTCCTACCTATCGCATGTCAAGGCGGATTGCTGTAAAAGGAGTCCCTTTCTCCCCTAATGGTATACTTCAATTAAACCGAATGGGCTTTTAGGATGGGATTCATGTCTTCGTCGACGCGTCCGAACCTGCGGGAATTGCGCGAGCGCTTAGCCGAGGTAGTGGACCTAGCCCAGGCCGCCGAATTGCTCAGTTGGGACCAGGAGACGATGATGCCTCCCCGCGGCGCTCTTTATCGCGCCACCCAACTCGCTGCGCTGAGCGGCATCATTCACGAGCGGCTGACTCATCCGCGGGTGGGCGAACTCCTGGCGGAGCTCGAAGAGCCAAGCCAGAGAGCCAACCTCCCGGTAATCGATCAGGCGATGGTTCGCGTATCGCGACGCGACTACGACCGCGCGACGAAGCTCCCGCCCGCGCTCGTCCGCGAGTTAGCCCTGGCGACCACCGAAGGAGTCGAGATCTGGCGCCAGGCTCGCGCCGCCAACGACTGGGCGTCGTTCGCCCCCGCCCTGGAGCGGATCTTTCACTTGAAGCGGCAGGAAGCTCGGGCGATTGGATACTCCGGAGAGCCTTACGACGCCCTACTTGACGAATTCGAGCCCGGGATGACTGTCGCCCAGCTCGTCCCGCTCTTTGGCGACCTGCGGGCCGCGACGATTGACCTCCTCGGCCGGATCGAAAGGGCGCCACGTCAGTTGGATCGTCGAGTTCTCGAACAGTCCTGGGACACCGCCAAGCAGCTCGCGTTCTCCGAAGACGTGTTGCGCCAGATGGGATTCGACTTCGAAGCCGGTCGGCAGGATCTCTCGACCCATCCCTTTACGACGAGCTTTGGTCCCACCGACGTGCGGATCACGACCCGCGCCGATCAGAACGATTTACCGGTCGCGCTGTACGCGTCGATTCACGAAGGTGGCCACGCTCTATACGATCAGGGTCTGCCCGCGGCGCTTGGACGCAACATTCTCGGAAGCGGAGCGTCATTGGGGATTCACGAGTCGCAGTCGCGGCTCTGGGAAAACTTCCTTGGCCGCGGCCGGCCGTTCTGGGAATTCGCCTTACCGAAACTCGCGGCGTACTTCCCGGAGCAGACGCGCGGGGTGACGCCGGAAGCGATGACGGCCGCGGTGAACCGCGTCGGGCGCTCGCTGGTTCGGGTCGAGGCCGACGAGGTAACCTACAACCTGCACATTATTCTTCGATTCGAGCTCGAGCGATTGTTGCTTCGGGGTGAACTGCCGGTTGCCGATCTTCCGGTCACCTGGAACGAGACCATGCGCGAATATCTGGGCGTCGTCCCCCCGACGAACAGTCTGGGCGTTCTTCAGGACACTCACTGGGCTTCTGGACTCATTGGATACTTCCCGACGTACAGCCTCGGGAACCTCTACGCGGCCCAACTCTGGCACGCTCTTCAGCGAGACTATCCCGACCTGGACGCGCGCCTCGCGCGCGGGGAGTTTTCGGTCGTCCTGGACTGGTTACGCTCCCGAATTCATTCGGTGGGTCGCAGCCTCCTGCCGAACCAGATTCTGGAACGCGCGACTGGCGAACCACCGAATCCCACCTACCTCGTGACCTACCTCAACGCGAAGTACCGGGCGTTGTACGGGGTGTGAGGCGCGGCGCCTTACCGCTGCTTTCGAGGGCTTTCCGAAGGAGCGTCGAGTCGAACGAGAAGGTCGTCTGCTTGCGAGCGTCGTGGCGCGCGAGGGCGATTTCCACGAGACGGTCGAGGAGACGAGGAAACGGCAGGTCAGACGCCTCCCAAAGGTAGAAGGCAAGCGAGCCCGGCAAGGTATTGATTTCGTTGACGTAAACCTGCTCGTCGGCGGTGACCAGAAAGTCGATCCGCGCGACCCCGGCGGCGTCCACCGCGATGAAGGCCCGTTCGGCATAGTCCTGGATTCGTCGGGTCACATCCGGAGAAATCGGCGCCGGTATTCGCCGACTGAGCCCTTTCATCCCCTGTGACTTTCCACCGCGGATGTACTTGTCTTCGTAGCTGAGAAAGGATTCCCAGGACACCGGCTGCTCGCAAACCGAGGTTCGTAGGTCCCCGTCGTACCCAAGGACCGAGCAATTAATGTCGGTCGCGCCTTCCGCCGCCTTTTCGACGAGGATGCGCCGATCGTAAGCCGCGGCAACCTCCAGTGCCTGGCGCAGGCTGTCCGGATCGTTTGCTCGGCTAATCCCCACGCTCGAACCGAGGTTCGCCGGCTTGACGAACGACGGAAAGCCGAACGTATCCACGAGGCGAGCCACCACGTCGCGCGATTGAGTTTTCCACTCGTCGCGCCGGATCACCGCGCAGTCGATCACCGGTAGACCCGCCGCGCGGAACGCGGACTTCATGGCGATTTTGTCCATGCCAAGCGCCGAGGCGAGAACCCCGGACCCCACGTAGGGAAGGTCGGCCAATTCGAACAGACCCTGAAGCGTCCCGTCCTCGCCGAAAGTCCCGTGGACGCAGGGGAAGGCGAGGTCGATTTGCAGGCGCGGCGCGCTGCCTCCGAAGGGCAGCCGTCGCCCGCGTTCCTCCACGACCAGCAGACCCTCGCTGGGGACCGGCGCGAGGGAGACCCGGGTCAAATTCTTTCTGCCCTCGCGTCCCTGTTGGTAGATCTCCAATTTGCGAAGCGCGTCTCCGGTGTACCACTCGCCTTCTTTTGTGATATAGACCGGCACGACGTCATAACGTTGCGGATCGAGGTTGTCCATCGCCTGGAGGGCGGTGATGACGGAGACCTCGTGCTCGACCGAGCGACTGCCGTAAAAGACGCCGACTCGTAACTTACTCACAGTTCCCTACTCCAAGTAGTTATCGGGTAGATCATTTTCGAAGAGCACGGCGTCGCCGGGCCGGAGCAAGGTCCGCAAGCGCTCGGTGGCCTCCGCCAGGCTGCGGGTAACGTGCAGCCGATCCGCGGAATATCCCGCGCTCGCTAGACCCTCGGCGATGGAGCGGGTCTGGCGCGCGCCGATCAAGATCACCGCGTCGCACACCGCCGCCGCCTGGCGACCAAAGTCGCGATGTGCCGCGTCCTGCAGGTCCGCCAACTCAACCATGCCCGGGGTGACCAGGTAGCGGCGTCCGTCGCCAAAGCTTCCCAGGGTTTCCAGGGCGGCTTGCGCGCCGCGCGGGTTCGAGTTGTAGGTATCGTCGATCACCACGACTCCATTTTCGTTGGGAATCAACTGGAGCCGGTGCTCCACCGGTTCCAGCGCGGCAACCGCGCCAGGCAGTTCCGGGAAGTCGACGCCGCCGGCCAGCGCCGCCGCGCTCGCCAGGAGGATGTTCGCGACGTTGTGTCGGCCCAGCAATCGGGTGGTCACCTCAACTCGCCGACCGTCGCGGTGGCAGATTCCGAACCGCAGCCCAGCCGGCGTGAGGTGCACATCCTCGGCCCAGAGGAGTGAGTCGGCCAGGCTCTCACCACCGACGATTTGCACCGAGCACCGGGCGCGGTGAGCCAGTTCGCGACAGGTCTCGTCGTACCCGTTGACGATGGCCAAGCCGTCCGGAGGGAGCGACTCGATGATCTCGAACTCAGCTTCGACGACGTTCGCGAGCGAGCCGAATCGTTCGAGGTGCTCCGGTCCGACCGCCGTAAGTATTCCGACGGTCGGCTGGCAGAGTTGACAGAGCTGGCGAATTTCACCGCGCTGATACGCGCCCATCTCGGCGACGAAGTAGCGGTGGGTGGGTTGGAGTTGCTCGCGAATCACGCGGCAAAGGCCCATCGGGGTGTTGAAGCTGCGCGGCGTGGCGAGGGTCGGCGATTGGCGGTTCAGAATCTGCGCGAGAATGGTCTTCGTACTCGTCTTCCCGTAACTACCGGCCACCCCGATGACCGTCGGTTTGTAATGCCGCAAGATCTGGCGTGCCGAGCGGAGGTAATAGGCGCGGAAGCCGGCCTCCACCGGGTAAAGCAAGAGGTTCGCGATGGACATCAGCGGCCAGGTGAAGAAACTCGTGACGGCGAGGCTCAGCAGGATTCCGGTCGCCAGACGTCCCGGTCCAAGCGCGAGGATCGCCAACGCGAGAACGATCGCGAGGACGAGGATCCAGCCGGCCAGCAGGCGGCGCGCGCGAGCGGTCAGAACCAGCGGCTTTTTCGCCTCGGGCTTCCTTCGGGTGACGCTCTGCCAGACGCCGACGCCGACCGCGGCCACGAGCACGATCGCTCCGAGGGGAAACGCCAGGAACGCGGTCGCCAGGGCGGCAACCACCGTGGTGACGACCATCAGCCCGTCGAGGGTAACCGGGAGGTTGCTGGCGATCCAGCGCCAGTACCGCCGCGACTGGTACTCTTCGAGTTGGAGAATGTGCAGCGCGCGCAGCCCGTCCAACGCCAGCGGACGGGCCCAGGCCAGAACGATCAGGAACGAAAGAACCGTCGTGGCGAGTGTGTTCATGGCCTCCCTGGTTTGGTTCGAACGGAATGTTCCGGGCGTTGTTTCGGCATGCGTCTCTCACTGTCTGTCCCGAAGGGAGTGTGGGTTGGGAAAAGCTCCGAAGCCCCTGCCCTGACCCGACGTTAGTTCGCGACGAAGTGACTGACAACCCGGCAGAAGTGGTCGGTCCGATCGAGATAGGAAAAGTGGCCGCAGCCCTCGAAAACCACCAGACCGGCGTCCGGAATTAACTTCTCCATCAATCGTCCATCCGAAAGCGGCGTCGCGTCATCATCAGCGCCCCAAATCAGCAGAGTGGACGCTTTGATCTCTGGCAGCCGCTGGCCCAGATCGGCGTTCACGCATTTTACCAGGGTTGCCCGAAGGATCGGATCGGTGGCTGCCTGGTAATCACTGGAGCCGGCGCGGCGGTAGAGGCGATCCAAGATCGGCTCTCGCCAGCGCGATAGGATCGGTAAGCCGAGCGCCAAGCGAGCGCTCTTGAGTCCGTAGACCCGCGCGTAGTAGGTTAGCGACCGTGGCGGGACGAGGCCGGCGCTGTCGACGAGCACCAGCTTGCCCACCAAATCCGGGTGCGTCGCGGCCAGCGCGATGCTGACCCGGCCGCCGTGGGAGTGGCCGACGAGGGTCGGCGCGCGGAGGTCGAGCGCGCGTAAGAACGCCGCGACCAGTTCAGCGTAGTCATAAGGATCCCAGGCTCGGCTCGGTAACGGCGTTTCGCCAAATCCGGGGAGGTCCAGCGCGACCACGCGAAACTTCTCGCCCAGAATATTGGGAACCAGCCCCCAGCTGGCGATTTGTCCACCCCAGCCGTGGAGCAGGACAACCGCCGGCCCTGTGCCAACGTCGGCGTAGGATACCGGGAGACCATTTACGTTCAAGGTCCGCTTCTCGATCGATGGTAGCTTCTTCAGGCTCATCTGCTTTCCCGCGAGCTAGAGCAAAGAGTGGACCAGTTCCCACTCTTCCAACCGCGCGACGGCTTTGGCTAGGGTTTCGTGCTTTTTACAGAACGAGAAGCGAACTTGCTGCTGACCTCCCTGGCCGCCCGGATAGAAGCTGCTGCCGGGTACGACCGCCACGCCGCTCTCCTGGACAAGCTGCCGGGCAAAGGTAATGTCGTCGGCGAAGCCGAAGTGGGCGATGTCGCAGATGACGTAGTAGGCCCCCGCCGGGGCGCGGCACGGAAAGCCGAGCCGCTGCAGGTGCGGGATAAGATAATCGCGCCGCGACCGATAGCCTTCAAGTAGCTCGCCATAATATTCGAGCGGAAAGTTAAGCGCGGTAACGCCGGCCGCTTGCAAGGGGGCCGGCGCGCCGACGGTGATAAAGTCGTGAACTTTGCGGATCGCGTCGGTCAACGGCGGCGCCGCGATGGCGTAGCCGATGCGCCAACCGGTCACGCTATAACTCTTCGAGAGGCCACTGATCGCGACGGTGCGCTCCCGCATCCCCGGCATCCCGAGAAGATAATGATGCTGCCCTTCGTAAATCAGGTGCTCGTAGATCTCGTCGGTGATCGCCAGGCAATCGTACTGTTGGCACAACTGACTGACCAGCGTCAGTTCGTCGCGGCTGAACACCTTTCCGGACGGGTTGTTGGGCGTATTGATGATAATCGCCTTTGTCCGGGAATTGAAGGCCGCGCGCAGCTCGTCCGGATCTAATTCCCAGGTCGGTCCGTGTAGCGCGACGAAACGGGGCGATGCCCCGGCCAGTACGGCATCCGGCCAGTAGTTCTCGTAATAGGGCGCCAGAATCACCACCTCGTCGCCGGAGTTCACCACGGCGAGCAGGCTAGCCAGCATCGTCTCGGTGGCGCCACAGCAGACCGTCACCTCGCGCTCCGGATCCACGGTCACGCCGTAGAAACGTCCGGTCTTCGCCGCCACGGCCTCGCGGAAGTCCCGCGCTCCCCAGGTGATCGCGTACTGGTTGACGTCGTTCTGAATCGCCGCGGACGCCGCGTCCTTGATGGCAGCCGGGGCGGGAAAGTCCGGAAACCCCTGCGCGAGGTTGATTCCATCGCTGCCGTGGTAGGAGAGGCACAGGCGGGTCATTTCTCGGATGACCGATTCGGTGAAGTGCGTGGCGCGGTTAGCGGTGAGTGTACGCATCGGCTCGACTCCGGCTGGTGTCGCTGGACGGACGTATTGTAGCACGAGCCGGGGCTGGGGCCGCGTGGCAGCGTGGGGTTGGGGTGCGTCGCGGAAGAAGGGAGAGAAGCCCACGGAATGCAATGAGATACGGTATCATGAGGAGAGCGAGGGTTGGATCTAACCCCCTAACTTCGTCGGAGTGTCAAAGTATGTCCCTCGACGTCAACCCAGATTTCTCGGTCAGCCGGGATCTCGACGATGTCCTCGACCTGCGCCCGCGGCGGCTTTCCGAGGACGAAGTTCGGCGCCTGGAAGGACACGCGGCGGAGATTCTGGGGGCGTTGGGCTTGGACCTTACCGGCGAGGAGACCGCGCTGACCCCGCGTCGCTTCGTCCAGGCGCTCATCGAGGCAACCGAGGGCTTCGAGGGCGATCCCAAACTGGTGCGTACCTTCGACTCGCCGAGCCGCTCCCGTCTCTCCGCGGTGAATCAGATCGTAGAAGGGCCGATTCCCTTCTATTCGCTCTGCGAGCATCACGCTCTCCCGTTTGGCGGCGAGGCGTACTTGGGATACGTCGCCGACGAGCGGCTGCTTGGCATCTCGAAGCTCAGCCGGCTCGTGCACGTTTTCTCGCGTCGCTTTACGCTGCAGGAGCGCGTGGGACGACAGATTGCCGACGCCCTCGAGGCGATTCTCCAACCGAGCGGGGTCGCCGTCTTCCTCCGGGCGCGCCATAGCTGCACCCGCCTGCGCGGTGTGCGCGATGCTACCTCGGAAACGACGACGACGGTCTGGCGAGGCGCGTACGAAACCAGTCCGGCCTTGCGGAGCGAGTTCCTAACCCTGGGGCCGCGGTGAGCGCGCTCGCTCCGTTCGACCTTTTGTACGACGCCTCGCCGGGGGAACCGCTGCCGCTGTCTCCAGAATTGCTTCGGGTGTACGGACGGCTGTCGATGCCGCTTCTCGGAGAGCACAGTTACGTTTTCGGGAACGTCGTCGAAACGGTCGACGGGGTAGTGGCGCTTGGCCGTGGGGGAACGACCGGCGGTCGCGAAATCAGCGGAGGAAACCCGCACGATCTGATGTTGATCGGGTTACTCCGAGCGGTCAGCGACGCCATCGTGATTGGCGCGGGGACTTTGCGCTCGCTACCCCGCTACCGCTGGACCCCGGGCGCGCCGTATCGCGTTTTTGCCGCCAGTTTCGAGGCGCTCCGCAAGACAATGGGAAAGACCACTTCCCCGCTGATCGTCGTCGTCAGCGCGAGCGGCGATGTCGACCTCGCGCTCCCAACTTTTCACACCGGTTCGCCGTGGCTGGTCGTGACGACGCGTCGTGGCGCGGCTCGCCTTCCTTCCCACGATCCAGAGGGCCGGGTTGCCATTGCCGGCGAGGGCGACGAGATTCCCGCCGCGGCGATTCTCCGATCGATCGAAGAGACGATCGGCGTTGGCCGAGTGCTCGTCGAGGGTGGTCCGCGCCTGTTCGCTAGCTTCTTCACGGCGGACGCCCTAAGCGATTTATTCCTCACTCTTTCGCCGCAACTCGCCGGCCGCGACGAGCCAAACGAGCGGCTGGCCCTGATCGCCGGTGCCGCGCTCGCGCCAGATCGGCCGCTCTGGGGACACCTTTTCAGCGTCCGCCGCGACGGCAGCCACCTCTTTCTGAGGTATGGATTCGGACCAGACGCGGTAATCGGACGGCGATAGGTTCCTTCTATGCTACTATTGCGGTTAGCCAACCAGGAGTTGAGAAGAGGGTACCGATGAGTATTGTCGGACAGGTGGCTTTGGTTACCGGCGCGTCGAGTGGGATCGGTCGCGCCATCGCGATTCGCCTGGCCCAGGAAGGCGCCGACGTCGCGGTGAACTTCGCCTCCGGCCAGCAGCGAGCCGAGGCGGTGTGCGAAGAGATCGCCAAACTTGGCCGGCGCGCGGTCGCGATTCACGGCGACCTCGCCCAGCTGACCGATTGTCGGGCCCTGGTTCGTCAAACCGTGGAAAGCCTTGGCCAACTGGACATTCTCGTCAACAACGCCGGTGTCGAGATCGAGCAATCCTTTCTGGACGTCACCGAGGAGAGCTACGATCGGGTGCTGGCGGTTAATCTCAAAGGGGCCTTCTTCTGCAGTCAGTCGGCCGCCCAACAAATGATCAAGCAGGGCAAAGGTGGCCGAATCGTCAACATCTCGTCGGTGCACGAAGATTTGCCGATGCCCGGTAACGTGCCGTACTGCTGCTCGAAAGGCGGCATGCGCATGCTCACCCGGACGATCTGTCTGGAACTGGCTCCTCACGGGATCACCGTCAACAATGTCGGCCCGGGCGCGATCGCCACGCCGATCAATCAGAAGACGCTGGACACGCCGGCTCTCCGTGACCAGTTGCTCGCCGAGATCCCCGCGCACCGGATCGGGACGCCGGAGGATGTTGCCGGTCTGGTTGCCTACCTCGTGTCGCCGGAAGCGTCCTACGTCACCGGCGGCACCTACTTCATCGACGGCGGCCTGATGCGGAGCACCGGCGGGCTGTGATCGAACCTGGGGGCTGGGGATTGGGGGTTGGGGATCAGGGATAGAGGTCGCGTGACGGCCGTGCGGCTTTCACGCGGCCTGGCCTTCTGGTATCATTAAGAACGACCGTAGTGCCGAGTGGTGTAACGGTAACACAGCGGACTTTGGATCCGTTATTCCTGGTTCGAATCCAGGCTCGGCAGCCAAAAACCCTTGAGAGATCAAGGGTTTTTTTGGCTCCTGGTTCCCCCTCTACCATTTGGGGTCTCACAGCGAATTTACGATAGCAATCGGAGCCGACGATTAGTAACGTCACTTGGGGGTTGTGGTCGAGGACGGTTTAGCAGCGGTCCGGATTGGACAGGAGTACTCACCTAAAAAAGCTGGTTAGGAGTCGTCGCGCCCAGGCGCGACACCGATGACGATCATCCGTCGGTAACGTGGCCCGCTGAGAGGCATGGTTTCGGTCAGGAAGGCGGTCGAGCTGCCGTGACGTACTGTGGCAGTCCTCCGGATCCCGTGAGGCGCCCAGCATGGGCGCTGCGCCCCGCTACGGGCAAGTAGAGACCAGGAACGGTCAATTCGGCATCCCGCAACCGCTCTACCTGCAGTTATACTTAACCTGTATTAGGGCAGCGGAGTGTCGAACCGTGTAAGCGTTCAGCGGTGCGCGTCCCAACACTGGGACACGCGGAAGCGGACCGACACCAAACCCGGCCCGGGGCGGGAGCCATGAGTGACAGCATTTCCATCACCCCTTCCTCCGTTTCCGCCACTCTACCCACGGAAGGGGGAAAGCTGGCAACGGCGTCTCCTACTGGGGCAACAAGTGAGTGGAATCTGTGGCTAACCAGGGTACGGGCAGTTGGTAAAGAGTGTCTTGGCTTTTGCGATTGGTTGATTGAACTTGGCGCTCGAGTCATTGTCCTATCTATGACTATTGGGATTCTTTGGCTTGGATATTCACTCGCAGTCGGCTCGAATCCATCGCTGGTCACACGGGTGGCGAAGATGGCCGCAACGCTCGGCAGGACCAGCTGGCAAAGTGAGGCGGCTGTTGTCGTATTGCCGTTGATCTACCTCCCCGTGCGGCGCTTTATTGAGCAGATTGACTCTTCATTGTTTGAGAGGCTACTCGCTGCAGCGGGATCCGGGGTCAGAAACGCCTTGAGTCCCAAGTCACCGCCAACAACGCCCCCCATGTTAACGCCACAGGAAAAACCGGGTCAAAGCGAATGATCTACATCGTCACGTTTAATCCTCATCGCGGCCTCTTTGGCGCTGCCCCTCAAGATCTCTACATGGAGCTAATAAAGCCGCCGACGCGAACCTGGTGGCACCATCTTAATGACACGTGGCTGATCTCTACGCCGGAGCGAATCAACGACTTCTACAATAGGCTTGCGCCCCACATGGTGACGGATGACCGTTTGCTGATTGTTCGACTTCAGGAAGGGAACGGCAGTCAAGCCGAGTATCGCGGATGGCTACCGGCTGAGGCCTGGAACTGGATTGCTGCTGAAATAAACTCCGGGAAGCTCTACACGTAGCGATGGTTCTGCTGGCAAAATTACGAAGCCCCGGTCCACTCGACCGGGGCTTCGTGCTTCGGGAGGGTCTACGCGGCACGCCACCGCTCGACGAGAATGTTACGGATCTCGGCGAGGTCGGCCAGATCCAAGCCGGCAGTCTGGAGCGCCAAGTTGTGCGTCTGGACGGCAACGGTAACCCCGGATCCTTAGTGGTTTCACCGCCAATCTCGGTTACGGTGCTGACTTTCCGCCGAAACTCGCGGGTAAAAACGCCTGGCGCTGCGTCTTTTGATCCAGGACGTAAGCGGTCGTGGCAAACAAGGGACCACTGGCGTCTTTGATCTTGAGCGTTACATAATTCGGGTCGGTGTTCAATGGCGTTCCGGAGATAACGCCGCTCGGATCGAGCGTCAGACCGTCCGGCAGCGATCCTTGAACGACCGACCAGGTGTAGGAGCCGGATCCCCCGCTCGCCACAAGGGTGGCGCGGTAGGCAATGCCCGGCTGCGGCGTCGGCAAGGCGAGCGTTGTGACGACGATGCCGGTATTCGTGCCACTAACGGTGGAGTAGTCCTGCCCGGCCGACGCGCCAGCTTGCCCGGCCGCGCCATTGGCGCCGTGCTGACCGTCGACGATGCCGGCCCGCCGCCACCACCGCAGCCCCATTCTCCGAAGCTGAGGGTACACGGGCGAGCACCCTCCGAGCCACCGGCCACACCGTTATTCTGAAAGGTGACCGCGCTGAGGACGAGGTTGCCGGTCGTATGAATTGCGCCGCCGCTCCCCAATCCACCTTTTCCAGCATTTTTGGCGTCGCCGCCGGTGCCTCCCGGACCGCCGTCGCCGGCAGCACCCCCAGAGGCCGCGTTACCGCTAAACGTCGTCTGATACACGCTGAGCGTTCAAGTGCTCGCGATCGCGCCGCCGAGGCGAGACCCGGTGTTGCCAGCGCCAGGATGGCCAGGCAACTAAGTCACCGTCGGTGCCACCCAGCTACGCTCGCGCCTCGTGAACCACGATCCGCATGTGAACGCACGATCGATCCTCCCTTGCGCCGGTGTCTACACTATTGCTCGACGTCGGACAGTAGCAACTACCGACCTTCCGTACAACCCTATGTCCGGTGACCGGTATGCCAGCTCGCCAACTCGCGCGCGGAAATCGTGTAGACTCAAAGAAACCGTCACGCGGCATCCCGATAGACCGCGAACGGGGCGACAAATCGCGGGCTGGTGAGATGAGCGTTGCCGTGGCACAGGAGGACGGATCCTATGGACGTTTTCGAGGCGATTCGCACGGTTTTGGCGGTGAGAAAGTTTAAGAGCACGCCGGTGCCGGACGAGGTGGTGGACCGGATTGTCGAGGCGGGACGCCTGACCGGAAGCGCCCGAAACCTGCAACCCTGGCACTTCGTCGTCGTGAAGAACTCGAATACCCTTCGCGAGCTTGGCGCGCAAGCGCAAACCGGCCCATACATCGCCGAAGCACCAGTTGCCATCGTCGTAGCGATTGAGGCGGGGCCCTTCGCGGTGTCCGATGCGAGCCGAGCGATCCAGGATATGCTCCTTGCCGCCTGGGCCGAGGGAGTCGGCTCCAACTGGGTTGGCTTTTCCGGGGGCATGGGCTGGGTCAATCCGCTCCTCGGCATTCCGTCGGAGCTTGACGTGCTGGCGATCTTGCCGTTCGGTTATTCCGCCGAAGAGGTCGGCCGCGGAAAGAAAAATCGTAAGCCGCTCACCGACATCGCGTCGTCGGAGCGCTACGGACAGCCGTATACCAGAGGGTAGAAGTCGCGAGCCCGGAAAGCCGAGGCCGGAACGCACCTTGCGAAGGGACGGCGAAAGCCGCGCTAGCGTTTCTAGAGCCAATCGGATACAATGTCCGCGTCCTGCACCTACGCTTGTAGAGATCCGCGCGGAGTTGGTTGAACGATGGCGTCCGAACTTTCTCGCGCGCAACCCGGCGAAGCCGCGGGCCAACGCGCGCGGCGCGCGTCCGGCGACCGGGCGCCGTCGCTTGACGGTTTCGACCGCGCCCCGGTTGAGCCTACTGGCCAACCCGGGCTTGGCGACCCAGGGGGTTTGATCGCCTCGCTGGCGGGCGCTCCTCCGGCCGAGCGCGCGCGGGTGCTCACTGGCCTGCAGCGCGCGAGTGGGAATGGCTTTGTCCAGCGAGCCATCGCCGACTTCCGGCGTCAGCGGGGTCTTGCCCCCGCGCGGATTCCGCGCGAATCGACGACCGTTGACCGCGTGGTGACGGCATCGACGTCCGGGGTTGGCGAAGGGATGTCTACCGCTCCCGCCGGACCTCTAAGCGACGCCGAGGTCGCCCACGCGAAGAGTTGGTATGCCGCGCGCCCGGGGACCTATACTCCGGAGATCATCACCAAGATTCAACAACAGGTAGGCACCTCCCCGGGCGGCTCGATCGACGATGTGACAATTCAGGCCGTCGCGAAGTTTCAGCAAGCGAACCCACCGCTCTGGGTGGACGGCATCGCCGGCCCGCGCACTATGCCGGCGGTTTTTCCGGTTGGTCTTGCCAAGGCGAGCGAGGTCCAGGGATTCGTTAAAGAAGCCAAGGCGGTCCAGGCCGAGTGGGCAAAGCTCAAGTCCGCGGCCGATCGCGCCACCGCGCTAGCCAAGGCCGTCAACGAGCACCTTGCCGCGGCGGGCGTGCCGGCGTGCAAGAACGTCGTCAAGGACCTTGGAAACGACTCTGGCCAGTTCGACTTCACCACCTGGACCCTATTCCTCGGTCAGGGGCCGTTTTCCCAGGCGACGATCACTGACAAGGATGCCGCGGACATCGCGGATACCGTCTTCCACGAGGCCCGGCACAGCGAGCAGTGGTTTATGATGGCGCAGTTGCTGGCCGGAAAAGGTCTCAAAGCAGCGGTCATCGCCACGACCATGAGCATTCCGGCCGATATTGCCACCGCCGCAGCGGCGAAGCCTCTCAAGAAAGGTTCGACCGAGGCGATCGAAGCCGAGGGGTGGTATGACAGCGTCTACGGCTCGAACGCGGATTACCGAAACCGAGTTCTCGACGACGTCGAAGTGAAGGATAATGCCCTCAAGAAGGCCAGGGCGGAGTACAAGAAGAACCCGACGCCAGCGAACGAAGCCAAGGTCGAAGCCGCGCGGGCCCAGTTTCACGCCGCGCACAAGCGCTATACCGAACTTCCGGAAGAGGCCGACGCCTGGCGCGTGGGAGGGGCGGTTTCGGCGGCGTATCTTAAGGACGGCAAGAAGTGATCGCCACGATCCAGCGGCTCTGTCGGCTTCTGGAATCTCCGTCGGTCACCGTCGACTCCCTGGCGACTGGCCTGGGAACGGTCGTCCCGACCGGCGAGGCCGGTTCGCTGAACGTGACGCCAGCCGACCCGGAGCTCTCCTCGGCCCGGGTCGTCCGGGAGCCGGGAACGGACGCGCCAGCGTTTCTCGAACTGGTTCCCCGAGAGCCCGGCACACTGTCGGTAGAGACGCTCTCGGAGGCCCTGGGCGAGTACACCACTTTGCCGCGGATTCACTGGAGCAACCCGCGACGAATTATCTTCCACCTGGCGTCGTCCGGCGCCGAGTACACCTGCGCGGTGATCGCCGATGTCCAACCCGGGCCCACCGGGCTGGCGGACGGAAACGTCTCGGCGCTGACGCTCCGCCGGGACCGCCGTCTCGACTGAGCGAATTTGCGGCATCGGGGACCTTGCTATTTCCGACTGAACGCGGTATAGTACTAACGAATTGACTTTCCTGGTCTTTTCCGCGCGACTGTCCCACCCGTTCCCATCCCGAACACGGTCGTGAAAAGTCGTAGCGCCGACAATACTTTGGGGCTACCCTCACGGGAAGATAGGTCATCGCCAGGAGAGCAACTCCCCGTCGCGGGGTGGAGCAGTGGCAGCTCGTCGGGCTCATAACCCGAAGGTCGTTGGTTCGAATCCAACTCCCGCTACCAGATGAACGGTCCGACGACCACGGTTGTCGGGCCGTTTTTATTTATCCCCGCTGAGAAACTCACGAGCCGAGGACAGATGATGAGCGTAACCGAGCAACTGGATCAGGATCTCCGGCAGTCCATGAAGGCGCGCGATGAAGTGCGGACGGGCGCCCTGCGCCTGCTGAAGTCCGACGTCCGCAACCTGGAGGTCGCTCGGACCGACCGTGGTAAGGAAGCCAGCCCCAATCCCGACTTTGGCAAACCGGTCACCGACGAGGACGTCTATCGGCTGATTCGTAAGCGGCTGCAAATGTTTCGCGAGTCGGCCGAGATGTTTCAAAAGGGCGGCCGTGCCGAGTCGGCTGCCCGCGAAGAAGCCGAGGCAGCGATCCTATCGGCGTACCTACCCCGCCAACTTACCCGCGAGGAAGTGGCCGCGCGCGTGGATGCCATCGTCGCCCAGCACGGCAAGAACTTCAACGTCGTCATTAAGCAAGCCATGGCCGACCTCCGCGACATCGCCGACGGCAAGCTGATCAACCAAGTGGTGAGGGAGAAGACGGGGTGACGGCTCCTGACTCCTATCTCCTCGTCTACCCCTTAATCCCCGTCATCACGATTCCTTGGACGAAGTACTTCTGGGCGACGAAGAACAGGATGAGGCAGGGGAGGGCGACCATCAGCGACGCGGCCATCAGGAGATGGTCCTGTGGCTTTGCCGCTTGCTCGCCCTGTGCCGCGCCGACGTTGAAGTAGCGTAGCCCCACCGCGACCAGGTACTTTTCTGGCGAGTTGAGGAAGACGAGCGGCGCCAGGAACCAGTTCCAGAATCCGATGAATCCGAGCGCCGCCACCGTCGCTAGCGCCGGTTTGCAGAGCGGCATCAGGATTTGCGCGAAGATGCGCAGGCTGCTCGCTCCGTCGATCTTGGCCGCTTCGTCGAGATCGAAGGGAATGCTCATGATGAACTGGCGCATCAGGAAGATGTTGAACGCTCCACCCCCGAGCCACACCGGCACGATCAGCGGATAGTAGGTGTCGATCCAGTGCAGGTCCTTAAAGAGCAGGTACTGAGGGATCAACGTGACTTCCGTCGGCAGCATTAACGTGCTGAGGCAGAGTAGGAAGAAAATTTCGCGACCCGGGTACCGGAAGCGCGAAAATGAGTAGGCGACAATTGACGCCGAGAGGAGAGTGCCGACCAGGTCGATGACCGTGACGAACGCGGTGTTGAACAGCCACTGCCCGAACGGGATGAGCTGCCAAACCGTTTCGTAGTTGGACACCCACTGCGGTGAGCGAGGCCAGAGGGTCGGGGGAACCAGGTAGAGTTCGGCGACATCCTTCCCGGAGCTAAGAAACGTCCAGGCGAAGGGAAACATGGAAATGAGCGACCCGACGACAACGATTGCATAGATCAGGGTCCAGCGGCCGAACCGCATCGCGCGCGCGGTCGAGGATCGCTTGCTGACCGTCGCGGAACGCCGATCGATGACTCCTTCCAGCATTAGCTTTTCTCCCCGGCGTAGAATACCCAGCTTCCGGATAAGCGGAACTGGAAGAACGTAACCGCGAGTAGGACGATGAAGAACATCCAGGACAGCGCCGAGGCGTAGCCCATGTCGAAGCTCACGAAGGCGTTTTGGTAGATGTGTAAGGAAATAAACCAGGTCGCGCGGGCCGGCCCGCCGTTCGTCGCGACGAACGCCACGTCAAAGGTGCGCAGGGAAAAGATGATCCCCAGGATCAGGTTAAAGAACAGGGTCGGCGTCACCATCGGGAGGGTGACGTTGACGAACCGGGTCCAAGCGCCCGCCCCGTCGATCGCCGCGGCTTCCACCAGATCAGCCGGAACGTTTTGCAGCCCAGCCAGGAAGATGATCATTTGCGCACCGCCCACGCTTGTCCACAGTCCGACGAGGGCCAGGGAGGGGATCGCCCATTCGATACTCGCGAGCCAACCCGGGCCTTTGATTCCGATCTGGGCGAGGAGGAAGTTGATCAGCCCGATGTCCGGATTCAGCATCCACCGCCAGAGGATCGCCGCCGCGACGATTGGGGTCAGCGTTGGCAAGAAGAACATCGTTCGCCAGATCGCGGTGCCGGCGAGTTTGTTGTTCAGCAGGATCGCGATCGCCAGTGAAATGACGATGCCCGGGGGTACGACCAGGATCGCGTAGTAGAACGTTTTGATGATCGATGGGATGAACAGCGGATCCTGGGTCAGGGCGTAGGTGTAGTTGCCGAGGCCGATAAACTTCGGTGGCAGCAGAACGTTGTACTTGGTCAGACTCAAATAGGCCGAGGCCACGATCGGTCCCCCGCTGAACGCGATGTAACCGATTAGCCAGGGCAGCAAAAAAATGTACCCCTCAATTGCCTCGCGCCGGCGCATCCGGGAGAATCCGGCCCGCGCGGCTTGGCCGGGAAGGACGATTTGCGACATCCACGTACTCCAGAGCGTGCTGAGAAGCTGTTGGTCACCCCGGCGGAGCCTCGCCACCGGCCGAATCGAGGGAGGTTGCTTGCGTCATTGCCGCAAGCCGAGTTCCCCCTTCCCGCGTCGGGACGGGCGGGGGGTTAGGTCCGCTCTTTCTAAGCCAGAACCCAACCCCCATGCTCCCCTTCCCCGCGGAGTGCCGGTCCGACCCCTTCCCGGTTACGCCGGGTCTTTGTCGAGCACGGCCTGGACCAGCTTGTTGATCTGGTCAACAGTGGCATCGGGTTGGGCTTTGCCGAGCTCCATGACGTCGTACGCCTGAGCGAACGCCTGGTCGAACTCCTCACCACGGAAGTTACCGACGAAGTAGTCCGCCTCGATGTTCTGCATGACCGGTTGCAGCTTCTTGTAGGTCGGGAACTTGTCGTAAATGCGCTGGTCTTGCCAGAAGTCCTGCCGAGCGATGCTTCCTTTGGCGCCCTGAACGATGCCCTGGACGTTCATTTCCTTGCCACAGATCCAGGTGAGGAAGGTGAACGCGTCGTCCGGGTTCTTGCTCGCCTGGGTGATGCCGAAAACGTGCTCGTTGAGCATGCTTCGGCGCTTGTCGCCCGACTTCACGGTGGGGGTTAAGACGAATCCCCATTCGAAGTCTTTGAACGCGGCCGGATAGCCTTGGATCCGGAAGGGCCAAACGTCCCCGGCGATGAGCTTCTGGCTGCCCAGTAACTCGGTCACGTTGATCGTGCCGGCGGCCGGTGACGGCGACACTTTCCAGGTATTGACGAGGTCGTAGCGATACTTCAGCGCGGCGACCAACCCTTCGCGGTTGTCGAGGATGGTCGACTTCTTCCCGGTGTTGTCGACAAAGTCGACGCCAAACTGTCGGTAGTACGGCGCGCTGCCGAAGCTATCGTCCCCGGCGTCGGCGCGATAGTACCCGAAGGTGCCATCTTTCGTCAGCGACTTCGCCCAGGTTGTCAATTCGTCGAAGGTCCAGGTATCCTGAGGCTCCGCCGCGCCCATCTTGGAGACGGCGGTTTTGTTGTAGGCGATCAGCGGGACGACCGGCTCGCCGATGTAGTCCATCCAGTAGGTTTTTCCTTGCCAGGTGCTCGCGTCGAGGGCGCCCGGGAAGAACTGGTTCATGTCGTAGTTGACGGCCTTCGCCAGCGGATTCAGGTCGCGCACGACGTTGTAGCGAACGCCCCAGGCGATCGCCGAGCGGTGGCGCGGCGGGTACCACACCGAGTCGCCGATCTGGCCGGCGCTTACCATGGAGAGAATCTTCGGAATGTACTCGGGGGTCCAGCCGGGGATGGTTTCGAGGGTAATCGTCAAGTTCGGATGCTTGTCATTGAACCCGTCGATGTTTGCCTTCAGGCCCTGGGCGATCCAGTCCGAAACGTCGGACTTCTTGACCATATGGGCGCGGATCTGGACTTTTGCTCCGGACGACGCCCCCTGCGCGGCCGGGGCCGCGTTGGACGCCGCGGCGGTGGTTGGGGTAGCGGCGCTGGAGGAGCTGGCGGCCGCCGAAGCCGGGGTTGGCGCGGCGGTGGCCCCGCCTGCCGCGGCGGCCGGGACGGTCGTTGGCGTCGCGGTCGAGCCCCCGCTACACGCGGCGAGCAACGGCACGACTACCCCGCCAATGAGCGCGCCTTTCAGGACTGAGCGACGAGACACGCGGTTTGGTGCCACTTGCATGGTCCTTTCTCCTAGTTCCAGGGCGGAGAGGGTCGTCCGAACATCGCCGTGGCGGACCCACCGGCTCCCTCGAAGCGCTTTACCCTTGCACCTGGACAATCGACTGGTGTCGGCTATGTATAATACGGACTGTGTCCATAGTTTTGGGTCATTCACGGCCATCAGGCGGACACAAGGCGGACAAACAATGTCGGTGCGCGTTCTGGAAGACGATCTCCAACAATGGATCCGCTCGCTCAACGAGTGTCGGATCCAGAGCCTGCAGATTCTCGCGGTCGTTCAAATCGTCCTGAGTTGGCTCCTGATCGTCCCTCACATCGTGGCAGTTCCGGACCTTGGTTGGACCATCGTCGCGCTTTTCTTCGGCGCGGTCGGGGCGTGGCTGCTGGTGCGCCGGAGTTACCGGCTGGGCGCGGCGGTTCTGGTTGTCTCCGAACTCATCGCCTCGTTCACGGCGATTCGCGCGACCGGCGCCACGCTCGCGGAGTGGTCCGGCGCCATCGTCGTCTCTACGGCGACGGTTCTCCTGGGCGCCGAGTGGGCTATTTTCTTGGCGACCGTCGTCACCGTGGGACTGCTGAGAAATGTTGGCGGGCCAACGCCCTGGACGGATACCTTCGCGCTGCAAGGTATTGCCATGACCTGGGTGTTGGCGTTCCTCACCTGGCTCGCCCTGCGGCCGCTCAAGCAGTCGCTGGAGTGGGCAATGAACAGTCACCTGGACGCCCGGACCCGCGCCGAGGAGGCGGAGCGCCATCGGGGCGAACTCGGCCGAACCGTGAAGAGTTTGACCGAGACCCACGAGCGCCTCGAACGACTCACCGCCGAATTGGACCGAGCTCGTTTGGCCGCGGAAAATGCCCGGGCGCTGAAAGCAAAGTTCGCCGCCTACATCAGTCATGAGTTACGGACGCCGCTGAACCTGATCATTGGTTTCAGCGAGATGATGGTTCTCGCGCCGCACACCTACGGCGACGCGGTACTGCCGCCCGCGTATCGCGGCGACATCAACGCGATCTACCAGAGCGCGCGCCACCTCGCCACGCTCATCAACGACGTCCTCGACCTGAGCCAGATCGACGCCCATCGCATGGCACTCGACCGCGACGACGTTCAGATCGCCGATGTCATCACCGAAGCAGCCAACACCGTCGAGGCCGCCTATGCCGAGAAGGGACTGCGCCTGCGAGTCGTGATTCAGGAAAGCTTGCCCATCCTTTACATCGATCGCACGCGCATCCGGCAGGTCTTGCTGAACCTGCTCGGCAACGCGCTGCGTTTCACCGAGACCGGCAGCGTAACGATCTCGGCAATCCTGGAACGGCGGGACGTGGTCGTATCGGTCACGGATACCGGTATCGGTATTCCAGAACACGAACTGTCCCGACTCTTTGACGACTTTCGGCAGGTCGAGCGTTCGGAACAGGAACGCGGCGAAGGAAGCGGTCTTGGCCTGGCAATCGCGCGGCGTTTCGTCGGCCTGCACGGCGGCTGGATCCGCGCCGAGAGTCAGGTCGGGCGCGGCACGACGATGACTTTCGGATTGCCGGCCGGCCACATCTTCGTCGAGACGTCGTTGGCGTCGGCTGACGAAGGGGACCAGGCGAAAGTCCCGCCGGCAAACCTGCCCCTGGTCGCGGTGGACGCTAGCGATCCCTGGCTGCTTCGGGCGACCCAGCGCTACCTTGATGGTTTCCGGATCGTCGCGACGAATCCCGACGGTCTCGCGAGCGACCAACGCCTGAGACGTAGTGGAGTCGGAGCGGTGATCGTTTCGGCGCCATCGGATCCTCGGGGGTGGGAGCGGCTCGACGAGTTGACCCGTTCGTCCGGCGGAGTGCCGGTCGTCTGCTGCTCGCTACGCGGCGGCCGCGAAGCAATTAGCCGCCTCGGCGTTGCCGACTATATCGACAAGCCGGTTACCCGACAGAGGCTGGCTCAGGTTCTCGGGCGGTGGCGGCCACGTCAGGGATTCCGTTCAATCCTGGTCGTCGACGACGATCACAATATGGTCCGTCTGCTAACCCGAATGATTTATTCCATCTCTCGCCGCTACCGCGTCGCCAAGGCCTACGACGGCGCCATGGCGCTTGAGTTGATGCGCGAAAGCCGACCGGATCTCGTGCTGATGGATCTCCTGATGCCCGGGATCGATGGGTATGAGATGCTCCAGCGGATGAGATCCGACGAAACGCTGAGTGACCTTCCGGTCGTCGTCGTCACCGCCCGGGGCACCGACGACGACGCGGTCGTCGCGGGGATGTTTGGCCTCGCGCGCTCCGGTGGCTTTCCCGCCGGCGAGTTGATGCGCTGCTTGCAGGCGACGCTCGACAATCTCAACGCCCAGAGTCCGGACGTAAGCGAGCTAGCGACCGTAGGAGCGCCTCCTGGGTAATTGGCTTCGAAATGACCGCCGCGGCCCCAAGCGACTCCGCCAGGTCGCGCTCTTTGAGAACCGAGCAAACCACAACCGGAATGTGCCGCGTGCGGGGTTGCGCCCGGAGGGTTTGCAGAACTTCCCAGCCGTCGCGCTGGGGCATCATCACGTCGAGCGTGATGACGTCCGGTTGGTAGTCGGTCGCGATGCTAATCGCGTCGCTCGCGCTCTGGGCTTCGAGTACAGCGTAGCCGCTTCCGCTGAGATAGCGCTTGAGCAGACGCAGCATGCCCGGATTGTCGTCCACGAGCAGAACCGTGAGGCACGGGGTGCCGGGGACAGTCAGGGTAATTCGTAGCCCGTCCTCGGATCGGGAATCGGCGACGATCGCGCCGACCGGTTTGCCCAGTTTGCGGGCAAAGGCCAGTCGTTCGTCCAGGCCGGCACGTGTAGCGGTTGAATGGGAGGTCGCGAGAGGTACGGTCACGACAACCGTCGCGGTGGCGCTCTCGGAGGTAACCGCTAGTTCGATCGTGTCCCCGGGCCGCGCGATTTCGACAACCCCGACGACCATCGTCAGGACGATCTGCCGCACGACGGTTCGCTCTAGCGTCACCAGTGCTGGTGGGGTTGGCGTTCGAACCCCAATCGTCACTCCCTTGGCGGCAGCCAGATTACGACTCGTCGTGACGACGCTCGAGACGATTTCGTCAAGTCGGGTGGCGGCGGGCATCGCTGGTTCTAAGGGTGCCCGCGCGGACTCGCTCGCGGGATCGGCCGGCTCTTCGGCGTCGTCGTCGCCAGCTGGGATCGCCGAGTCGTCGCGCGAGTCTCTCGGGACGAGCGGACCAAGTCTCTCGCGAAGCAAACCGGCGATTGCTTCGAGCGCCCGATTGTTGTCCCGGCGTGCTTGACGCTCGCTGATGCCCAGTTCCTCGACAATTTGTGACACGGTTGCTGCTTCGATGTAGCGCAGAAACGCGTAGCGATACCGTCGCCACAATGGATTGTGCGCGGGCGTATTAGCTGGCGGTTTGATCCGCTCGATCGTTTCGACGAGGAGACGGTGCAGCGCGGCGCCGCGATTCCAACCCTCGCCTCCCTTGCCAGTAAAATCGGCGAGTGGGAGATCCTGAAGGTAGACGTAATCATAGAGGTGTTCGAGGGCGTGCTGAATGTGGGCGTGCAACCAATCCGGCGATGGTGAGTCAGAGTCAACGTTAAGCGGTGCCGCGCGCGTAATCACCGTCGTATCCCGACCATCTCAGCGTGCAACCGGGGACGTCGCGAATGGTTTGATCTCTTCCGCACCCAACGTTGCTTGCCTAAAATCCAGAATCGCGGGTGTTGGGATAAGTCCGCCCTGGATAAAGCGGAGTATATCACGAGACACGATGGATTGTTTCCACGACTTCGTCGAGGCCACGTTCGATGGTGTCGAAGGGCGCGGGAAGATACTGGGTCAGTTCGGACCAGGCGTGAGCGGCCTCGGTCGAGCTGGGCAACTCGAAGAGCAACCGCGTCGACCAATCGGCGATCTCCTGAACCATCCAGCGGTACTGGTAGTAGCCAAAAGCCGAGCGCCGCAAGCGTACCGGCCCGCGGATCTCGACGTACTGGCGCAGGAATGGCTCGAAGAACTCGTCGGTAAAGAAGGCGAGATCGCGCTCCGGCGGACCGAACGCGACGTCTTCCCAATCAATCAGATGCGGCGCGCCGCCTTCGTCAACCAGGATGTTTGCCCAGTTGGGATCCCCGTGGGTGAGCATCGCATCGGGCTTCAACTGGCAAACGTCAGTGCCCAGGCGGGCGAGGCGCCGCTCGGCCTCGCGGATTTCCTCTTCACAGTCGATCAACAGCTTTCGGACGTCGCGCTGGTGATCGAACTCCGGGCGCCAACGCCCTTTCACTCTGCTGAGGAGGCGGCCGATCGTGTCGGCGAACGGATTCCCAAAGACCTCCTGCCGGGGTGGCAAAATCGGGAGCGTTCGGGTCGCTCGGTGCAGCCCGGCGATCAGCGAAGCCGACTGGACCACGGTTGGCTCGGTGCGCGGCGCTTCAAACGCGGTGCGACCGGACAGAAACGGGAAAAGCGCGACGGTAAAGTGACCGAGAGGCAGTAAATAGCCACCTCGCCGCCTTCGGTGAGGTGCGACGAACCGATTTGAGCCGTCGACTCGCTGGAGGGCGTCGACACAGCGGTAGATCTGTTCGAGTTCGTGGCGGTCGGCAGTCTCTTGGACCCGCGCGAACGCCCGTGAGCCGTCCGCACCGGTGACGACGTAGTTGAAGGCAACTTCGCCCTTCGGGACGAACTCGCAGGCGGTGACCGAAAACCCCCAGGATTCGCCGATTCTCCGGCAAAGGTCGGCGCGATCAATGTTTGGCGATTCAGTTCGCACCCGCGATGCTCCGCTCGAGCGCGCGCAGGCGCGTTAGGCTGAGCGTCGCGGCGTCGCCGAATGAGCGAGCCCCGCTGTCACGAACTTCAAACGAGAGCCGGCCGTCGTAACCGATCCGGCGAAGGTAGATCAGGAACGGGCGCTGATCCCAGTCGCCAAGCAGCGGAAAGCGCCGGCCATCGTCGGAGGTGTGCGCGTGAACGACAAGAGGCGCCACCGCGTCGAGATGCTCGCTCGGTTCATTTTGCTTGACGCAGTGATAGTAGTCGACGTTCAGCCGGAGGTTAGCCGAACCGACGGTCTCCACGAGATTCGCCGCCTCGGTGAGATAGAACAGGACGTTCGCTTCGAGTGGGTTGACTGATTCGACCGCGACGACGATTTCCCGACGGGCGGCTTCCTCGGCGATCAGAGTCGCCGCCCGCTCGATTTGCTCCCAGGCTCTCGACATTGGCCAGCCGGGCGGTACTCGACGCGACTGGACGCTTCCCCAATTGACCACGCTAACTCCAACCTCGGCCGCTCGGCCGAGCGTCGAGTCGACGTAGGCGCGTAGCCGCTCCCAATCGACCTCCGGACCGATCACCGGCACGGAAGCCGGAATGAAGCCAGCGAGCGCTTCGACCGGTATGCCAGCATTCGCGAGCGCCCGACGCGTGGGGGCGAAAGCGTCTTCGCTTTCGAACGGCAGCAGGGTCCGCGCTCCGATCTCCGCGTAGTCGTAGCCCCACTCCCGCAAACGCTCGATGGTATTCAGGTCGCCGGCGCACAATCCATATCGCACGGTATCCTCCGAAATCCGCAATCCTCGCCATTCTAGCCCAAATCCGGTCAGGCTGGGCATAGGGTGTGCACTGATCCGATGCCTATACAACCGGTATAGCGGGAGGATTCCGTGGGTAACCGTTTATACGTTGGCAACCTACCTTATCAGGCCACCGATTCCGAACTACGCCAACTCTTCGGAGGCGCCGGAACCGTCGAGTCGGTGTCCATGCCGGTAGACCGAGAAACTGGCCGGCCGCGCGGCTTCGGATTCATCCAAATGGCCGACTCCGAGGAAGCAAACCGAGCGATCCGCATGTTCGACGGCTATATGCTTGACGGGCGTCGTCTCCGGGTGAATATCGCCCAGGAGCGGGAAACCCGGGGCGGTTCCTACTATCGCGCGGGCTAGCCCCGGGATGAATCTTGAGGCCAGAATCCAGAAGAGATCTGACGGATCGGCAACGTTCTCGGCGGCTTAGAGACCAAGCAGCTAAACTGCCAGCAGATACTCTGCTGGCAGCCCCGTTCTTCTTCTGGATTCTGGATTCTGACTCCTGGATTCTTATCCGGCCACCTACGTCGAAAAATACTTCGACTGGGGATGGTGGGTGACGAGAGCGGCGGTGGACTGCTCCGGAAGAAGTTGCCAGCCTTCGGTCAGTTGGATGCCGGCCCGGTCAGCCGGGAGAAGCCGGAAGAGTTTGTCGTGCTCGGCTAGCTCCGGACAGGCGGGATAACCCCAGGAATAACGTCGGCCCTGGCCATCGGGGATACTCAGTTCCCGACGGATCAACTGGTGGACATATTCGGCGGTCGCCTCGGCGCACTGCGTGGCGAACCCATGCAGGTAGTAGGCTTCGGTGTAGCGGCTCTCACGATTCCATTCGTCGCTCAGCTCGTCGGCTCGGTCGCCGACGGTGACGACCTGAAGCGGTAGCACATCGACCCGGCCGGAGCCGACCTCGGCAAAGTAATCCGCCAGGCTGAGCCGCTCGTCGCGGGTCTGCCGGGGGAATAGGAAGCGTTCGAGCACTCGCGCAGCATCCGGACCGCCGCCGGAGCGCAGCCGCTTGACGCCGTCGAGGTCGCTCGGATCGTAGACGATCACGTCGTTCCCCTCGGCCTGGGCCGGAAAGTAGCCGTACACCGCTTCGGGCTGGATATAGCCCTTCTCGCGGGCGAGGCGTTTGAGCTCGCAGAGCCGGGGTTCATATTCTTCTTCGATCAGCTGGTCCCAGGCCGCGCCCTCGCGATTCTTCGCGCCCCAGTGCAGGCGGAACAGTGTCTTGAGATCCAGGCACGCAAAAATGTCTTCGAGGGCAATCGGTTCGCGTGTCCCTGCCGCGGTCGCTCCCTGCCGAACTCGGGTCTGCAGCGAGCCGCCCAGGAACCGGTAGCCCCAGAACGGTGGCTCCGGTATTGGAACGTTGCGATCGACGTTGGATCGAAGCACTAGCCGAGTCTTGGGATCGATGACCGTTCGGTCCGGCCGGTGCTTGCTCAGGTCGACCCGAGCCTTGTCGCTTAATTCGCCCCGCAGACTCTCCCGCTGCTCCGGTACGATGAGTCTATCCATAACCGCGAGGCCTTCGAACGCGTCTTTGCAGTAGAAGACGCCCGGCGCGTATTCCCGGTCCTCGTCCACGAAGAGAGTTCGGTAGCCAAATCCCCGGTTGATCGCGGCTCCGCCAATGAGCACCGGATAGTTCAGGCCGCGACGATGCAATTCTTGAACGCACAGCGGCATTTGCCTGGAAGTCGTCACTAGCAGGGCCGACAAGCCGATTGCCGTCGCGCCAACTTCTTCGGCTTTTTCGAGAATTGCGTTCAGCGGCACTTGCTTGCCAAGGTCGTACACCGTGTAGCCGTTATTGCTGAGAATCGTGCAGACGAGATTTTTGCCGATGTCGTGGACATCGCCAAAAACCGTTGCCACGACGACCTTGCCCTTGGCGTAGCCCTCTTTCTTCTCCAGGAACTGCTCCAGGTGGGCAACCGAACGCTTCATCACCTCGGCTGACTGGAGAACGAAAGGCAGGATAAGCTCCCCAGCGCCGAAGCGGTCGCCGACATCTTTCATCGCCGGTAGCAGAATCTCGTTGAGCACGGCGACCGGCGCGTGGCGGGTCAGCGCGTCGTCGATCAGCGCCTCGATCCCGTCTTTCTTGCGGTGAAGTATCTGCTGATGCAGTCGCTCCTCGGCGGGTAGCTCCGCGAACGGATCGGTTGGACCATTCGTGGCGACCGGGTCGGATTGTTTCGTCTCAAAGTAATTGATGTACCGCGCGAGCGCGTCGGGCCGGCGATTGTAGATCAAGTCCTCGGCGAGGTGGCGCTCTTCGGTTGGTATGTCGGCGTACGGCGTCACGTGGTTCGGATTGACGATCGCGAGGTCCAGACCGTGTTTAACCGCATGGTAAAGAAAGACGCTGTTCAGAACCGCGCGGCCCACTTGGCCGATCCCAAATGAGACGTTCGAGATTCCGAGCACGGTCAGCGCGCCGGTCAACTGCTCTTTGATCTGGCGGATGGCTTCCAGGGTCTGGATGCCGGAGTCCACCAGATCTTCCTGCCCGGTGACCAGGGGAAAAGTCTGGACGTCGAAAATCAGGGCATCCGCGGGCAAGCCGTATTCGTCGCGCGCGATGTCGTAGATGCGCTTCGCGATCTCGAACTTGCGATCCGCTGTCTTGGCCATTCCGACCTCGTCGATCGTCATCGCCACGACGCACGCGCCGTGCTCGACCGCCAGGGGCAGAACGGTGTCGACCCGCTCGGCGCGATTCTCCAGGTTGATGGAGTTCAGAATTGCCCGGCCGGGATACTGCTTGAGCGCGGCCTCCATCACCGACCACTCGGTCGAATCGATCACCAGTGGCGCTTCGACTCCGAGCGCGAGTTTCTTGACCAGGATGCGCATCTGCTGTTCTTCGTCGGTGCGCTCGGTCATCGCTACGCAGACGTCCAGCGCGTGCGCGCCCCCCTCGACCTGATCGCGGGCGACCTGCAACACGCCATCGTAATCGTCCTTGATGAGTAAGCGCTTCACGGCGCGGGAGCCAACCGAATTGACCCGCTCGCCGACGATGAGCGGTCGCGGCTCCTGAAGCAAAGCCGTCGCGCGCATCGCGCTCGCGAGGAACGGCGAGGCGACGACCGTTCGCGCCTTCGGCTTCTTGCCGCCGACTTTCCGAACCACTTTTTCGAGGTGAGTTGGGGTTGTGCCGCAGCAGCCGCCCACGACGCTTACCCCAAACGCAGTGACGAATTCGTCGAGCGCTTCCGCGAGGTCATCCGGTTGGAGAGGATAGACCGCGCCATCGGGGGTGTTCAGAGGGAGGCCGGCGTTCGGAATCGTCGAAATCGGCAATTGGCTGTGTTCGCCCAGGTAGCGGACCGGTTCTCGCATGAAGTCCGGGCCGGTCGAGCAGTTGAGGCCGACGATCTGGATCGGCAGCGCGCTCAGGGTCGCGAGGACCGCCGCGACGTCGGTGCCCAGGAGCATGCGGCCGGAGATGTCCAGGGAAACTTGCGCTTGAATCGGCACGCGATATCCGGTTCGTTTGAACATGCGGACGATGCCGGCAATGGCCGCCTTGGTTTCAAGAAGGTCCTGCTGGGTCTCGATGAGCAGAACGTCGACGCCACCCTCGACGAGTTCCTGGGCTTGCTCGCCGTAGACCGCGGCAAGCTGGTCGAAGGTGATGTTCCCCAGTGTCGGGTCTTCGGACGAGGGCAACATGCCGGTCGGACCGAGTGAGCCGGCGACGAAAATTGGGTGCTCTGGAGTCGCGTAGCGGCTCGCAGCACGGCGGGCAATCGCGACCGCGGCGCGGTTAAGCTCGCCGATGCGGTCACCGATTCCGTACTCGTCCAGCTTCAGTCGGTTTGCCTGGAAGGTGTTCGTTTCCAGAACGTCGACGCCCACGGCGCAAAAAGACCGGTGAATCTCTTCGATCACATCCGGCCGGGTGACGACCAGCAAGTCGTTGCAGCCTTCCTTGCCGGCGAAGTCGCTGCTCGTCAGATTGTAGGTTTGAATAGACGTACCCATCGCGCCGTCGTAAATGACGACACGCTCGCGAAGGACGTCAAGAAAGGATTTGTCGTTCATATTCCCGTCAAGTATAGCAGAACACGCTCGCCGGGTAGCCATCCGTTACAATACGAAGTGGCCAGGTGCGGCGGTGCTGGACCCTTCAGATCGCTCCCTTGCCACGACGACTCCGCTGAGAAGCGGTTGGATCTAGGGTTGTGACGTGAAACGTGGAGAGGGCGCCGGGACGGCTGGCGATGGCACGGTTCCGGATCGAGCTCGGATTGCGGAACTCGAAACGCGCATCGCCACGCTCGAGCGGGAGCTGGCCGCGAGCCAGGAACGTTATACCGAGCTGCGAGGGCAGGTAGAAGAGCGAATCTCGCTGATTTCCCACGACCTGCGAGGTCCGCTGACTTTGATTCTCGGCCACGCCGAAAGTTTGCTGTCGCGCACATCGGCCGCGCCCGACAACGAGCGTCTCAGCCAGGAGCTCGGGGTCATCGTCAGCGCCGCGCGAAACCTCAACAAAATGCTCACTCAGGTGGTCGATGCAACGCGCCTGGATCTCGCAAGCCAGCCGTCGACTCTCCGGGAGGTCGACCTGGCTGCCTCGGTTGACGACGAGGTCCGGCGGACGCGGCGCGCTTACGCCGGCCGGACAATTCGCACTCACGTCCCTCGCAATCTTCCATACGTCTATTCCGACCCGCGCCGGGTCGCCCAAGTAATCGAGGCGCTTCTCTCCAACGCAATCCTCTTTTCTCCGAGTGGGGGAGATGTCGTCGTCACCGCCCGTCTGTCCGGCGATAGAGTAGCGCTGACCGTCCGCGACCTCGGCGTAGGGATCGCTCCGGAGGAACAGCCGCGCATTTTCGAGCGGTTTTTTCGGCCGGATCGCCTGCGGAAACTCATCAGACGGGGCCTGGGACTCAGCCTTGCCAATTCGCGGGAATTCGCGCGCTCGTCCGGAGGGGATATCGTTTGCGAAAGCGCCGGGGTCGATCAGGGATCGTCCTTCACGCTCTTCCTTCCCCTCGCCCCGGATCTTCCAGCAGAGTAGGGGCTCGTTCAGTTCTTTTTCGGGCGACGTGTGCCGTTGGTCAGGAGGCATTTAGGGAAGGCGGCTTATCGTTGACCGGAGACCGGACCGGGGATTGTGCCTGGTGTCCGGTTGGTCACGAGGAGGAAAGCCACCTCATGGATGCGCTCACTTTGGTTTTTTTGATCGGATTCATTGCCGTCTTCTTTGCCAGCTACCTCGCCTGGGACGTTCTTCGCCGCGACCGCGGCTCGCTCGAAATGCAGCAAGTGGCAAGCATGATTCACCAGGGGGCGACGGCTTTTTTGCGCCGGCAGTACACCACGATTGCCCTGCTTGCGGTCGTGACCTCGATTGGCATCGGGTTGCTGATCGGCACGGTCGAAAATGACGGCAGCCTGGGCGTCCACACCGCGATCGCTTTCCTCGTCGGCGCCTTTGCCTCCGGCCTATCGGGCGTCATCGGCATGTTCGTGGCGGTTAGCTCGAACTTGCGAACGGCCAGCGCGGCCAGGAATGGCCTGAACCCCGCGATCACGACCGCCCTGCGAGGTGGAGCAGTCTCCGGATTTCTGGTCGTCGCGCTCAGTCTGCTGGGAGTGAGCGGCGTATTCTGGGCTTTCGGCGGGGCAAGTAATCCGGCCGCTGCTCCGTTTCTCATCGTCGGATTCGGCTTTGGCGCGAGCTTCGTGGCGCTCTTTGCTCAGCTTGGCGGCGGCATTTACACCAAGGCGGCGGACGTTGGCGCCGACATCGTGGGGAAAATCGAAGCCGGGATTCCCGAAGACGATCCCCGTAACGCCGCGGTCATCGCCGACCTCGTTGGAGACAATGTCGGCGACTGCGCCGGACGCGGAGCCGACCTCTTTGAATCGACGGCGGCGGAAAGCATTGGCGCGATGATCCTCGGCGTCGCGATCTACACGGTCCTTCAGCAGGCCACCGGTACGGCGAACCCAGCTTGGATCTTCTTCCCGCTGGTCATCCGGGCGTTTGGACTGGTGGCGAGCGCGGGCGGCCTTCTGGTTGTGCGGGGAACCTCGCCGGACAAGCCGATGACCGGTCTGAATCTCGGATTTTTTGTCGCCTTAATTCTCTCCGCGGTCTTCATGTACGGCGTGACGATGGAGATGCTCCACAGCGCCTGGCTGGTGTTGTGTGGTCTGACCGGCTTGCTCACCGCCCTGGCGTTTGTCTTGATTACCCAGTATTACACCTCCGGTCGCTGGCGACCGGTTCAGGAGATTGTTCGCGCCTCACTGACCGGGCCGGCGACGAACGTCATCGCCGGTACCGCGGTGGGCTTCGAAACGACCGCGATCAGCGCGATCACCATCGGCATTGTCTTGATCGCATCGTTTACCTTCGGCGAGCATTTCGCGGCGCAGGTGGGCATCGCCGACAAGGTCATCGACGGCATCAGCGGCGCGGTGGCTGGTGGGGTATACGGAACGGCGGTTGCCACCATGGGAATGCTGATGACCGCGGCCTATATTCTCGCAATGGACACCTTCGGACCGATTACTGACAATGCTGGCGGCATCGTCGAGATGACCCGTCAACCGGAAAGCGTGCGAGAGATTACCGACGCGCTGGATTCGGCTGGTAACACGACCAAGGCGTTGACGAAGGGCTACGCGGTGGCCTCAGCGGCGCTGGCCGCGTTCCTCCTGTTTAGCGCGTACCTGGACAAAGTTGCCCAGGTGCTCACGACGCGGCCAATTCCCTCCCAGACGACGGCTCTCGCGCTGGCCGCCCAGGCCCACGACGTGAACCTGGCCAACGTCAACGTTTTTGTTGGCGCGCTGCTCGGGACTATGCTCATGTTCCTGTTCAGTTCGTTGGCGATCCGTGCCGTCGGACGGGCGGGCAGCAAGATTATCGACGAGGTACGCCGTCAGATCCGCAACGATCCGGACATCCTGACCGGAAAGAGTCAACCCGACTTCGCCCGGTGCGTCGACATAACAACTCGCGCGGCGCTTCACGAGATGGTACTGCCGGGAGTGCTCGCGGTCGGCACGCCGATCATGGTTGGGGTCGTCCTTGGGTACCAGGCTGCCGCGGGTCTCTTGATGGTGGGTACGATCGTCGGGGTGCTACTGGCCATGGTGCTAAACAACAGCGGCGCAGCCTGGGACAATGCGAAGAAGTACATCGAAGCCGGCTTCCTAAAGGGACCGAACGGCGAGATTATCGGAAAGAACTCACCGGCTCACCAGGCATCCGTCATCGGCGACGTGGTCGGGGATCCGTTCAAGGATACCGCCGGACCGTCGCTCCACGTCGTGGTGAAGTTGCTGAGCACGGTTACCCTCGTTCTGGCCCCGCTGTTTATTCGCTAGAGCCGGGGGGCCGTCGGTCCATACTCGCGGACCGACGACCGGCTTTTTCATCAAGGGACACTCGACAACACTCGGACCGCTTACCGGCCGACAAATCCTCCCTGGCTCTTTAGTCAGCCGACCGCACGGTACGCCCCCTCGCGTGGTATAATGGCGCCACGGCCGCACCCAGTGGCTGGATTCCGAGTGCGATTCGTGCCTTTTCCCAAAATACAGTTTGCTGACATTCTAGGAGGTTTGGGAAGTGTACGCGGAAGGGGTGCTGTCCCAAAGGGGAGTCTCGGCCTGGCAAACCCCATGGCTGCTCAGCAAACGCTGGGATCTCACCTACATCAGTTTGAGCGCGATCCTCGTTCCAACGCCATTCATCCTCTTCGCGATTCTCAATCGTCTTGGCATGGCGGTGAACGACGCGGCCGGTGCGGTGGATATTGTCGTCGCCCTGATCGTCGGCGGACCGCATATGTGCTCGACGTACACGCTGACATTTTTCGACAGTAACTTCACCCATCGCCATCGCCTTTACGTCGGTATGGCGCTGGCGCTGCCGGTGATGGTGACGATTCTTGGCCTGTGGAATCTGCCGCTCCTGCTCACGATTTTTATGATGTGGGCGTCGGTGCACGTACTCCATCAGATCGCCTACATCACCGATTGTTATCGCGCGAAGGGAACGGACGCCTATTCTTTAACCGGTAAGGCGATCGACTACGGGGTGATCTTCACCAGCCTGTATCCGATGGCGATGGTGAAACTCGTCGACGATAGCTTTGTGATCGGCGGAACCCCCATTCGGATTTCGGCCCTGGTCGGACAGGTCTGGGCGATTTACGCCGCTCAGGCGCTCTTCTTCGCGTTCTTTGCCCTTTGGGTGGGGAAAACTATGCTCGAAGTGCAGCAACGTCGTGGCAACTTTCCCAAGACCCTTTTGATGGCGATCACGATCGCTATGGCGTACATCGTGCCTAGCGCGAATAATCTCGACGTGGCGTTCCAGGGCATGAACGTCTGGCACTCCTTCCAGTACCTGGGACTAACCTGGTACTTGAACCGTTTGCGCCAGGAGCGCGGGGAGATCACCAGTCCAATCGTCAATCGGGTCTCTGGCTCCCACCGCGGTCCGGCGTTCTACCTTTTCAATCTGGGTATGACCCTTGCCGCGGGAGCGATGGTCATCGTTTTGAATCAATTACTCCAACTCACCTGGATCCAGAGCTACTATATTGTGATCCTGTCCTGTCTGCTCATCCACTACTACTTTGACCACTTCATGTTCTTGCGAGTTAACGAACTCATCCGCGCCTGAACCGCCACCTCTCCCTTAGGCGTCAAAGAAGCGGTCCGTCGATCCCGGCGGGCCGCTTCTTCTGTAGACCGTGGCGGAAACGTGTTATGCTAACCAGGTAAACTCTCTGGCACCCGACTTGCGTGGTTAGGAGGAGTTAGTCATGTTGAGAAGACGTCAGGAGCCCATCATGTCGGTGGCCACGGTCGAGCAACTCCAGACCACGGTCCATGCGATCGAGAAAGAAATTGCCAAGCTGATCGTTGGACAGGACGAAGTCGTTCGGGGTGTCCTGATCGGCGCGGTCGCCGGGGGTCACGTTCTCCTTGAGGGCGTTCCCGGTTTGGGAAAGACACTCCTCGTTCGGGTGCTCAGCGAAACGCTGGACCTGCAGTACAGCCGGATTCAGTTCACCCCGGACCTGATGCCTGCCGACATCGTCGGAACGAACATCATCAGCGAAGACATGAACGGGGTGCGGAATTTTCGCTTCGAGTCCGGTCCGGTCTTCGCGAACATCCTCCTGGCGGACGAGGTAAACCGGGCGACTCCGAAAACGCAATCCGCGCTGCTCGAGGCCATGCAGGAGCGGACGGTCACCGTCAGTAAGACGATTCATGCCTTGCCCCAGCCGTTCTTTGTCCTGGCAACTCAGAATCCGGTCGAGATGGAAGGCACTTATCCATTACCCGAGGCCCAGCTCGACCGTTTTTTCTTCAAGATTCTGGTGACCTATCCGACCAAAGAGCAATTGTTCGAGATCGTTCAGCGAACCACGACCTCCGCGGTGCCCACGGTGACGAAAGTTGCCGACGGTCCGACATTACAGCGGATCAGTAACCTTGCTCGGGAAGTTCCGATCGCCAGCCACGTGCAAGAGTACGCGGTGCAACTGGTGATGGCGACGAATCCGGAGTACGCGGAGGCTCCCAAGCTGGTTCAGCAGTTCGCCAGACTTGGCTCGAGCCCACGTGGCGCGCAGACTCTGGTCCTCGGCGGTAAGGTTCGAGCGCTGATGGAAGGCCGGTTCAATGTCGACTTTGACGACATCCGGGCCGTCGCTCACTCGGCGCTGCGTCACCGGATCATCCTAAATTTCCAGGCGGATATGGAAGGGATCACCAGCGACCGGGTTATCGACGAGATCCTCAAAAAGATTCCGGCTGAATAGGGGTATGGTCCACCAGGAACCGAAGGCACATTTGCGACCAGGTTTCGAACTCGTGGGCTCGGTTTCTTAAGAGCGAAGCGGGAGAGTCGAAGCGGGCGTCGACGAGTGTTCCGTCGCGGAGGGTGAGGTGGGGCGTGCTGAGCTCGGCAATCGCGACGATGCCGAGATGTACCTGGCTAACCGAACTGTCCTCGGAATCGATTAACCCCAGGTAGCGCGGAACCAGTTCCGTTGCTGGCGTGACGAGCGAGACTTCCTCGGCGATTTCACGTCGGATCGCCGCGGCCAGGGTGTCGGGCACGCTCCCCGCTTTAAGATCCCGGGCGTTGACGTGCCCGCCGACTCCCAGTGAACGCAAGTTGGCGAGGCGCGGCTCGCCAACCCGTGGCGAACGTTGATAATGAAAGACCTCATCGCCACATCGAAAGATGACATAACCAACAAGCTGTTTGAATCGAGGGTCGTTTTCGGCGCGCGTGCGCGGAATCGCTCGGAGTACCGTCGAGTCCAAGCGGCGGATCAGGTTTTGAAAGTTCGGAATGAATCCGTCGGCGGATTGAAATTCTCGGAGCCACTCGACCGGAACGGTCAGCAAACTTTCCTCGCTCAAGCCGCTCCCCCGGTTTCGTCGGGAGGAGTCGGTCGCGGGGCGCGGGTAAAGAGGCGCACCGGGGCGGTCTCCGACGTCGTTTCACCCTCTTTCCGAGCAACTTCTCCACGATTGGTCTGCTTCCGAGCGAATTCCTCGTGCAATGCGCTCGCCCGAGGTCCCATCTGGCCCTGATACTTGCTGTGAATCGACGGGTGTCCGTACGGAACGTCGGCTGGGGTCGTCATTCGGCAAAAGGAGATTTGAGCGATGCGCATACGCGGATAGAGTGCGATCGGTAAATTCGCGACGTTACTCAGTTCGAGGGTGATTCGTCCCACGAACCCCGGATCGATGTAGCCAGCCGTCGAGTGAATCATCAATCCACAGCGTCCCAGCGAGCTCTTCCCGTCGAGGCGACCGACCAGGTCGACGGGGATGCCGACTACCTCGGACGTGCTACCCAGCACGAACTCGCCCGGATGAAGGATGAACACGTCCTCCTCCGGAACTTTGATGAGTTCGGTCAGGTCATCCTGCGGTTGGCGAACGTCAATGTAGGGACGGCGCGAGTTGCGGAAAACCAGGAACTCGTCGTAGAGGTGTAAGTCCACGCTCGACGGTTGGATGCAGTCCGGGTCGAGTGGTTCGATTCGGATGCGACCGTCCCGGATCTCTTCGCGGATGGTGCGATCGCTCAAGATCATTGTTACCGTTCCCCCAATTTTCGGACGATTAACCGCGCCGGGCTCCCGTAGTTCGCGCCGTTCGCGGGGCGGCAATCGTGGCGGGCTGACAACTCCGCCGGTCCAATCTCTCCAGCGGGTTGCCGCCCCACCTAGAGTCTAGCACTCCTGAGTTAAGAGGCCGCCAGATCCCGCGCCCGGAAGATTAGGGGCCGGTAAGAACTTGAAGCGGAGCCACTCTTGCCGACGCTATTGCGGTCCCGGACTTATATTTCGAGGAGGTAAACTGACTAATCATTCGTCTGACGATTTCGGGATCGGAATGGTGAAATAGAACGTCGTAGTTCTGCCCGGAATACTCTCGACCCAGATTCGTCCCCCGTGCGCTTCGACTAACCCTTTCGTGATGTACAGACCTAAACCAACGCCACGAACACCACTGGCTTCGGCGGTCCGGGTTCGGTAGAAACGTTCAAAGACGTGTTCGAGATCGGTTGCTGGGATGCCCTCGCCACGGTTGGTCACCGCGGTCTCGACCTCGTGGTCTACCGGTTTAACCGTTACGACGATGTCCGATTCTGGATAGCTGTATTTCGCCGCGTTTGAGAGAAGGTTTCCGAGAACCTGTTCGATTCGCGCGGCATCGACGTCGACGGGAGGGATACCGCTCGCGATCTCGAGCCGCACGACGTGTCCAATGGTTACCGCGGTCAACCTTTCCACGATTGATTGGACCAGAGGACCGAAAGAAACCACGCTCTTTTGCAGCGTTAGCCGGCGAGCTTCGATGCGGGAGATATCCAAGAGATCCGCGATCATTCGATTCAGGTTATCCGCCGCGGCCCGAATGTGGTCGAGGGACGCCAATTGCTGTTCGCGCTCGGTGCTTCGTTGCATCTGGAGTCGAAGCCGGTCCGTGTAGCCGCTGATAATGGTGACCGGCTGACGCAAGTCGTGGGCGATAACCGAAGTCCATTCTTCCCGCAGGCGCTCCAACTCCTTGAGCGTTGAGATGTCTTCGAATACCACGACGACCCCGAGGACGCGGCCACCGCCGTCGCGGATTTCAGTTGCTTCGACGAGAATCGGAACTTCACGTCCGGTCGGTTGGTGGATGACAAGTTCCTCCGGAGGAACCTTTTCTCCGCGAAAAGCCCGGACGCTTGGCAGGTCTTCGTAAGCGCACGGTTTATCGCTAGGCTTGTAAATCTGGCCAGCGTACTGACTAATTCCGCGGTAGGGCAGAAGTGGCTTGCCGAATAACTCCTGTGCCCGCTGGTTTGCCACGATTCGCTGTCCATCGACATTCTCAATTAATACAACGCCGGCGGGGGTTCGCTCGATCACCGTGCGCAGCCACGCGTGATCCGCTGCCAATTGTTCGGTGAGTCGTTCGCGCTCCTCTTCCGCCTGCTTTCGTGCTGTGATCTCCATGACCACAACGCCGATGCCCAGCACCTTGTTCGTGTCGACGCGAACCGGGTAGTAGTTGACTAGCCAGGTGCGATGTACCCCCGGCGCCGCAGGCGTCACACCACTCACCTCGAGATTAACCGCGGGCACGCCAGTCTCCAGGACGCTTCGGAGCATTGGGCCAAGTGTGTTCCAGAGTTCTGGTAGTACATCGGCAACTGAACGCCCGAGGATATTCTCGAAGGAGTAACCGATCATCTCCGCGAGCGCCTCGTTAAGACGCTCGAATCGAAATTCTCGGTCCAGTAGCCCCAGGCCAACCGGTGCGGCGGCGAGCAGGGTATCGAGCAATGCCAGGGCTTCCGCCTTTTGGCGCATAGCCGTGTCCACTGCCTGATAGAGACGCGCATTGTCAATCGCCAGGGCTGCGCGGCGGCCGAGTTCTTCCGCGAGCTGGAGATCTTCTCGTCCGAAGCGCCGCTCAGATTCGGTGGTTCCGAGCGCCAGAGCGCCATAGGTGTGACCGGGTGCGATCAACGGTACGGCGATGACGGAGCGGGTCGCGATCCGCCGCAAGATGTCCAGAGTCTCCGGGGCAGGGGCCATGGACTCCAGGACAGACTCGGAGACGTCCGGGATCAGTTGAGCTTGCCCCGTCCGGAGCGCCTCCCCCGTGGTAGTTGGCAGGAGGGTAACTTGGGGATACCGGCGCGCCAGGTCCGCGATTAAGCCGGTAGTCGTCGAACTCGTGCTCGCGATCGCGACCGGGCGCAGACGTTCGCCACCTTCTATGGTGTAGACAATACACCAATCCGCGATTGTTGGAACGGCCATGCGCGCTACTTGCCGGAAGGTGCTGACGTAGTCCAGTGAACGTGCCATCTCCTCGCTGGCCGCAGCGAGGAACGTGGCCCGACGCCGATCAGCTTCGGCACGGAAACGAGCGGAACGCACCAGAGCGATCACCACCGCGACAAACGCGCCCGCGACAGCGAAGCTGGCCATCGGGATAAGGGGGACTTGGTAATTGAAGACAGTTACCGCGGGGAGGTGAGGCGCGAAGATGTACCCGCCCGCAACCGACCCCAACAATGTTGCAAGTAGGCCCGGCCCAAGCCCACCGTACCAGGTCGCGATGGCGACCGCCATGACAAACAAAACGTAGGGCGAGGCAAAAATGTAGTGGCGTACGACCAGCGATAACAGCGTGGCAACAACCGTCACCAGGACGGCTACGCTATAGCCCCGGAGAACTCTGGTCTTTCGCGTAAGACACGCTCCTACGGGCAGTGGCCAAAGACGGAGACGTCGTTCAAAGGAACGTCACGTTCCGAGCGAGGTCGGACGTTGCCCAGGGGCCAAGTGGTCCGGTGAGTGCGAATTGCCGAGCGAAGTGTCAAGTTCCGTACCAGTCCCCAGGCCGGCTGAGTCCGCACCTTTCGCCAGGTAGCCGATAGAATCGGAACTTTTTGCGTTGTCGTTACGTCATACAGGTAGCAGGGCCGCGTCACCCAGTTGACAAATACGTTCGGTCGGCCCGTGAGAGGTTCAGGAAATGAGGATACTTCATACCAGGTTGAGGGGAGCGTTGGTCGGAACGGTGTTGCTCGCGAGCGGCGTTGTCGCCGGCTGCGGGCTAACGACGCAGTCCGCCACCAGCGCGTTGCAATCGCGATCGACTCCGGCGACGTCGACGGCGCCCGCGGTACCGGGTGGGGTTACCGTAGCCGGTCCCTCCGCCGCGGGAAATACCGCACCGGCGCCAATGATCGTTCAAGCGGCTCCGAATATCGCGAACGGTACCTCAACCAGCCTGGCTCACAGCATTACCGTCAGCGGCACCGGCGAGATCAAAGCGGTACCGGACGAAGCGTTCGTGAGCGCTGGCGTGCAAACCCGAGCCCAGACTGCCCAGGAGGCCCAGTCGACGAACAACACGCAGATGCAAGCCGTGATCAATGCCGTCAAGGCGATGGGAATTCCGGACAGCGACATTCAAACGAGCGGCGTCTCCCTCTATCCGGTCTATGGTACTAACCAGACCCTGGAAGGGTATCAAGCGCGCAATACCATTAGTATTACCGTTGAAAAGATCGACCAGGCGGGACAGGTTTTGGACGCCGTGGTGAAGGCCGGGGCAAACGAAACCGCCGGAATTCAATTTGGGCTGAAGAATCAGACCGCGTTGCGAAATAAGGCGCTCGCCGCGGCTGTCGCCGACGCGCGCTCGAAAGCTGACGCTCTCGCGGCCGCCGCCGGCGTCAAGATCACCAGCGTTGAGGCGGTCTCGGAAACGTCGGTCAACGTTCCGGTCCTGGTCTCCCGAGCATCGGTCGCGGCCGCGGCGTCTCAGGCCGTTCCGGTTGAACCTGGCCAGTTAACGGTCAGTGCTCAAGTGACCGTGGCGTATGGCTACTAGGCAGGAACGCGAGATTGGCGTTGACAGGGGCCGGTCGTTCACTTAGAATAATTAAAATCTGAGAATTGTTCTCAGAAAATAACCAATGTTCGCACCTGGCAGAGGGGTTAGGGCGGCTTCCGCCGCCGGGCGAACGGAAGGGCGACCAGGTGGTTTCGATCGTCCCCAATGCCGAGCGCGCCGAACAACTTGTCGCTCGTCTTCAACTTTCCGGCCACCGGCTGACCCCGCAGCGGCTCGCCCTGGTTGACCTTTTGACGAGCGATCGATCGCATCCATCCGCCGAGCAGGTTTACAATCGGCTGAAGGCTCAGTACCCCACGATTAGCCTGGCGACGGTATACAACACCTTGGAGATGCTGGTTGACCTCGGCGAGGCCTTACCGCTTGACCTGAACGACGGCTGCACCCGCTACGACGTGGTGCGGCCGGCCGCCCATCCCCACGTGATCTGCCGACGCTGTGGCGCGGTCCAGGATTTGGACCTCGCGGGACTCGAGGAACTTCTCAAGCAGGCGCGTGCCGCGGTCCAGTTCCAGAGTTTGCAGGCCCGGGTTCACTTTGAAGGTATTTGCCCAAAGTGTACGCAAGAAGGGGTGAAGACCGCCGAGGCACCGGATGCGTAGGCACGACCTGGGCCAGTGGGTCACCGAGGACTACGTTGCCGCGGTGGCGACCCTCGAATCCGACGGACGGACGGTGATCGGCGCGCGTCTCGCCGAGTTTTTCGGGGTGACGCCGCCAACCGTGACCGACATTATCCATCGCCTGGAGAAGGCTGGTTATCTCGCGATCGGGGAGAATAAGACGATTGGGCTTACCGACACGGGGCGCGCGCTTGCCCGGCAGACGCTCCGTCGTCGTCGGCTTGCCGAGCGCTTTTTCGTAGACGCTCTCGGTTTGACGATGGCCGATGCCCAGAACGAAGCCGACCGACTCGAACACGCCCTCTCCGACGAGGTGACCGAGAGGCTCAGCCACGCGCTCGGAGACCCGGACTCCTGTCCGCACGGTGAACCGATCGTCGTGCCGACGGCAACTCCGAGCCACCTGTCGACGACCCTTGACCGCGCGCCGGTTGGGATCGACCTGGTGTTGGAGCGGGTCAGCCTGGAGGCGCGCGGTGACCGCGAACTTCCTCAAGAATTAGCCGAACTTGGCCTGGTGCCCGGGGCGCGCGTCGCGATCGAAGGGGTCAGCGGCGAGGATCTAGCGATTCGAACCGCGTACGGCGTATCACCACTGAGTCGAAGGGCCGCCGGTGCGCTCGTCGTGCGTGAAGCCCAGTCCGTCAATCGGTCGAGCGAATCGGAAAAGCTGGAGCCGCAATATCACCTCACCGTCACGGCAGTTCAAGGAAAGTGTTTAGCGGGCCACCAGGAAGGCGATGGCTTTCAGTTCGGACACTGCGCTCCGGCCGGGCTGTGCCTCGACGCGCTTCAGAGAGTGATTCCGGCGTTGAGTGCCCTGCGTCTAGGTGATCGGAGTGGCGCGATTCAGGTTCCCTGCCCGGACGACGGCATCGTCACTTTTATGGTCGAGCGGACAGTTGACGCGCACGCCAAAGACTCGCGGCTGGATTCTGGCCGCGCTCGGCCGACGGGTGCGCGAGCGGCCAGCGCATGATGGCGTTTCATCCCCAGACTCTCTTGGCAATTATTATTGGAGCGTTCCTCGGCTACCAGACCGGGCGGCTTCTCTGGCTCCGTCGGCAAATCGCGCTTCCGCCCTGGCCAATCATCGCCATCCTGGCGGTGGTTGGTCTACTGAGTCAGCGGCTATTTCTCGCGCTTAGTCTCGTCGAGGTCTGGCAACTGATCTTCTTTCCGCTCGTCGTCGGTTGGGGCGCCGGTTTGGCGGTTAACCGGCGCTATTAGAGACGAATCCTCATTGTCAGGTCACCACCCAATCGCGTAGCCATCTCGTCGAGGGTCGGCTGCCCCATAGCGAGCGCCGGTTGATGGATCCAGGTTAATCATCATCTCGCTTCCCGCGGCTTCCCACGGGCCGATTATGCGCACCGGTTGCCCACGTTGTCGCAGTCCTTCGACGCTGTCGACGGGAAACCTACGCTCTAACAACAGTGCATCCGTACAATTGTGAGGTATCGTTGATTCGGTGCCGTCCTGAAGGTGACGCCAGCGAGGGGATTCGACTGCTTCGACAACCGAGTAGCCGTGGTCGAGAACTCGGCTAATGACCTGCAGGTTAGTCTGCACCTGAGTGTCGGCTCCGGGCGTCCCGCAGACGAGGATCAAGTCCTTGTCTCGGGTCACCATCACGGGATTCATGGTGTGGCGCACCCGCTTTCCGGGTTGCAAGCAGTCGACGTGGTCGGGATCCAGATGCCAGTAGGTCATTCGATTGTTCAGGAGAATCCCAGTTCCGTCGACGACAAGACCGGACCCAAAGCTCGATTGAATGCTCTGTAACTGGCAAACCGCGTTTCCGGCACCGTCGACGACGACGAAGCAGGTCGTATCCTCTCGCGCCTCGGGAATCGTTCTCCGCGGGCGTCGCGATTCGTGCGGAGTGGGATTGCCGGCCATCACCAAATCCGATGCGCGGTTCGGGTCGATCAGCCGCGCTCGCTCGGCCGCGTAGGTCTTCGCGAGTAAGCCCTCGATCGGAACGTCGACGAAGTTCGGATCCGCGAGGAAGGCTTCGCGGTCGGCAAAAGCCAGCTTCTTGGCTTCGACCATCAGGTGTACCAGTTCGGCGCTCAGCGGTCCCAAGGAACGAACGTCGAAGCCTTCCAGTAGATTGAGCATCTGCAGGAGGACGTGACCGCTCGAGTTTGGCGGTGCCTCGTAAACGGTGTAGCCGCGATAGGTAACGCTGATTGGCTCTTGCCAGGAGGGTTCGTAACCGGCGAGGTCGTCCGCCGTGATCAGCCCGCCATAGTGCGCGCTGCAGTCCGCGACCGCTCGGGCGATTGCCCCGCGATAGTACGCCGATTCTCCGTCGGCGGCTAGCGAGCGAAGCGTATTCGCCAGGTCTCGCTGAATCAAAATCTCGCCGGCACGCAAGGGACGGCCTTCGCGGGTGAAAATAGCTCGCGAAGACGGGAACTCCGCCAGGCTCGGATCGTCGGCGATTCCCTGGGCAAGTTTCTGTGAGATTGGAAATCCCCGTTCGGCGAGTTCGATAGCCGGTCCCAGGCAGGAGCCGGCGTCCAGCTGCCCGTAAGCACCATGGGCACGGAGCCAGCCGGCGACCAGACCGGGAACCGAGACGCTCCGAATCCCCTTCATGGGGATCCCGGCGGGTAAATACTCGTCACGGGTCGCGCTGGTCGGTGCCGGGCCGGTCGCGTTCATGACCCGAATCGCACCGGTTGCCCCGGCCCGTACCATAATGAATCCGTCGCCGCCCAGTCCGGACATATTCGGCTCGACAACTCCGAGCGCGGCGGCAACCGCGAGCGCGGCATCGACGGCGTTGCCTCCCTCGCGAAAGATCGTATCGCCGGCGCGCGAGGCCAACGGGTGACCGGAGCAGACCATCGAGGAGAGGCCAGCGACGACTGGCCGATAGGCTTCACTTCGTAGGCCGTGGGGACCGAGATTCATCAGTGTACTCCTACGCTCGTACCGTGGTGTCGTCTTCGACCGGGGTGGGGACACTCCGCAGCAACGCGGCGACGATGTCCGTGGCCGATAACCCGTCTAAGCGAGCCCGTGCCGCGAGGCTCAGGCGATGAGCAATAATGGGCTCGACCAGGCGCTTGACGTCGTCCGGTAGGACGAACGACCGGCCCTCAATCGCGGCGACCGCCTGGCTGGCTCGGAAAATCGCCAGGGTTGCCCGCGGGCTGGCGCCCAGGGCAATCGCTGGATGCTCTCGACTGGCGCGAACGAGGTCGACGATGTAGCTCTCGACGGCATCGCTCACGTACACCTCGCGACAGGCTCTCACCAGCGGCGGTATTTCGTCCTCGTCGAGTACCGGAACCAGATCGTCGAGCGGGTTCACACTAAAGAATCGTCGGGCGATCTGTCGCTCCTCATCGCGGTCCGGATAACCAAGTCGTATCCGAATCAGGAAGCGATCGAGTTGAGCTTCCGGTAGCGGGAATGTTCCCTCAAGCTCGATCGGGTTTTCGGTCGCCAAGACCATGAATGGTCGCGGCAAACGGCGGGTTTCCCCATCGGTTGTCACCTGTCGTTCTTCCATCGCCTCGAGTAACGCCGACTGGGTTCGCGGCGTGGCGCGGTTGATCTCGTCGGCGAGGACAAGATTGGCGAACAGCGGACCAGCACGGAATTGAAATTCCTGGCTCTTCTGGTTGAAGTAACTCAATCCGGTGATGTCCGAGGGCAGTAGATCCGGCGTGAACTGGATACGCTGAAACGAGAGGCTCAACGAGCGAGCGAGAGTCTTGGCCAGAGTCGTTTTCCCGACGCCCGGTACATCCTCGAGAAGGACGTGACCATCGCAAAAAAGGGCGACCAGGAGAAGAGTGATCGCTTCTTCCTTTCCGACGACGACCCGTCGGATATTGTCGCGCAATCGCCGCGCGGCCTCGGCTACCGTCGCCGGTTCAACTAGCATGATCCGTCCTTGGTCCGGTTGTTCCGCGAGCCAGCCGACGGCCAACAACCGCGGGTGGTCTACGCCCGGATAGAGTACCGGAACGGCCGCCCGACGCGCAACCAGCAGCAAGCGATTGGGTGGACGAGAAGGAGAAGAAGAAGCTAGCGGCCCTCGTCTTGCATCTTCGCTGCCTCACCGTCGCTAGGAGATTCCCCGAGGAGCACTTTCGCGGGAGACGATCAACGCTCGAGCGAGGGAACCATGGATCCAAAGACGCTACGCGAGATCGAACTCTGGAGCGGCCTTGCCGCCGCCGTCATGGGCATCGTCGGGCCGTTGTATGGATTGCTATTCGTTCTGAATATATCCTCGGAAATTGGATCGATCCTGCTGGTCCTGCTGGGGCTGGACCTGGGTGTCGCGGTCGGAGCGATGATCGATAGCCAAACGCGGAGTACCCAAGCCGCCAGCACGGGCCTGGCGCTGCTCTGGGCCGCCACCGTTCCCCTGGTTGCCATGGTGTTTCTCTACGCCTATGGATTCGGCCTGTTCATTTTGCCAGCCGCGCTGCTCGCGCTTCTCTCCGCGCTTGCCGGATCGTGGGCCGAACTTGAAACTCGTCGAGTGGCCCGGTGATTACTCCAGAAACTGCCCGAGGCCAGGGCACGCCCTGGCCTCGAACATCTTTCGGTATCTGAACTATCCCTTTAGCCCAGTTAGGGTGACCCCCTGGATGAAGGTGCGCTGCGTGAAGAAGAAGAGAACGATGATCGGCGCGGTGAGCAGGGTAGACGCTGCCATGAGTTGGCCCCACTCCGTGCCGTACTGGGTGTTGTATTGCTGCAAGCCGAGCGAGATGGTGTACGTGGTTTGGTCGGTGAGGTAGATCAACGGACCAAGGAAATCGCCCCACGCGCCGAGAAACTGGAACAAGGCGACGACGGCCAGGGCGGGCCGTATGAGGGGAATGACGATTGAACGATAGATCCTGAACTCGGACGCGCCGTCGATACGCGCCGCGTCCGCCAATTCCATCGGAATGGTCAGCATAAACTGACGCAACAGGAAAATGTAAAACGCTGAACCGAAGAAGTGCGGGACGATCAAAGGAAGAAAAGTGCCGACCCAGCCGACGGTGCGAAAGATGATGAAAAGCGGCACGAGGGTGACTTGATACGGTAGCAGCATCGTGGCGATTGTCACGATAAAGAGCGCGTTTCGGCCGCGCCAGCGCACCCGAGCCAGGCCGTAGGACACGAGTGAGCAGGAGATCACGTCGCCAATCGCGGTGATGACGCAGTAGACGACCGAGTTCTTCAGGTAGACGAAGAACGGGATCGTCGTAAGCGCAAGTCGATACTGGTCGATGGTCAGCGGCGACGGGATCCAACGCGGCGGAAAGAGAAAGATTTGGGGATCCGTTTTCAGCGATGTCGACAGCAGCCAGAGGAACGGCACGAGAAAAACGAGACCAAGAATCGCGAGAACGACGTGGGTGACGACGGCCTCGACGGTCTTACGAAACGGACGCCGGTGCACGAGCGGGTGCACTCCCGAGGTTGCGATACTCGCATTCATCTGCCCACCTCCTAGCGCGTGTCACCGCTCTGATAGTAGACCCAGCGATCTGACGTTCGGAAGACGATGAACGTCAGAAGGAAGATCACCACCGTCGCGGCCCAGGCCATCGCCGATGCGTAGCCCATCTTAAAGTCGAAGAAGGCGGCTCGGTAGAGCAGCAGGCCAAACACCGTCAACGAGTCGGCCGGGTTGCCGGTTCCGCCGGTGATGACATAAGGAATCGTGAAGAACTGGATGCCAGCGATGATGCCGATGATCAATTCGAAGAAGATGACCGGCGTCAGCATGGGTAATGTGATCGACACGAGACGTTGCCAGGCATTGGCGCCGTCGACCTGCGCGGCGTCCTTGAGGTCTTGAGGGACGTCCTGCAGACTGGCGAGGTAAATCAGCATCGTGTTGCCAATGCTACCCCAGAGACTGATTAAGATCACCGAGGGCTTCGCCCAGGTCGTCGACGCCAGCCAGCCGGGTCCGGCGATGCCAACCAGCGAGAGGAGCCAGTTCGCAATGCCGTACTGGGGATTGAGAAACCAGACCCAGAGCAGCGAGGTCGCGACGGCCGGAACGAGCACCGGCAAGTAGAAGAGCGTGCGGTAAACCGCAATGCCTCGCACTTTGAGATTGAGCAGCAAGGCGACCCCGATGCTCAAAAGAATGTTTAACGGAATCCAGAGGACCATGTAGTACGCCGTGTTATACAGCGCCGTTAGCATGTTCGGATCCTGGGCTAGTTGTGCATAGTTCCCCAGGCCGATGAAAGTTGGCGCCTGTAGGAGGTCGTACTGGGTCAAGCTGTAATAGAACGACGCGATCGTCGGATACACGATGAACGCCAGGATGCCGAATATCCAGGGCGAGCAAAAGAGCAAACCGGTAATGGTCGCTCTCTCGCGGTACCAGAATGAAGCCGGCCGGGTCGGTGTCACCGGCCGGCGAGCGGCGGTGCTTGCTTCGGCCATCGATTTTCCTCCCGAGGGTGATAGTGCGGATGGAGCAGGTTGAAGCCAGTCAGGACCAAATATCGCCGAAGCGAACCCGCTCGAGGATTCGGCACCGCTCGCGGCACCGAACCCTCGGCAATTAGGTCGGCAGGCTGGGCGTTCTGACTAGGAGAAGTGTTTGAACCACCCGTCCTTCGTGAGTTGGCCGTTGACGTCGGTCGCGACCTGCTTCAGGGCGTCCGCGGGAGAAGCCTTGGCGTACATCGCGTTGCTGGTCGCGGTCAGCAGTTCGTTCCAGAGCATGTTGCCTTCAGGGATCACCGGTCGGTGGTGGCTATTCGGCAGCAAGTCACTGAAGACTTTGTAGTTACCCGCGGTGAATGCCGGATCTTTCAGGGCGTTCGTTCGGGTTGGGAAGTTCGACACCGCTTTGCAATACTTCGTCTGCTCCGCGTCGTTGGTGATGAACGAGGCAAGCGCGAACCCGTCCTGGACGTTTTTGGAACCCTTTGGGACAGTCCAAGACCACCCGCCGGACCAGGTTGTTGGCTTGACCCCGCTCGGCTGCGGATACGGAATGATCTCGTACTGCAGGCTCGGGCCATACTGCTGAATCTGACCAATGAGCCAGCTTCCGTTGGGATCGGTGGCCACCATGCCGGCGATGAACGGCGATTGAGCCCCCTGGCCGAAGGCCGAGGCGAAGCTCACCATATTCTCTTCGCCATACTTCTTGGCAAATCCGGTCATCCAGGTCAGCGCGTCGACGATCTTCGGATCGTCCGGCGTGACCTTGCCAGTCTTTTGATCGTAGAACGAGCCGCCGAAGACCCAGCCCCAGGTATAGAGCATGCCCTGGTCCATCGACGGGATCAGCCCGAAGCGCTGATACTGGTTGCCATTTTTGACGGTGAGCTTGTCCGCCAGGGTTACCAGATCGTCCGGCGTCTGCGGCATCGTCGTGATTTGGGCCTGGCTCAAATAATCCTTACGGAGATAAAGTGCGCGCGCGTCGGTGTCGATCGGCATAGCGTAGAGCTTGCCAAACAGGCTCGCCTCTTCCCAGGCGAACGGGAGGTACTGATCGGCGGAGATGCCGGCCGTCTTCGCCATGTCGGTCAAGTCATTCAGGGCACCACGGAACGCGAACGAACCGACAATGAAACGGTCGAACTCGGCGACATCGGGCGGCTTACCGCCGGCGATCGCGGTGATGAGCTTCTCGTTTTCCTGACTACCCGAACTGGTCGGCACGTACTCGGCGGTAACCTTGTAATCTGGATTGGCTTTGACAAAGTCGTCGATCAGTGCGGAAAATGCCGTATAGCCATTTTGCGTGTAGTTATGCCAGATGAGGACCGGCTTCGTCCCGCTGCCTTTGGCAAGGTTGACCGGGGTCGGTAGTGGCGTCGGGGTGGGGTGCCCCGGCAACGGTGTCGGAGTCGCGGCAAGGGCCTGGCTTACCGCGGTTGGGCTTGCTGCTGCCGCGGGGGCCGCAGTGGGGCTTGCCGACGATGTCGACGAACTGCAGGCGGCGACGAGCGCCGCGGCGCCAGTGAACAGCGCGCCGGTTACGAACCGACGACGGCTGAGGCGGAGTGAGTTATGTGAGTCCACGGTGTAAATGCCTCCGATTCTCTTGGAATTGGCCGGACTCAAGTTGGTCTCACATTGCGCCGGAAAATGTGATGGCCGCTGATAAGTGTACAGTAGTATACGTATCCACTGGTCCGGACGAGACTTACTCTAGAACTAACCGGGAGACGTGTCAAGATTCGCGAGGTTGGAGCAAAATCCGTAGGTCTAACCGATGGAGGGGTAACGTGACGAAGGCCGTTTCCCCGAGAAAACGCGGGGAAACGGCCTTCGTCTGGGCTAAGTACGTTCGCTATTCGAACGCGCGCGCCTTACGCGTCGTAGTAGAGGAAGAATTCGTACGGATGCGGGCGGAGAGCCATCGGATCGACTTCGCGCTCGCGCTTGTAGGAAATGTAGTTCTCGATCAGGTCCTTGGTGAACACGTCGCCACGCAGCAGGAACTCGTGATCGCCCTCGAGCGAGTTGAGCACCTCGGCGAGCGAGCCGGGGGTCGACTTGATCTTCGCGGCCTCTTCCGGCTCCAGCTCGTAGAGGTCTCGGTCGATTGGCGTCTGGGGCTCGAGTTTGTTGACGATACCGTCCAGCCCGGCCATCAGCAGAGCCGCGAAGGTCAGGTATGGATTACAGGTCGGATCCGGGCAACGGAACTCGATGCGCTTTGCCTTCGGGCTGTTCGAGTACATCGGGATACGAACCGCGGCGGACCGGTTGCGCTGCGAATACATCAGGTTGACCGGGGCTTCGAAGCCCGGAACCAGGCGCCGATAGGAGTTTGTCGTCGGCGCGGCAAAGGCGAGCAGCGCGGGCGCGTGCTTGAGCAGGCCACCAATGTACCAGCGCGCGGAGTCGCTCAACTTGGCGTAGCCGTTCGCATCGAAGAACAGGGGGCCGCCGTCGTTCCAGAGGCTCTGGTGGACGTGCATGCCCGAGCCGTTGTCCCCGAAGAGCGGCTTCGGCATAAACGTCGCGGTCAAGCCTTTTTCAATCGCCACGTTCTTAACGATGTACTTGTACAGAAGCATCTTATCGGCCATGCGGGTGAGCGTGTCAAACCGCAAGTCGATTTCCGCCTGGCCAGCGGTCGCAACCTCGTGGTGATGCACCTCGACGTCGATACCGGCCTCGAGCATCTTCAAGACCATCTCTGAGCGGACGTCCTGAAGCCGATCCAAAGGAGGAACCGGGAAGTAACCTTCTTTGGTGCGTGGCCGATAACCAAGGTTCGGCTTGCCGTTTGCCCCGCTGTTCCAGATGCCTTCCTCGGCGTCGACGAAGTAGTAGCCGCTGTGGCTGTTCTGATCGAAGCGAATGTCGTTGAAGAGAAAGAACTCTGCCTCGGGACCCCAGAAGCTCTTCGTCGCAACTCCGGTCGAGATCAGAAATTTTTCCGCCTTTTGGGCAACGTAGCGAGGGTCGCGAGTGTACCACTCGCCGGTGATCGGATCCTTGATGTTGCCCAGCATGCTCAGCGTGGGAACCTTGCAGACGGGATCAACAATCGCGGTCGTGGGGTCCGGCATTAAGAGCATATCGCTCTCGTGAATCTTTTGGAATCCGCGAATGCTCGAACCGTCGAAACCCAGACCGTCTTCGAACGTGTCCTCTTCGAGTTCGCCGATCGTAGTAGAAAAGTGCTGCCAAGTTCCGACCAGGTCGACAAACTTGTAGTCGACGAACTTGACGCCCTGCTGACGCGCGAACTCAATCACGTCCCGCGGCGTCGTCAGGGTCTTTTTGCCGGTTGTCTCGACGGCCATGACCTGAAATCCCTCCGACGAAATGGTTGCGCTCTTTTATGACGCTCGTGCGAAAGTCTAAACTGGCGGGCCTCAATGGTCTACGTACAAAGAGACGGATTGGACACCACATGTTTGTGCACGCGGCACAAATTTGAGGGAGTGTTTCCTCGCCGCGAGTCCAAACTATTGATAGGCGGCCCGAATAGGCACGGGAGTCGGGCAATCGAACGATCCGCCGAGGGGATTGCAACGGTGATGACCGGATTAACCGCCGGTGATCGTTGGGGTCGAGGGCCGGCTTGGCGGTGGCGGCTTGGGTTGGGACTTCTTGGTGTTTTGGACAACGTTCAGTTTGACGCGAACCTTGCCCAATTTCAGTCCAAGTTGGCTGACGGTGTCTTGAGTAACTTGATCGATCTCCGCGGCTTTCGTCGGAATTTCTACGTCGGGATCGACGCGTGCCTCGACGAAGGGGCTAACAACCTGGCCCCCGCCGTTCAAGGTGACGTTTGCGCCGCGAACTCCCGGCAATCCTTCGACCTCACTGCGAATGCGCTGAACGACCGACTGCGCGCCAATCTCTCGGGCGTCTTCGCCGTGCAGGATGATTCCGCCGCGCTTCGGTCGGCGTAACTCCTGACCCAGCAGAGTTAAGAGCAACAGCGCCGCGACTAAAGAGCCTGCGGTTACGATAAGGCGCGTCACCGAGAACGTATCAACCCGAACCTGGAGAAGTAAGTTCGCGAGGAAGCCAGCGACCCCGTCTGGAGTCACGGCCACCGCGACGAGAAGTACGATTAAGATGACCAGAACAAGGCTTACAACAATGCGATTTATCAGGTTTAGCATAACCATAATCTAGAGCATCCGAGCGAGGGCGTCAAGAAGGGGTTAGAGTTTCCGGGAGCGACGCTCGAACGCCATTTCGGGACGCCCTCCGGGTGCCGAATCTGGTAAAATTGGGGAGGCTTGGCGAAGGCGCCCACCAGTTTGGGGGCGCCTTCTCGGTTAGTTGAGACCTGATCGGAAGTCTGTCCGTGGTGGAGGAGTCAGCCGAATGCCGAAGTACATCTTTGTGACCGGCGGCGTGGTTTCGTCGGTAGGTAAAGGGGTGACGGTCGCTTCACTCGGACGGCTGCTCAAGAGCCGGGGAATCAGCGTCGCGGCGATGAAACTCGATCCCTACCTTAACGTCGACCCGGGCACTATGAACCCGTATCAGCACGGCGAGTGCTATGTCACCGAAGACGGAGCCGAGACGGACCTGGACCTGGGACATTACGAACGCTTCATCGACTTCAACCTATCGCGCGATTCCAGTGTGACAACTGGTCAGGTGTACTCGTCGATTATCTCGAACGAGCGCCGCGGCGATTACCTCGGAGGGACGATTCAGGTCATCCCTCATGTGACCAACGAGATCAAACAAAGAATTCGTCGGGTCGCGGCAGGAACCGGAGCCGAGACGATCATCGTGGAAGTCGGCGGGACGACTGGCGACATCGAGGGCCAGCCGTTTCTCGAAGCCATCCGCCAATTGCACCGAGAACTTGGTCCGGCCAACGCACTGTACATTCACGTTACCCTGCTTCCGTATATCAACGCGACCCACGAGTTGAAGACCAAGCCAACCCAGCACAGCGTGCGCGAATTGCGCGCCATCGGGATCCATCCCGATGTCATCGTTTGCCGCTCGGACTACCCGGTGAGCGACGACCTCAAAGAGAAGATTGCCCTATTCTGCGATGTCGACTCGCGGGCGGTGATCCCGCTTCTCACCGTCGACACGATTTACGAAATTCCGCTTATCCTCGACTCGGCGGGTCTGGGTGATTACATCGTCGATCGTCTCGGCTTACCGGATCGCGAGGCTGACTGGGGCGAATGGCGGACCCTCGTCGATCGCGTTTACGAGCCGAAGCAGCCCTTGAGCATTGGGATCGTCGGTAAGTACGTGGAATTGCACGATGCCTATCTCTCGGTTCGCGAAGCGCTCCAGCACGCCGCGCTGTCTCACGAGCGTGAACTGGAGGTCGACTGGATCGACGCTGAGCAGCTAACGGTCGAAAACGCCGAAAAGAAACTCGGGGAACTGAATGGCATTCTGGTGCCCGGCGGTTTTGGAGTGCGAGGAACTGATGGTATGATCGTCGCCGCGCAGTTCGCGCGCGAGCGGCAGGTGCCCTATCTTGGCCTGTGCCTTGGTCTTCAAATCATGACCATTGAGTTTGCCCGTAACGTGGTTGGGTTGACTGGCGCGAGCAGTACTGAGTTTGACCCGAATACGCCCTACCCGGTGATCGATCTGCTGACCGACCAGCGGAGCGTGGCAGATAAGGGTGGCACCATGCGCCTGGGAGCCTATCCGTGTCAGCTGGTCGACGGAACTCTGGCCGAAATCGCCTACCGACAGGCTTGTATTACCGAGCGGCATCGCCACCGCTGGGAATTTAATAACACCTACCGAGACGCGCTTGTCGAACGTGGCCTCGTCGTCGCGGGAACCTCGCCATCTGGTGATCTGGTGGAAATACTCGAAATGGCGGACCATCCGTGGATGGTTGGCTGCCAATTTCATCCGGAGTTCAAGTCGCGGCCAACCCGGCCACATCCGCTCTTTCGTGACTTTGTCGGCGCCGCGGCCCAGAGATTGCGAGAAGGAGAGCAGCAACGGCTCCCAATCGATGAACCCATGCTGGCAGCACGCTAAAATGGGACTCTTGACGACAACGCACGGGAGTGCTATCATTTACTCGGACCCTTAGAGCGTCAAGTGTTCACACTCCCTATCCATCCACCGTTGCACTCCCACTGGGAATTGGTCTCGATTTGGATGATTCAATAGCGGGGCGTGAACGCGAACAAAATCCCCCCCTAAATGGTTAAAACGTGGCAACATCTCCTGCTGACAATTCAAATCCCGAGCAGCCCACCCGACGCGTTCATACGACGCGCCGACCAGGACCTCCGCGCCGACAAATCGCCCCACCGGGCGATGGTGGTCCGGAGGGGGCGAACGGCACCGCTGGACTCGGCGAAAGTCCATCGGAAGCCACGAATCTCCCTTCACTAAGCCCGAGCCCAGCGCCGGCGTCGCCAAGTTCCTTGCCGTCTCCAATCACGTCCGATGAAGCAATCGAAGCACCCTCCCCACCCTCCTACGTAGGTCGAAGACCGGTGGAGCAATACGTGAACATTGCCGAGCTCGAATCGAAAACCCGAGACGAGCTTCAGGATTTGGCGAAGGAACTGGGGGTCACCGGGTATAGTGCACTGAAGAAGCAGGAGTTGATCTTCCGAATTCTTCAGGCTCAGACCGAGCAGCAGGGATATCTCTTCGGTGGCGGAATTCTCGAAATCGTCGAAGAAGGATACGGATTCCTGCGGAAGGAGGGTTTCCTCCCCGGTCCCGCCGACGTCTACGTCTCCCAGACCCAGATTCGCCGCTTTAGTCTGCGTACCGGCGACATGGTTACCGGCCAGGTGCGCCAACCCAAAGACAACGAGAAGTACTACGGCCTGCTGCGAGTCGAAGCGGTTAACGGACTTGATCCGGACGTCGCGAAGCGACGCCCCCACTTCGAACAGTTGACCCCGATTTTCCCGCGCGAACAGTTCAATCTCGAAACCTCCGCGCAGAACCTGACCCAACGGATCATCAACCTCGTCGCGCCAATTGGACGTGGCCAGCGTGGATTGATCGTCTCGCCGCCGAAGGCGGGTAAGACGACGATTCTCAAGCAAATTGCCAACGGTATCACGAACAATTACAACGACGTTCACTTGATGATGCTGATGATCGGCGAGCGTCCTGAAGAGGTGACCGATGTCAAGCGCTCGGTGAAAGGCGAAGTCGTTAGTTCGACCTTTGACGAGCCGGTTGAAGATCACCGCATCGTCGCCGAGATGGCCCTGGAGCGCGCCAAGCGGCTAGTCGAGGGGGGACGCGACGTCGTGATCCTCTTAGACAGTATCACCCGTCTGACCCGCGCCTATAACTTGATCGTTCCGCCGAGCGGACGGACTCTCTCCGGTGGTGTCGACCCCGCGGCTCTCTACCCACCAAAGCGATTTTTCGGCGCGGCGCGCAAGATGGAAGAAGGCGGTAGCCTGACGATCATCGCGACCTGCCTCGTCGACACCGGTAGCCGCATGGACGACGTGATCTACGAAGAGTTCAAGGGTACCGGTAACATGGAACTGGTACTCGACCGCAAGTTGTCTGAAAAGCGAGTTTTCCCGTCAATTGACATACCGCGATCCAGTACCCGGCGGGAAGAGTTGCTCCTGGACGAACCCACCCTCAAGCACGTCGTTACCCTGCGCCGGATGATCGCGGCAATTGGCGCCACCGAGGGGCTGGAAGCGATGCTCACGCGCATGGCGCGTACCAACAGCAACCGCGAGTTCCTCGCGACCCTCAACAAGGACATCTTGTAAGTAGGACTCGCAAGAAATCGGAAGGCCGGTTGATTCGCGGGCTGACGAATCAACCGGCCTTCCGGCTTAGCGCGCTTCGAGCAGCACGACCTGCGGTCCCTCGGGTAGAGTGGTCTTCACCGCGCTGAACCGTGCCTGGGGCTCCACGTCACTCGCGCCCATTTCCCGGAGAAACTTATCAGCGGTTTCCAGCGTCGATTCCTGGTCTTTCAAACGATAATGCATCGGGATGACGATTCGCGGCTCAACCAGGCTGATGACCTCGGCGGCTTGAGCGGCGTCAATCGTCACCACGCCCCCGACGGGAATGAGCAACACGTCTACGTTTCGGAAGTCCGCGGCTTGCTCACTGCTGAGGACGTGGCCGAGATCTCCGAGGTGGGCGACTACGACATCGTCGATGTCGACGATGTAGGCGGTATTCTTTCCGCGCTTCTTCCCCTTCTCGGCGTCGTGAAAGGTGGGAACACCGAGGATGTGGATGCCCTTGACTTCATATTCGCCCGGACCGCGAAAGACCCGCGGCTCGCCCCCGACCAGCGCGGTCTGGTTGTGACCGGGATGCGCGTGGCTCACCGTGACCACGTCGGCGGTCAGTTTGCTGCCGCCCTTTCTCGGGGTTGGATCACAGACGATCGTGGCGTCCTTTCCCCGCAGGCGAAAGCTGGCGTGACCCAGCCAGGTAATTTCCATGAATATCGTGTCCTTCCATTGGGTCTAGCTAGATATTCTACCCTACTTTTTGCCGGCTTTCGTTCGGGCCAGCGCGACAAGGAAACCAGCCGCGAATTGAGTTAGAATAAGGTCAGCAAGTTCCCCGGGCGTCCCGGTAGCCTGGCTCGATAGAGGAGCTTTCCGTAATATGAGTACCCCGTCTCTCGCCAGGGTCCGTCCGATCGCCGGCCCAGTCTCCTTGTGGCAAACGTCGGTCGGCAAAAAGTACGTGATGGCGGTCACCGGCCTTATCTGGTTTCTCTTCCTGGTTCTCCACCTCTGGGGGAATCTGAAAATCTACTACGGGGCAGATCATCTAAACGCGTACGCGGTCTTCCTGAGGAACGTTGGAGCGCCATTCTTTGGCTATTCACAACTCCTCTGGCTAACCCGAATTCTGCTCGCTCCCGCTTTTATCGTTCACGCCATCGCGGCGGTACAGGTCAAATTGCAGGACTCCGCGGGTCGTCCGCGCGGCTACCTGGCACGTAAAAACCTCCAGTCGACGTTCGCCTCGCGGACGATGATCTGGGGCGGCCTGGTTATCGTCTTCTTTCTCATCTATCACCTCCTCGACTTTACGATTGGCACGGTCAACCCATCGTTTGAGCCGGGAAATGTTTACCATAACGTCGTCGCCAGCTTTTCGCTCTGGCCGGTGTCGGCGTTTTACATCCTCGCCATGATCGCGGTTGGGTTTCACCTGTACCACGGAATCTGGAGCACTTTCCAAACGCTTGGGTTGAACAACCGCCGCACCAACCGTTGGGTACGGAACGTGGCGACGTTCTTCGCGCTGGCCCTGACGATTGGCAATATTTCGATTCCCGTGGCGGTGCTGACCGGAATCGTCAAGTAAGGAGAAAGGGGCTTCATCGTCATGTCGATCATTGCCGAACCGGTCCGTCCGCAGTCCGCTCCCGCGACAACGCCGCTCTACGAGGTGTCTGACCGACCACTTGACGGCCGAGTGCCTCCCGGTCCGGTCGCGCAAAAATGGCAGCAACATCGCTTTGACATGAAATTGGTCAATCCGTCGAACCGACGTCGCTATAGCGCTATCGTGATTGGCTCCGGATTGGCTGGTGGCGCCTGCGCGGCTAGTCTTGGCGAACTCGGGTACAACGTCAAGTGCTTTTGCTATCAGGACTCGCCCCGTCGGGCGCACAGCATCGCGGCCCAGGGCGGTATCAATGCCGCCAAGAATTACCGTAACGACGGCGATTCGGTTTATCGCCTCTTTTACGATACGGTGAAGGGCGGTGACTTTCGGTCGCGTGAGGCGAACGTCTATCGCCTGGCCGAATTGAGCGCGAACATTATCGACCAATGCGTCGCGATGGGCGTACCGTTCGCGCGGGAATACGGTGGCCTACTGGACACCCGCTCGTTCGGTGGGGCGCAGGTTTCGCGTACTTTCTACGCGCGCGGTCAGACCGGCCAGCAACTTCTTCTGGGGGTTTACGCGGCGCTCGAACGTCAAATCGCGGCCGGAACGGTCATGATGTTCCCGCGCCACGAGATGCTCGACCTCGTCTTGCTCGACGGGGTGGCGCGCGGGGTCGTGACGCGCGATTTGGTGACCGGTGAAGTCGAAGCGCACGCGGGCGATGTCGTCGTCATGGCCACGGGCGGCTACAGTAACGTCTTCTACCTATCGACGAACGCGCGGGATTGCAATGCCACCGCGATTTGGCGTGCCTACAAGCACGGCGCCGCGCTGGCAAACCCGTGCTATACCCAGATTCACCCGACGTGCATCCCGCAGTCCGGCGATTATCAGTCAAAGCTCACCTTGATGAGCGAATCGCTACGAAACGACGGACGGGTGTGGGTTCCGAAGCAGGCCGGGGACACTCGCCCACCGGATAGCATTCCGGACGGCGAACGCGATTATTACCTCGAGCGAAAGTACCCAAGTTTTGGTAATTTGGCCCCCCGGGACATCGCCTCGCGCGCCGCTAAGGAAGTTTGCGACGAGGGACGCGGCGTTGGCCCAGGTGGACGCGGCGTCTATCTCGACTTTACTAATGCGATTCAGCGTCTGGGTAAGAGCATCATCGAGGAGCGCTACGGCAACCTTTTCGAGATGTACGAGCGAATCACCGGTGATAACCCCTACGCCAAACCAATGCGGATTTACCCGGCGCCTCACTATACGATGGGCGGGCTCTGGGTTGACTACAACCTGATGAGCACGATTCCTGGTTTGTTCGTTGGTGGTGAGGCGAATTTCTCGGATCACGGTGCGAACCGTTTGGGCGCGAGCGCGCTCATGCAGGGACTGGCCGACGGATATTTCATCTTACCGTCCACCGTTCCGGATTACATCGCCACTGCCAAGCCTGCCCCGGTCGACCCGAGTCATCCGGCGTTCGTCGCGGCGAAGCAAAACGTCGCCGAGCGCCTGCAGCAACTGCTGGCCATTAAAGGTGAACGCACGGTCGATTCGATCTACCGGGAATTGGGTCATCTCATGTGGAATAACTGCGGAATGGCGCGAAACGACGCGGGACTTCGCGAGGCGCTGCAACTCATCCCGCGATTGCGGGACGAGTTCTGGCACAACGCGCGTATTCTCGGCGAGAACGAGGAACCGAATCACTCGCTGGAACGAGCTGGACGCGTCGCTGACTTCATTGAATTGGCTGAGTTACTCTGCCTGGACGCGCTGCATCGGACGGAATCGTGTGGAGGCCACTTCCGCGAAGAAAGCCAGACGGCCGACGGCGAGGCGCTCCGTGACGACGAGCACTTTTCCTACGTCGCCGCCTGGCAATACGGCGGCGAAGGCCGTCCGCCTATTTTGCGTAAGGAACCGCTGGAGTTCGAAAACGTCCATCTAGCCGTCCGTAGCTACAAGTAGGAGCCAGCAAAGGAACTCAAAATGAAACTGACCCTCAAAGTGTGGCGGCAGAAGGGACCGACCGATGCCGGTCGCTTCGCCACTTACGCGGCCCCAAACGTCACCGAACACATGTCATTTCTCGAGATGCTCGACGTTGTCAACGAGGATCTGATCTCGCGCGGCGAGGATCCCATTGCCTTTGATAGTGATTGTCGCGAAGGGATCTGTGGGACATGCGGTTTTATGATTGATGGCGTCGCCCACGGCCCTCGGCCGGCGACAACCGTCTGCCAACTGCACATGCGATTTTACAAGGATGGCGACACCCTCATCCTTGAGCCGTGGCGCGCCGCCGCCTTTCCGGTTCTGAAGGATCTCTGCGTCGATCGGTCGGCGCTCGATCGAATCGTTCAGGCGGGGGGATTTATCTCCGCGAACGTGGGGAGCGCCCCGGAGGCAAACGGACTGCCGGTCTCCAAGCGCGACGCCGACGCCGCTATGGACGCCGCGACCTGTATTGGCTGTGGCGCCTGTGTCGCGGCGTGTCCCAACGCGTCGGGCATGCTGTTCACTGCCGCCAAGGTGACCCATCTTGGCCTGTTGCCCCAGGGACAACCAGAGCGGTATCGCCGGGTACGGGGCATGGCTGCCCAGCACGACGCCGAGGGATTCGGACACTGCACCAATCACGGCGAGTGCCAGGCCGTGTGTCCGAAGAGTATCACGATCGACGCGATTTCCTTTCTAAACCGCGACCTTCGCCACTCAATTCTCAAAGAATAGCGGTTACCGAGCACGTCGTCGGCAAAGAGCCAGCGAGGCAGCCCAGGAATGTGCTGCCTCGCTGGCTCTTTGTAGCGTCGATGAACCTTTCATCGTGGACAATTGAACCGACTAGCCTGCCGGTGTGGTGGTGGCTCCGGGCGTGGCGACGGGCGGCGTTGCCAGTGGCGTAACGGGAACCAAGGTTGGCCCCGGCGTTGGCGTCGGCGGTGCCTTGGGTGGTGTCGTAAGCGCCGACAACAGATCATCTCCGAGCGAACTACTTACGAGATAGACCGACTTCGAGCGGGTCGAATCGTTGGGCAGCCGAACGTAATAGTCCCCGCCGTCTGGCGTTTTGTCGCCAAAGTCGACGACTGCTGACGTACCGCCGTAGGAAACCGTGACGGTGAGTTTAGGCGTCGCGAGGCCGTACGTCGCCAGGTTCGTTGGATTATCGATCGTGCGGTCCGCGGTCAACTGTGCCAGGGTGTCCACCCAGCCACCAACCCGGCCAGCATCGGCCGGTTCCTTCGTCGGGCTGAGAATCCACTGACCATTAGACTGATCGATCTCGGTTGTCTTGCCGGATCCGGACAGGACCAGCTTATTGACCGAGGCGGAGGCAAAGCTCAGGATCACCGGATTGCTTTGCGCCTGACCACTCGTACTCGGTGCTGGCTGCTGGGAGATATAGTAGACGACTCCCGCCAGCACAATGAGGGTGGCGAGAAGGGCGCCGGTAACGCGAAAACTCACGATTTACCTCCGCCCCCACCAGACGAGGATGCCGGCTCCCAGTACGAGAAGCGGAAGGAAGACCGCGCTGCCGTACAGCATGAGATTCAACTGGGTATTACTCAGTACCAATTGACGGTCGTTCGCAACTTTCGCCTGGATTTGGATCAGGTCCTGGTTCGACGTCAACCAGTTCGCCGCGTTGGTCAGCAACTGGTTATTTCCGGGGGCGAAGCCGGTCAGCGCGTTCGTTGCAAAGGCAACGTCGCCGACGAACAGTATCTCGGTCCCGGTCGCGGCCGACGTCCCGCTCGCCGACGCAATTGGTCTGCTGACGCTGACGATGACGTCCAGTGGCCCTTGCGGGTCCACCCCCGGGTCGAAGTGAATCGTCTTCGCGTTGGTTTCAAGCCAACTTCGGTCAGTGGTCTGAGCGAGCGGCTGCACCTGAAGCCCACTTGGCGGGCTGGCCATGGGCGTAACCGAGGTCGCGGCCTGGAACAGCAGTTCCGGCAAATCCTTGGTCACTGGGCTGAACTGATACTGGGTGATCAGCGGCGAAAGGGGATCGTTCATCAGGCTCTGCGCCGGATCAATCACGACACCGTTGCCGATTTGTACCCCGTAGTGTTCGGCGATTGGTTCGAGATTCTGCCGCTGGCCTTTGTCGACGAGAAATATCGCCTTTCCTCCGTTGTCGAGGTAACTTTCCAGGGCGGTCACCTCCTGAGGGAGAAGAGGCGACGTGGGACCGGCCACGATGACAAGCGCGGCATCGCTGGGAACCTTACCGCTCGCGGCGAGGTTGAGCGGCTGCATGCTGAAGTTCTGGGCTTCCATCGCGGCTTTGATGCCGGATGCGCCAGACTGCGCGGTGTTGGTGAAATCAAGCTCGCCGTGACCGGTCAGGTAGTAGGCGACTTCCGGTTTATTCCGCTCGAGTTTTAGCATGGCCGAGGTGAGCGAGCCCTCGTCGCTACCGGTTGTCGACTGCTGCTTCCCGCCGCTGACCAGGACGGTCGTACCAAAGTTTTGCACGTTGTACTGGTGGGCCAGCCCCGGCTGAAGTTGAGGGTCGACGAATTCGTACGAGATTTTGTCACTGAGCTGGGTGTATTCCTTAAGGAGAGCTTCCAACGACCCCCGGCTGGCGTCGCCGGTCTGGTAAAAGGCAATAATGTGAATCGGTTGCTTGATCTCTTTTACGACCTGAACCGAAAGCGGCGACAGCGTATAGAGTTGGTTTTGGGTCAGGTCAAGTTGAGTCGAAAAGCGATTCGCCAGGACGTTGACCAGAACCAGAATTCCCAGGAACGCCGCGCCCATCACAACCGTATTCGTTCCGTAGCGAACTCCCCGGCTGGAGAAGGTCTGAGCGGTTTGTTCCGGGCGTTCCAACGCGGCGTATACTAACAAACCCACGCCAACCGCGAAAAGAACGATAACCGTGCGATCAAGCTGCCCGAGTACGAGAAACGTACCCGCCGCAGCGAAGATGGCCAGCAAACCGAGAACAACAAAGATCGTCGAGATGCGGTCGAGTAACTGACGCACGAGTGCCCGCGGGTTCATCGCCACCGCCTTGTTTCAACGGAGAGGGTCGAGAGGAAAAGGGATCCAACAATCAGGGAAAGGAAGTACACGACGTCCTTCGTACTGATGATGCCGCGAGTCATATCCGTGAAGTGTGTGTACACCGCCAGGTAGGTCGCCACTTGCCCCGGAATGCCTCCGAGCAGGCTTCCAACCCCGTCGATTACCCACAGTACGAGCAGCATCGCGAAGGTAACCACCGCAGCGATAATCTGATTGCTGGTCAGAGAGGAGGCGAACAGACCGAGGGCAATGGCGGCGCCTCCGAAGAGCAGCGCGCCAACATAGCCTCCGATAACGCCACCACGATCCGGGTTGCCGTAAATCGCCAGGAGCGCGGGATAAAAGCCGGTGAGAACGAGCATGGCGACCAGGAGGCCAAGGCTTCCCAAAAACTTGCCGATCACGAGTTCGAAGTCGCGAACCGGGGAAGTCAGCATAAGTTCGATCGTGCCGGTTCGGTTCTCCTCCGCGATAAGCCGCATTGTGAGCGCGGGCACGATAAAGAGCAGAATCGTGTAAACGGTCTGGAACAGCGGTGTGACGTCCGCCGATCGGCTAAACGCGACGCTCAAGGCGAAGAAAATGCCGGTAATCACCAAAAACAGGGCAGTGATGACGAAAAACATAAACGAGCCGAAGTAGGAGGCGAGTTCGCGGCGGGCGATTGCCAAAATTGTCATGAATGTATGCCTTCTAATTCGCGCTGTCTTCGCGGGTTGTTAGCTTCAAGAAGACTTCCTCGAGGCTCATCCCGACCGAACGTAGCTCCAACAGTCCCCAACCGTTGCCTACTACCGTAGCGGCGAGATCCTCGCGCACGTCCTGGCCGACCGCACAATCGACCAGAAAACGGAGGGGACCGTCATTTGGCTGCGACTCAACGGCGAGAACGTTCGGTACCCGGCGAAGCGCGTTTTGCACCGCGTCGGCCGGACCTCGGATCTCCAGATTGATCCGCTCAGCTCCGCGAAGGCGCTTGGTCAAATTGTCCGGGGTGTCCTCGGCGACCACCTGCCCCCCGTTTATGATCACCACGCGATTGCAGGTCATGCTCACTTCCGGGAGGATGTGGGTGCTGAGAAGAATCGTGTGACTGCCGCCGAGGTTTTTGATCAGTTGGCGAGTTTCGGTAATCTGCTTAGGGTCAAGGCCGACGGTCGGTTCGTCGAGAACGAGGACCGGAGGATCGTGGACGAGTGCCTGCGCGATCCCGACTCGTTGTCGGTAGCCGCGGGAGAGGCGGCCGATGAAAGTACGGCGGACGTGGTCGACGTGGCTGAGCTTCATCACCTGTTCGACGCGGTCCTTCCGCAGTTTACCGGTAACGCCGCGAATCTGCGCCATAAAGTGCAGGTATCCCTCGACCGTCATCTCTGGATATAGAGGAACGGACTCCGGAAGGTAGCCAATCCGGCGTCGTGCGTCGAGGGAGTTTGCGAAGACGTCGTAACCATCGACGGTAATTGTTCCGGAACTCGCCGGCATATACCCACAAAGAATCCGCATGGTCGTCGTTTTGCCGGCGCCATTTGGACCAAGGAAGCCCAGGATTTCTCCTTGCTTTACGTCGAAAGTGACGTTTGATATGGCGACTTTGGGACCATAGGACTTAGAGAGGTTGGTGACTTGAATCATGCAAGAAACTCCTTGACATGAACCACCATGCTGCCAACGCCCTCTGGTTCACCCAACGTCGTGCAAGATTGGACGACGTGAAGCATTGGTGCGCACAGGTTCCCAGGAAAAGTATCGAAAATCCAGAGCAAACCATAACACGCCACTATCCGAGTGTCAAAATTGATTAGGAGAACAACGAGAGATCGGTTGCTAAATGGTCTGCTATGGGTACGTATCTTGCGCTAGGCGGAGTGATCTGCTCCGTGGACTTTGCCGACCGACCGACGGTGGAGCGCGGAACGAGAACCGGCGGCACGAGGTTCAGGCCGTGGAAGACCAATTCCCGCAGAGAGCTACCGGTGAGTCGCGTCTTGCCGACTTTTTGCCTCCCGAGTCCGATCCGGCCCAACTGGGCGAGATTTTTTTGCGACGGCTCAAACGTGCCCTGCTCTTGCGCTTCTATACCGAGTCGTTGCTCTCAACCGCGGACCGACGCCTACTCGACCGGGTGATTTACTCGACCTATTGTGATTGCCGACAATTGGGGTCAGTGGCGGAAGCCTGCCGTCTCCTTCGCCAGGCGCGCGCCGGGATCGGGTTATTTCAGCGCCCGACATCTTCAGGAGGAAGACGGCGGTGGTCTATCTAAAGGCATGCCCCCGGTGTCGAGGTGACATTTTCACCGAAACCGATCGACGGGAAGTGTACTTCAGCTGCTTGCAGTGCGGTCACGTGCTCACGCCGCTGGAGGAAAAGCTGTTGCAGTTTCGTACTCAGCAATGGGTACGCGTCGCCGCCCCCGGTCGGCAGAACGCCGCGTAGAAGCCTCCGGCTTGCCCTATCAATTCTCCCCTTTCGGTCTCCTGCCCCATCGTTTGCCACCGCGCTACGTTCAGAGTATTCTCTTACCGAAAGCGATTTCTCCAGGCTCTTGGCCTTTTCGGGGCTCTAAACCGTGGGTCATGGGGAACACGTTAGTGGGCGTGAAGGAACGCGAAGACACGATGAGTGAACGGAACATTATCATTCTTGGCTCCGGCCCGGCCGGACTGACCGCGGCGATTTACCTGGGTCGCGCCGAGATGAAACCATTGGTGATTGCTGGACGCCAGGCGGGCGGCCAGTTGATGCTGACTTCGGAAGTCGAGAACTATCCGGGATTCCCCGAGGGAATCATGGGACCGGAATTGATGGATCGTATGCGCCAGCAAGCGGAGCGATTCGGGGCCGAGTTCGTCGACGAAGACGCCGTCTCGGTGGACTTTGGCGATCGACCGTTTGTGGTCAAGACCGAGGGTGAGGAGTTTCGCGCCGACGCGGTTATCATCGCCACCGGAGCCTCCGCCCGCTGGCTTGGCCTCCCTTCGGAGGCGCGCCTCATGGGTCGAGGTGTCTCAGCGTGCGCGGTGTGCGACGGGTTCTTCTTTCGAAACAAGGCTGTCGCGGTCGTCGGCGGCGGCGACACCGCGATGGAGGAGGCGCTCTTCCTTACCCGTTACGCGAACGCGGTCACCGTGGTGCACCGACGCAACGAGTTGCGCGCGAGCAAAATCATGCAAGAGCGCGCGACGAAGCATCCGAAGATTAGTTTTGTCTGGGATTCGGCAATCAAAGACATCCGGGGGACGGACGCGGTGCAGGGGGTGGTGCTGGAAAACCTCAATAGCCATCAGGAAACCGACCTTCAAGTTCAGGGGGTCTTCGTGGCGATTGGCTATACCCCGAATACCGAGATCTTTCGGGGGCAGGTCGAGATGGACGACAAAGGCTACATCATCCGCCGCGAACACTCACGAACGAACGTGCCGGGCGTATTCGTGGCCGGCGACGTCGAGGATTTTCGGTATCGCCAGGCCGTTACCGCTGCCGGCGATGGCTGTCGCGCCGCGCTCGACGCCGAGGCCTATCTCGAGGGGTTACACTGAGAGCGTACCAGAAGCAGACCGGACTCGACGAGGCCTTGTCGTGACCCGTGCGGACGGCCGAACCGCTCGGGACGCGCGGCCGGTTAAGCTCGAATTGGGCTATTTGCCATACGCCGAGGGGTCCGCACTGATCACCCTTGGCAATACGCGAGTGATTTGTTCGGTTTCCGTCGACGAGGCGGTGCCGCCATTCCTGCGCGGGAAAGGTGTCGGTTGGCTGACCGCGGAGTACCGGATGCTGCCGCGCGCGACCCACACCCGCGCTCCGCGTGAAGAAGCCGGCCGAATCACCGGTCGAAGTAGCGAGATCCAGCGCCTCATCGGACGCTCCCTTCGGGCAGCGATTGATCGGACACGCCTTGGAGAACGCACGCTGGTGGTGGATTGCGATGTCTTGACCGCGGACGGTGGGACGCGCACCGCCGCGATTACCGGCGCTTGGGTCGCGGTGGCGCTGGCGTGCCACCGTCTTCTCGAGTCCGGCGTCATTCTCGAATCCCCGATCGCGCACCAGGTTGCCGCGATCAGCGCCGGCATCGTTGGCGGCGTTGCGTTACTCGACTTGACCTATCTCGAAGACTCCAATGCCGACGTCGATTCCAACGCGGTCCTGACTAATTCTCACGAGACGGTCGAGTTCGGCCTGACGTCCGAGCGCGCGCTCGCAACCGACGAGCAGGTGCAGCACCTTTTGCAGCTCACCCGATTGGGAACCGATCAAATGTTCGCGGCCCAGCGCGACGCGCTCGCCCGGCTTGCCCCTCGCTTCCTTGACGACGTTTTCGCGAGCCGCTAGGATTTTTCGGACGAGTCGCTTGACAAGCCGTCGAGGGAGTAGCGTCCGCAAATAAGAGGAGAATGTGCTGGGATCACTCGAAGCCCAATTGATTCCGCTTTTCGAGCATTTGTACCAAACGTTTGGCTACGCCGGTGTCGTCGTCGCCATGGCGATCGAGAGCGCGTGCATTCCTTTGCCAAGCGAGGTGATTCTTCCCCTGGCCGGCTGGATGGTCTCCCGAGGAATTTTCAACTTCTGGGTGACCGTTTTGAGCGGTACTCTCGGCTGCGTGATTGGATCGACCATCGCGTATTGGGTCGGCTACTTTGGCGGTCGGCCGCTCCTCGAACGCTGGGGGCGCTACGTGCTGATTTCACCGCGCGACCTCGACATCGCGGAGCACTGGTTCGGCCGCTACGGCGAAGTGGCGATCTTCTTCTCACGGATGCTTCCGGTCGTTCGGACATTCATTTCGTTGCCAGCTGGGATCGCGGAGATGTCGTTTGGCCGCTTCATTCTCTATACCGCTCTGGGCTCGATCCCCTGGTCAATCGCGCTCGTTTACGTCGGAAAGGAACTGGGCGACAACTGGGAGGCAATCCGTCCGGTCATTCAAAAGTTTGATTACCTCATTGTCGCGGTGATTGTCCTTGGGGTTGCCTGGTACATTTACCATCATGTCGCGCACTTGATCAATTCGGGAGAGGCGACCGCGACACGGGAATGATGGTCCGGCTGTAACGAGCGAAAGACCGCTGGTACCACGCCAGCGGTCTTTCGCTCGTTACAGCCAGTAATCAGATTAAGAGTTTACATAAAACCCGGGAGTCCGAGACCACCGGTGATCGCACCCATTCGCTTGCTGATAAGTTCCTGAACTTTATCGACCGCTTCATTAAATGCCGCGGTCAAGAGATCTTCGATCATCTGCGGGTCATCGGGGTCGATCACCTCGGGAGCGATCGACACTCCCACGACCTTCTGGTGGCCGTTCATGGTTACCTTAACCACGCCGCCGCCGACCGATGCCTCGACGGTCTCGTTACCCAGGTCCTCTTGAATCTTCGCGACCTGTTGCTGCAACTTCTTCATCTGGTTTAAATTTGGTCTCATGTTTGCTCCTCTGACGTCTCCTCTACCACCTGTCGAACCCGGGCTCCTAAGCCAACCGCGGCCTTGACCACCGGGTCGTCCAGCGCGGCGTGAGTGGGATCCTGGGCCGCGAGCTCTTCCCGAGTGGAGATAACGCAGCGAACGAGAACCTTTTGTCCGAGCACGCGCGCGATGGCTTCCTCGACGACCACCCGGTTCTTGACGTCGTCGATACGCTCGCGATGAAAAGGATAAGGAAATCCGAGCACGAGCGTCTCATTCTCGGCGTCTACCGGCCGACCGGAGCGCAGGAGTGCTTGAACTGAGCGACTTCTGATTCCGCAGGCCTCGAGAATTTCGTTCCAGCGCCGTTGCGCCTCTGGGAAAAGTATACCAGCTTGCGGGGCGCGCAGTTCCGCGGGCGGTGACTCAGGCGCCGGCGCGGTAGGCGGTGGGGTCGCCGTTACGGTTTTCGGCGGCGAACCATTCACCGGAGGGAGTGACGTTGCCGGCCGACCGGACACCCCGGATCTCGGGTCCGTCAGGGCGCCGGTTGGCGGAACACTGGCCGGTGGGGGTGGCGCCACAATCGGAGCTTCCGACGCGTGGCTCGCGGCCGGCGTCGCGTGCAGCAACTCAGCCGATTCAACCACGCTCAACTCAAGGGGAAGTTGAGGGCGGAGGTTGCCGCGGGTGTTTGGCCCTGGGGTGAAGGCGCGAATCATCCCGATGACCTGTGATGGCTTGAGGCGCGTGGACAGCGCCCGCAGGTCTTCCAACGTCTCCGGGCCAACGTCCACCAGGTTGGCAAGGCTCTCCGAGGTTTGAAGAAGGAGAATGCCTCGAAGGGTCTCCACGACGTCCAACGCAACCTGTCGGGTGTCGGCTCCGCTGTCGGCGAGTTCGTTCACCAGTCGGATCGCACCGGCGGCCTGGCCGTCGACGAGGTAACGAATGACCTCGCGGCCGGCCTCCGGCCCGGCCACGCCGAGGACCGTGCGGGCCGATTCCAGGGTTGGGTGCGGGCCGGCGTAGGCGACAATTTGGTCGAGCGCTCCTTCGGCGTCGCGTAGACTTCCCCCGGCGAATCGAGCCAGCATTTCGAGAACGCCGGACTCGGGATCGATACCCTCTTGCTGACAGACGTAGGATAAGCGGCCCACCGCGTCAACCAGGGTGATTCTCCGGAAGTCCAGGCGTTGGCAGCGGGAAACGATGGTCTCGGGCAGCCGCTGAGGGTCGGTTGTCACCAGGACAAAGATCGCGTGCGGCGGAGGCTCTTCCAGCGTTTTGAGAAGCGCGTTACACGCTTCCGTCGTGAGCATATGCGCTTCGTCGAGAATGTAAAACTTATACCGCAACGTGGCGGGAGACAGGCCGACTCGCTCGCGAATTTCTCGAATCTGGTCGATCCCGCGATTTGACGCGGCGTCGAGTTCCACGACATCGATTGCCCGACCCTCGCCGATAGCCTGGCAATTCTGGCAAACCGCGCACGGTTCGCCGTCGACGGCGTTCGGACAGTTAACAGACTTGGCCAGAATCCGCGCCGCTGAGGTCTTGCCGACTCCGCGGGGCCCACAGAAGAGGTAGGCGTGGGCGATGCGCTCACCACGCACCGCGTTGCGCAGCGTGCGAGCAATTGGCTCCTGACCGACGAGATCGGCGAAGCGTTGCGAGCGCCACTTTCGGTAAAATGCCTGGGACGTCAACGTCTGCTCCGATTGCGGGCGGTCGCCTGCGACGACAGTCATTCTACACCGCTACTAGACGCGGGGCAATGAGCGGATGCCCCTGTCTCCGCCTGAGATGAACCGCCCGGGCAATCTGTCATGCGTTCGGGATGGCTATATACGACGAACCGTCCCGGCCGCAACAGGCCGATTAGCATTATTCCGACGCTCTCGGCGAGTTCGACAGCCAGTGAGGACGGAGCGCCGATCGCCGCGAAAATCGGAATCCCCGCGCGAGCGGCCTTCTGAATCAATTCGAATGATGCCCGACCGCTAACCAGCAAAATGCTCCCGCTTAACGGTAGGTGACGACCTAAGAGCCGTTCGCCAACGACTTTATCTACGGCGTTGTGACGACCCACATCTTCGTGAACCGCGACAAGATTGCCCTCTAAATCGAACAGCCCGGCCGCGTGCAGGCCGCCGGTTCGCGAAAAGATTGCCTGTGCCGAGCGCAACTTGGCGTCGAGCGTCCCCAAAACCGGTTCAGGAATGTCGCTCCGATCGCTAATCGGGGCTAGATTCACCCGCGCGGCGTCAATACTCGCCTTTCCGCACAGGCCGCAGCTGGCAGTTGTCGGAAAGTTCCGGGTCCAAAGGGCGGTTGAGGCTTCCAGGTTCGGTCGTAAGCGATAGTTGAGGACGTTCTCCTGCGGAAAGCCATCCTGGTCTGGTGCGAACTCGACGGACAGAATGTCGTCGGCCGACTGAATAATCCCCTCGGCGAAGAGAAACCCGGCCGAAAGTGAACGATCGTCGCCCGGCGTGCGCATGATCAGGGAGACTGGCTGGTTCGCCACTCGGATTTCGAACGGCTCTTCCACCGCGACTTCGTCAGTCGCCTCGTTGATGACCCCGCTCTGGTATCGCCGGACCATCACCTCGATCGCCCGCTCGGCCGGACGATCCTCGAGATCCCGTCGCTCACGTCGCGACTCAGGCATGTCTCGTCTTTCCTCTCCGTCGTTGTCTGATCGTATTACCCCAAAATCCCCACCAAAGACCTAAGCGTGACGGCAAATTGGTGAGAACGTTCCTGGTTGCGCAAGCGATATGATGGCAGCGGGGTGGGTCGGTTCGCTGGTCCTAGCGTACCACGCCGTTCCGCGGTTTGGAGTGGATTCGTCTCAGGTGGCCAGGGGAGGTGGAGGCCGTGCTAGCGCAGGATAGCAGCGCGCGGGCCCATCGGATTCCGATCGTCAATATCTGTCTGATCACGGTTAACGTCGTCATCTTTCTCTATGAAGTTTCGATCGGAAGCGGGGTCGACGAATTCGTCAAACAGTTCGGATTGAATCCATCGCACGTTGGAGCGCTCATTGTCGGTCGCGGCGACTCGAATCTGACGGTTCTCCTCACGCTGCTTACCGCGATGTTCGTTCACGTCAACTGGCTGTCGCTCGCGGGAAACATGCTCTTCCTGTGGATCTTCGGCGACCCAGTCGAGGAGCGACTGGGTAGTGAATGGTACCTGGCGCTGTATGTGAGCGGAGGCATCTTCGCCAACTTTGCCCAGGTATTCATCGATCCCTCGGCGGATCGGGTCGCGGTGGGAGCGAGCGGCGCCATCACAGCCGTCTTGGCCGCCTACATCCTGTCTTACTCCGAGGCACGGGTATCCGTCTACATCCCAATTCTCTTTGTTTTCACCCTGGTCGACATCCCGGCCCTTCTAATGATCGCGTCCTGGCTGGTCGTCAAAATTCTTACGGGTATAACCTCGATCCAGCCGCTAACGTCATCGGTCTGGGGTATTGCCTGGTGGGCGCACGCCGCCGCACTCGGCTGGGGTTTGTTGTTCATAACCGTCGTGCCCAAGCAAATAGACGTCAGTCAAAAGGACTGGAGCGGGAGCGTCACGCAGCGAGCTCAGGAGGACCCCGGGCTTGTTGGACTACTCATTGGTATGATCAACGTCCTCAGCCAGGTGACGCAGATTGCGATTGCTACGCGGGTGATCTTGCTGTACATCGGATTGCAGTCGTCTCCCACGATTGGTCCGTACGCGGCGGCGTTCGTTAAGTATACCCAGTTGTTCGTGCTTCCTTTCGATCTGTTCGTCCACGCCGACCAGTTCCTCGGACAACCGGTCGACCTCGCCGGCCTCGTGGCGATTGGATTCCTATACGTCGCAACGGCCGGTTTGATCTGGCTGGTCGCCGCTTTGCTCTACGACTCCAGCCATACCGGCGCGCAAAAATCGCGCAGCGGATCATACGTCTAGTCCGAGGCGATTAAGCGGCACGGCGGGTCGTTTTGGCCAGGCTGTCCTCAAAGATTCCGAGGTAGTCGTTTACCAGGCGAGGTAGGAGGAAGTGGTCCTTAACCGTCTGGTGGGCTCGGTTGCCAAGGGCGACGGCGCGTTGTCGGTCGCGCACCAGTTCGACGACGCGCTCGGCGCCCGCGGTGACGCTATCGACGAGATAGCCGTTCTCGCCGTCGTCGATTTGGGCCTGGGGTCCCGGCCGGCAACTCGCCACGACTGCCGCGTGTTTCCACATCGCCTCGGTGAGGGGGAGACCCCAGCCTTCACGAATAGCAAGCAAGACGTTGACTTCGGCCGCGCTCTGGACGGCGTCGACGTCCAGTGGCCTGATTTGATCCGCACTGGCGAACAGGTGGATGTCCGGATCCGCGGCGATGGTTGATCTGACCTCATCGACCGTCTTTTGAACCACCGGGTCTTCGCTGGCCTTGATTGTGTTCACGAGCGCCAGCTGAAGGCTGGGAATCTCGCCACGAGCGAGTCGGAACGCGTCGACGACCCCGAGCGGATTCTTCCACGGATCAAGGCGCGCCACCTGACACATGAGGGGTCGACCAGGGTCGATTCCCAGATGGGGCAAACGGGCGCGCGCGGCGTTTCGGTCGATCAGTTGATTTCTCAGCGCCAGCGGGTCGACGGCACCAGGGACGAATTGCTGTCGCGCGTGGGGAACGCTGGGCAACTGACTGGCGAGCGTTTCGAGCAGGAGCACGTCGTACGACCGCAGATAGGGCCGGATGGCCGCGAGGGCGCTCGGTTCGGGGTCGAACAAGTCCAGGTGAGCGCGCCAGATCAGCGAAGCCGGCCGCGTCTGGAGGAATTGACCAACACCCAGTGGCCCAAGACCGTGGACCACGAGAATGTCTGGTTTGAGGCGATCGATTTCTCGCGCGCAGGCTTCGCTGGTGGATCGGAAGCAGTCGAACTTGGCCAAGTCGAGATGGGTCGGTCCGCCCCACAACGCGTCGGTAAGGGCTCGCACGAAGGCAAAGAAAGGTGGATCCGGGCACAAGCTATACCACTGGGCGTCGAGGCCCAAACCGCTGAACGCCGGCTGGAGACTCCCCAGCAGATCGCTCGCCGGTTCGCTGTCCGCAGTGGGACTGAGGTCGACGATTTTGAGGCCGCGCAGCCTTCGTGCCCTTTCGCGAATCTCGCCGAACTGCTGGCCAGTCGCGTAGGAACGATAGCGATCGAACGAACGAGCCACGGTAAAGACCCGGCGGAGTGGACAGGCAGTCCCCGCCATTCGCTTATCCTCCTCATTCACCAGACGCGACCGGTTACGGCGGCCGCCGGACATCGGAGGCACGCTGAGGCACAGAGCGTGCCGGAAGGTGACTGGTTGCGCCAGGGATCGCGGCGTGGGAGGGAAAATTAGTGGACCAGTCGTACGACCAACCATTGGCGAACGACCCTGCTCGGACGGTACCCGCGGCTCCGTCGCCTGGGCCGATTGCTCCCGAGGGAAGTGCGACTTACGAATCGCCCAAACTTCCGGTTCCGCGAGAGAGCGGCTTACGCTACGGCATGGACATTGACGGAACGATTACGCGCGCGCCGCGGCACTTTAAGCGGATTATCGACGCCTTGATGGACAATGGCGACACCGTTTACATTCTGACGGCGCGGCCGGAAAGTTGGCGAGACCGAACGGTGGAACTGCTCGCCGATTTGGGGATTCGCTTTCACGAGTTGTTGATGCGACCGGATGATTGGGTCGGGACGGTTCCCGAGTTCAAAGTGGCCATGGTTGTCGCGAAGGCGATGCACATAACTATCGACGACGATGAGGCGAATTGCTGGGCAATAAACGAGCACACGATGTGTCTCGCCGCGCACATGCTGCCATTTCCTTCGATCTCCGGAGACTGAAGCCATGGCGTCGGGCCGGACCCTCCCTGAGCAGGAATCCCGAGTAGGTGCATCGGGCAGACAATGATTGTTCCAATACGGACGTCAACCGCCCTCCTGTCCGTACCACAAAAAAAAAAGCCCCGTGGCGATTGCCACAGGGCTGGTGGAGATGCCGGGAGTCGAACCCGGGTCCGACGAAATGAGCTAGCGATCGACTACAGGCTTAGTCGGCGATTATAGTTTCGTCCGCCCCATCCCCGCCGACGGGGTTGGCTTGGACTATCGGGCTAGTCTTAGCTCTCGGCTCGTCCGCGCCGCCGAGAGAGCACCCTGACATTTCAGCGCCTACTCCCGACCCGCCAGAGTGAGATCGAGGTAGACGTCGCGACTTAGTTAGGCCGCGAGAGCGAGTTGATTGTTGCCAGTTACTGGCGTGCCAGCTGTTTAACGAGGTATGCCGGCACCTCGGCCTGCTATCACTAACCTTCCTCCGCCGTCGAAACCAATCATCCCCATAGCTGATTCGTTTGACTAGCGATGGATGGCCCGTTCGATCTCACGCTGGGCATCGCGCTCGGCGATGGATTCGCGCTTATCGTAGAGATGCTTCCCCCGGGCCAGCCCAAGCTCGACCTTTGCTCGCCCATGTTTGAGATAAACCCGCAACGGCACCACGGTCAGACCCTTTTCTCGGGTCTTCTGGCGGAGCGCCCGAATTTCCTCACGGTGGAGCAGCAATTTTCGGCGACGCTTACTCGGCGGATTAAGCCAACTGCCCTTTTCGTATGGGGCAATATAGACCTCTTCCAGCCAGGCTTCGCCGTCCTGAACGCGGGCGTACCCTTCCTGGAGACTGATCTTCCCGTCCCGTACTGATTTGATCTCGGTACCGGTCAGGGTTAACCCGGCCTCGTAGGTTTCCAGAATGAAGTACTCGTGCCGCGCTCGTCGATTTTGCGCGATGAGCTTGAACTCGGATTTCTCCATAAACCATTCTACCACAAGTCGCCGGAGGATTCCAGCCGGCGCGGGCCTTAGCTGTCCGGTGTCTCGGCTTTCATGAGCATGAACTTGCCTTCGGCCTCGGCAATGACCAGGCCCTGCGCATCGGCGATCGTGGCACGGGCACGGATTACGCCGTGGCGCTGGTCGACGACTCGCCCGAGCAGTTCATAGCTCGTGTCGAGTGGTGCTGGTCGGCGGAAGCGCGCGGTCATTTCGGCGGTGAGAGTCGGTCCAACCGCGAAGATCGTGGCGTAGGCCAGGGCTTCGTCAAGCATGGTGAGGAGGATTCCTCCATGCAGCATGCCGTCCCAGCCCTGGTACTCCGGTCGAGGCTGAAATTCCGCCCGCGCACCTCCGTCAACGCGTTGGAACGCGAGGCGTAGCCCTATTGGATTTTCGGTACCGCAGCCGAAGCACCGCCGAAACGCTTCGCCACTTTTTTCGCGCAAGGTCGCGTCGTCCACCCGGTCGTGTCCTCTAGCAATGTTGGTGTTTCGTAGCAACCCATTGTAGCAGGTTTGTCGCGGGTTTCCTTGACACTCGCCGTCCGGCCGTGCTAGCGTAGAGCTATCGTCCCGACGGGTCGGTGTCGCGCCTTTACTCTACCGATCAGGAGCTGGCTTTGCCCGCCGCGCCCGAGTTTTCCCCGACGGTTTCCCACTCCGACGTTGTTTCCCTCCTTGGGGATCTGATAGCGATTCCGAGCGTCAATCCCTTGCACCTCGAAGTGGCCACCGCGCCGTACGGCGAGGCCGCTATCGGGGCGTATGTTGCGCGGTACGCCGAGTCGGTGGGCTTGGCGGTAGAGCGACAGGCGGCGCTGAAGGATCGCGACAACATCGTGGTGCGCGTACCCGGCCGTAGCGACGTACCACCGCTTCTCTTAGAGTGCCATCTGGACACCGTGCCCGGTTGGGAGGGCGAGCCGGACCCCTTTCAGGCCCGGGTTGACGGCGGACTCTTGCTGGGCCGAGGAGCGTGTGACGTCAAAGGGACGCTCGCCGCGATGCTTCTCGCGTTGCGCGAGGTGGTCCAGAGTCGACAGATACCGACTCGAGGGGCAGTCTTGGTCGCAACGGTTGACGAAGAGCACCGAGCCCGCGGCGTTCACGCGCTGGTCGAGTCCGGCGAGTCCTTTTCCGGCGCGGTTGTCGGGGAGCCGACGGAATTGGCGATCGTGGTTGCGCACAAGGGGTGCATTCGTTGGCGATTGACCACCCACGGCCGGGCGGCCCATAGTTCGAAGGCGGAACTCGGTCAGAACGCGGTGGAAGATATGATCGATCTCCTCGCCGTCGCCCGGCGCGACCTGATTCCGCGGCTTGCCGCGCGTCGGCACCCGAGTCTTGGTCCGCCAAGCCTGACGGTTGGAACTATGCACGGCGGTGACGCGGTCAACGTCGTGCCAGACCGCTGTGTCGTCGAGATTGACCGTCGCATGGTGCCTGGTGAAACCATAGCGGAAGTCGACGCGGAATTTCGCGCGGCGATCGGTCGAGCCGGCGTGGCGCATCCCCGAGTTCGTGTCGATATCTCGGAGCCCTTTGTCGCCGAGGATCCCCTTGAGACACCTCCGAACGCCGCGATCGTCCGGGAGTTGTCGGCCGCGATTGCCCGGCACGGACTGGTCGCGTCTCAAATCGTGGTGCCTTACGGAACGGACGCTAGCGCGCTGCAAGGCGCCGGCATTCCGACGGTGGTGTTTGGGCCCGGAACAATCGACGTCGCCCACACCCGTGACGAATACGTCGAGATTGCCCAGGTCGCGCGCGCGGCGGAGATTTTGACCTCGCTGATTCTTTCCCCACCCGATTAGCGCCATCTCACTTCATTACGCCAAGGAAGAAGACATGTCCGAACAGCAATCGACCGAAGAACTCAAGCGCGTGATGGTCATTGCCGCGCACCCGGACGATCCGGAGTTTGGCTGCGCGGCGACTGTCGCTAAATGGGCCGCGATGGGTCGCGAAATCACTTACGTCCTGCTGACCAGTGGCGACAAGGGTAGCCACGACCCCAACGTGCGTCCCGGACAGATCGCCGGTACCCGCGAGGTCGAACAGCGCTCGGCCGCGGAGGTTCTCGGCGTGAAGGACGTCATCTTTCTGAACTACGCGGATGGCTTGCTGGAGAACACCCTCGACCTGCGTCGCCGCCTGTCGCAGATTATTCGCGAGCGTCAACCCAATATCATCCTGGCGATTGACCCGTGGCGTCATTATCAGCTGCATCCGGATCACCGTGCGGCGGGGATGGCCGCGCTGGATGCCCTTTGGGCTGCGCGGGAGTGGTACCTCTTTCCGGAGCAACTACTCGGCGATCGCGAACCGTGGCGGGTGAAGGAAGCGTATCTTTTCTGGACTGAGCATCCCGATTACTGGGAAGACGTTGGCGAAGTCATCGACAAGCGGGTAGCGGCTCTGCGCTACCACGCGACCCAGATCGGCAGTCGCGCGGACACCCTCGAAGAAAGAGTCCGTAAGTCCGCGCGTGAGACCGCCAATGGGCACGACATGGAATATGCCGAGGCTTTCAAGAAGTTGACGTTCTGAACCCGGCCTCGGTTGTCGGCGGCGAATCCGGTGGAATGGGAGTTGCACTTACGTCCGACGCGGGGTGCGGGTCTCGTGACCGCGGAACCAGGCAGCCAACCGAGGAGATCGACAATGCCAGATCGTAAGGTGTTCAAAGACTACTTCGAAGAGGACGTTCGAGTCGCGTTCGAACAGGGGCAGCCGGCGTGTTGGTATGATCTGGTGCGATACCTTGAGCGGCGCGGGCTCGATCTCCTAGCGATCTCTCCCGGTGAATGTGCCCACATGATCGCCGATGCGAAGCAGGCGATGAAAGACAACGTCCCGTTTGCGTTTCACGCCGAACACGCCTTCCGCGTCATGAAGAGCCATCGCAATCCGGAGTTGGTGCGGCAGGAAGAGCAGCGTTGGATCGAATGGGCGGCGAAGGCGCCACCATTACCTACCCGAGGAGGAAAGGCCCATGCTGCCTAGCGAGAAGCTCTCACAAATCGGCCGCGCAATCCAGGATGGGGTGCAGCGCGTCGTCGACTCCTTGATTCCGCCGCCGCGGCCTCGCCCGCGACCGGTCCTCGTTCCGGCCGTGGTGACGCCTCGCCGTCCGACCTCCCGTCGATCTCGTTACTAAAGTGGCGCTTTGGCGGGAATTCCGGCCCGTCGTGGATAGGCCCTTGGGGTCGGCTTCACCTTATCCACGACGATGAGTTGACGCTCTTCATCGAGTATTGGTACGCGAACCTCGATCGACGGCCGCGAAACTCCGCCCAGCGTCCGAATCGCTCGACCTGCCGCGGCGACCTCGCTTTCAATGCCTTGCTTCTTGGGCGCGATAACGCGGCCGCCGATCCGAACAAAGGGCAGGCACAGTTCGGCCAGAGTCGCGAGCGGAGCTACCGCTCGAGCAACCGCGATGTCGTACATCTCGCGCTGATCCGGTCTCTGGGCGACATCTTCCGCGCGACCGCAGACGACGTTCGCGTTTCTCAAGTTGAGCGCGGCGAGAACGTGCTCCAGAAAACGGCACTTCTTTTGGGTCGCCTCGTTGAGAGTCACCTGAACCCGTGGTCGAACGATAGCCAGTGGAATGCCCGGAAATCCGGCTCCACTTCCGACGTCGATCAGCCGCGCGCCGGCCGTTCCGGCCGCCACCCCCTTCGGCAGCGCCCGGATGACGGTCAATGAATCCAGAAAGTGTTTCGTCTGAACCTCTTCGGGCAAGACGATTGACGTGAGATTCATCCGCTGGTTCCAGTCGATTAGTTCACGGGACAACGTCTCGAACTGGTCGATCTGAAGGTCCGAAAGCGGTAAGCCGATTTCTTGGGCGCCCTTTTGAAGGATGGCCGAGCCGGATGATTCTTCGCTCACGAATCCAACCCAGTTTCGATCGCTCGTGCCGTCGGGAAGCAGCTCATTCGTCCCTCCACTGTCTCCTTCATTGTACCGCGGCCAACCGGTATACCCGAACCAAGCGCGCCCGCTAGCACAATTCCTCAGATGGCCGAGGGCGCCTTGCTTTGGCGAACTGTCGGTCCGCCTATATAATCACCGGGTTATTCCAACGCGCACTTGGGGAGGAGAACCGGATGGCTGAGTTGGATCTGAAGCAATACATCCGAACGATCATGGACTTCCCGCAGGCCGGGATCGCCTTTCGTGACATAACAACGCTATTGAAAGAGCCAACCGCGCTTCGGGTCGCGATTGACCGCCTTATCGAACCGTTCGTCGACGAGCAGGTCGACGTCGTGGTGGGAATGGAGTCCCGCGGTTTCATCTTTGCCGCGCCGCTCGCCTACAGTTTGGGAGCCGGATTTGCCCCCGTCCGTAAGCTCGGGCGATTACCTGGTGAGGCAATCCGGGTATCCTACGACCTGGAGTACGGCAGCAATACCCTGGAGATCCACCGAGACGCGATTCAGCCGGGACAGCGGGTTCTGATCGTCGACGACTTGCTCGCGACCGGGGGAACCGTGCAGGCGACAATTCAGCTGGTTGAGGGGCTAGGTGGCGTGGTCGTCGGACTTGGCTTCCTGATCGAGTTGGTCTACCTTGGCGGACGTGAGCGTCTGCCGGCCATCCCGAAGATTGTCAGCCTGGTCACTTATAGCTAGCCGATCGACCGAGACGATGATATAATGGTGGGGCCCGTGAGCCCTTGGTGTCGCCCGGGCGCCTCTGCTAATTGAATATCGTTCCTGCTCTTATCCAGAGAGGTGGAGGGACTGGCCCGACGAAGCCCAGCAACCGACCGATGTGTTCGGCGCGGTGCTAATTCCGCCGGAGCGACAAGCTCCGGAAGATGAGAGATCTCGTTCGGTAAGCTTCTCTCATCCGAGAGATGCTTTTTTTATGCCGCGATTTTGCGGCGTTGTTCGTGAATCGATATTTCGGAGAGCAAGACCTTTTATGATCGTCCTCGACCGTCGAGGCGACGCGGTTCGCCTCCTCGACAGTACTCAGTTGTCTGGCATTTCACCCGAGTCACGGCATCCTGGGAAAAAAATTGGGGCGACCGCCCGCGGCCGGTCGAGGAACCTCTCGTGAGTATTCTGGTGGTGGGCTCGGTTGCCCTCGACACGGTCGAGACCCCCCGTGGCCACGTTCGCGAGGTTCTCGGTGGCTCGGCGACCTATTTCTCGTTGGCGGCATCGCTGTATTCCGCGGTTCGGTTGGTCGCGGTGGTCGGCGACGATTTTCCGGAGAGCGGGCGAACGGTCCTCCAAGAGCGAGACATTGACCTTCGGGGCCTGGAAGTGCGCGACGGTCGAACCTTCCGCTGGGTTGGACGGTATGGCGCGGATCTCAATTCGGCCGAGACGATCGAAACGCAATTGAACGTTTTCGCCGACTTCGATCCGAAAATTCCGGATGATTATCGACATACTCCGCTCGTTTTTCTGGCGAACATCGACCCCGAACTTCAACTCCGCGTGCTATCCGCGGTCGGCGAACCTCGGCTGACCGCGATGGACACGATGAATCTTTGGATCTCCACGAAAAGGGATGCGGTGACCGAGGTTATGCGGTCGGTCGACATCGTGTTCTTGAATGACGCCGAAGTTCGACAGTACGCTCGGGCCGACAATCTCTTCGACGCGGCGGAGCGCGTTCTTGCTCTGGGGCCTCGGGCCGTCGTCATCAAGAAGGGCGACAATGGCTGCGCTCTGCTGACCCGCGACGGCTATTTCGTTGCCCCGGCGTATCCGGTGCGGTCGGTGTACGACCCGACCGGGGCCGGCGACAGTTTCGCCGGAGCCTTTATCGGTCACCTGGCAACCGAGGTGGCTCGGCACGGCCACGGCGACGATGCCGCGCTCCGTCGGGCCGTCCTTCACGGTTGCGCGGTCGCATCCTATACCGTCGAATCGTTTTCGGTGGACCGAGTCCGCGCCCTGGATTCTCGGGACGTTGAGCGTCGGCTCGACGAGCTCCGTTCATTCATTCGAGTCTAAGCTTCACCTTCCGGATTCGAAACGCAATTTTGAGGTTGCCTGGCTGGGCAACCCCCGCTGAGGAGATTCGGTGGCTACGAAAACTCTGCCAAAGCACGACGTCAAGGACATTGGACTCGCGGCGCGCGGGCGCCAGCGAATCGAGTGGGCGGCGACCCAGATGCCGGTTCTCGCCTCAATCCGCGAGCGATTTCAGCAAGAACGGCCGCTGGCCGGGGTACGAGTCGGCGCGTGCTTGCACGTGACAACCGAAACGGCGAACCTGATGTTGGCCTTGCAGGCGGCCGGCGCGGAGATTGACATTTGCGCGAGCAACCCGCTGTCGACCCAGGATGATGTCGCGGCGGCGCTGGTTGCCGAATATGGACTCTCGACCTTCGCGATCAAAGGCGAAGGGAACGATGTGTACTATCAACACATCAACGCGGTACTCGGCGATAAGCCGCAAATGACCATGGACGACGGCTGCGACCTCGTGACCGCGCTTCACCGGGACAGCACTGGTTTGATCGACAACATCATTGGTGGGACCGAGGAGACGACGACCGGCGTCATTCGTCTGAAGAGCATGGAGGCGCAGGGCGTCCTGCGCTACCCGGTGATCGCCGTCAACGAAGCCTCAACCAAGCACTTTTTTGACAATCGCTATGGCACTGGTCAGAGCACGCTTGACGGAGTCATTCGCGCGACGAACTTCCTCATCGCCGGCAGTACGTTCATCGTCGGCGGCTACGGCTGGTGCGGTCGGGGTATCGCGATGCGGGCGCGCGGCCTCGGCGCCAACGTGATCGTGACCGAGGTGGATCCGATCCGCGCTCTGGAAGCGGTTATGGACGGCTATCGGGTCATGCCGAGCGTCGAGGCGGCCAAACTTGCCAATGTGTTCGTGACCGCGACGGGCGATCTAAATGTCATCGATCGCCCCCAATTGGAGGCGCTGCGGGATGGCGCGATCCTCGCCAATTCTGGACATTTCAACGACGAGATCAATATTCCAGCGCTGCTGGAGTTGTCCGTGGGGCATCGCCCAGTCCGCGATTTTGTCGAGGAGTATCGCCTCGCCGACGGGCGGAAAGTCTACCTTCTCGCCGAAGGCCGTTTAGTCAACCTCGCATCGGCGGAGGGTCACCCGGCCGGCGTGATGGACATGAGTTTCGCGAACCAGGCGCTGAGCGCGGCCTACCTTCGCGCGAACCACCAGAAATTGGAGAGCAAGGTCTACATTGTGCCAGGGGAGATTGACCGCGAAATAGCCCGGCTCAAGCTGGCGGCGATGGGAATCTCAATTGATACCCTGTCCGAGGAGCAGCAAAAGTACCTCGCCTCCTGGGAATCGGGAACCTGAGGGTTGCAGGAGAGGATGATAAGGATACGCCCATGAGTAACTTGACGTTCACAACTTCCGCACAGTCGCTATTCACATCCGAGTCGGTAACCGAGGGACATCCCGATAAGCTTTGCGATCAGGTTTCCGACGCGATTCTTGACGCGATTCTCGACAAGGATCCAAATGGACGAGTGGCCTGCGAAACCGCGGCGACAACCGGCCTGGTTATGGTGCTCGGGGAGATCACCACCGATTGCTACGTGGATATGCCCAAGGTGATCCGCCAGACCATTAAGGAAATCGGTTACACCGATGCCTCATTCGGGTTCGACTATCAGACCGCTGGAGTCGTCGTTTCGATCAAGGAGCAGTCCCAGGACATCCGCATCGGCGTTGATCACTCGCTGGAATCACGCTCTGGCGTCGTGAACGATGCAGACCTGGACGCCGTGGGGGCAGGCGATCAGGGAATGATGATCGGATTCGCCTGTAACGAAACACCAGAGTACATGCCCCTGACGATTTCGCTGTCCCACCGTTTGTGCCGCGAACTCGCCGAGTCGCGCAAGCGAGCCAATATCCCGTATTTGCGCCCGGACGGGAAAGCGCAGGTGTCGGTCGAGTACCATTTTGGTCGGCCCGCGCGGGTGGACACCGTGGTTGTTTCGACTCAACACGACGACGGGGTCCAGCACGGCCAAATCGTCCGGGACGTCACCGATGGGATCATTCGGGAGGTGATTCCGGGTGGTCTTCTTGACGATCACACGCGGATTCTGGTAAACCCTACCGGGCGCTTCGTGACGGGCGGCCCGATGGGGGACGCCGGTCTGACCGGTCGAAAGATTATTGTCGATACGTACGGTGGCATGGCCCGCCACGGCGGGGGGGCGTTCTCCGGTAAGGATCCGACCAAAGTCGATCGATCCGGAGCGTACGCGGCTCGCTACGTCGCCAAAAACGTCGTCGCGGCTGGACTGGCCGAGCGTTTCGAAATTCAAATCGCTTACGCCATCGGCGTCGCTCGGCCAGTCTCGATTATGATCGAGACCTTTGGAACCGCGAAAGTACCGGAGGCGAAGATCCTTCGGTTGATCGGCGAGCACTTTGACTTGCGACCGGCCGCGATTATTCGCAATCTGCGGCTGCGCCGACCGATCTATCGGCCAACCGCGACCTATGGGCATTTCGGTCGCGACGATATTGACGCACCCTGGGAACTGACCGACAAGGCGGAGATTCTTCGCCAGGAAGCCGGGTTATAGTTAAGGAGCTGAGCATTAGTACGGACGAATTGCCCCGAAGGATTCTCGTGACCGGGGCTGCTGGGTTCGTCGGCAGCTACTTGTGCGCGCTGCTGAGCGCGCAACCTGGCGTGAAAGCTTTTGGTACGACCCGCGGTCAGGTCGCTTTGGATGTGTGCGCGCAGTTTTCCGGCGACTTGACTGACGAGTCCTTTGCCGACAAAGTTGTTCGGGAGACCGCACCAACCGACGTCATTCACCTGGCCGCGCAGTCGTCGGTCGCGGATTCCTGGCGCAACCCGCGAGGAACGATTGTCAATAACGTCGTCGCGCAGTTGAATCTCCTGGAGAGCATTGTTCACTATGCTCCGGCCGGGCGAGTGCTCATCGTCGGGTCGGCCGAAGAGTATGGCTTACTCGCTGCCGAAGACCTACCCGCGGGCGAGACTGGTCCATTGCGGCCGGATAGCCCCTATGCTCTCAGCAAGATCGCTCAGGATTACCTCGGCTTGCAGTACCATCTGGGTCGTCACCTCGACGTGGTCCGCGTCCGCCCCTTTAATCTGTTTGGTCCGGGACAGAGTGACCGTTTCGCCGTTAGTTCCTTCGCCCGACAAATTGCCGAGGCTGAGGTCGGACTTCGGGAAGCCGTTCTGATGGTGGGCAATCTGCAGGCGCGACGCGATTACACCGACGTGCGGGACGGTGCCCGAGCCTACTGGGCGTTGCTCCAGCACGGGCACGCCGGCGAGGTCTACAACCTCGGCGGCGGCGGGGTCCACTCAATTGGAGAGGTTCTGGACGCGCTGCTGGCCCGGGCAACGATTGCAATGGTGGTCCGACGCGATCCGGCGAAGTTTCGACCGGTCGACGCGCCAGTCGTGGTTCCGGATGTCACGCGCATTCGCGAGGCGACTGGTTGGGAGCCTACTATTTCCTTCGAGCAGACCATTGGCGATATCCTTGAGTACTGGCGCTCCCGCGTTGCCCGGCCGGCGGCGCAGGTCACCGACTAGCCAGAACAGCCCTTTCGCGGCACTGGTCCGCGCCGGCGCGTCCGGCGGAGAAGCAAGCATGTACAGGGAGATGAGACGGTGCGCGTCCTGATCACCGGCGTTACCGGGATGGCGGGGAGCCATCTTGCGGAATATCTTCTGACGATTCCCGACATTCAGGTGTACGGCATTTACCGCTTCCGTAGCCGCCTGGACAACCTGGCTGACCTCATCGCCGCCCAGCGAGTTAATTACATCGCCAAGGGGGGAAACGTTCGCTCCGGCGAGGAACTCGATCGTCGAATCGACGCGGAGGCCCACCCGAATAAGCTCAACCTTCTCCTGGGTGACCTCACGGATCCCTCGTCGATTCGCCGGGTCATTGCCGGCTTGCGGCCGGACCGTATCTTCCATCTCGCCGCGCAAAGTTTCGTACCGGCATCGTGGGAAGCGCCCGCGCAAACCTTCGATCTGAACGTACAGGGCCAAATTCACCTTTTCGAGGCCATTCGCGAGGCCGGCGTGGACGCACTGGTTCACGTTGCTGGTTCCAGCGAGGAGTATGGCCTGGTCCTTCCAGACGAAGTGCCGATGAAAGAAACCAATCCCCTTCGTCCACTTAGCCCCTACGCGGTGAGCAAGGTGACGCAGGAGTTACTGTCCTATCAGTATCATCAGAGCTACGGCCTCAAGGCGGTCGTCACCCGAGGTTTCAATCACACTGGCCCGCGACGCGGCGAGCAGTTCGCGACGAGCAGTTTCGCAATGCAAATCGCCCAGATCGAAAAAGGCGTGCGGGCGCCGGTTATCGACGTCGGAGACCTTGAAAGCAAGCGGGACTGGACTGATGTCCGCGACACGGTGCGCGGCTACTGGTTGGCCCTGGAGCGGGGGAAGCCAGGTGACGTCTACAACGTTGGGTCCGGGACGACTCGAACCTGCGCCGAGATGCTCGACGTTCTCCTTAGCCATACGGATCACCGAGTGGAGGTCCGCGTTGACGCGTCGCGCTTGCGGCCGTCGGACGTCAAGATCCTCTGGGCCGATTCGTCCAAGTTCACGGCTCAGACCGGCTGGAAACCGGAGATTCCGTTCGAGACGACGATGCGAGACCTTTTGGATTACTGGCGCGCTCGCCTGGCGTAATCGTCGAAAACTTGTATTGAGAGGTGGACCGAAACGCATGAGTACCCGGATTGTTTTTGGGACGGACGGTTGGCGGGCGGTCATTGCCGACGAATACACGTTCGAGAACGTTCGGCGCTGCGCTCGAGGTATGGCCGATCTCATGATCCGTAAGGGATTGGCCGACCGAGGCGTGGTGATTGGCTACGATACCCGTTTCGAGTCCGAGCACTTCGCGGCGGCAGCCGCCGAAACCCTGGCCGGAGCCGGAGTTCGGGCGCACCTTTGCGCTCGCACGGAACCGACGCCGGTCATCTCGCACGCCATTCTGCGGCAGAACGCGGGCGGGGGAATTACCATTACCGCCAGCCACAACCCCTGGGTTTACAATGGTTTCAAAGTTCGATCGGACTACGGTGGCGCGGCCGCGCCGGAGACGATCACCGAACTCGAAGGGCTCATCGCCCAGGTCGATGGTTCCCAAGTGCCCACGATTCCTCTCGAGGCGGCCAAATCCCAGGGACTTGTCCGCGAAATCCTGCCGGACGATGCCTACGTGGCGCAAATCAATCAACTCGTCGACCTCGAGGCGATCCGAAAGTCCCGCCGGAAGATCGTTGTCGACGCCATGCACGGAGCAGGCTTGGGGTGGTTCCCGCGGATGCTGTCCGGTGGGACCGCGGAGATCATCGAACTTAACGGCAATCGCAATCCTTGGTTTGATGGCCGCAGTCCAGAACCAATCACCCGTAACCTTCAGGGACTATTCTCAAGCGTGCGGACCCTGGCGGCGAGCGTTGGCTTGGCCACCGACGGCGACGCCGACCGCCTGGGTGTCTGTGATGAGCACGGTGATTTTGTCGATCAACTCCGCGTGTACAGCTTGCTTGCCCTCTACCTGCTTGAGGTCCGTGGCTTTCGTGGCCCCATCGTCAAGACTCTTTCGACGAGTTCTATGCTCGATCGTCTTGGCGAACTGTATGGAGTGCCGGTTCACGAAACCGCCGTCGGCTTCAAGTACGTTGCGCCAAAGATGATCGAATCGAACGCCTTGATCGGCGGCGAAGAGAGTGGCGGCTACGCTTTTCGCGGACATATTCCCGAGCGAGATGGCATCGTCGCCGGCTTGTTCTTCCTTGACCTGATGGTGAAGCTCGACCGCTCACCGTCCCAACTTGTCGAATATCTCTTCAGCAAGGTTGGGCCTCACTATTACGATCGTTTGGATGTCCACTTTCATCCAGACGAGCGGACACCCATCATCGACCGATTAGGGCAAGCCGAGCCGCGGGAACTCGCCGGCGTGCCGGTGGCACGTGCGGTTCGGGAAGATGGCTATAAGTACATTCTCGACAACGGGGGCTGGCTGCTCATTCGATTCAGTGGGACCGAGCCAGTTATGCGCATTTATGCCGAAGCGCAGTCACCGCAACAGGTGCAAGAGTTGCTCGCGTCAGGACGCCAGTTAGCCGGCGTCTCCGGCTGATTAGAGTACGGTTAGAGGTCGTCCAGGCGGCTTTGACGCTGTTCCGGGCTGAGCGTATAATTACCTTGGCGGGAACGTTACCGAAAAGGTAATCACGTCATGTCGCTGGCTCGAAAAATGGCCGATTCAACGAGGCGGGCACCAGGAACTTAGGTTCCGGGTGCCCGTTTGCTTTGGACCAGAAGTATGAGAACGGAGGCACAAATGCACTCAAGCCTGATTGGCAAAATTGAGAAGGCCAAGCGATACGCGGAAGAACCCGAACGGGCTCGATTCTCGCGGTTTGAACTGGTGTTCCAAGGCGAGCACGACGACTACACCGTATCCTACGCCGACGGCCATTGGGGGTGTTCGTGCGCGTTCTTCACCGGCTGGGGTGTTTGCAGTCACACCCTGGCGATGCACCGCTTGCTCGCACCAATGCTTCCTAAGGAAGCAGCTCCGCAAGATCTCGCCACTGCCGCCGCGAGCGGAGTCTGAAGCGCGCCTGCCTGGCCGCCCGATGTGAGCCTCTTGCCAGCGATACGAGATGCGATCCGGAAAAGACCCGGCTGGTCGACAAATCAGCCGGGTTCTCATTTTCGTTCGAGTGAATACGAGAACGGGGCCGGTCGTGGTTGACCTGCCCCGTTCTCGGTACCAGCGGCTACTTCTTTTTCGCCGTGGAATCTTTCTTGGTATCCTTTTGCTTCTTCTTCTTATCGGCTGCCTTCGGACTCTTATCGCCCACGGTCTTACCTCCTCAAAGAGTTGGTCCAAGTATACACGACTCGACGTTTCGAGACTAGTAAGTTGGGGTTGCCGCCGGCACCCCGGCTGCCATTACTCGGACCGCTCGTCGTCGGTTTCGCCAATTTCGAAAACCTCCTCCGGCTCTTCGTCCGGCTCGCCAAACTCCGCTTCCTCGGCCTCAACCTCCTCTTCCTCTTCGAGTTCGTATTTGAGAAGAGTCTCGCGGGTGTACGGACGGATGCCCTGGGCCTCGGCGCGGGCCGGGAATGAAATCTTGCCGACGTTCGCGCCGTCCTGGTAAGTCTCGCGAATGAAAATTCGAAGATTCCCTTCTTCGTTTGCCATGACCGCCGCGGCGTAGCGATTCCCGGTGCGCATCAGATCGATCAGACGCTGGGCAATTTTGGGATCGACGGTCCCGAGATCCTCGCCGCGCATTGAAGAAATCTTGAGCATCCGTCCTTCCGGACGAAGCTCAACCTGATCGCCCGATGCCATCTTCGCCAGAATGTCGCGTGGGGCCGGATGGAGCAGGCTAACGACGCCCGTCTTGCCAGTTTCCGCGATGAACATTCGGGGATCAACCTTCTCGGTCGTGGTAACGGTCTCTTCCGATTTGAGGGATGCCAGGCGGGCAAGATTCTTCCGAGCGATCGTGTTGGACGGATCGAAGCTGACGGTCCTTTGATACGCATCGCGAGCATCACCGTAGCGACCCAGTTCCATCAGCGCCCGCCCGAGCCGATTGAGCGCGTCGGTGTCTTGTGGGAAAAGCTCAATGATCGATTGGTTGATTTTGATCGCGTCACTCCATTTGTTTTGCATCGCCAAGGCGATCGCTTGCTCATTCCAGTGACGACGAAGTTTATTGCGTTCCTCGATTTGAAAATTCGACATTCGCTTTGCACCTCTGAGGCTGCACTGTTGCACTTGAATTGACTATCGGCAGAGTGCGACGAATTGTAAGCTTCTCACCGACCGTTCGCAAGCCCGCGCCAGGCTCGTCGCGGCCGGCGGGATGAGGCGAGGTTCGATGAAGGACATCCTCGAAAGAAAGCTCGCTCAGTTGCCGCTTCGCGGACGCATAATGTGTGCCAGCCGTGTGGCATATTCTGATGCACCTACTGGGAGCGGATCCTAGCGGAGCCACTGTCCACCCAGAACGACCGCGGCGAATCCGACCGCTGCGACGGCGAGTTGTTCGGTTAGGACGCCTCGGGCAAGGCGACCGTTGAGGTGGCTTTGGACGATACCAGTCGTCGCATAGAAAACCAGAAATAAGATGGCGCCGCCCGAAAGCGCTCCGAGAACCCAGTAATTTAGGCCCCAGGTGACTTGAGCAAGGATCATCGCGACAACTCCGATCCAAATGCGATGGGTTTCTGGATGCCGGGCCCCACGGATCAAAGCCGCGCAGAGGAGGGCGGTGACCAGAAGAACCGCGGTCGCCGATACGATGCTCCGGATTTTGGGGGCGAATATCGCACTGTACAGCGCGAACGCGATGGCATACGCAATGACGGACGAAACCTGACGCGCGCGAGGATAGAGTGGATTCGTCGGATCCAGGGTTGTGTTTTCGGCCCACAGTGCGATGTACAGACCGGCTCCACTCGCGAGCAAGCCGATGGCAACCGCGACTCCGGTCGAGAATACCGGTAAACGCAAAAAGAGGGCGCCAGCGAGAACAACCAGCGAGGGAAGCGCAAGTGCCGAGACCGTGGGCCGACCGCGACTGCCCCGTCCGAGTACCTGATCAGTGCCCACGCCGACCGTGACCAGGAGCAGTGCGACGAAAGCCCAATCCAGGGGCGCGGCGATGATCAGTGAGAGTCCCAGGCCGGCGGTGATAAGGGCGGTTAGGCTGACGAGACGCTCGGTCTGGCGCGGGCTCGGATGCAACTACCCTCCACAAGCTGCCAAGGAGGCATCGGCGAGGTCGCGGGAGCGTGTCAAATTATATCACGGATCGTGACGACCAGGGATTTGGAGATAAGGAAAAGGGCTAGTTAGCAAGGTATTAGTCGTAAGGGCGATAAGTGTCAGTCGCCTGAATCGGGATGGGCAGAATACGGCAGGTGAAGTAGAGTAGAAGCCGACGATCGGGACACTGCGGGGACGAGACGCGGTCGGCGGGGGATGCGATGTGGGTCCGCCAAGACAAGCAGACGGTGCTGCGCCGCTTAACGGAAGGAGCGACGATCCAGACGATTGTGCCGAGTGGAAGCGGCGCGTTGGAGGAATTGGTCGCCCTGAGCGCGGAACTGGAGACCTTCCGGATGCTCGACGAGGTCGAAGTGAGCCGCGAGCGGCAAGGCATCCCCGATTCCCTCTTGCTGCACACTTTGGCGGTGCTCCCGTTCCTGGCCGATGGGTCGTTGCAAGGCAGTGCCCAATCCCTCTTCAGCGATCCGGCGATTCTGGTGCATTTGGGGTATGCCCCGGTGGAACTGGCCGCGGGGGTCTCGGCGCGGCATCGCCAGGTCGGGGGGAAGACGGGCGAATCAATCCCGCTCCACATTGACACCTTGCGGGATGAACTGGCCCGGCTGAGTGCGGCGGATTGGGAGCGCTTGCAGGAAGAGCGATTGCGGGTGCTCTATGCCAAGCGGTTGGTCC